>ERZ791909.6-NODE-6-length-353857-cov-9.708928_pt1 | contig 353857 bp, 281 predicted proteins | sample MGYA00510143_ERZ791909 | MGnify/ENA primary metagenome ERZ791909 (study PRJEB30046, sample SAMN00792093) | human gut metagenome | study: EMG produced TPA metagenomics assembly of the A metagenome-wide association study of gut microbiota in type 2... | reverse complement strand
TCAATTCTATCACTATATCTTTCCGCATTTCACTTTTTTGTAGTAACTTTGCAAAGCAAACCAACCGCTCGGACACATATTGTCCGACATTCATGGAAAATATGCGGACAGAATACCGGCAGGCGTCAGATTCAACCTGTTGGTACCTCCCCACGACATCCGGATCGACACGGATGCCCTGCGCTTGCGGCAGGTGATGGAACACTTGGTCGGCAACGCATTGAAATTCACTGAAAAAGGCCATATAGACCTCGGTTATTCGCTTACCGGCGACGGAAAGGAAGTTCGGCTTTTCGTCACGGATACCGGTTGCGGCATCCCGTCGGACATGACAGAGAAGGTATTCGACCGATTTTATAAAATTGACTCTTTCAAGCAGGGTGCCGGACTGGGGCTGTCGGTCTGCAAAACCATTATAGAGGGCATGGGAGGCCGGATCGCCGTATCCTCCCAACCGGGGAAAGGCTCCCGGTTCACCGTAAGGCTCCCGATGAAACAACAAAAATAATATAGTCTATGAGTAATGCCAGTCATTCCCCAAAAATATCCGACCTGCACGGTCCTGTGTTCGATGCTATTCCCGATATGTTTGTCCTTTATGACAAAGATCATACGATACTGGACATCCTACATCCCAAACCCGAATTGATGTCGGATCGGCCCGAGGCTTTTATCGGAAAATCCATGACGGAAGAACGCCTAAAACAGGTAGTCGGTGCCAACTATCATCAGCTCGAAGCCGTCATAAGTACCCAAAAACCCAGTCGGTTCGTTTTCCGGCACAAAGGATACCGGAGCGGCAAGATACTTTATTACGAAGTCTATCTTTCCTGGCTGGAAGCCGGCTACGTGCTGGCCGACATCCGCACGGTACACGAAAAATCCGTCGCGCTGATGGAATCCGAGCACCTGCACTATTTCTTTACCGAAGTATTGGAAAACCTCGCTATTCCCGTGTCGGTCAAAAGCATGGATACCGAACGGTACGTCTATTGGAGCAAGAAAGCGGAACAGTTCGGCCGTACGGCCGAAGAGATGATCGACGGAACGGAAGAACTTTTCATGCCGAAAAACAAGGCGCTTCAAGCGCAGCAGATCGACCGCGATATGCTTCAGGGGAAAGAGAAACAGTATCAGGGTGTCGAAAAATACACCCTGCGCGACGGGAAAGAGCACACCTTTGTCGTCACCCGGACACTGTTTTCTTTCGGGGATGAAAAATTGATCCTTAACAGCGCCCTCGATATCTCCGAGTTGAAAGAAACCCAGTCGTCGTTACTGCATACCAAAGACGAGCTGGCCCGCAAGAATATGTCGCTCTCTTCGGCTTTGAGCCTGGCCAAAGTTATCCCGTGGGGGTGCGACGTGGAAAGGGACGTTTTCTACTGCGATTACGACGCTTACCATCCCGATCATGCGCCGGAGCCAGACGGACACGGCTGTTACGTGGTTCCGATGGAACGCTATTTCGCAGGCGTCCATCCCGATTACCGGCAAGAAGCCATCCGGATGATCGCGGAGCTGAAAGAAGGCAAACGGACCGAATTTCACGAAACCTACATGGTCCATTGGTTCAACGAACGCGAATGGGAATGGGTGCAGGTGCAGTGCAGTGTTTCCCGCAGGGGTGTGGGCGGGAAACCCGTTTCGCTGATCGGTTCGGCCCAACGTATTACCGAGCAGAAAGAAACAGAACTGGCGTTACTGAAAGCTAAAGAAGAGTTGAATGTCAAAAATGCCACGCTTTCATCCGTATTGGGTATAGCCCATGTAATTCCGTGGAGCGGAGATTTAAAAACAGGCGTATTTTCATGTGATTATAACGACTACCACCATGAAGAAGCCACAGAACCGGACGCAAAAGGAGAATATGCGCTTACATTCGACCGGTTCTTTTCCCGTATCCACCCCGACTACCGGGAACATGCCATCGAACAGTTCGCCGATCTGATTGCAGGACGCATATCCGAGTTCCACGAAGTCTACCCTATCCACTGGTACAACGACCATGAATACGAATGGCTGGAAACCCAGAGCAGCATTCCCAAATATGAAATTAACGGCGATCTCCGGCAATTGATCGGTTCAGCCCGGGTCATAACCGCCCAGAAACAAATGGAGGAATCCCTGCGCATAGCCAAAGAAGAGGCCGAGCGCAGCAACACGCTCAAAAGCGCGTTCCTTGCCAATATGAGCCATGAGATACGCACGCCGCTGAATGCTATCGTCGGTTTCTCGGAACTGCTGGCCGATGCACAAGACGAAGAAGAGAAGAAAGAATATCTCAACATCATTAAGAACAGTAACGCTTTGCTGTTGCAGCTTGTCGGGGACATCCTCGACCTGTCGAAGATCGAGGCCGGAACGCTGGAATTCTCCTTTGCCGACCATGACCTGAGCGAAATCATGGGGGAACTCGAACAGACGGCCCGCATGAAAATATCCGATCCGGCCATAGAAGTGGCCTGTAAGGAATGCATGCCGGGCTGCACGATCCATACCGACCGGGGACGTCTGCTGCAGGTGATGCACAACTTCATCAACAACGCGGCAAAATTTACCCGGCAGGGGCACATCCGTTTCGGCTACCGCAAACAACCGGACGGACGTTGGTATTTTTACGTGGAGGATACCGGTTGCGGCATCTCCGCCGACAAGATCGGCGACGTATTCGAGCGTTTCGTTAAGCTCAATGCGAAAGCTAAAGGTACGGGATTGGGCCTTGCCATCAGCAAAAGCATCATCGAACGGCTGGGCGGCGAGATCGGCGTCACTTCCGTGAATGGAGAAGGATCGACGTTCTGGTTCCGGCTGCCCGCCGGATGCGTCACCACATCCGGTTCGGCAGCCGAAGCCATTGAGAGCCCCCCGGAGTCTCCCTGTCCGGATACCGGGCAACCGACCCTGCTGATCGCCGAGGACGACCCGGCCAACTACAAACTTTTCGAAGTCATGCTGAAAAAACATTACACGCTCCTGCACGCATGGAACGGAAGGGAAGCCGTAGAAATATTCAGGGCCAACCGTCCCTGCATGATCCTGATGGATATCAAGATGCCGGAAATGGACGGTTACGAGGCTACGGCCGCCATCCGCGAGCTGTCGTCCGACATACCTATCGTCGCAGTGACCGCATTCGCCTATCCTGAGGACATGCGAAGGATTCTTTCCAGCGGGTTCAACGGCTGTCTACCCAAACCCGTGAGTGCAGAAAGCCTGAAAAAAAAGATATCGGAGTTGTGTCCCGGGAAATAAGGAGTGACCTTGCCTTTCTTTTTTATGCCACCGGGCATTAAGTGGCATAACGGAGCGCTGCATTTAACCAATGGCGCTTACCGATCTAAAAAGCCGAATCGAAGATTCAGTTTCTCCCTATTTCAACAGCAAGTCCTCGTATACGGCAGATATGAATCAGGACGGACAGAAAAATGACCTGATCTACATTCCGAACACTAAAGACGAGCTGCTTTTCATCGATAAGAACGGATTTACGGCCGCCGACCAGGCCAATGGTCGACATTCTCAATCTGGACAATCTGCTGAACAGCTCCTGGGGAGTAATAAAAAGCACGAGCGCCTGCAACGAAGGCAGGCTGCTTCAATATGAAGGCGTCAACGACAACAACGTTCCCCGGTTTCGATGTACTACGGCAAAGCGAAACAAAACCTCCCACCCACACCTTCGAAAGCGCACTGGACACTACCAACTGCTGGCAACTGCAGATCGGCATCCGGTATTTCTTCAATTAGCCGGGGAGTTTACGATTGCTGAACAATACAAGATTATGAAAAAGACAGGGCATCGGCCCTGTCTTTGTTATTGGCCCTTAGCGGTCCAGTTCATCCATTTTCCGGATCAGCGCATCATACAGCTTTTTGAGAAAAACAGCCCGCTCGTTTTTACGGTTGCGGATCGCTATAAACCGGTTGTAAATATGGGGAAGTTTGATGTGGAACATCTGTTCAAAAATCCGGACAATCTCTTTAATATCGCATTGCTCTCCATCGATGCAACCGGCCAGATACAACCCGTAAATCAATTCGGTCAGTTCGCTGACCGTACCGGTCCAATGCGCAGCGACGTTTCCGGCCGGTGCGACATTCCGGTCCATCCCTTTGGGAATAACCATCAACAACAGTTCCTCTTCCGCTTTCAACAATTTCAGCACATAGTCGGCCTGTCTGGAAGTAATTTCGTAATTACCTACCGCCAAAGAAAACCTGATTCGCGTCTGGCGGATGGTGCGCAGTTGTTGTATCGCATTCCGTTCGTGCGAGTAATAATCGCAGATTAACCGGTTAAAAACCGCCGTAATTCGTTCCTGGTTCGGCAAAGAGGTCAAACCGATCATCTTGTTACAAAAAGTTTGGGCATTTTTCATGATTAAAAAAGTTTTTAATGAAACACTAAGGTTGAACCTTCCTAATCATGAACCATGAAATATACATAATAATATATTAATTATCAACACCTTCACTAGCATCAAACCGTAAATTTCGAGCAAAAAACAGGCAAAATCGTCCCAAGAAAGTATCTGGTTAAGATTTATTTCCTCAGCAATTATTGTTTCTCTTCGAAAAATATTTTGAGAATCCCACCGCGACGAAGCAGCGGAAAATAGTGATCGCTAATGTACCGATACGGAACTCCGTTTGCCACCCCTTTTATTTCATGAAGCAAAAGCTTGTGCCCGACTGTGTCCGCAACAGGTGTATGGTTGAAAATCCCGAGCAGTGCCTGCTTTCCTTCCAATTCGGATTTTTCGATCAGCATACGTAATCCAGGCCAGTCTTCAGAACCGTTGTACAGGTATATTTTCTCCGCAGGAATACCGAATTCGGTCATCAGGTAACGTTTGATTGACACCGCGCGCCGCCATGCCATACGGTCGTTTGCGGCAAAATCGCCGTCAGGCGAAGCAAAACCTGCCACAACAATCGACTTCAGCATAAAATCACGCGATTCCCGCAACTTCGCTAAAGCAGCGGCTACTTCCGAAAGGACTCTGCCGTTATCCCGATAATCCGGCGTTATCTGATAAGCCTGTGGAAAATAGATGGCCGCGGCACGCTGCATGTCGTCCGCATAAAGGATACGACCATCGGTCATTTCCGTAAACTCCTGCCGGTTGTAAAAGGCCATATACGGATACTCCCGCATGAGCTCTTCCGCAAAAAGACCGGCAGCGTCAGGCACCGTATCCCGGACTTCGGGTTCCGATCTTTTTGCGACCGGAACAGGGGCAGTTCGGACCTCAACCGGCAGAATAATCAGGTTTTCAGCAATCGTCTGCCCAGTAGGATCACCCTCCGAACACGGGGTTATCTTGACCGCCTCCAGGCTCAGTTCGGCACCTTCCATCCATCGCTGGTAAGGTACCGTAACGGAATACCGCTGCGCATCGTTGTTTCTCAAGTAAAACAGAGCCGGAGGTACCGTCTGTTTCGACAAAGCTATGTGCCTGGCCCGGGAAATCCCGGCCAATCGTCCCTGTACGATAATCGCCGGGAACGACCACGTAAAACTATCCTTCATCAGCCGGGGGACGATCACTACATACTGTCCGCTGCGTACCGCCCTCCGATCCGCCCGTATCCGGAACGACATCTTGACACTATCTTTCTGAATACGGAGATTCAGGTCCGATACACGAACCGGGATACCGGATCCGTTCTCGGCAAACGACGGCATACAGGTAAAACCACACAACAACAGGAATAGTATTTTTTTTTGCATCGTCTTATTTTAACGGCACTCTCATTTAATCACAAACACCAGGCTGATACCGACGCGGCCCGGCCCGAAACAAAACCGGGTGGCACGTTCAGCCGCTTCGTTGCTGCCGTCGCAGTCGAACCTATCGTACTGCAATACGGCACCTCCGATCCCGGCACAAAACTCCAGCCCCCAGCGGGACAACACGGCCATATGGTATCCGTAGGTAAGCCCGAGCCCGAATGCATCCCCTTTATAGCGCGCCCCCTTCTCAAACAATGAAAAGATTTTATAACCGCTGACATTGTAATTCCAGTACGAGACATTCGCACCGAAAAAATGACCGTTCATCCGTTCGCACAACCAATACCGGAACTCGGGACGAACCATCCAATGATCCAGTTTTTTATTGCATTCGAGGGATTGCGAACTTCTCCACCGGTTATTGGCCGCATAAATTTCCACCGAAGTGCGGCGCCCCAATCCGAACTCTACGCTCAGATTTGGGGAAGCGGTTGCAATCCAGTGAACCAGATTCGTCTTGGCCGCGACTTTAGGCAATCCTTTATATGCAACGTAAGATTCCACCGGCATCCTGTGTGAAGCGGGCAGCCGGGCATCGATCAGGTCTCCGACGCTGTCCCGGGATTCCGGCTCGACGACTACTTGAATCACTTGTACCGGTTCGGATTTATCCAAAGGCAGCGACCTGTCGGGACGGGACAGGGCACTTAACGAACGGATGTCCGTAGCTATATATCGGTCTCCCGTTTCCGGATCCTCAACCGCTGGTGGCCGACCGATACCCGGCGGTATCACCGGAGGCGGAACCTCTTCTTTACCCGGACCGATTATAACCATATCCTGATGTACGAGACAGGTAACCCGGGAGATTTCCGTGACACGGTCGAGAATTTCCCGCAGGGACAGTGCCGCCGCGGGAAGATTGATCACCTGCGAAGCATCGAATACGGCACTGTTATAGGCAAACCTGTATACGGTCTGCCGCTCGATCTGGATGAAGAGGTCGCGGGCCGGCAATTCGGTACCCGAAAGCACGATTCGGACTTCCTGTGCTGAGAGAGTCGCAAAAGAAAGCAAATAGACAAAAAAAACGGCAATGATCCGGATACATAGAAGCTGGTGTCTGAGCATAAGCATAGGCTGGATTGGCGGACGGACTTATTTTTTTGTAATCCGGACCGTATTTCCGTCTATTTCATAATTGAATTGCGGAGTGGTATTCTGTAATGTAAACAATACTTTATCCAGAGAGGGATCCTGTTCGAAAACAGCCGTAAATTTTCCGTCGGGCAGCGCCTCCCCGGACATATCGATCGTCACCCCGAAATATTTGGATATAACGTGCAGGGCATGTTCGAGCGGTATCTCCTCGAACCTTAACTGTGACATCCAACGGGGCAGCTGATCCTCCACGACATCCCGCAGTACCGCATGCTCCGACTTGTTGTCTATCCGGATTTGCATATGCGGATCCAGATGGTAAACTCTTTTCCCGCAGGAGACATCGAGCAAACCCTCGGTCAGTACGATTCCGCTGGTGGTACTATCCCGGTAATCCTGCACGTCAAATTGAGTCCCTGTCGCCACGGCCGTCAAATTCCTCGCTTTAACCGTAAAAGGACGCTCCCGGGAAGCATTCACGATGAAATACGCTCCTCCGTCCAGGTATACTATGCGTTGCGACATAAAGTTCTCGCAATAGCCCACGCTGCTGTTGCTGTTCAACCACACTTGGGAGCCATCGGGCAGCATAAGGTGCTTTTGTTCCCCGCTGCCCACCGATTCTATCACATCGGACAAACGGGTCAATTCAAAGCGGTCGTGAACCCGCAGGTTCCGCAGATACAACGCTGAAGCCGCAACGACAAGTGCAGGAATCACGACGGCAGCAATACGAAAACCCATTCTCCTGTGCAACGGTCTCCTCCGTTTTCGCGGCTCCGGATCACGCACCCGGCAATGCGTGACAACACCCATCAATTCCCGGTACGATGCACGGACTTTATCATCCGGATCGGGATCGAAACGTACTGTCCTGTCAAACGCCTTTGCCAACGCCGCATCCTTCTCCTCCCGGTGAAGGTCATTGGCAAACCAAGCCCGAAACCGTTCCGCCGACTGCCCGTCGACATGCTCCTGGGCAAGATACAGATCGATTATCTCCTGAATTATTTTTTGAGAATCATTGCTCATAAACGTAGTCGTACAAATAGGCCGGCTAATCTGGCATCTAATAATAATACAATCTAAACTCTCTTTTGTCCAACACCGGAATCAATGGATGAATACGATGATCGCTTTCAGGACGTGTCTGATCTTTTTCAGGGCCTGGGACAGGTGGTTCGCTACATTGTGTTTGGATATTTCAAGATGCTGGGCGATCTCTTCGTGGGAAAGGTTTTGCTGCCGGCTCATCTCAAAAATTTTCCGACGCATCGACGACATGTTTTTTACAGTCAGCTCGATCAGCAGCTCCCTCTCTTGAGCAATCAGGATATCCTCGGCCGTCAAATGCTCTTTGTCGTCGGGATCACGCTGCTGCTGATACCGCTCAAAAACTTTTTGACGCTTGAACAAATTAATGACCGCATTGCGGGCAATCGTGTAAAGCAGGGTTTTGATATTTTTAGCGGGATCGAGTTCGGCCCGCCTTTCCCAGAGAACCATAAAAACATTCTGTACGATCTCCTCTGCCTCTTCACGGGACCGCAACAGCCTGTACAAGAAATTTTCGATGGGTCCCCGGTAGTGCACATAGACGGTTTGAAAAGCCTCATGACTTCCGTCTCGGAGAGCTTCCAGCAATTCGGGAGTCACGACCTCACTTTCAAGAGGCCGTTCCCGGCTGTTTAATTCCAGCTCCTCCTGATCGGGAAGAGCCGAAGCTAAATCTTTACTCATACTTGTTGCGACAAGGGTGTTTCTATTCATTCCGGACAAATATGCCAATAATATTTCACAATCGATCGTCTCAAACCGGGAGGTTGCCCGCTCAAACAGGCTTTCGCTCCGGCGTACCGCCAATCGGATTTTTTTTGCAATTCCAATCCTTTCCGAATTGCAAAAATGATACGAACAGAACGCTGATGACAGCTGCCGACCACTTCGATTACTGACAAATTTCTCGCCGCAATTTTCATTTTCCGAAAATAGAGAAGGTGCGGCGGTTTTTTTTTCCTAAATGAGAGTTTCAATGTTACTGATGTTGCATAATCAGTTGACAAAAAGGGATAAACGTTTCTATATATCCCCCGGCCAAGCTTGTATTAGAAAGTGTAACAGGAAGCAGAGCCAGACAAAAACACAGGGACAATATGGCCGGAAATACGAGCAAGGTCTTATTTCAACTATTTGATTCAAAACCGAATATAAACAAACGTATTCAACTTTAATTAATTTATTTTATTATGAAAACATTCAAGTACTTATCTGTAGCATGTTTGAGTTTAGGGATACTGGCATCGTGTTCCAAAGACGCGAACCAGGGCCCCGCTCCCTCCAACGGAGAAAAGCATGTGGTCATATCCATGGGAGGCGTACAAACGAAAGCCTCCGACCCGGTAGGCTTGCTCTCCACAACCGCGGACGTAGACAACATCGCCATTTTTGTTACGAACACAGCAGGTACGATCCTGAAAAAAGTGGAGGTCGACAAAAACCTGACGGCCGACTCGGATTGGGACAAACTGACCACCGCAGGTCTGCTGATTCCCAATGTCGGGACGGAAGCCACGGACCTCGCCGTTTACGGCAATTACAAAAAAGGTGCTGAAACTTATGTAACCGGTGCAGTTGGCGACAAAGTGACCGTAACGGCGACCTTTGACCAACAGCAGGGCTCGAAAGTGCTTTACTCGGGGGCTGGCGCACTCTCGTCATTCGACGTAAGCGTTGAAAACGCAAACGACGAGAACGTCTATACTTTCACGGGAAATGTCTCCATTAAACCGGTTATGGCCCGTCTCCAAATAAAGCAGGTGTCTTTCGTTGCAAACGGAAGCGAGACGGTTACCAACAATTCGAACGGGAAATCAGCCCTTGTCGAATGGACCGGCCTGACCGGCGAACTGCTGGGAGTATACCTCAACAATTTCTACAAGCAGTATAACGGCGCAGCCGTGGCGGCATCGCTGATGACCAATACCACCGCTTTCGAGCGGGCGACCGAAGGAAAATGGCTTTTTGGCGCCGATGCGAGCGAAACGAACGAAGCGGCGTTCGCCAGCTACAACCAATGGAATACAAGTGCATACACGCCGTATGACCTGGATGAGTTCAACACCCCGGCCGATCCCGACGCTAAAAAGTGTTTCGCATTCAACTTCTTCCCCGGACAGACTCCGTACCTGCACCTCAACCTGGGTAACGTATCTGCAACGACGATCACCAGCGACGACGAGGAAGCGTACAACCCCAGACTGCTGCCGCTTTCGAAATATGCGAATATCGTGAACTTCACGACAGGAGGCCAGAACGTCACCTTTGAAGCGGGTAAAATCTACAACGTCAACGTCGAGATCAAACCGCAGTTCATGCACACCGACCTGAACCCGGTCGCTTACAACATTACCCTTACCATTACTATCGCAGATTGGGTGGAAGAAAACATCGACCCGGAGTTCCAACAGTTGTAGTAATCCTTTAATCACAGGGGGGAGGGGCGCTCTCCCCCCTTTTCACTGTAAAGACACAGCTAATTGACTGAGCGAAATGAAAGGATTCAACTATATCATTACCATCCTATTGTCGGCATTGGCACTGTCGGGATGTATCCGCGATGACGGCTCCGGACTGGATTGCGAACGTACCCGCATCTCGTTCACCTATTACGGCGACATTCCGGGACGATGCCGGTTCCTGGAAAAAACCGACCAGGTAACCCTGTTCGTCTACAACAGCGACGGGAAACTCGTGATGACCCGGACAAAAAGTATCGGCGACCTGCAGGGATACAAGGGGATTAACCTGAACCTGCCCAACGGTGAGTATTACCTGATCGCCTGGACGAACCTGACCGACTGTACCGAAATACACGATTCGGGCAAGCTTTCCGACGCCGTGCTCGGTTGTCGGGATTATTACGCCGGGAATCCGGTCATCGAACAGGAAAACGACAGGATTTATTATGCCTTTAAAAAAATCACGGTCGTACAGAGCGAATTCCGGGATGAAGAGATGCAATTCACGCAGGCCCACATTCCCCTCCACATTTACATTACGGGAGCGGCGGCCCCTACCAAGGCCGATGCCCCCGTTGAGGTGGACATTGCCAACCTCCACCCCCAGATGGGATTCAACGGCACGGCTTCCAGTACGCTCAAAAGCGTTTACCGGGCCCAGCTCGTACACGATGCAGAAACGGGTGATTATACCTCCCGTATCAATGCCTATCGTTTTCTCAACGACAACGACGTGCAACTGACACTGTCGTCCAGCGGCGGCACCGTCCGTTACAAGACCGTCAATCTGGTGGATTTCATGAACGAACATTCCATCTCGGTAGACGATAAAGACGAAGTGGAAATTGCCATACGCTTCAGATTCAACAACACTTCGGTAGATGTTACCCCTTGGGAAGAAGAAGATATCGACCCGACACAAAAATAGGAATCCATGCAAAAGGATAAGATATTCAAAACGATATTGCTGTTTTGCATCCCCTTGTTGGTGTTATCGTGCAGCAAAACCGCCGGGGATGACCCCCCGGGACAGGATGCCAACCTGGCATTGGCCCTTATTACCCGCAACGGAAACGGCGATCTGGCGATTACCGGTGAAGACCGATTCACCAGCCTGGCCGTGTACATATTCAACAACGACAACGGCGACCTGGAATTCTCCGAACTGATCACGGACTTCACGCCGGAATCGTCGGCAAGCCTTTACACCAAATCGGTCCGGGTAACGCAAGACAAAAAGGCGGTTTATGCGATCGCCAATTATGCAGGCCAAAGCTTTACGGCAGCCGGACAACCGGTAACGATCACCGAGCAGACACCCCGGTCGGTACTCGACGCACTGCAAGTCGCTTCCGCGACTTTCGCGGGCAACGATATCGTCATGGTAGGAAAAAAGGTAGTGGAGATGACCGGTACGGCAGTGAATGCGTCGATAGAAATGGAACGGCTGGTAGGCCGGCTGGATTTGCACGTTTATAAAGCCGCAGAGCTGACAGACGATGCGGTGGAGCTGGTTTCTATAATCTTTTGCAACCAGGTGACCAAAAGCAACGTCCAGTACCAGAGCAACGCAATGCCCGCAGGCGATATCCGCCAGACGGAAACGCATACGCCTTCGGCGGCGACTTTGCTGGAAGTGGTGCCCGACAATACCTATTATGCTTCACGCACGCCGTCCGATGCCGAAACGTCGTTCTACAGCTACCAGAATATTTCCGGGGCAACCGATCCGTCGGGAGCCGCCCCGGACGACTCCTCGACACCGTACCTGCTGGTAAATGTGAAAGTAAACGGCGCTCCGGTCACCTATCGCGGAGACCTGAAGAATCTGGCCGGACTGTACGACCTGGAACGGAACAAGGTATACCGTATCAAGACCGTCGTAGGGAAACCCCAAGGGATACTGTATCTGCGTATAGAGGTTATGAAATGGGATACGGAACTTTCGGAAATTACTTACGACGACCGGGCTTTTACGTTTTCAGGAACGGATAACGGAGCCAACCGCGGAGAGGTATCCATGTCCGATCCAGCCACTTTCAGCTTCAACCTTACGGCGCCTGCCGGAGCGGTCTGGGCGGCCAGCCTCACCAACGGACTCGATTTCAAACTGCTCTCCGAAGGAGATTATGTTTCACAAGGCATTACCAGGGTCGCTCCGTTCTACATCCGGATCGTGCCCACTAAAACCTTTTCCGCAGGCGCAGACCGGCAAAGCCGGTTCTATATCACCGTAGACGGACAAAAAGCGACAATCAATCCAAACGGTGCGGGAGGCCCCTTCGACGACGGACGGAAATATCCGGGAACCGAAACCGAAATTCTGATCAAACAAATACAATAATGAGTGCCATGATACGAAAGCATACGATATTACCGATCCTCGCGCTGGCTGTCCTGTTTATCGCCCCGTCGTGCCAAAAGGACCGGGGTTACTCGATCGCTGACGACGGCAGCCTGATGCTCCAAGTCATGTTGCCGGTGGAGCAATTCACCAAAGCGTCGGAAACCGGTGCGGACGAACTGAACGAAAATAAGGTGTCGACACTGGACATCTTTATCTACCAGGAAGGCGAAGAGGCTTGCGTCCACTACCAGCGTATTACTCCGGCGGCCGGCCTCGTCCGGTACGGACTGACGAAAATGCAGAAAGATTTTGCCCTGAACGCCGGGTATACGGTATATGTCGTAGCGAACGGAGGGACGGCCACCGGCAGTGCGAAAAGCCTCGCCGAATTGAAAGCGGCCGTCATCGCCGAAGCGTTGGATCCCGATGCGGTACAGTCTGCGCTGCTGATGGACGGAAAATCGGCGGTAACGGTGCTGAACGACGGTACGAACACAAACAAAAACATCGATGTATCGCTCAAAAGGGGTGTTGCCAAAATCCGGGTAAACCTCAGCTACGGTACGGACTACCAGCCCACAGGCCAGGTAACGAAGAAACTGGTCAACTACGCGTACGACAGCCGGGTGCTGGAAAGCGGCGACGCCTATTCGCCCGCCCTTGCCACGACTGCGTCCTATACGAATACGGATGCCGTTTCGGGAGATGCGGATCAAATCATCTTCTATTCATACGCAAACGACTGGAACAGCGCAGTAGCCGACGAGACATTCATTTACCTGAACGTACCGATCCGAAAAGGAGCGGGTACCGAAAACCATTATTACAAAATTCCCGCAAACTACCGGCTCGCGTCCGATGGGAATGACCCGGCCCACCTGTACAAACTGCGGCGCAACTACATTTACAACATCACTGCACATATCAACGGCGACGGAGGATCGAGCGCACCGGAAGCGGTTACATTGGAAAGTGTCAATTACCAGGTGGTCGACTGGACGACCAACCACGTGGACGTATGGATCAAGAACATCATGTACCTCTACATCGACGAACAGGAGATCGTAATGAACAACATCAGCACCTACCTGACCGGGTTTCAGTCTTCCTCGGACAACGTGGAGATTCAGAACCTGAAGGTATTCGTCGAAGGAGCCGAAACTTCGACTGCCGGCGTGTCGGTCACCCGTGAACTTTTCGTGCACAACGGATCGATCACGATCAACAGCACCATTCCGGACAATTTCGTGCCGAGAACCATCACTTTTGACGTGGAAAACGGTGACCATATCGTGCAGAGTGTCAAGATAACGCAATATCCGCCCATCTGGATCGGACACATCACGTCGCAGGATGTGGACGGAACTAAAAACCGCAACATGTACACGGTCAACATTAAACAGGCTGACCTGCGGACGATTCCGATGCCGGACGTGCCGACCAAGGGAAGTTGGGGTGATGCCCACATACGCGGTTATTACCAGGAACTGACCGGACAACTCTACACCGGACCGCACCCTTACAACCCCGTCAACGACGGCAGGCAGGAGATGGAGTACGGATATTGCCAGATCGGTTACCCCGTACTGGATAAAAACGGCTATACCGATCCCTCGACCGAAAACCGGTGGATGATCTCTCCGAACTTCATGTTCGCCTCGCGGGTCTCCTCCTCGACGGACAAAGTCGATTTCTGGGCCGCCGTGAGCCGGTGCAAAAACTACTCCGAGACCGATACGGACGGCGTGACCTATACCGGATGGCGCATGCCGACCTATGCCGAAATGCTGCTGCTGGACATTCTTCAGAACGTCAGCAAAAGCGAAATCAAGGAGATTACCGACCGGCACCGTTACTGGACCGCCGACCCCGCGTCCAACTCGGCATTCCGCATCCTGAATCCGTCCGGCGGTACGAACGGAGAAAACGCCAGCTATGCGGAAGTGCGCTGCGTGCGGGACATAGACCGCCCCTTATAGCCATTTGAAAAGATACGACTAATAAGATACGATGATGAAAAAGATATGTTACATCCTGTTGCTGTCCCTGATCGCAATCCTGACCGCGTGCCAGAAATACGATCCCGGAACGGAACCTGCATCCCGAAGCGGAGACGGAGAGGTTCAATTCGCCTATTCGGTTCCCGACTACACGGTTCTCCGTACCCGGTCCGGCGAAAACACGGTCAGCGATATCAGCCTGCTGCAATTCGACGCCAACGGACTGTTCCTCGGCCGTTCGACCGCTACTGACATGCTGGCAGGAACCTTTAAAGCCAAAATCTCGGGGAGCACCCGGATTATCCATTTCATTGCCAATTACGATTGGAGCACGTTCGACGAACGCGGTTCGCTGGGTAAAGATGAGCAAACCCTCATTCCGGAATTCGAATCCGACGGCTGGGTACTGTGGGACCGCAGGGAAATCGATAATTTCAATACGCCGCCCCAGGTAAAGTTGCTGCGCAACCAGGCCAAAGTGACCGTGGAAATCGACCAGAACCTGCTGGATCTGATGGCCCAAGGACAGCGCGAGCAATTCACCATCGAAGGGTTCGCCCTCTACAATTATGCGACCCGGGGCACCGTCGCCTCCTTCCGGCCGAATGCAACCGATCCGTTCGAATGGTCGGCGGACCATCCCACCCTCCCGGGTAATCCGGGGATGTGCACAGACAAGCCTGCCGGACTCGACACCGAGCCCAAATATATGTTCGAAAGCGACAACAGCTACAACAACCAGACGGTCGTTATCCTGCACGCCGGCGGTGCATACAAGAAATATTACAAAATCCAGCTGATCGACAGCGAGCTGAACCTCTATCCGGTCGTAAGGAACACCCACTTCAGGATCAGGATCATCGATTACATGCCCGGAAACATCGGCTCGGGAAGCGTCGAAGATGCGCTAAACTCGCCGCCGATCAACGACCTCTATGCGGAGATTATCAAGGAGTCGCCGGAAATTTCGGACGGATCGGACCGCCTGACGGTAAACCCAATCGTCAACATCCTGACCAACCCGGGAACCGGTGTAGCGACACAGCGGCTCGAGCTGGACGTAAAGTACGAAAAAAGCAATGTGATCACGAACGGCGACCTGCGCAATCCGCAGGTGCTTTCCGATCCCGACGGCATCCTGGACAACCTCACCATCGACCGGACTGCGGGCAAGGTATATGCCGACGTGAAAGTCGTCGACGAGGGTTTCAAACGGGCCGAAATCAGAATATCGGCCGGGGCGCTCTCGCGGATCGTGACGGTTATCTCCTGCGAAAAATTCACGTTCGAACCCGCAGGAATGCCTTCGGGAATCAACAAAGGTGACTCGAAAACGCTTACGTTCAATATCCCGGATGAAATCCCGGCAGCCTACTTTCCATTGGAGTGCGTGATTACGGCCCGCAACCTGGAACCGACCAACGCCAGCCGGAACAACCTGCGGATCGAGTCGAATGCGGACGGCAGCATCGACTATATCTATACCGCCACACAGGCGGGACCGCAAACGGTTTACTTCCAGAATTCGAGGAACCACAGCGGAGAACTAGTGACGATATCGCACCCGATATTCAAAACCGCCTACGTCGGACCGGCACTGACGCTCGTCGCCATCAACAGGCACCACACCACCTACCTGCAAAATTGCGTGGGTTACGGTGCCGGGCAAGAGGCGCTGGTAACCTTCTACATGTCGGAGAATGCATTCGCCCGCCAGTCCCTGGTACTGTTCCACGCCCCGAACCTGACGCCGTCGGACATGACCGGATTCAGCGACGATGGAAACGGTTATTATTACTACACGCCTGCCGGGCCGGGAACGCAAACGGTCAGCTTCAAAGTGACCTCGGCGGACCTCGACCAGGACGAAGCGGCCCGGACGGTGAAACTATACCACGATAACATGGAGGAATTCACGTCGCTGACCTTCGAATATTACCTGGTCAATACGCAATTCCTGCGCAGGAAGTTCAAACGGGCGAACCATGCGACCAACCTGGGCAACGGCAAAGCGCTGTTCGTCGTGAGCGCCTATGCCCTGAGGCACGACAATCACGATCCCGCCACGCACGGCAAAACGGGCCGAATAGAAGCGGAAGAGATCGGCAGCGGCCTCGCACACGGCTGGAGACAATGGTACATGATTCCAGGAACGCGCCTCGACCACCTGATGTTGTTCGAGATCGAGGAGAGCAGCGACCGCCGGGCCACGCGGACCCTGCGCCGGATTATGAAAGAAACTTCCGATATCATTACGCTACGCGCCGAGTAATTTTCCCGGATCGGACCGTAACATTTGCAAACCAAGGTGACCGGCCGCCGCCGATAGAGCGGCCGGTCCATAAAGAAGAATAATATTCCATGATGAAAAAAGTTATCCTTTCGCTCGCTTTTGCCGCCATAGCACTCTCGGCCGGAGCCCAAAGGGTCGTACTGAAAAACAACGTCGTTTACGATGCGCTGGCGACACCGAACCTGGGTATCGAACTGGGACTGGGCCGGGCGACGACCCTGGACATATCCGGCAATTACAACCCGTTCGAGAAATCAAGCGGCAAAATATTCAAACACTGGCTGGTACAGCCGGAATTCCGTTATTGGCTCTGCGAACGATTCAACGGGCATTTCTTCGGCGTACACGGTCTCGGCGGAGAATACAACATCGCCAAAGTCAAACTCCCGTTCGGGCTGGCCAAAGACGGCAAGGATTACCGTTACGACGGCTCCTATGTCGGCGGGGGCGTGAGTTACGGTTACCAATGGATGCTCGCCCGCAAATGGAGCCTGGAAGCCACCGTAGGCGTCGGATACGTACGGTTCAATTACGACAAGTATCCCTGTTACGACTGCGGCCAGCGGCTCGAATCCGGAAACAAAAACTATTTCGGCCCGACCAAAGTGGGCATTAACCTGATCTTCGTTATCAATTGATATAATCTGAACGCCCGATGAAAAGAGCATTAACCGCTATTCTGTCGCTGTTTTCAGTAGCCCAGCTATGGGCTGCCGCGCCGGAAAAGCTGACCCCGGAAAACACCAAAATACGCAAAGTAGACCAGAATGTGGAAGTCTCGTTCGACGTCACGGTCGACAAGCTGAAACCGAACTACAAAGTCGTGATATCTCCCGTCCTCTATAACGGGACAAACCGACAGGCGCTCGACGAAACCGTTGTGACCGGCAAACGGCGCAGCCTGTACGAAACCCGCAACAGGGAGACTGCGGACAAAGGTACGGCCATCGCCCGAAAAGAACTTCCCGCGACGATCCGCTACCGGGCGATCGTTCCGTACCGCGACTGGATGAGTTCCGTCTCACTGGCCGTCGGGCAGACCGTCACCGGCTGTTGCTCGGAAGAGACACGGGCCGACCGGATCCTCGCCGCTGACAAGCTGCTCTATTATGAGATCGACCCGGCTTTCGGCACGGTACCCCTGGAATACCAGCTCACCGAGCTTGAAAAGTACTCACTCGAAAATCCGTTCCTGCACCCCGTAGAAGATTACCCGAACCGTTACGACATCCTGTTCAACGAACGCGACAAAGGCACCTCGGTCGTTCAGTTCAAGGTCGGTTCGCACATGATCGACATGAATATCCCCGGGAACAAGGAGCTATTGAATGCCGTAGGGAAAGCATTCAGGCTGATCCTCGACGATCCGAACGCATCGCTCAAACAGATCATGATCGCAGGCTACGCCTCTCCCGAAGGTTCGTTGGCCTTTAACACCGCCCTTGCACAAAAACGGGCCGAATCGTTCAAAAACTACCTGCAGCACAACCTCGACATGCCGCAAGACGACAAACTGTTCGAACTTTACAACGGCCGTGAAGACTGGGACGGCCTGCGCAGGCTGGTCGCGGCATCGGACATGGAATACCGCCAGGAGGCACTCGATATCATCGACAGCTACACGATCGAACAGGAAGAGAGGAAAACCAAGCTGAAACAACTCGCGGGAGGAAAGCCCTACGCCTACATGCTGGAGAGTTTCTACCCGTCCCTGCGCAATGCCGGATACCTCCAGGTATATTACGATATCGACCGGACGGCTTCCATCGCGACGGCGGTCACCGACGAGAACGGCCGCACGACCTGGATCGATCCCGACAGTCCCGAAAACATCGGGGTCACGCTGATCAATAAAGCGATGAAACATATGACGGCCGGCGATTACGAAACCGCCCTGAAGGAGTTGGAAACCCAGCGGGACAACCCTGCGGCCCAGAACTACATCGGCGTCTGCTTCATGATGAAGGGGGATTACGATCAGGCTGAGACATTCCTGCGCAAAGCGGAAAAAAATGGAGACCAATACGCACCGATCAACCTCGAACATATCCGCCAAGCCAAACGGATCGAATTCTAAGGTTCATCCCGACCGGAAATACCGACCTCGGCATAGACAATGAAAAACACGACACTACTGCATCATCTTTTCTCCGCAGCGCGACGATTCGTCGCGCTGTTTTTTTACTAGTATGCCTTCCGACTTCGGCCTATACCCTGTCCTGCGCTTCGCCGGTGCTGAACTCCTTGTCCGCAAACAGTTCGGCCAGACCGGTAATCTGCTTGAGCCGCAACAATTCATCCCGTTCCATCCCGATATGGCGCATGATCCACTGATCCGACATATTCGCACGGGAAAGTTCGGCGATAATTTCACTCATCAGTTCGATGTTATGCGTCCCGCGCGCCCGGTTGTGCCGGATCGTCGACGCCATCCGGTTGGAAATATCCTTCTCGATCACCGACACCGGCAGCAACCCCTTCTCCCGTTCGTAAATCCGGCGGGAGGTTTTCAGTACCTGATAGCGATGGTAGCCGTCCACCAGTTCGTAGACGTCCCCTTCGGCATCGTAATAACAAACGCACGGCATCGTGTAGCCGTCTTCCCAAATGGAAAGTTCAAGTAATTTCATTTCGGGCGGAGCGACGATATTGGGATTGTAGCTGTTGGCCACGACCTTTTCCACCGGAACGGCCCGGATGTTATAGACAGGACTGCGGTACTCTTTCATCTGTTTAGGATCGCAACAACGATTCATATTTTTCCATGATTTTCTTGCGGCGGAGCGTTTCGTTCTTGTTGGGAGAGAAACCCATATACTTGCAGGCATGGTCGTTTCGCAGGATGCAAATGCAGATCCGTTTAAACGTAGGCAGCTGGCTGAACTCCGGAACGTCGATGTCGTCGAGATACTCCATCCTGACCGGTTTTTTGTCGGTACGGTACCCGCTTTTCTCACCGATGCGGATCGGAATACCCGCCTTTTGCAGCCTGGCGATGGTTTGGTCGGAGAGGCTGCCGCCCTTGTCGCGCCAGAAACGGATGCTCACGGAGAGTTTCTCCAGGTAGTTCCGCCGGGTCTCTGCAGGCAATGTGGTGAGCAGGAAATTCATATACTTCTCCCACGTCAGTCCTTTCGGCAAACTGACGGATTGCCACCCTGCGACCGGGCTTTTACCATAGTGAGCCGCGAAATTGACTCCGTTCACCCGGCTCACCATTTTACCCCACGTATCGGGATCGATGGCCCTGTACAACGAGAGACTCGGAATGGCCGGAGAGATAAAAGGACTGGCGACCCGCTGGTTCTCGAGCGGCACCCCGGCCTGGTAAAAAAGATCGTACAGCCGGTTATACGCCCAGCCGAACTTCCCGTTCGCGGTCCAAACGTCCGTCGTCAACCAGTCGTAAATCGGATAGGCATTGCAAATATTATCCGCCTTACACTGCCGGATCCACCTCTCCCCCCGGAAACGATGCTTGTTGCGGTCGCTGTAGATACTCCGCCAACGGTTGTAACTCTCCTGGGTGCGGATTCCGATCAGGCAACAAGTTCGCCCGGCCCGCTTGCGGCGATGCAGCCACAGGGCAAAACGGCTTTGGAATTCGTAATCCCACATCTTCGCCGAAAAAAACGGAAAATCTTTGCCCGTATAGGATCCGGCGGGCATTTCCCGCACCCACAACTCCCGTTTGCTCTCCTCCCACGGCCGCCAATAGGGCTGGAACATCGATGTGCAGGTCGGCACTTTAAACGGCACGCAGACGCGGTATACTTCGAGAATATCGGCATTCGAGGCCAGCACCTGATCGACGTGGGCGACCGTATCGCGGTACTGTATCTCATAATCCATATGGAAAACGCCGATTTTCCGGTCGAGTCCGTGCCTGCGGATGTAATCGATGCATAAATTCAGCAGGACGCTGCTATCCTTGCCGCCGGAAAAAGAGACATAAATATTGTCGAACGCTTCGAAAAGGAACTTCAGACGCCGTTGGGCCAGTTCATATACATTCGGCAAGCTGCTATCCATTTGCTGATTCCCCGCACGGTTTTTCACCGTATTGCATCTTGACATAAAGTTTCCACTCTTTGACGGTCTGGAATTTTTCGGAAAGGAAAACGGGGATATGACGCGTGTGGGTGACGGACTGGATCGTGTAATCCCCCCGATAATCATTCACAATTTCCTGAATCAACCGGGAAAGTAATCTGTTGTCGTCGCCCGAAACATAATAATTGTTGATCTTTACGACCCCGTTGTCCCTCACTTCGACCGGGACGAATCCCAGTACGGACTCCCCTTCCTCGGCAACGAACCAAGTGTGTGAACGGGAAGTCCAGAAAGGATAATTGTTGTTCAGGCGAAGTACGCTGCGCCGCATGACCAAAGGAGCGATCAGCGTATAGAGACGGGGCGAGGTTCCTTGTAACTTTTCGATTACCATACAGCACACATTCATCTTGACAGGAGTGGCCGTCACCGGGATTCCGAATGACTGGCAAGCCTGAGTATTTTTACAAAAATACAATACTGCATTGTATTATTCAAATTTAAATGAAGATTTTGAATTTCGCGATTTTCCACTACATTTGCATTTAAATAACTGATAATCAATGTAGTAGTAATACAATTAACCTTGAACAACGTGGCACCTATACCTCACATCCGCCTCTTTCGGATCTACCTGATCGCATTGGCCGGCAGTTTTTTCCTCGCCGCTTCAGGGCCGGTTGCAGCACAGCCCCGAAAGGACATATTCAAAAAAGAGTGTGTGAAAATCCACAAACTCTACGACGCACTGCTTGCCCGCGACACCGTCCGCTACAAAAAACTGCTTGCAGGAATCGAATGCTCCGAAGCCTCAAAATACCTGATCGCCGTACGTTACATGACCGAAGCGGCACGGAGCGCCTATCCGATCCTGATCCGGCGGGATTACAGCGGGACAGACGATTTTTGCGCCAAATACAGGCTGGCAGAACAGGCTGCCCCCTACCGGGATAAAGCGATCGTGCATCTGCTCGGTGAGGCCGTTTACAGGGAAACAGGGGTCGCGGCGCCGTAACCAGGCAGGATTGTTGCCATCTGAAATTTTGCATTTCCGCAGTTTATTCCTACCTTTAAGGGTTATTTCTAACACGATAAAAGATGGCAGCAAGAAATTACAAACTGAACAAGCCGGGCGGCCTCAAACCGGGCGCCGATCCCGCCGACATCATCCGAAAATTCGAGAAAGTCTACACCAACATATTCACATCCGAATCGAGCGGTTCGATGTATGTAGCCCGCGAAATCGAGAATTGCATCCGCGAAAAACAGAAGTTCGGAGAACTGTGCATCTTGGGCATCACTACGGGAAAATCTCCGGTCGGTGTTTTCCGTGCGCTCGTGGAAATACACAAGAAAGAGAACCTGAGCTTTCGCAATGTAGTGGTGTTCAGCCTCGACGAGTTCTTCCCCATCTCGCCTAAAGAGCAGCAGAGCCGCAACTGGCTGATCCATGAAAGCCTGCTCGACCATGTAGACATCCTGCCTGAAAACATTCATATCCCGGACAGTACTCTCCCGCTGGACAAGGTGGCTGCCTTCTGCCGTGATTACGAAGCGAAGATCGAAGAGTACGGCGGACTCGACCTGCTGTTTCTCGGCACCGGCGTACAGGGCCAGCTCGGATTCAACGAACCCGGTTCGTACACCAACACCCGCACGCGGCTGGTAGCGCTCGGCAACGAAAGCCGGCAGGCCGTTTCATCGATCTTTTACGGGATCGACAACGTGCCGCGCAAAGCGATCACGATGGGCCTCGGAACGATCCTCAAAGCCAAACGGATCATCCTGATGGCCTGGGGTGAGGAGAAAGCCACCGTAATCAAGGATATCGTCGAAGGTGAGGAAAATTCGGCTACGCCGGCGACCTGCCTGCAAAAGCACCCCAATATCGAAGTAGTCGTAGACGAAGGCGCCTCACAGGAACTGACCCGCGTCAAAACGCCGTGGCTGGTCGGGACCTGCCTGTGGCCCGAGCGTTTCATCCGCACGGCGGTGCTGTGGCTTTGCCGGAAGGTGGATAAACCGATCCTGAAGCTGACCTACCAGGATTACATCGACAACCGGCTCGGTCAGTTGCTCGAAGCGACAGGCCAGACCTACGACATGATTAACATACAGGTATTCAATGACCTGCAGCATACGATTTCAGGTTGGCCGGGCGGCAAACCCAACGCAGACGATTCGACCCGTCCCGAACGGGCGACTCCCTACCCCAAGCGGGTGCTGATCTTCAGTCCGCACCCTGACGACGATGTGATTTCGATGGGCGGTACGTTCATCCGGCTGATTGCCCAAGGGCACGACGTGCATGTGGCTTACCAGACTTCGGGCAACATCGCGGTTCTGGACGATATCGTGTTGCAGACCCTCGATACTGCCCGCGAATGCGGTTTCGTCGACCGTTACAACGAAGTGCAGGAGATTATCAACAACAAGAAAAAAGGCGAAGCCGAACCGATAGAATTGCGCCGCCTGAAAGGTTCGATCCGCCGGGCCGAGGCGAAAGCCGCCTGCCGCCAAATGGGATTGACCGATCCGTCGCACGTACACTTCCTGAACCTGCCGTTTTACGAAACGGGGGGCGTCAAGAAAGGCCTCCTCACGGACAAAGACATCCAGATCGTCGTCGACTTGCTGCGCGAAATCAAACCGCACCAGATTTATGCGGCCGGCGACCTCTCCGATCCGCACGGCACGCACCGCGTCTGCATCGAAGCCGTACTGGCCGCCATGGAAGTGGTACAGGACGAGGAGTGGGTCAAGGAGTGCCGCCTGTGGCTCTACCGCGGGGCATGGCAGGAGTGGGACCTCGACATGGTCGACATGGCCGTACCGCTGAGCCCGGACGAAGTGATCCAAAAACGCCATGCGATCTACCGCCACCTTTCGCAAAAGGACATCGTCCCGTTCCCGGGCGAGGACAAGCGCGAATTCTGGCAACGGGCCGAGGAACGGAACCAGAACACCGCCAGGCTGTACGACAAGCTCGGAATGGCCGAATATCAAGCCATCGAAGTGTTTGTCAGGCTATTCTGACGATCCGGACAAATACAGGGCTGAACATTGCCATGAATAAATGCAACGGCCGATCGATTACAGCCAGCCGAATACAAAACAGACAAAAGAGCGGTGCGAGCGATTGCGAAAACCCTTCGTAGTAATCGAAAAATCGTTCGTATCCGGTTTTAACAGATAAAAGATACCGAAAACCATAAATCGATTAATCCATGAGACTTATCATTCAGCCGGACAGCAACGGCGTATCGGAATGGGCCGCGGCCTATATCGTAAAACGGATCCGTGAGCGCAAAGCGTGCTGCAACCGGCCGTTCGTGCTGGGACTTCCGACCGGATCCACCCCGCTGGGGACATACAAGGCACTGATCCGCTACTGCCAGGAAGGCGCCGTATCGTTTGCCGATGTCATCACTTTCAACATGGACGAATACGTAGGCATTCCACGGGAACACCCCGAAAGCTACCACTCGTTCATGTGGAACAACTTCTTCAGCCATATCGACATCAAGCCTGAGAACGTCAATATCCTGAACGGCAACGCTCCCGACCTGACGGAAGAGTGCGCCTCCTACGAGGAACGCATCGAGGCGGCCGGCGGTATCGACCTGTTCATGGGCGGTATAGGAGCCGACGGGCACCTAGCGTTCAACGAGCCGTTCTCATCGCTCAAATCCCGCACCCGGGTCAAAACCCTGACCAAAGACACGATTATCGCCAACTCGCGTTTCTTCGGCGGGGATGTGAACCTCGTGCCGAAAACCGCGCTGACCGTCGGCGTGGGTACCGTGATGAGCGCCCGCGAAGTGATGATCCTCACGATGGGACACAACAAGGCGCGGGCACTGGCCGAAGGTGTCGAAGGCGCCTACAACCACCAGTGGACGATCAGCGCGCTGCAAACGCACCCGGCCGGCATCATCGTCTGCGACGAAGACGCTACCGACGAACTGAAAGTGGGTACCTACAAATATTTCAAAGATATCGAATCAGCCAACCTGAACCCGAAATCGCTGTTGAAATAGTGCCGTAGCCCGCATGCGCAACGTTACGGCCCCATTCCCGAATCAACGCGCCATACAATCAATAAACCCCTTACCGTCCGCACCGCTTCCGCGATGCGGACGGCGGGGTAAATGGACAAACCCTTAAAATCGAAACCAAACCTGTGGCAGACGAAAAGATAATCTTCTCAATGGTAGGCGTCAGCAAGACCTTCACCAACCAGAAAAAAGTACTGAACAACATCTACCTCTCATTCTTCTACGGCGCCAAGATCGGCATCATCGGCCTGAACGGCTCCGGAAAATCGACGTTAATGAAAATCATCGCCGGTCTGGAAAAGAATTTCCAGGGCGAAGTGGTCTTCTCTCCCGGCTACACAGTCGGCTATCTCGAACAGGAACCGCAACTGGACGACACAAAAACCGTCCGGGAAGTGGTCGAAGAGGGATGCGCCGAAGTAGTGGCACTGCTTAAAGAGTACGAAGAGGTGAATGCGAAGTTCATGGAACCGATGGACGACGACCAGATGGCGAAGCTGATCGAACGGCAAGGGGAGCTGACCGAAGCGATCGACCACAAGAACGGCTGGGAGCTCGACGCCACGCTCGAACGGGCGATGGACGCACTGCGCTGTCCGGATCCCGACGAACCGGTAAAGCACCTTTCTGGCGGCGAACGGCGCCGGGTGGCACTGTGCCGTCTGCTGTTGCAGGAGCCCGACGTGCTGTTGCTCGACGAACCGACCAACCACCTCGACGCCGAAAGCATCGACTGGCTCGAACAACACCTGCAACAATACAAGGGAACGGTGATCGCCGTCACCCACGACCGCTATTTCCTCGACAACGTGGCGGGTTGGATTCTGGAACTGGACCGTGGCGAAGGGATTCCGTGGAAGGGTAATTACAGCGGCTGGCTCGAACAGAAATCGAACCGGCTGGCGCAGGAGGAGAAGCAGGAGAGCAAACGCCGCAAAACGCTCGAGCGCGAACTGGAATGGGTGCGCATGGCCCCGTCGGCCCGCCACGCGAAAAGCAAAGCGCGCCTGGCCGCTTACGACAAAATGCTCAACGAAGACACCAAACAGAAAGAAGAAAAACTCGAAATCTTCATCCCCAACGGTCCCCGTCTCGGCGACATGGTGATCGAGGCGCAGGACGTATCGATGGGCTACGGCGACCGATTGCTGTATGAGCACCTGAACTTTTCGCTGCCGCCCGCCGGTATCGTCGGCGTAATCGGCCCTAACGGCGTGGGTAAAACCACCCTGTTCCGACTCATCATGGGAATTGAAAAGCCGCTCAGCGGATCGTTCAAGGTGGGAGAAACGGTAAAACTGGCCTATGTGGACCAGCAACACTCGTCGATCGACCCCGAAAAGACGGTTTACCAAGTTATATCGCAGGACAGCGAGCTGATCCAGCTCGGCGGCCGGAGCATCAATGCGCGCGCTTACGTATCGCGGTTCAACTTCAGCGGTACGGACCAGGAGAAAAAGTGCGGCGTACTGTCGGGCGGGGAACGCAACCGCCTGCACCTGGCCCTCGCACTCAAGGAGGAGGGCAACGTACTGCTGCTCGACGAACCGACCAACGACATCGACGTGAACACGCTGCGTGCGCTGGAAGAAGGTTTGAACAATTTCGCAGGTTGTGCGGTAGTCATCTCGCACGACCGTTGGTTCCTCGACCGCATCGCGACGCACATCCTCGCTTTCGAAGGCGACTCGCAGGTCGTTTTCTTCGAGGGCAGTTACAGCGAATACGAAGAGAACAAGCGCAAACGCCTGGGCGACGACACGCCGCACAGGGTCAAATACCGCAAACTTTTAGCATAATCCCACCGACACATGGCACAGAAACCATCCATTCCCAAAGGAACACGCGACTTCGGTCCCGAAGAGATGATCAAACGCACTTACATTTTCGACACGATAAAAAGCGTATTCCGCACCTGCGGATTCCAGCCGCTCGAAACCCCTGCGATGGAAAATCTCTCCACGCTGCTGGGCAAGTACGGCGACGAAGGAGACAAGTTGCTGTTCAAAATCCTCAACTCTGGCGACTTCCTCAGTGGCATTCCGTCCGAAGAGACCGGCCAAGGGAATAGCAACGCGCTTTCGACCAAAATTTGCGAGAAAGGGTTGCGCTACGATCTGACCGTACCCTTCGCACGCTATGTGGTGCAGCATCAGAACGAAATTTCATTTCCATTCAAACGTTATCAGATTCAGCCGGTTTGGCGCGCCGACCGGCCGCAGAAAGGACGCTACCGGGAGTTTTACCAGTGCGACGTCGATGTGATCGGCAGCCGCAGCCTGATCAACGAGGTCGAATTGATCGAAATCGTCGAAAAAGTCTTTGCCAAACTGGGAATCGCGGTAACGCTGAAGATGAACAACCGCAAAATTCTTTACGGGATCGCCGAGACGATCGGCCATGCCGACAAGATGATGGATATCACCATAGCAATCGACAAACTCGAAAAGATCGGGATCGAAGCGGTCAATGCGCAGCTGCGCGAGAATGGTATCTCGGAAGCGGCCGTGCAGGCGCTGCAGCCAATCCTGTCGCTGAGCGGCAGCAACCGCGACAAGCTGAAACAGCTGCGCGGGGTGATCGGCGCGAGCGAGACCGGACTCAAAGGAATCGAAGAGATGGAAACGATCTTCGACTACACCGAAGCGCTCGGCACTTCGCTGGAAATCGAGCTCGACCTGTCGCTGGCACGGGGATTGAATTACTATACCGGGGCGATCTTCGAGGTGAAATCGAAAGATTTCGCGATCGGAAGTATCTGCGGCGGCGGACGGTACGACGACCTAACGGGCATCTTCGGCATGCCGAACATGTCCGGTGTAGGTATTTCGTTCGGAGCGGACCGCATTTACGACGTGATGACCGGGCTCGACCTTTTCCCACCCGAAGCGAGCGGCACGACCAAGGTGTTGCTGTTGAATTTCGGCGGCGAAGAGGAACGGGCCGCACTCAAACTGACGAAAAGCCTGCGTGAAGCGGATATCGCCTGCGAGATCTACCCCGAAAATGCGAAGATGAAAAAGCAAATGGAGTATGCGAACCGCCGGGGCGTACCCTACGTGGCGATCCTCGGCAGCGACGAGTTGGCCGCCGGTACCGTCACGGTAAAAAACATGGGCTCCGGCGAGCAGCAATCCATCGCACAAGCCGAATTGATAAACCTGTTGAAATGACAAGAAAAATAAAAAGCGGGGCATTGGCCCTGGTGCTGGGCTTAACGGTCTGCTTCGGGGCACTGGCACAGATGCCGGTCCCGGCAGCGGAAACGGCATCGCCGAATGACCCGATGCTGCAATTGCAGAAGCTCAACCAGTTTTACCGCTACCTGAACGGCACATACGTAGATACGGTCCACAACGACGCATTGGTCGAAAAGGCGATCCGCGAAATGCTGTTGCAACTGGACCCCCACTCGACCTACCTGACCGCCGAGGAGATGAAAGGCGTCAAGGAGGTGTTCGACGGCAGTTTCAGCGGTATCGGCATCGAATTCAACGTCCTGAGCGATACCGTTATCGTGGTGAATGTCATCGCGGGCGGCCCGTCCGAAAAAGTCGGACTGCTGCCGAACGACCGGATTGTGAAGGCGGACGGCAAGAATATCGTCGGCACGAAGCAGCTCGACGTGCCTAAAATCCTGCGCGGCCCGAAAGGCACTCGCGTCGACCTGGAGGTCGTACGGCACGGGGAGAAGGCTCCGCTGGAATTTTCGATCATCCGCGACAACATTCCGATCAACACGATCGACGCCGCTTACAAAGTCGATCCCTCGACCGGCTATATCCGGGTCAATCGCTTTGCGAACAATACCTATAAGGAGTTCCTCGAAGCCTACCAAAAACTCGGCCCGCTCGATGCGCTGATCCTCGACCTGCGCAGCAACGGCGGCGGCCTGCTCGACCAGGCGATCGACCTGAGCAACTTCTTCCTGCCCGCAGGGAGCCTGATCGTTTCGACCGAAGGTCTGCGCGTGCCGCCCGGAGAGGCGAGAGCCACGGCAGACGGTCCGTTTACCACGGGAAAAGTGATCGTGCTGACGAACGAGACATCGGCATCGGGCAGCGAAATCGTGGCAGGCGCATTGCAAGACTGGGACCGGGCATTGGTTCTCGGACGCCGCACTTTCGGCAAAGGGCTCGTACAGCGCCAGTTCCCGCTGGTGGACGGTTCCGCGATCCGGCTGACTGTCGCACGCTACCATACGCCTACGGGCCGAGTCATTCAACGGCCCTTTAAAAACGGGGACCTCGAGGGGTATGAGATGGACTTCATCAACCGCTTCGGTAAAACGGGCGACACGACCCGGGTCGACTCTTCGGAAATGTTCCGGACGCTGCGCAGCGGACGTACGGTTTTCGGCGGCGGCGGAATCACGCCCGACATCACCGTCGAATACGATACGACGGAATATTCCAAATACCTGAGCAACCTGATCCGGAAAGGCATGCTGAACGAATTCGCCGTGGCTTATATGGATCGAAACCGCGATCGGCTCAGTAAGACCTATCCGACCATTGAAGCGTTCAGCCGCAATTTCAAGGTAGACGAGAAGGTACTTTCGGAGCTGACCCAGATGGCAGAGCAAAAAGGAGTTCCGTTCGACAAAGAGGGATTCGACCGCTCGGCACGCCAGATCGGAACACAAATCAAAGCCCTGCTGGCGCAGAAGCTGTGGGGTTTCAACGAATATTTCGTCATCATGAACGCTGAAAACGACGAAGTGTTCGCCAAAGCGCTCGAAGTGCTCAAGAACTGGAACCAATACGGAGACAGCACAGGTACGGTCCTTCCGCAAAAACCTTAGAACGGGAAACGACCGATTGAGACCAAAGAGCGATAAAGAGGACGGAAAAGACAAAAGGATACAATGGCAAAAAGCAAAAGCGTCCTTCTGGGATTCAGCGGCGGTATAGACAGTACCGCCGCTGCTGCTATTTTGCGGGAAGAGGGATACGACGTGCATCTCGACACGCTCGACACCACCGGGGATCCGGAATTATTGCAACGGGCACGGGAGACCGCCCGGAAACTGGGACTCCCATGGCATTGCTCGGACGTACGCGAGCGTTTCCGGAGCGAAATCATCGACTATTTTATCGACGGTTACCGCCGGGGCGAAACCCCGGCCCCCTGCACTCGCTGCAATCCGCTGATCAAATGGGAGTCCCTGTTCAGGACGGCAACAGCTTGCGGATATGACCATATCGCAACCGGACACTATTTCCGCATCCATCGGGAAGGGAACACCCGCTTCGTCCGCATGGCAGCCGATCCGGCGAAAGACCAGTCCTACTATTTGTGGGGGGTGCCGCAAGCTTGCCTGAGTATGGCCCTGACTCCGATGGGCGACCGTTTCAAGAGCGAGGTCAAAACCCGTTACTGCAATGGCGGCCTGCAACGGGAAAGCATGGGCGTCTGTTTTCTGGAAGGTCGCAGCTACCGACAGCTCCTTAGCGAAAAACTCCCGCAACTCGAACCGGGCGAGATCGTGGACAGAGAGGGACACGTGGTAGGATGCCACGGGGGATACGCTTACTACACGATCGGGCAAAAACGCGGACTGGAGACATCGCTCCCAAACGTTGCCGTCGTAGCGATCGACGTTCGGCGCAACCGGGTAATCGTCGGCAACGACTCCGAATTGCTCCACCGGACGCTGATCGTTCGGGAGAGCCGTTTGCCCGACCCGCACCGGCTGTTCGATTCGCCGGACATACGGGTGAAAATCCGCGGCATCGGCCGCAACCCGGAAGGATTCGCCTCGATCCGGCCCGACGGGCACGAACGGCTGCACGTCGAATTGACGGATGCGGCCTGGGCTCCGGCCAAAGGGCAACCGGTAGTTTTCTACCAAAACGAACTGGTATTGGGGGGAGGTATTCTGGAAGATTACCGGCCCTGATCTAAATTTAACGCCGGACGCACCTGAAATCTGCCGTTTTTTTGGTAAACTTGCGTTCTCAAACCGCACGAGCATGCTGAAACGACTCTACCACTGGATCCTGAGCTGGGCCGACAGCCGTTGGGGTGCAACCGCTCTTTTTATATTGGCCTTCGCCGAATCGAGTTTTTTCCCGATTCCGCCCGACGTACTGTTGATCGCACTGTGCCTCGGATGCACAACCAAAGCATTCCGGTATGCACTGATATGCACGGCGGGTTCGGTGTTGGGTGCACTGGCCGGTTACGCCATCGGCCATTTCCTGTGGCTTACCCCTTCGGGGGAGTTCACGGCAGTAGCGGATTTCTTTTTTCGTATTATCCCCGGCTTCACCCATACCGAATACGACAAAATCAGCGAGGTTTACAACCAATACAACTTCTGGGTGGTCTTCACCGCCGGTTTCACACCGATCCCTTATAAGCTGATTACCATCACCGCAGGAGTGTTTTCACTGAATCTTCCGATGTTCGTCCTGGCATCGGTGGTCAGCCGCGGACTCCGGTTTTTCCTGTTCGCATGGCTGATCTGGCGCTACGGCGCACCGATCAAAGTGTTCATCGACAAATATTTCAATATTCTGGCGATCGCTTTCACCGTACTGCTCATCGGCAGCTTCGTGGCTGTCAAATACCTAATCCAATGAACCGACTTTACGGACTGATCGGCTTCCCGCTGGGCCACTCCTTTTCAGCGCGATATTTCACGGAAAAATTCCAACGGGAAAACCTGTCCGGATACGAATACCGCAACTTCCCGCTGGAATCCATCCGCGAGCTTCCGGCCATGCTGGAAAACCACCCCGGACTGCTCGGATTCAACGTAACGATCCCCTATAAACAGGAGGTAATCCCCTCCCTCACCGCACTCAGTACCGAGGCCCGCGAAATCGGGGCGGTAAACTGTGTCAAAATCACCCCGCAAGGGCTTTACGGACACAATACGGATGCCTACGGTTTCCGGAAATCTCTGCTCGGATTAATCGGCCCGATGCGGCCCGATGCGCTGATCCTGGGAACTGGCGGAGCCTCTAAGGCGGTGGGCTATGTGCTCCGCGAGTTGGGCATTGCTTATACGACGGTCTCGCGCAGCGGCGGGCCCGGCAGGCTTTGTTACAGGGAATTGACGGCAGAAGTCATGCACAGCCATCCGCTGATCGTCAATGCAACGCCGCTGGGCACCTTCCCGAAGGTAGCAGGATGTCCCGCATTGCCTTACGAGACGATCACACCCGCCCATTTCCTGTTCGACCTGGTTTACAACCCACCCCTGACAGAATTCCTGCGGCGCGGTAAAGCGCAGGGAGCCGCCATCTGCAACGGTTACGAAATGCTGGTCGGCCAGGCTGAAAAAGCCTGGGAAATCTGGAACGACCCAGCCCAGCTGTAATACTTCTGCTGCGATTCCGAAAACGATCGAACAGGATAGGCAGTAACCGGGAAAGGCACAAAAATCCAAGCGACACAGGCTTTAATAAACTGCCTATACAAAACAAGCAGGCAGTACAAGACGGCGCAAAGCCATAAAAATTCGGCCGGGCTCTAAGAGTCCGGCCGAATCCCTATACTGAATAACCGCGAGGGTTACTCCATTTCGATCATTACGGTGTGATTCGGCACGTTATCGCCTTCCTTCACATCGATTTTGAGCACCTTGCCGTCTTTGGCGGCGCGGATGTTGTTGTTCATCTTCATTGCCTTGAAGACAATCAGGATGTCACCGGCTTTCACCTGCTGCCCCTCTTTCACACAAACCTCCACGATCGTTCCCGGGATATTCGATTTGATGTGATTCGGATTTTCAGGCTCCCACGGCTTACGTGCCAGATGCTTCTTCGAAAACGTCGTCTGAAAGCATCCGTGCATCGTCTCTAATATGTCGTACTGTTTTTCTGCCATAATTTTCAGATTATAGTCACTCGCTGATACTCGGTCTAGAACGGAGGATTACCGTGCTTTTTATTAGGCTGCGAGCGGCTCTTGTGCGCGGCGACTTTCAGCGCATGCTCGATGAACATGCGGGTCTCGGCCGGAGCGATCACTGAATCGATATAACCTTTCGCGGCTGCGACATACGGATTGGCAAACTTTTCCTTGTACTCCTGGATCTTCAGTTTGCGCATTTCGGCAGGATTCTCGGCCTCCATGATATCCTTGCGGAAAATGATATTGGCAGCGCCTTCGGGACCCATTACCGCGATTTCGGCGTTGGGCCATGCAAACACGAAGTCGGCACGCAGGTGGCGCGAACCCATCGCGATGTAACCACCGCCATAAGCCTTACGTAACACGACGGTAATCGACGGAACGGTCGCCTCGCTGTAAGCGTACAGCATCTTGGCGCCGTGACGGATCACACCGGCATGCTCCTGATCCACGCCCGGCAGGTAGCCCGGCAGGTCTTCGAGGGTCACGATCGGAATATTGAACGCATCGCAGAAACGGATAAAGCGGGCGGCCTTGTCCGAAGAGTCGCAGTCGAGCACACCAGCCATCACCAACGGTTGGTTGGCGATAAAACCGACCGTTTCGCCGTTTACACGGCCGAAACCGACCACGATATTGGCAGCGAAGAGCTCCATCACTTCGAGGAACTCGCTTTCGTCGACCAACGCCTTGATCACGTCGCGTACGTCGTAAGGTACGGTGGGATCGGCCGGGACGATTTTGGTAATGTCGTATTCGGGCAGCGGCCGGGCCGGAGCGATCTTTTCCGCTTTGGTCGTGTTGTTGGCCGGAATCATCGAGATCAACTTGCGGATCTGAACGAAGCACTCGTCCTCGCTGGTCGCATAGAAGTGGGCGTTACCGGTCATCTCGCTATGTACTTTCGCTCCGCCGAGTTCCTCCATCGAAATCTCTTCGCCGAGAACGGTCTTAATGACTTCGGGACCGGTGATAAACATTTTGGAAATGTTCTCGACTACGAAGACGAAGTCGGTCAAGGCGGGGGAATAAACGGCACCGCCGGCGCACGGGCCGAGGATCACCGAAATCTGCGGAATCACGCCGCTCGACAGGGTATTGCGGAAGAAAATCTCACCGTACCCGGCCAATGCGTTGACGCCTTCCTGGATACGAGCTCCACCCGAGTCGTTGATGCCGATCAGCGGAATGCGCATGTTCAGCGCATAATCCATGATCTTGGTGATTTTACGGGCGTGCATAAAGCCGAGCGAACCGCCGGCTACGGTAAAGTCCTGTGCAAAGATGGCAACCGGAGAACCCAGAATGGTTCCGGTACCGATAATCACGCCGTCGCCGGGAAGTGATTTGTCCTGCATGCCGAAATCACGGCCATCGTGCTCGACGAACATGTCGTACTCATGGAACGAGTCGGCGTCCACCAGCGCGATGATGCGCTCACGGGCCGTCAACTTACCCATCGCTTTCTGCTTTTCGATGGCCTTGGTTCCGCCTCCGAAGCGGATGCGTTCTTTCCGCTGCTGGAGTTCGAGAACTTTATTATCCTCTACTGACATAAAATAAATTTTTAGTTAGTACTGTGGTTTCTTCATTCAAGGTTCGCAGAACGGTTTTAGCGACCGTTCAAACTGCAAAATTAGAAAAAATATTTCCGAAATACGCTTTTTAATGGCCGAAAACGCCTCCTTTAGCGCATATCTTCCTGATAGACAAACATCTTTTCAAACACCCCGGTCGGAATCTCATGCCGCCGTGGGAAAATCCCGTAAACGGCCGATCCCGAACCGGACATCGATGCATAAAGCGCCCCCAAATCACAAAGCTGCCGTTTGACCTGCCCGATTTGGGGATATTGCGGAAAAACCGACTCTTCGAAATCGTTCACGATCTCCCCGCGCCACCGTTCCACAGGCAAAGCCAGCTTTTCGGTCAATGAAATTTCGGGTTTATGCGGAGTGACCCGAGCATAAGCCTCCGCCGTGCTGACCCCCGTATCGGGCTTGACGATTACCAACCGGTAACCCTGCAGTGACAAACCGTACGGAGTCAGCACCTCGCCGCGTCCTGTGGCAATGGCTGGACGATCCGCAATAAAAAAAGAGGTATCGCTGCCGATCTCCGCCGCCAAAGCTTCCATCGTAGAGATGCTCAGCCGGAGACCGAACAGCTGTGAAAGCCCCCTGATGACACAGGCGGCATCGGCCGATCCCCCGCCCAGGCCGGCCCCCATCGGCACCCGCTTGTGCAAATGGATCTTTACTCCGCTGATCGGATAGGCACGCCGCACCTGCTCATAGGCCCGGACACACAGATTTTTTTGTACGGGACCGCCGACAGGCAACCCCGACGAAGTGAACTCCATGCCGGTCGTGCGGCTGCGAATGATCTCCACCGCATCACACAGCCCCCGCACCGGAAACATCAGTGTTTCGAGGTCATGATACCCGTCCGCACGCTTGCTGACAACATGCAGGCCGATATTGATCTTACAACCGGGAAAGAAAATCATAGCGCTAAATTTCAGGTAAAAATAACAAATAAAAATGAATTTATATCTTTGTACCGTTACGGCCGGACAACCCGGCCGCATCCTTGCACAATGGAATTCCGCACACCGCTACATATAAAGCCTTCCCGTTTCAAGATCGGTTACGACACCCCGGGATTGGTGTGCGGTTCATGCTTCGCCGAACGGATCGGACAAAAGATGCTCGCACACAAAATGCCTGTCACGCTCAACCCGTACGGCATCCTTTTCAACCCGGCCTCGATCGCGGGCATGCTCGACAACCTCAAAGTATCCAGGTCTTTCTCCAAACGCGACCTGATCCGGCACAACGGTCGCTGGATCAGCCTCCAACATCACGGATCGTTCTCGGCAGACGAGGCGGAGAACCTGCTGCAAGCGATCGAAACCGCGACCCGGCAAGGGCATGAATCACTGGAACGCTCAAATTACCTGATCGTTACATGGGGAACAGCCTGGGCATACGAACATACAGCCACCGGCATGATCGCGGCGAATTGCCACAAACTGCCGGAGAGCGTATTCCGCAGACGACGCCTCACCCCGGAGGAGATCGTAAGGCTGTGGGAAAAACCGTTGAGCACCTACCTCGAGGATAAAGAGGTTATTTTCACCGTCAGTCCGGTACGCCACCTGCGGGACGGACTCGCCGAAAACCAGCTGAGCAAAGCGACGCTGATCGTGGCGGCACATACCCTGCGGGAGCGGTTTGCCAACTGCCGTTATTTTCCGGCTTACGAAATCATGATGGACGATTTGCGGGACTATCGCTTTTACGACCGGGATATGACCCATCCGTCCGAAACGGCTGCCGATTACATCTGGGAACGATTCTGCGAATGGGCGATCGCCCCCGCGGCAACCGGAACCATGCGCCGGATCGAAGCATTGCAACAAGCGCTCGCACACCGTTCGATCCATCCCGGTAGCGATGCCCACAAGGTTTTCCGGCAACGCCTGCGGGGAGAAATCCAGGCCTTGTCCGAAACCTACCCCGAACTCGATTTCAGCGAAGAGCTGAACTGTTCCGCACACTTCTGATCCTATGAAAACAAGAGGTCATATCACCTGTCCGCGCTGCGGGGCCGACGTAAAAGTCCCGTTATACTGGGCCGTCGGTATCGAAGGTATTTTCCGCTGCCGCGAATGCCGGCTGCCGTTCAAGACCGGTTATAAAATGGGTGCTGTGCTTTCTGCCCTGGGGCTGACACTGGCCGTCGCCACCATACAGTTACTGGTTTATCTGCTGAGCATCTATTCGATGGCCATCTTCATATTAGCACTGATTCCGCTCTGGCTGGTATACGGATACGGCCTGCGCAAAAGCTATATGCTGTGGAAAATCAGGCGCTATGTCCGTAAGCATCCGCAGGAGGCATCCCCCTCCGAAAACGCGGACGCTCCCGGTTCAAATCGCAAGCTGCCCCGGGACATCGTATTCGACGAAGAAAACGACGAACGCACGGACTCTGCACAAGCAGACCGGTATCCGGACCTCCCGGCGGCTGGAACGTCCGCCGAGTGGGATGAAGATGGACGGGACTACCGTTTCTAGCCCGATTATTCAACCGTGGTCGACCGCTTTTACGATACTTTTGCTACCTTTGCACATTGTAAAAACCGTCCGCAACGGGATCGGAATGCAAACACACTACCATAGCCGACATACCGCATGAAACCCAAAGCCTTAACCGTCCTGCTGCTCGGCGCATTGTGCGCCGGAAGCGCTTCCGCCCAGACAGGTGCCAAGCCCAAACTCGTGGTCAATATCGTCATCAGCCAGATGCGGGCAGACTATATGGACCGTTTCCAGGACAACTTCTCGGCCGACGGCTTCCGCCGGTTCATGGATCAGGGCGCCTATTTCACCGACGCGCATTACAATTACATGCAGACCAACACGGCCGCCGGACTGGCCACGCTGTCGACCGGCACCAACCCGGACGGACATGGCATCGTAGCCGAAGACTGGATCGATTTTACAACGAACAATCCGGTGAACCTGATCGCCGATCCGTCCGTTACCGGACTGGACTGCGATGCCGGGGTGGGTTGCTATTCGCCGCTGAACCTGACCGCCGCCACGCTCGGCGACCGGCTCAAAGAGAGCGATGCCAAATCCAAAGTCGTCTCGATCGCCGCCACGCCGGTCTCGGCCATCGTCAGCGGCGGCCATACGGCCGACGTATTCTGGATGGATGCGGGCCGGGGCCATTGGATTTCGAGCACCTATTACTTCAAGCAACTGCCGACCTGGGTGACGGCCTACAACAAACAGAACCTCTTCGCCCCGTTCATGGAGCGCAGCTGGGAACCGAGCAAAACGTTAGAAGGCTACAAGAACAGCGAGCACTCGGTGATCGACTTCACACCGGCGAAGACCGGTTTCTTCTCGAAACCTTTTTTCAGAAAAGTCGGTTCGATTTTCAAGAAGGACGACGATAAATTCGATGCCGCAGCGCTACTCTATACGCCTTTCGGTAACTCGCTGACCACGCAATTCGCACGCGAGGCGATCGTAGGGGAAGAGTTGGGCAAAGACGACCATACCGACCTACTGACAATCGTGTACGACACGCCGCGACTGATCGGCGAACATTTCGGTCCCCGCTCGATCGAACTCGAAGACATGTACTACAAACTCGACACGGAACTGGGCATTCTCACCGACTACCTGCTGGCGCAATTCAAGCCGGGCGAGGTGGTGGTAGTCCTCACGTCGGACCACGGCACGAGCGACACGTACAAAGAAGACAGCCGCGTGCCGATGGGACGCTTCAACGCCGAACAGTTCAAAATGATCATGAACGGATTCCTGAGCGCCCAATTCGAGCCTGGCAACTGGGTGATCGATTACCACGACCGCCAACTCTACCTGAACCGTTCGATCATCTATTCGTACGGTTTCAACCTGGCCGAGGTGCAGACCCGCGCCGCCACTTTCGCGCTGCAGTTCCGCGGCGTGAACGGAGCCCTGAGCTCCACGAGCATGCAGAACGGTTATTTCGGCGGAGGTTTCGGCGAAAAAATACAGAACAGTTTCTACCCGAAACGTTCGGGAGATATCGTAATCAACCTGATGCCGGGCTGGATCGAGGAAGACACTGCGAAAGTTTCCCTCAGCGGCTCGTTGTACGATTACGATACGCATGTGCCGCTGATGTTCTTCGGCGCAAACATTCCCGCACAACGGATCGGCCGTAATGTGACGATGACGGGCGTGACTCCCACTCTGGCCCGGATTATGCAGATCACGGTACCGAACGCATCGACGGGAAGCGTATTGCCGGAAGTGGTGCCGCAGCAATAACCGGAAGGACGAATCGACAGACAGACAGACAGACAGACAGACAGACAGACAGACAGACAGATTTACGACTGAAATGACACTGAACGAAGTACAGGACCAGATCGTCGAAGAATTTTCGGTTTTCGACGAATGGCTCGACAAATACGACTACCTGATCGAACTGAGCAAGGAACTGCCGCCCATCGACGAAAAGCACCGGACGGAACAATACGTCATCAAAGGTTGCCAGTCGAGGGTTTGGGTCGATGCCGAAATGCATGACGGCCAAGTCTGCTTCACCGCCGACAGCGACGCAATCATCACCAAGGGAATTATCGCTTTGCTGATCCGGGTGCTCAGCGGCCGCACGCCCGAGGAGATCCTCGGAGCCGACCTCTATTTCATCGACCGGATCGGACTGAGGGAGAACCTCTCGCCCACCCGGGCCAACGGCCTGCTCGCGATGATCAAGCAGATGAAGCTCTACGCGCTGGCGTTCCAGAACAAAAAGCCGTAACCACCATGACAACACCCGAGGAGATTACCCGCATAGAACAGGAAATAGTCCTGACGCTCAAAAACATTTACGACCCGGAGATCCCGGTCAACATCTACGACTTGGGACTGGTCTATGAAATCGACGTCGAACCGGACGGCGTGGCCAACATCCGCATGACGCTGACGGCCCCGAACTGCCCGATGGCCGACCAATTGCTCGAAGAGGTACACGACAATGTGGCGAAAATCAAAGGCATCACTTCCGTAAACGTAATCCTGACCTTCGAACCGCCCTGGGACAAGAGCATGATTTCGGAAGAGAGCCTGCTCGAATTGGGACTTCTTTAAGTATAATCGCGACGATTTTTTGCATATCTTTGTCCTGTAGTCTCCCGAAAAGAACGGAAACTAAAGCGACAGGATATGCCCACATCACCCACCGAAGAGTTTCTCAAACTCATTTGGACGCGTCGGCTCTATACGAACCGGGAGCTGGCGACCTGCGACGGACGTCCGTTGCGCGTCATCAGCCACGGCAACATCAACCCCGTGGCGGGAACGGACATCACCGACGCCCAGATCGAAATCGACGGAACCGTTTACAGCGGACCGATCGCCGTACATGCCCAGGCATCGCTCTGGCGCAGGCACCTGCACCACATCGACATGGCCTACGACGACTGCATCCTGCACCTGGTACTGGAGAACGATGCCGTAGTATGCCGCGTGGACGGATCGGTCATTCCGGCGCTCATTCTCGAATATCCCGAATCGCTCGACAACACCTTCCGCAACCTGACCGAGGGCGAAGGCCGTTCGCTCTGCTGCCGCGAACTGAAACGAATGCCGCCGGTAAGCCTTTACAACACGCTCACACGGCTGACAATCGAACGGCTCGAACGCAAATACAACGACTTCCTCCGGCTCTACACCGAAGCGGGAAACGACTGGAACGAGGCGTTCTATATCACGCTCTTCAAATCGGTCGGTGCGAGCCGCAACCGCGAAGCCTACATAAAGCTGGCCCGTACCGTGCGTTACCGCGACCTGTGCCACGTCAAAGAGTCTATCCTTTCGGTCGAAGCGCTGCTGCTGGGCGGGGCCGGAATGCTCGATACCGAGCGAAACGGACGGTTCCCGGACGACTACACTCTCCGGCTGCAGCAGGAATTCGACCACCTCGCCCGACGTTTCGGCATCGTCCCGATGCGTTACGGCGAATGGGAGATATCGAAAACCCGGAGTTTCAGCCATCCCGTGCTGCGGATCGTCGAACTGGCCGGGTTGCTCGCCCGCAAAGAGTTCCTTTTCTCGAACCTGATCAACTGCACCGACGTAACCGAAATCCAACGCATCCTGAGTGCCGAAGCGTCCGAATACTGGGCGACGCACTCGCTGCCGAGCGTGCGCAGCAGCCGATGCGTGAAACGGTTCGGCCAGATGATCCTCGACGTCCTCACGATCAACCTGGTCGTACCGATGATGTTCGCTTACGGCAAAGACCATGCGGACGATGCGATGCAGGAACGGGCCGTGGAAATCCTCGAACAAATCGCCCCGGAAAAGAACACCTATACGGTCCCCTGGTCCGAACGGGGTATCCGTCCCGACAACGCTTTCTTTTCACAGGCGCTGATCCAGCTTTCGAAAGAATATTGCGAGAAAAAACGGTGCGCCACATGCAATATCGGCAAAATGTTACTCTGTTCTCAAGAATAAATCGTATCTTTAGCGAATTAATTTCGATAGCTAAGATTTAATTACGAACAGATTTGCAACAAAAATTATGGGTATAGTTACCGGTATGCTGAAATTGTTCTTCGGAACAAAAAGCGAGAAGGACCGCAAGGAAATCGAGCCTTATGTAGAAAAGATCAAGGCGGTTTATCCGCTCATAGAGCAACTTACCAATGACGAGCTGCGTGCGCGCAGCGCTGCGCTGCAAGCCGCCATCGCCCAGCACATAGCCGGCGATGAAGCACAGATCGTCGAATTGAAGGCTCAACTGGAGAACGTAGACACGTCGCTCGACGACAAAGAGAATATATCGCGCCAGATAGACCACCTGACCGAGGAGATCGACCGCAAAATCGAGGAGAAACTCGACGAAATCCTGCCCGAAGCGTTCGCTATCATGAAAGATACGGGCCGCCGTTTTGCACAGAACAGCGAGATCGTAGTGACCGCGACAGATTTCGACCGCAACCTGGCCGCCGAAAAGGACTTCGTCCGTATCGACGGAGACAAAGCCATTTACAGTAACAGCTGGGTGGCCGGCGGCAACACGATCACATGGGATATGATCCACTACGACTGCCAGTTGTTCGGCGGAGTGGTCCTGCACAAAGGTAAAATCGCCGAAATGGCAACCGGCGAGGGTAAAACCCTCGTGGCAACGCTTCCCGTATTCCTGAACGCACTGGCCAAGAAGGGTGTCCACATGGTAACGGTCAACGACTACCTCGCCCGACGTGACTCGGAATGGATGGGCCCGTTGTATCAATTCCACGGCCTGTCGGTCGACTGTATCGACCGGCACCAGCCCAACTCGGCCGCAAGACGCAAAGCCTATATGGCCGATATCACCTTCGGCACGAACAACGAATACGGTTTCGACTACCTGCGCGACAACATGTCGATCTCGCCCGAAGACCTCGTACAGCGCAAGCACCACTTCGCCATCGTCGATGAGGTCGACTCGGTGCTGATCGACGACGCCCGGACACCGTTGATCATCTCCGGCCCCGTCCCCAAAGGCGAGGACCAGATGTTCGAACAGTACCGCGGTGCGGTCGAAAACCTCTTCAACCTGCAGCGCAACCTCGTCACGCAACTGCTCGCCGATGCGAAGAAGCTGATCTCGGAGGGCAAAACCGACGAAGGCAGCATCCTGCTTTACCGCGCCCACAAGGGACTGCCCAAATACAAGCCGCTGATCAAGTACCTCAGCGAACCGGGGATCAAAGCGATGATGCTCAAGACCGAGAACATCTACATGCAGGACAACAACCGCCGCATGCCGGAAATCGTCGACGATCTCTTCTTCGTGATCGACGAAAAACTGAACTCGGTAGAGCTGCAGGACAAAGGACACGAGGCGCTCTCGAAGAGCGTCGGCGAAGAGGGTTTCTTCGTTCTGCCGGACATGGGCAGTATCCTGGCCGATATCGAAAAAGAGAATATCCCGGGCGACCAAAAAGCGATGAAGAAAGACGCGGTGCTGAACGACTATGCGATCAAGTCGGAGCGCGTACACACGGTCAACCAGTTGCTCAAGGCGTACAGCATGTTCGAAAAAGATATCGAATATGTGGTGATGGACAACAAGGTGAAGATCGTCGACGAGCAGACAGGCCGTATTCTAGAAGGACGCCGCTATTCGGACGGCCTGCACCAGGCCATCGAAGCCAAAGAACGCGTCAAAGTCGAAGCTGCCACGCAAACATTCGCGACCGTTACGCTGCAGAACTACTTCCGCATGTACCACAAGCTCGGCGGTATGACCGGTACGGCCGAAACCGAAGCGAGTGAGTTCTGGAACATTTACAAACTGGACGTCGTAGTCATCCCGACCAACCGTCCGATCATCCGCGACGACAAGGACGACCTGATTTACCGCACCAAACGCGAGAAATATGCGGCGGTGATCGAACAGATCGATGAACTGGTCAAGCAGGACCGTCCGGTGCTGGTCGGTACCACCTCGGTCGAGATTTCGGAATTGTTGAGCCGCATGTTGAAACTGCGCGGCATCAAACACAACGTCCTGAACGCGAAACAACACCAACTCGAGGCACAGATCGTCGCCGAGGCGGGCCAGACCGGCCAGGTGACCATCGCCACCAACATGGCGGGCCGCGGTACCGACATCAAGCTGACGCCGGAGGTGAAAGCCGCCGGAGGTTTGGCGATCATCGGTACCGAGCGCCACGAATCGCGCCGTGTGGACCGCCAGTTGCGCGGCCGTGCCGGGCGTCAGGGCGACCCGGGCTCCTCGCTCTTCTTCGTATCGCTCGAGGATAACCTGATGCGCCTGTTCGGCTCGGAGCGTATCGCCAAGCTGATGGACCGTATGGGCCTCAAAGAGGGAGAAGTGATCCAGGCCGGTATGATGTCGAGGGCGATCGAACGGGCCCAACGCAAAGTCGAAGAGAACAACTTCGGTATCCGTAAACGCCTGCTCGAATACGACGACGTGATGAACGCACAGCGCGAGGTGATCTACACCCAGCGCCGCCATGCGCTCTACGGAGAACGGATCGAGGTCGACCTGAACAACATCATGATGGACTACGCGCAATCCTTCGTCGACACGTACAGCGAAGACGATTTCGAGGATTTCAAGTTCAACATGATCCGCCAGGTGGCCGTGCAGCCTTCGTTCGACGAAGCGACCTACAAGTCCGCCAGCAAGGAGATGCTGACCGGCATGGTGGTCAAAGACTTCCAGGATGCTTACATGCGCCGCATCGGTTCGGTAGCTGCGACGGCATATCCCGTTATCAAGCGTGTTTACGAAGAACAGGGCGATAAATACGAGAATATCTACATTCCCGTGTCAGACGGTTTCCGGGGTTACAACGTACCGGTAAACCTGAAAAAGGCCTACGATTCACAGTGCAAAGAGGTGTTCAAGAGCTTCAGCACGATCGTCGTGCTGACCACCATCGACGAGAACTGGAAAGAGCACCTGCGCGAGATGGACGAATTGCGCCAGAGCGTACAAAATGCCACTTACGAGCAGAAAGACCCGCTGTTGATCTATAAATTCGAATCATTCAACCTCTTCAGCAAAATGCTCGAGAAGGTAAACCGGGAAATCCTTTCGACGCTGTTCAAGGCATTCATCCCGGTACGCGAGAACCCGGAAGCGGCAGCGCCGCAACAACCGGTCGCTCCTCCCAAAACCGACATGTCGCGTATGCAGACTTCCCGGATGGAAGCTGCGGCCGCAGCCGGACAGGGGGATAAAAGCAAGCCCGCCCCGATCCATGTCGAGAAGAAAGTGGGCCGCAACGATCCCTGCCCTTGCGGAAGCGGTAAGAAATACAAACATTGCCACGGCCAGAACGAATAACTTTCCGGGAAATAACCATTAAGAATACGATACGAAAAAGCGGAGACACCCGGGTTTCTCCGCTTTTTTACGGATGCTTGGAACCAAGCGCTATTACATCCTAAAAACAACATTTAGGAGAAAGCCGCATGATCGATGTTCGTATTTGCATGTATCCACTACATGCTATGAACCGCAACTAAAGTGTTGGCATAACGGGAAACGGGATATCGTCCCTATTCCTCTTTTAACGCTTCGGCGACTTCAGCTTCGGCTTTGCGCAACTTCTCGCGGCAGAGCTTGATCAGCTCCGAGGCCCGCTTCACCTGTGCCCCCAGTTCATCGACATTCATCTGCGAATCGTTGAACTTTTCGAGAATCTGTTCGATTTCCCCGATCGCCTGGGTATAAGTCGGTTGTTTTTTCTCCATGACTATTTCAATTTATCGTTTTCCTTTCGGGAACTCTTCCCTGTCGGATGCAGCCGTTTGATTTCGGCATCGGCCGAACCATCCCGCCACAATACGGTAATCTCGACACCCGGTTGCACATCCCCGACAGAGGTGATATGCCGTCCGCCGGACCGCACCATCGCAAAACCCATCTCCAGCATACGCCGGGGATCGCGCGCAGCTACCCGGTCGCCGAGCCACGCCAATTGCTGCCGCTGCGTTTGCAGCAGCTCCGTACTGCGCAAAGCCAAAACACCTTGCATCGCATCGAGATTCTGCGTACAGGCAGCCAGGTTGTAACACGACGCCTGCGAAAGCCGAACGTCCAGGTTGCGCAAATCCGCCAGGCCACGGTAAACGACCTGTCCGGTCAGCCGTACCAAGTCACCGTGCAATCGCCCCAACTGCAGTTGCTGATCATGCATCCGGTCGGAGGATCCCATTTTCAACGTCACGGCCGCCTGGCGTAACTGCTGCCGGCTGTTATCGAGCAGTGTCAGCGCCGCGCCGGAAAGTTCGTCCAGCCGCTCCTCCAACCAGCCGTCGAAGGCCCCCGCCTCCTCCTTGAGGTACACGGCCACGGCCGTAGGGGTTTTCACGGATACCGCCGCTACGAGATCGGCCACGCTCTGATCCTTATCGTGCCCGATGCCGGCTATGACCGGCAACGGAAACTGAGCGATATGGCTGCACAGGCGATAGCTGTCGAAACAGCCCAAGTCGCTCTGCGAACCGCCGCCGCGGATTACTACCACTGCATCGAAATCGTCGGCACGGTCGGCAACCGCACCCAAAGCCTCGATGATCGAATCTTCAGCGCCGGCACCCTGCATAAAGGCATCGAAAAGCGTAACTTCAAACCGGTAAGGACTGTCGGAAAGTTCGTTACAGAAATCCTGATAACCGGCGGCATTGCGGGACGAAACGACCGCCAAACGCTGAATCACCACGGGCAACTCCAATTCACGGTTCATTTCGAATACGCCGTCGGCCTGCAACCGTGCAACGGTCTCCTGCCGCTGCCGCTCCATGTCCCCGAGCGTATAGGCCGGATCAATGTCGGTAATTTGCAGCGAAAGGCCGTACAACTCGTGATACGATACCACCACCTTCACCAACACCTGCAATCCGGCCGCGAGCACTTGCCCCGTCAACTGACGGAAATAAGGTTCCAGCATCGCATAAGTATTGCGCCAGATGACGGCGTTCGCCTTGGCCTTCGGAATGTGATTCGCACCACCCTTCTCGACCAGCTCGAGATAACAATGCCCCGAATAGTTCACTTTCAGTTCGCTGATCTCGGCCGCCACCCAATAAGGCAACGGATGCGCCTGGTCGATGCCCGTCTTGATCATCGACTGCAACCTGCTGAGCGATATGGGGTCCGTCTGCGGCATCGTCAGTTATTCACCCGGTAAACCTTCTGGACGCCTTTGAGTTTCATCAGCTTGTAAACGACCGTATCGACCACCTGCGTACTGGTCACCTCGATATTGATCAGCCCTGAGAGAATCCCCCCGGCCGAATTGAGGCTCATCGAACGGATATTGATCTTCAGGTCGCGATTGATTACCTCTGCGATCTTGTTGACCAGACCGGGAACATCGTCGGCCTGCACGCGAACGGTCGCCCGGAACGAACCCGGCACTACCTCTTTCTGCCAGCGGGCCGGCAGGATGCGGTAGGGGTATTTCTCCCGGAGACGCAACGCGTTGGGACAATCGTGACGATGGATCGTAATGCCGCTGTTGATCGTAGTAAAACCGAAAACTTCGTCGCCGTAGATCGGGTTGCAGCATTTGGCCAGCTTATATTCGATATTGCTCAACGACTCGTCAATTACCAATGCATCGTCGGCGCCGCCCAGCGGTTTCGCGGACACTGAGGTCTTAACCGGACGCTCCTCTTCCGGCAGGTCGTTGCTGAGCAGGCGCGTCAGGATCTCCTTGATGTCGCCGATCACAATCTTCTGCTGCGCGATCTGGCCGTACAGTTCGGTGCCCGTTTTGAGCTTGTAGTATTTGCAGAGCATCGTCACCGCATCGTCTATGGTGACGGGCAATTTCCAGTTCTTGAGCTTGCGCTCCAACTCTTCGCGGCCGAGGCTCGCGGCCTTCGCCTGCTCTTCGCGCAGGTAAGCCTTGATTTTGTTGCGCGCCTTGCTCGTCGTGACGATATTGAGCCAGTCGGCTTTCGGTTTCTGCGATTTGGATGTGAGGATTTCGACGATATCGCCGTTTTTGAGTTGCTCTTTGAACGATACGTTGCGGTGGTTAACCTTGCCGCCGGTACAGCTCGCGCCGAGGTTGGAGTGGATGTCGAAAGCAAAATCGAGCACGGTAGCCCCTTCATTGAGCTTGCGCAGATCACCGTTGGGCGTAAAGACAAAAATTTCACCCGACGAAAGCTTAACGTTGAATTTATCCGCGCGGGGCTGGTTCTCGGTAGCCTCGATCAGTTCGCGGATCCTGCTGAACCACTCTTCGGTTCCCATGCCGTCGCCCTTCACCCCTTTGTAGCGCCAATGAGCCGCCACTCCACGTTCGGCCACCTCGTCCATGCGTTCGGTGCGGATCTGTATCTCAACCCAACGGCCCTCAGGGGTCACGACCGTCGTGTGCAGCGATTCGTAGCCGTTCGATTTGGGAATCGAAATCCAGTCACGCATACGGTCTGGATTGGGTGTATAAAAATCGGTCACGATCGAGTAGACCGCCCAGCAAAAAGCTTTCTCCTGCTCACGCGGGCAATCGATCACGATCCGGATCGCAAAAAGGTCGTACACTTCGTCGAAACCGATGTGCATCCGCTTCATCTTACGCCAGATCGAATAGATCGACTTGGTGCGGCTCTTGAGGTGGTACTTAAATTTCTGCTGCCGCATCTTCTCCTCGATGGGTCTGACGAATCCCTTGATGAACACTTCGCGTTCGGCCGCCGTATCTTCCAGGCGACGCCGGATATAATTGTAATCCTCCGATTCGAGGTATTTAAGCGAAATATCCTCCAGTTCCGATTTAATGCTGTAAAGCCCCAGTTTGTGAGCGATCTGCGCATACAGGTTCAGACTCTCCCACGATTTCTTCTGCCGTTTTTCTTCCGGGAACATGTCCAGCGACCGCATCACCTCGAGCCGGTCGGCAAGCTTGATGAGGATCACCCGCGGATCGGACGAATAGGAGACGATCAGCTCGCGGAAATTATCCACCTGATCTTCGGCGGCTTTGGTATCGACGTCCGAAATGTTGCACAACCCTTTCAGAATACCGATACATTGTTCGCCGTAATGACGCCCGATACGGTTCAGGTCCATCAATTCCAACCGGACGACATCGTGCAGCAGGGTTGAGATCACCGAATTACGTCCCAACCCGATCTCGCACATCACGATCGTCGCGGTACCCACCGAATGCAAGACCAAAGGAGTTCCGTCGTAGCGGGTCATGCCGTCGAGTTTTTCGACGGCCACACGCAATGCGGCCTTTACCAACTGGTGGCTGGTCTCACTAAAATACTCCTGCGAAAGCTGCAGGAAGGGTTCTACATACGGGGGCAGCGACTGCACTTCCAACATTTCGGCTTCCATATGTTTTCGGGATTTATCTCGCCTTAAATATAGTAAAAAAATTTAAGAATGCCGGGTATTTTCCGCTCCATTCGTATCCGGAACAGCTCCGGATTCGCGTGCGGCCCAAGAATCATGCAAAAAAAGCCCGGGAACGCCCCTCTTCGGCATTCCCGGACCTATCCGTCAGAAAGCGACGCATTTATTCCGCCGCAATTATTTGCGATGGAACTTACGCGGCTTGATCATATTTTCGGGAGAGAGCACATTATCGAGCTCCTCTTTGCTCATCAGTTTCTTTTCCAGTACGAGGTCATAAATGCCCTTACCGGTTTCGAGCGCGGTTTTGGCCAGCTCGGTCGAAGTCTCATAACCCAGATAAGGGTTGAGTGCCGTTACCAGTCCGATGCTGTTGTAAACCAACCGGCGGCAGATCTCTTCGTTAGCCGTAATACCGGCCACACAACGGTCGCGCAGCGTGTTCATGCCGTTGCTCAGCAGGTCGATGCTCTCGAAAAGGCTGTGCACGATGATCGGCTCCATCACGTTCAGCTCGAGCTGTCCGGCCTCGGCGGCGATCGTTACGGTCAGGTCGTTGCCGATCACTTTGAACGCTACCTGGTTAACCACTTCGGGAATCACCGGATTTACTTTGCCCGGCATGATCGACGAACCGGGCTGCATCGGCGGCAGGTTGATCTCATTCAGCCCGGTACGCGGTCCCGACGAGAGCAGACGCAGGTCATTGCAGATTTTCGACAGCTTGACCGCCAGCCGTTTCAGCGCCGACGAATTCATTACGAACGCTCCGGTATCGTTGGTCGCTTCGATCATGTTGGTAGCCGCCACGACAGGCAGTCCGGTGATTTCACGCAGGTATTTGATGCAAAGCGGCGAGTAATCGGGATCGGCATTGATACCGGTACCGATCGCCGTCGCACCCATGTTCACCTCGAGGAACAACTTGTAGTTCTGTTCGAGCCGTTCGACCTCCTCGGCTAGATTCGCAGCATAAGCTTCAAATTCCTGACCAAGGGTCATCGGCACGGCATCCTGCAACTGAGTACGGCCCATCTTGATTACGTGCGCAAATTCGGCCCCCTTGGCGTGGAAAGCCTCGACGAGCCATTTCAACGAAGCCTGAAGTTTCGTAATGCTGTTGATCAGCGCAATTTTCACCGCCGTCGGATAGGCATCGTTGGTCGACTGCGACATGTTCACGTCGTTGTTCGGATGGCAGTATTTGTACTCGCCCCGCTGATGTCCGAGGATCTCGAGCGCACGGTTCGCAATCACTTCGTTCGCATTCATATTGGTCGAGGTGCCGGCTCCGCCCTGCACCATGTCCACGACGAAATGCTCGTCGAATTTGCCTTGACGCACCTCTTCGCACGCTTCGATGATCGCCTGTGCCACATGGCCGTCGATCAATCCCAGATCACGGTTCGCACAGGCAGCGGCCTCCTTGACCATCGCCAGAGCCTTGATCAGCTCCGGGAAAAAGTGAAGCCGCACGCGGCTGATGTTGAAGTTCTCCAAAGCGCGCATCGTCTGTACGCCGAAATAATACTCTACCGGCACCTCTTTGTTGCCCAGCAAGTCATGTTCCGTACGGGTCTTACCCGAAAGCTGACGTTTCGTAATATCCATAATTTTAGGAGAGTATAGAATTTAGGGTTCGACTAAATAAAAATTTACGCGAAATTAAGCAATTTCGCGTAAAAAAGTAATAATTTTCAACAATATTTCAGCCTCCGGGCTAAAGATTATCGCCGGATATGGGATTAAGATTCCGGATTATAAACAAAATAGTGTCAAACCGAACGACAACGAACGGTTCACAGGTATTTCGTCAGCAATTCCGACATCTGCGAAGCGAGTTCGGCAGCTTTTTCCGCCGCCGCATTGGCGAAACGTTCGGTGTTGTCGGCATAGATGATCCCGCGCGACGAGTTGACCAACAGCCCGCACCGGCGGTTCATACCGAACCGGGCGACCTCTTCGAGACTCCCCCCCTGCGCGCCGACACCCGGCACCAGCAGGAAATGGTCCGGCACAAGCTCGCGGATACCCTTCAGCATCCGGGCCTGCGTCGCCCCGACCACATACATGATGTTATCGGCCGTCCCCCACTCTTTCGACGTGTCGATCACCTTCTCATAAAGGAAGCCCCCCTCTTCGAGCCGCTGCATTTCGAAATCGGCCGCACTCGGATTAGAGGTTAACGCAAGGATAACGGCCCATTTGCCGTCGAACTGCAGGAACGGTTCGACCGTATCGTAACCCATGTAGGGCGAAAGCGTCACCGCATCGACCAGATTCCCGGAGAAAAAGGCCCGGGCATACATTTTCGACGTGTTGCCGATATCCCCCCGTTTCGCATCGGCAATAATGAAGATATCGGGATACCGTTCCCGGATGTACTCCACCGTCCGGCGGAAACTGACCCAACCCTTCTCCCCGTTGTCCTCGTAGAAAGCCAGATTGGGCTTGTAACACACCGCATAGGGTGCGGTAGCATCCACGATAGCCCTGTTAAAGGCGAAGACGGGATCGTCCCCGGCCCACAAATGGCGCGGAATCTTGTTCATATCGGTATCGAGCCCCACGCAAAGAAAACTGCGTTTAGCCTCGATCCGGGCGAAAAGCTGTTCGGCGTTCATATCTCTTGTAATTGAATTATTCCTCTCTCCATGGCGTCCGGTGTGCCGGCGGTCAACCTGCTTCCCGGCAGGATTAGATTCGCGGCCGATAAATACCTTCGCCCGGGCCTTCCTAGGTTATGGTTACGTCTCCGGCGGAAGCGGCCCTACCACCAATGCGACTTGCCGCGATCTTTGCAACTGCGAAACAAGCGCTGTTTCCGGACCGGACAAGTCACGTTTGTTTACAGACAACTTTCCGTGTCTAGCAACGTTTTTTCCTGCAACCTAATTCTCCTCGCTGGCACGCAGACGCTCGGCGTTTTCGGCTACCTGCAACTTGTCGATGATCTCCTGAATATCGCCGTCCATCACCGCCGCGAGGTTGTAAAGCGTCAGGTTGATGCGGTGGTCGGTCACACGGCCCTGCGGGTAGTTGTAGGTGCGGATCTTCGCACTGCGGTCGCCGGTAGAGACCATCGTCTTGCGTTTCGAAGCGATCTCGTCGAGGTATTTCTGGTACTCGAGGTTGTAAATACGGGTACGCAACTCCTCGAAAGCCTTGTCGAAGTTCTTGAGCTGCGATTTCTGGTCCTGGCACTGCACGACGATACCGGTCGGGATATGGGTCAGGCGGATGGCCGAATAGGTCGTATTGACAGACTGGCCGCCGGGACCCGACGCACAAAAAATATCCTTGCGCACATCGTTCATATTGATCTCCAGATCGAACTCCTCTGCTTCGGGCAGTACGGCCACCGATGCGGCCGACGTATGGACGCGTCCCTGCGTCTCGGTCTGCGGCACGCGCTGTACGCGGTGCACGCCCGACTCGTACTTCAACACGCCGTACACGCCGTCTCCGGTCACCTTCATCACGACCTCCTTGAAGCCGCCCGAGCTGCCTTCGCTGGCGCTGTTGATCTCATACTTCCATCCTCTCTTTTCAACGAATTTGGTATACATGCGCAACAGGTCGCCGGCAAAGATCGCCGCCTCGTCGCCGCCCGTGCCGCCGCGAATCTCGACGATCGCGTTCTTGCTGTCCTGCGGATCGGCCGGAATCAGTAACAGTTTGATCTGTTCCTCCATTTGCGCTACGGCAGGCTCCAGTTCGGATACCTCCATACGGGCCATTTCACGCAATTCCTCATCCTTTTCGGTTGCCAGAATCTCTTTGGCACCTGCAAGGTTATTGAGCGCGGTGCGGTATTTTTCGCTGGTGTGGACGATCGGTTCGAGCTCTTTGTACTCCTTGTTCAGCGCGATGAATTTCCTGACGTCGGCGATTACTTCCGGATCGGTCATCTGCTGACCGATCTCTTCATATTTGATTTTCAAGCCATCGAGGCGTGAAAGGATCGAATTATCCGGCATACGGCATCTCCTGTTTTTAAGGCTACAAAGGTAAACATTTTTTTGTTTTTTCGTATCTTGTGGCGCCGAAGCGGGACCTTATGAAAAAAACCTTCCTGAAAATAGTCGGATACCTCTCTGTCGCGTTGGGATTTGCCGGGGCGTTCCTGCCGCTGGTTCCCACCACGCCGTTGCTGTTGCTGGCCCTGTGGTGCTTCTCGAGAAGTTCGCCGAAGATGAATGCATGGCTGCTGGGCAACCGCATGTTCGGGCGTTACCTGAAAGATTACGAACAGGGCCGGGGTATCCCGAAGGTCGTGAAAGTTTCGTCGGTCATCATTCTCTGGAGTTCCATCCTCTTCACCACGATCGTCTTCACCGAAGCATGGTGGTTGCGGGCACTGCTGCTCCTGATGGCTTTGCTGGTCTCAGTCCACATCCTGAACCTGAAGACGCTGCTGACCGGATCGAAAATCCTGGTTCTGATTCCCACTGCAATGGAAGGAGAGAAATTCGCCGCAAACCTGCCGCCGAACGTCGCGGTCGAAACCATCGGCATCGGCCCTTACCGCAGCGCATTCAACACCTACCACCATATCCTGCGCCACCGTCCCCGTATGGCGATCCTGGCGGGGATCGCCGGAACCTATCCCGGAAGCGGATTGTCCACGGGAGAGAGCCGGTTGGTAAAGGCCGAAAACGCTGCCGACCTGGGTTCGTTCCTGCCGGAAGGATTCCAACCCAAATTCGCGGAGCGGTTGGAATGCCCGCACATCCCGCAGGAGACGACGTTCTCAACGGCCGACAGCAACACGCTCAGTGCCGCCTCGGCCCCGTTTGTCGAGCGCAGCGGCGCACAACTCGAAAATATGGAAGGCGCTTCGTTTTTCTATGCTTGCACACAAAGCGGAACGCCGTTCCTCGAACTGCGGACCATTTCGAACCGCGTCGGCGAACCGTTCCCCGACTGGGACATCGAAACCGCCACGGACAACCTGGCCCGCGACCTAAACCGATTGATCCATGAACTTGAAGCTTAACATATCGACCTGCCCGAACGACACGTTCATGTTCGAAGCGATGCTGCACGGCCGCATCGACACGGAAGGACTCGTATTCGACCTGCACCTCGCCGACATCGAACAACTCAACGGGGCGGCACTCTCAGGGGAACCGGACATTTCGAAGCTGAGCTATGCAGCAGTCCCGCAAATCAGCGACCGGTACAAAATTCTCAACAGCGGCAGTGCGCTGGGCCGCGGCAACGGCCCGCTACTGGTAAGCCGTTACAAAATTTACCCCGACGAACTGCACGATGCACGGGTGGCCATCCCGGGCGAACACACCACCGCCAACCTGCTGCTGAACAAAATCTATCCGTCCGTCAAAGACCGGCGTGCCTACCTCTTTTCCGACATTGCCGAGGCGGTAATGACCGGAGAATGCGATGCGGGCGTGCTGATCCACGAAGGCAGGTTCGTCTACCGCAAAATCGGGCTGCAACTGGTAGCCGATCTCGGCGTCGAATGGGAAAGACTCACAGGACTGCCGCTGCCGCTCGGGGCCATCGTCGTATCGCGGCGGCTCGACGCCCCACTGCAACGGAAAATAGACCGGGTATTGCGCCGCAGCATCGAATATGCACGGGCCAACCCGGCGGTATCGGCCGGATTCGTCAGACAATACGCACAGGAACTGAGCGAAGAGGTCACCCGAAGCCACATCGAACTCTTCGTGAACGACTATTCGGTCGATCTGGGAGCGGAAGGGCGCAAAGCGGTCACCGGACTGCTCGGCACGGAAACGTTTGGCATAAAAGAAGAGGAGGTGTTCGTATGATACGCGAAACCCTTGCTTCGCTGACGGCCGAAGAAAACCTGCGAACCCTGCCGGAAATAGCTCCTGAAGGGATTTATATCGAACATGAAGGCAAGCGTTACCTCAACCTTTCATCGAATGACTATCTGGGCATCGCGTGCCGCGACATGCACCGGGAGTTCATGCACGAAATAGGCGAAAGCGACGCGTTTTTGCTAAGCAATCCCTCTTCCCGGCTGATTACCGGGAACAGTCCGGAATATACCCGCCTCGAACAGACCCTTTCCGATCTGTACGGCGGCAAAGCCGCGCTGGTACTCGGCTGCGGGTACATGGCCAACTCGGGCATACTGCCGGCGATAACCGAAAAAGGCGACCTGATCCTGGCAGACAAGCTGGTGCATGCGAGCCTGATCGACGGGCTGCAACTCTGCAAAGCGGAGTGGCAGCGTTTCAACCACAACGACATGGATCATCTGGAAAGGCTGCTGGTCCGTCACCGTGAACATTACCGCAACGTCTGGATCGTCACCGAATCGATCTTCAGCATGGACGGAGACTGCGCGCCGCTCGCAACCCTGCAAGCCCTAAAAACAAAATACGACCTGAAACTCTACGTGGACGAGGCGCATGCCTTCGGCGTCTGCGGCCCCGGCGGCCGGGGGCTGGCGGCTGCCACGGGTACGGATTGCGACATCCTGGTCGCCACGCTCGGCAAAGCGATCGCCTCGCAGGGTGCATTCGTAATCACGGACGGGGAAATACGGGAATTTCTGGTCAACCGCCTGCGGACGCTGATCTTCTCCACGGCACTGCCGCCCATCTCGCTACGCTGGTCGGACTACGTTATCCGGCGACTGCCGCAAATGGAGCCGTGGCGGGAACACCTGAACCTTTTGTCGCATCGACTGACCGGTTCGCCGTCCTCGACGCACATCATACCGCTGATGGCCGGGGAGAACCACCGCGCCATCGAAATGAGTAAAAAGTTCCGGGAAGCGGGCTTCTGGGTAATGCCGATCCGCTACCCCACCGTACCGCAGGGCAAAGCCCGCGTGCGCGTTTCGCTGAACGCTGCGCTGAACACCGGGGCAATCGTAAAATTCAAAGAGGTATGGAACAGCATTGGATAGTCAAAGAGCGTAACCGGGACCTGATCGTCTTCGCATTGGGATGGGCCTCGGATTTCCATGCCGTCGCACACATCCGTCCCGAAGGTTACGATATCCTCTGTACGAACGATTACCGCACCATCGAATCGGTCGATCCGGCGACTGTCGCCGGATACCGGCGGATTTACCTGTTCGCATGGTCGTTCGGGGTCTGGGTTTCGGAGCTGATTTTCCGGGGTATTCCCTTTTACAAGACGGTCGCACTGAACGGCACCCCCCTGCCGGTAAACAATCGCTACGGCATTCCGCCGAAATCATTCGCAGTCACGCTCAAAGGGATCGCCCACACCGGAATCGAAGCTTTCAACCGCCGCACGTTCGGCGACTTTTACGACACGATCGCCCCTTGGCTCGAAACACGACCCTTCGAGGAGAAATACGAAGAGCTCTGCAACCTGTTCGATGCGTCGGCCAAAGCCTACCGTCCTTCGATCACATGGAGCGAAGCCGTGATCGGGCTTCAGGACATCATCTTCCCGCCGGACAACGTAAAAGCCTACTGGACCGAAGAGTCTCCCGCAACAGAGGTACAGTTATGTCCCGGCATGCCGCACTATCCGTATGCCGACCCGGCAATCGTACTGTCGAGGCTGCACACCGAACAACCGATGCAATCCCGCCGCCATGAGCGATAAAGACCTGCTGAAAAACCGTTTTGCGGCGAATCTGCGCAGCTACAATTCACTGGCCGTCGTGCAGGAGCGTATTTGCGAAGAACTCGCGGAATTGATCGGGACGCATGTCCCCGGAAAAATCACCCGGGGTTTGGAAGTGGGTACCGGAACGGGCTTCCTGACCCGGCGGCTTCTGGAGCGCTACCCCGACGCAGAATGGACGCTGAACGATCTGGTCGAAGCATCGGAATGCTTCCTGCAGCCCTACGTCGGCGGCCGTAAAACGCAATGCTATTGGGGAGACGCCGAATCGCTGCCCGCGTTCGGCAGGCCGTTCGACCTGATCGCCACCGCTTCGACGGTACAATGGTTCGACGACCTGCCCGCTTTCCTCAACCGTACCCAAGAGATGCTCGCTGCCGGGGGCAGATTGGCGCTCAGCACCTTCGGCCCCGACAACTTCGAAGAGATCCGGGCGACGACCGGGGACGGCCTCGTTTACTACACCTCTGCGGAACTGGCCGGTTTACTGAAACAGGCAGGATTGACAATCGAAGAGCAAAAGGAGTACGCACGCCGCCTGGAGTTCGGCTCCCCGACCGACGTACTGCGGCACATCAAGGCGACCGGGGTAAACGCAATCCGCAAAACCCGCTGGACCCCGCGACGGCTGACAGATTTCGAAACGCTCTACCGCAGCCGGTTTTCGACTTCTTCAGGCACAGTGACACTTACTTATCACCCGATCCTGATCGTGGCGAGAAAATAGAAACGCTGCGCGGACAAGCAGAAGCACCCGGCACAAAAACATACACGTCAAACCGAAGCTAGTACGCTTTCGAAACGAGCCCAATAAAAAAGCGGCCCAAAACCGGAACCGCAACAAAATAAAAAAGCACAGCAGGGCGTATAAGCCGGGTTCTGTACCTCCGAAGAGGTCTCTGCCATTTATCTAGGCCGGCGGTCACCCGCACGGCTCGTCAGCAACCTACCCCCCGACATCGGACGAGCCATCCTACTGCGTCGGTATACATGGTCTTGCAACCCGTCAGGCGTACGGCCAAAGTGTGTCGCCACACCCGCGGTGGGCCCTTACCCCACCTTTTCACCCTTACCGGACCCGCAAGCGGGCCTTAGGCGGTTGTTCTCTGTTACACTACTATTCCCTTGCGGAAATCTTCCCGTTAGGAAGGACGGCGCTCTGTGTTGCCCGGACTTTCCTCCCCCTCCGGCTGAACCGAAGGCAGCGGCAGAGCCTCCCTGCTGTGCGGGGCAAAGGTAGTGAACAATCGCCACACGGCCATACGCGATTGCCATTTTATTGCTACTTTTGCGCGGGACCGCCCGCTACGGGGCGGTAACCGCGATTCGCATCCAATCCTTCCTGCCGTGAACAACGAACTGCTCATATCCGACTACAACTATCCGCTGCCAGAAGACCGCATCGCCAAATTTCCGCTCGAGCGACGCGAAATGTCCAAATTGCTCGTTTACGAGAAGGGCGGCATCTCCGAAAGCCGCTTCGCACGCATCGGCGAAGCGCTTCCCGCCGGAGCGATGCTCGTATTCAACAACACGAAAGTGATCCGTGCACGGCTGGTTTTCTACAAACCTACCGGCGCACGCATCGAAATTTTCTGCCTCGAGCCCCACGATCCGGCCGATTACGAGCGGGCTTTCGCCGTCAAAGGATCCTGCCGTTGGAGCTGCATTGTCGGGAACCTGAAAAAATGGAAAGACGACGAACTGCACATCGATTTCGAGGCGGAGGGCCGGGCGCAGCGCCTGACGGCACGGAAAGCCGGCCAGACCGACAAGGAACAAATCATCGAATTTTCGTGGAACGGCGACCAAAGTTTCGGCCAGTTGCTCGAAGCACTCGGACGCATCCCGATCCCGCCTTACCTCTGCCGCGAAAGCGAAGAGCTCGACAACAGCCGTTACCAGACCGTCTATTCGAAATTCGAGGGTTCGGTCGCAGCACCGACCGCAGGGCTCCACTTCACGCCGGAGATCATCGCGGAACTGCGAAATACCGGGCACCTGACGGATGAAGTGACGCTTCATGTTGGAGCCGGTACATTCCTGCCTGTCAAGACCGACGAAGTAACACGGCACAAGATGCACACCGAACATTTCGAGATCCGGCTCTCGACGATCCGCAACCTGATCGACCATTTGGGAGAGGTTATCGCCGTAGGCACCACCAGCGTCCGCACCCTCGAATCACTCTGCGCGCTCGGCTGGCGCATACTTTCGTCCGGATCGCCCGATGCGGAACGGCCCGTCGGACAGTGGGAAATCTACGACGTTCCCGCCCAGCGAGAGACGGGGGAATTGCTGGAGGCCCTGTCCGTTTATTTGGAACAAGAGCGTCTGGATAAGCTGAAAACAGCTACGCAGATCATGATTATGCCGGGGTACCGCTACCGGATCGTCCGCGGCATCATTACGAACTTTCACCAGCCGCAAAGCACGCTGCTGCTGCTGGTCTCGGCATTTATCGGCGAAGATTGGCGCAAAGTTTACGATTTCGCGCTGAATAACGACTTCCGGTTCCTGAGCTACGGAGACAGTTCGCTGCTGCTTCCCTGACTCAATACAGATCATGATGCGGCCGGTTACGCACTTTTCGATGATTATGCCCGGGGAGAGGTTTGGGCTGCCGAAGCGGCCTGCTGCCGGGCGGCCCGTTCCGCATCCAACTGTGCACGGGATTTACTTTGGTTAACGATATAAACGCCGAGGCAAACCATCACTGCGGCAATCCCCTTTGCAAACCCGAACCGGTCGAGCCCGGCCAGTACGGCCACCACCGACGCGATGAAAGGCTGCAGGTAGGTATACATGCCCACCACCGTCGGACGCAGGTACTTTTGCCCGACGGGAATCAACAGGTAAGAAAAGAAAGTGGCGCAGCAAACCACATAGAGCACGCCGCCCCAAAGAGCGGGGGACAAATGCGCATAATCGATCGCCGCCGCATCGCCGCCGCACAGCGGAATCGCGCAAATCGCAGCATACAGGAACATCCATTTCATCAACGTCACCGACGAATAACGGGCGATCAGGCGCTTGAATACGGCCAGGTAAATGGCAAACGACAGCGCACCCATCAGGCAGATCATGTCGCCTGCAATACTGCCCGACCGTCCCGCCGTATCGACCGTTCCGTTACTCAGGATCAGCAACAGCGCACCCGAAGCGCCGACTGCGACGCCAATCGCCTTTTTCCACGTAATCGGCTCTTTGAGGTAGACGGCGGCGATCAGCATCGTCAGGATCGGCACGGTGGAAGCGGCAATCGATGCGTCGATCGGCGAGGTCATGGACAACCCTATCAGGAAAGAGGTCTGGTTAAGTTGGATGCTGAAGAGCGATGCGAAGAAAAGCAAAACGAGGTCCTTTCGGCTGACTTTCTCGCGGGGAGCGAAGAGCGATGCGATCCAGAAAAGCAAAGCGGCCCCGCCCATACGGAACAGATTGAGCGCATAGGGCGACACCATGCCGCTTGCAAGCACCCCTTTGGCGATCGGCACGTTGAAACCGAACATCGTATTCGCCAGCAACAATGCCAAATGCCCTTTCATGCTATGATCGCCCGCAGAGACCGCAGTCGTTGTATTTCGTTCAGGATGTCCCATCGTGTCGCCTCTTTTAAATGGCAAAAGTAGGGATTCCTTTTGACTTTGACGCGGAATCAGCTACTTTTACCGCAAAATTGCAACGTTGACCGTACACGATACACATACACCGGGACGCAAGGCACCCGCCTATAAACCGGCAGACTGGCTGCCCACTTCGCTCAAGGAGGTGCGGGCACGGGGATGGGATGAACTCGACGTAATCCTCTTCTCGGGAGACGCCTACATCGACCACCCGTCGTTCGGCGCAGCGGTGATCGGACGCCTGCTCGAAGCCGAAGGTCTGCGAGTAGCCATCGTGCCGCAGCCCAATTGGAAGGACGACCTGCGCGACTTCCGCAAACTGGGACGGCCGCGCCTCTTCTTCGGCGTCTCGGGCGGAGCGATGGACTCGATGGTGAACCATTATACGGCCAACAAGCGGTTGCGCAGCGACGACGCCTACACGGCCGGGGGTAAAGCGGGTTTCAGGCCCGACTATGTCGTGACAGTCTATACCCGCATCCTCAAGCAGCTCTATCCCGATACGCCGGTCATCATCGGCGGCATCGAAGCATCGTTGCGGCGCACCACACACTACGACTACTGGAGCGATTCGCTCAAGCCTTCGGTATTGGTCGAGAGCGGTGCCGACCTGCTGATTTACGGCATGGGCGACAAGACGATGCCCGAAATCGCACGGGCGATGCGCGGCGGCTATAACCTGAACCTGCTGCGTAAACTGCCGCAAGTGGCCTTCCTGGCCGCACGCAAACAAATCGAAACACTGCCCGAAAACCGGATTATGCTCCACAGTTTCGAGCGGTGCCTGAAAGATAAAAAAGCCTTCGGCGAAAATTTCGTCCGGATCGAAACCGAATCGAACCGCATGCAGGCCGCCACATTGGTAGAACCGGTGGGAGACCGGTTCGTGGTGGTCAATCCCCCCTATCCTTCTATCTCGGAAACAGATTTAGACCGCAGTTTCGCATTGCCCTACACGCGCCTGCCGCACCCGCGCTACAACGGCAAAGGGGATATCCCGGCCTACGAAATGATCAAATTCTCGGTCAACCTACACCGGGGATGTTTCGGGGGATGCAGCTTCTGCACGATTTCGGCCCATCAAGGCAAGTTCGTTTCGAGCCGCAGCGAAGAGTCGATCCTCAGAGAGGTTTGCCAAATCGCTGCAATGCCCGGTTTCAAAGGCTACCTTTCCGACCTGGGCGGCCCGTCGGCCAACATGTACCGCATGAAAGGCAAAAACCAGGCGCTCTGCGCCAAATGCAGCCGCCCCTCATGCATCCATCCGTCGGTATGCCGGAACCTCGACAACAGCCACCGTCCGCTGATCGATCTATACCGCAAGGTTTCGGCTGTCAAAGGAATTAAAAAAGCCTTTATCGGCAGCGGCATCCGCTACGACCTGTTCGAACAGGACGGCGGCGCTTACCTACGCGAAGTGATCCGAAACCATGTGTCGGGACGGCTCAAAGTCGCCCCCGAACACACCGAGGAACATGTCCTGAAACTGATGCGCAAACCGCCGTTCGACCGATTCCGTGAGCTCAACGCGCAATTCAAGCGCATCTGCTCGGAAGAGGGGCTTAACTATCAACTGATCCCATATTTCATTTCGAGCCATCCGGGCTGCACCGAGACGGATATGCGCCACCTGGCCGACGAGACGCGACGGCTCCACTTCCGGCTCGAACAGGTGCAGGACCTGACCCCGACGCCGATGACCCTCTCTTCGGTCATGTTCTACACCGGAGAGAACCCGTACACGGGAGAAAAGGTCTACGTGGCCCGCAGCCAAGAGGAAAAACGGCGGCAGAAAAGCTACTTCTTCGGCTGGAAAAAACGGTAGAAATTTTATACCTTTACCCACCAACGAGGAAGATTATGGCCAAACAATATACCCCCAAGGAAAACAACGCCCGTGCGGCGGCAGCGCTCACATCCGACCCGATGGCCGTCGTGCCGCCGCAGGCGGTCGAGCTCGAAGAGGCGGTGCTCGGCGCACTGATGCTCGAAAAGGACGCGGTGATCGAAGTGCAGGGACTCATCACTCCCGAGGCCTTCTACAACGAAGCACACCAGATTATCTACAAGGCCATCGTCGACCTGTCGATGGAACTCAAACCGATCGACCTCTACACCGTCACCGAAAAGCTCAAGCAGATCAAGAAGCTGACGGCAGTAGGCGGCCCCTCTTACCTCGCACAGCTGACCCAGAAGGTCGGTTCGGCCGCGCACGTCGAATTCCACGCGAAGATCATCGCCCAGAAATACGTCCAGCGCGAACTGATCCGCGCGACGACCGAAATCCAGAAAAAATCGTTCGACGAGGCGACCGACGTGACCGACCTGATCGATTTCGCCGAAGGTGAAATCTTCAAAGTTGCGGAAGGGCACGTCAAACGGGACGTGCAGAAATCACGCGACATCCTGACCAAGACGCTGCAGATGATCGAAGAGGCTTCCAAGCGGGAAGGCGGATTCAGCGGCGTACCGTCAGGATTCACGCATCTCGACCGGCTGACGCTGGGATGGCAGCCGTCGGACCTGATCATCATCGCGGCCCGCCCGTCGATGGGTAAAACGGCTTTCGTACTTTCGCTCGCACGAAACGTCGCGGTGGACTTCGAGAAAGGGGTGGCATTCTTCTCACTCGAGATGAGCGCCCAACAGCTGATGATGCGTTTGGTCGTAGCCGAATCGGAACTCGACTCGCGCAGCGTCCGCAACGGCGACCTCACCCCGGAGCAGTGGAAACACATGGAGACGGCGATCAAGCCGCTCTCGACCGCCCCGCTCTTTATCGACGACACGCCCGCTCTATCGATTTTCGAATTTCGTTCAAAAGTACGACGGCTCAAGACTCAATATGATATCCAGCTGATTATCATCGACTACCTGCAGCTGATGACGGCCTCCACAGACAACCGCAACAGCAACCGTGAACAGGAGGTGGCCATGATTTCCCGGTCGCTCAAGGCGATCGCCAAGGAGCTCAACGTACCGATCATCGCACTCTCGCAGTTGAACCGTTCGGTCGAATCCCGTGGCGGCAGCAAGCGCCCGCAGCTCTCCGACCTGCGGGAATCGGGCGCCATCGAGCAGGATGCCGACCTGGTGGCCTTCATCCACCGTCCGGAGTATTACGGCCTCACGGTCGACGAAGACGGCACACCGACGCAGGGCATGGCCGAGATTATCGTCGCAAAACACCGTAACGGAGCGGTCGATACGGTCAAGCTGCGTTTCCGCAAGGAACAGGCGCGCTTCATGGATTTCGACAGCGATACGGACAGTTACAGCGCGATCGACAGCAGCATGAACACCGAATTCAGCTCTACGCTGGGCGCAGGACAGGGCCTGAACGATCCGGGAGGATACGGTAATTTCGGCGTGCCGTCAGGATCTTTCGGAGGCACGTTCGGCAACTCGCCCTCATCACTGGGAGGAACCTTCGGCAGCAACACGCCGCCCGACGACGAAGGATCACCGTTTTGACATTCCACTGAACAGATATAACCGTTAACACACGAAGGCTGACACGGCTTCCCTGCACGAGAGAGAGAGAGAGAGAGAGAGAAAGAGAGAGAGAGAGAGAGAAGAAGTATGCAGAGAGAATCAAAAGAGAGAACAGAAAACATCCGCATACAGCCGCATTGCGACGCTCCCCGGTTGACCGATACGGTAATTCACACGAATCGACGAATTGGTGACCGGATTGTTTTATCAACCGACTGTCGACACAAACGAAAACCCGTTTCGGGATAACGGCCGGAACACAATATTACTAACCCAACTTTCCCCGGGAACATTTATGTTCGTCAAAAGTTATTGCAGTTCGATATCCGGCATCGAAGCCGTGACGGTCGCCGTAGAGGTCAACATCACGGCGGGGATAGGTATGTACCTGGTAGGCCTGCCCGATAACGCCGTACGCGAAAGCCAGGAGCGCATCCGCGCCGCATTCGAAAACTGCGAATATAAAATGAGCGGCAAGAAAGTAGTCGTCAACCTCTCCCCCGCCGATTTGAGGAAGGAGGGATCGGCCTACGACCTGCCCATTGCGGTGGCGATGCTTGCCGCCTCGGGACAGATCGATGCAGCCCCGCTATCGCGTTATGTCCTGCTCGGCGAACTGTCGCTCGACGGATCGATCCTACCCGTTAAAGGGGCATTGCCGATCGCAATGCAAGCACTCAAAGAGGGATTCGCCGGCATCATCTTACCCGAAGAGAACGCCCGTGAAGCCGCAGTGGTGAAAGGATTGGACGTATACGGTATCGGCAACCTGCGCGAAGTAGTCAATTTCTTGCAGGGATTTACCAATTTAACTCCTGCCAGGATCAATCTGGACGAAACGTTTACCGAAGCCCAACGATCGTTCGACGGCGATTTTTGCGACGTAAAAGGTCAGGCCCAGGTCAAACGGGCACTCGAAGTGGCTGCCGCAGGCGGGCACAACGTGCTGATGATCGGCCCCCCGGGCTCGGGCAAAACGATGCTCGCCCGACGCATGCCGTCGATCATGCCGCCGCTAACCCTGCAGGAAGCGCTCGAAACGACACGAATACATTCGGTAGCCGGGAAAATGGGCTATCGGCAGGGATTACTCACCGTGCGGCCGTTCCGCACGCCGCACCACCTCACCTCGCAGGTTGCACTGGTGGGCGGCGGCGCGAATCCCCAACCCGGTGAAATTTCGCTTGCGCACAACGGCATCCTGTTCCTCGACGAACTGCCCGAATTCAGCCGCAATGCGCTAGAATCGCTGCGCCAACCGATGGAAGAGAAACAAATCGTCGTCTCCCGCGCAAAGTATACGGCCCGGTACCCGGCCAACTTCATGCTGATCGCGTCGATGAACCCGTGCCCGTGCGGTTACTACAACCATCCGACCCGGGAGTGCGTCTGCTCGCCGGGAAGTGTCGGGAAGTACCTGAACCATATTTCGGGCCCGATGCTCGACCGGATCGACCTGCATATCGAAGTGACTCCGGTTCCGTTTGCGGACCTGACGCATAATCGCCCGGAAGAGGATAGCGCAACCATTCGCAAACGCGTCGTGGCGGCCCGGAAAATACAGCAGGCACGTTTCGACGGGATGCCGGTCCACTCCAACGCCATGATGGGCAGCAGTCAACTGCGGGAATTCTGCCCGCTCAACACCGAATCGGCTCGTCTGCTCGAAACGGCGATGGAGCGGCTGAACCTCTCGGCCCGAGCGTACGACAGGATTATCAAAGTGGCGCGCACGATCGCCGACCTCGACCGAAGCGAAGCCATCCGTTCCAACCACATCGCCGAAGCCATTCGCTACCGCAGCCTCGACCGGGCATCGTGGGGCGCCTAGCACCTCAACGCCATGCAACTCCCGGACAAAATCGCCCTCTCTCCGTTCGTGCGAATTATCGTACCGCTCGCCGTTGGCATTATCCTTTCTTCCCGGGTAACGGCCCCGTTGTGGCTCGTCATTGCCATCACCGCCGGGGTGTACGGTGCGGCATGGCTGCTGCGGGAAACCGATGCGGGCTGGTGGTATGTAACGGCCGCGGTTTTCGTCACCGGAGTGCTGATCATGCAACTGGACGACACGCAGCAAGAGGTGCCGCGTGGAGAACGGCTGCTTATGGTCGTCCAAATAGACGATACGCCGTATACCCACGGGCGGTGGCAACGCACTACGGCGCATATCGGCTACTTCCAATCCTTCCCGCGCCGGCCCGAAGGGCCTGCTTCATCGGCCTACGACCCTTCCATGTCTCTTACCCCCGGACATGCCGCTCCTCCCATGGAATATGCCCGTTCCCGAACAATACGGGATACCACCCGCGGCAATTACCCGAAGGCGGGCGAATCTCCGGCAAACCCTGGAAAGTGGGTCTCCGTATCGGAAAAGATACAACTCTACATAGACACCTGCTACCGGATCGGGGCAGGCGAACAAATTACCTTCCGGGGATACCTCAACCCGATCGACACGACGGGCAGCAGTTACGGCAGACTGATGCGCAGCCGGGGCATGAGCGCCAAAAGCTTCCTCACCCCCGGTGCACTGATTGCCCGGACAACCTCCGAATACCGTTCAGCCGGATATCGGGCCGCCCAGGTCCAGTACGGAGCCGTGGAACGGATCATGCGGCTAGACCTAAGCGAAGCCGACCGCAACCTCGTCGCCACACTGGTGGCCGGGGAACGCCGGGGAATCGACCCGAAACTGCGCAATGACTATGCGATGACCGGTGTTGCACATATCCTTTCGGTATCGGGCCTGCACATGGGTTTCGTACTGGTGATCGCCAACCTGCTGCTCGGATGGATCGTGCTGTTTCGCCGCGGACACCTGATCAAAAACGTACTGGTCATCCTCGCCATGTGGAGCTACGCGGTAGTAGCGGGACTCTCCGCCCCGGTCGTCCGCGCTGCGCTGATGATGTCGTTCGCCCAACTGGCCCTGGGCACTTCGCAGCGCGGCAACGGTTACAACCTCGTGCTCGGCGCCGCCACACTGATGCTCGCCATACATCCGGGTTACCTCTACGACGTCAGTTTCCAGCTCTCATTCGTCGCCGTGCTGTCGATCCTGTTCTTCTACCCGCGGCTTTACCGCTATCGCAAACGCCTGGGTAAAATCCCGAACGGCATCCTGAGCTGCGTCATGCTCGGCGCAGCCGCGCAAATCGGTACACTGCCGCTGGTGGCATACAGTTTCGGCAACATTCCGCTGATCGCACTGCTGATCAATCCGATCGTGATACTCACCTCGTTCGTCATCATCAGTACGGGGCTGCTCTGGTTGCTCCTGCCGCTCGGAATACTAAACCCGGTATGCAGTTTCGTTATTAAAACCGCACTGTGGATACAGAACGGGCTGATCGAATGGGCGGCCGGCATACCCGTAGCGGCCATAAAAGACGTCCGCATGGACGGGATGAGCGTACTGATGCTCTATGCCGCATTGGGCCTGTTGGCCGTGTGGATTAAAATCAGGGAAGATGCACGAACCGAAAAATTGGCCGTTACTAAAAAATCACGGATATTTGCACGATGATCACCAGCAACGACATAGCCACCCTGCTCGACCCGCAGCTACGCGACTACATCGCCGGGCACCTGAGCGACGATCCCGGACGGGTGGCCCTCTCGCTGCGTGAACACGGGGCCCTCATAGCCACCCAGATTAAGTATCTACAACGCGCGCGCGTCAAACTCCCCTCGTACTACGCTGCACTGTGCATCCTGCCGCCGCTCTCCTTCGAGCAAAGCAGCAGCGAAGAAACGGCTTCCGTCAAACGATATTCGGGAGACACCTGCCTGGATCTGACCTGCGGGTTGGGCGTCGATGCCTTTTACCTGAGCAAACGGTTCCGACAGGTCATCGCAGTCGAGCGCAACGCCGAACTGAGTGAAATCGCACGGATCAACTTCCGCCTGCTCGGAGTACAGAATATCCGGGTCGTGAATAGTCCGGCCGAGGCTTTTCTCGAACAACTCCGGGGACAAACGCAAACCACCCCGGACAGGAATTCCGGCACGATCGACCTGATCTACATCGATCCGGCACGGCGTAACGATCAAGGTAAAAAAGTATGGTTGCTGGAAGACTGCTCTCCGGATGCGAAGGCCCTGATGCCGCAGTTGCTCGCGCTTGCCCCGAAGGTAGTCGTCAAAGCCTCTCCGCTGTTCGATGTGGACGAAGCTTTCAGGTTGTTCGGAGATACGGCTTCGGTCGAGATCGTATCGGTTCGCGGCGAGTGCAAAGAAGTACTGATCGAAGTTTCACGGCAAGCGCCGCAACAACAAGAACAGCCAGAAAAACAACAACCGTGGCAGGAGGCCGGGCAAGCACCTCAACGGGTATCGCAGCCGGCCGCAGCAATGGAAAACCGAAAAAAAGGCTCGGTCCTGGAAAACCGGAAAGACGGCCAAATCCGGCTAACCATCGCCGGCAGGCCTTCGCTCTGCTTCGACCGCACCTCGGGCACATGGACCGACCCGGAAACATCCGGTGCAGGATCAGGAATATCAACGATCGAACAAGCTTCAAAACACGGTCAGGGACAAAAACCGGAATTACAGCAACCGGATACGAATGCGCCGGTCCGAACAGCCGAAGAGCGTACCTGCCCGGCAGCCGATACTCCGGCTGCGGAACTGGCCGCTGCGCCCGGTTACCTGCTAATTCCGGACGTCACGCTGTATAAGGCCAGACTCGTACAAGCGTACGCCTCCCGGTGCGGCTGCACGGCCCCGTCCCCGGGCGGTTACTGTTTCGGCGACCGGATACCGGCCAATTTCTTCGGCCGCGCCTATCCGATACGCGAAATGCTTCCCTACCAGCCGAAAATACTGAAACGACATTTTAAACAAGCGGGAATCACCCGCTGCAACCTGCTGAAAAAAGAGTTCCCGCACAACGCCGACGCCATTGCCCAAGCGTTGGGTATCCGGCAAGGCGGTACCCGCTACGCGGCCTTCACCCGTATCGGCGAACACTTGTACGCACTCTTGCTAGGCGATGAAATACGCTTACCCGCCGAAACCACACCGCATGTCTAAAAAACCGACCATATTCCAATCTCTGATCCCGATCCTGACCCTGATCGGCCTGATCGGCCTCAATGTTACGCTACTGGGCGACGATACGCTCTTAGGGGCAAACCAGATGTCGCTGCTGATCGCCTCGGGCGTAGCCGCCTGCATCGCGTTCTACAACCGCAAACATTGGGACGATATCCTCAAAGGGATACTCCACACGCTGACCGGAGCGATACCTGCGATCCTGATCCTGCTGATGATCGGGGTGCTGGCCGGGACCTGGATGCTCAGCGGTATTATTCCGGCGATGATCCATTACGGACTGTACATCCTGCGCCCCGACTATTTTCTGCCGGCGGCGGTCGTGATTTCGGCCGTCATCTCGGTAGCGACCGGCAGTTCGTGGTCCACGGTGGCCACGGTAGGCGTCGCACTGCTGGGTATCGGGCAAACACTCGGTTTCAACGATGCGATGATTGCCGGGGCCATCATCTCGGGCGCCTACTTCGGAGACAAGATTTCACCGCTGAGCGACACGACGAACCTGGCCGCAGCGACCGCCGAAGTAAGCCTCTTCACGCACATCCGCTACATGATGTTCACCACGGGTCCCACGATGCTCATCACATTGGTCATTTTTGTGATCCTCTCGCTGTGCAGCGACATCGCCCCCACGGGAGCATCGGTCGAATCGGTTCAGCAAACCATCACCACACACTACAACATTTCGCCGCTGCTGTTCATCGTGCCGGTCATCGTAATCGTAATGATCGTCCGGAAAATGCCGCCCGTACCGGTGCTCTTCATCGGCGGAATCCTGGGCGGGATCCTCGCGCTGATTTGCCAACCGTCGGTCATCGCCCAACTGAGCGGCGACGCGGAACTGACGGCCGGCGGAGCCTACCGGGTCATCACCAAAGCAATGTACGGTACCATCTCGATGAACACGGGCGATCCGGCAGTCGATGCCCTGTTCACTTCGAAAGGGATGGCCGGGATGCTGAACACCGTCTGGTTGATCGTCACCGCGATGATTTTCGGCGGAGTAATGGAAGCAGGCCATTTTCTCGAACGCCTGACCTCTGCCCTGATCCGGCGCGTACACTCGACCGGGGGGCTGGTAACGACCACCGCCGCAACCTGCGTCCTGTTCAACACGACCGCATCGGACCAATACATTGCGATCGTCATCCCCGGCAAGATGTTTGCGAAAGCCTACCGGCGAAACGGACTGGCGCCCGAAGTGCTGAGCCGTACGCTCGAAGACGCCGGAACGGCCACCTCGGTGCTGATCCCGTGGAATACCTGCGGCGCGACCCAGTCGAGCGTACTGGGCGTTGCAACGCTTACCTACCTCCCCTATGCGTTCTTCTGTTACCTCAGTCCGCTGATGTCGATCCTGTTCGCCTGGTGCAACATCAAAATCCGGCGTCTCGTACAAACCGATCCCGGCACGGAAGCGGAAAACCGGAACAATTAGCTATCTTTGTTCAGTCGGCCATTTCGGCCCGTCAGCCTCGGCATCATGATAAAAAAGATCATCCAATACATCTCCTACGACATCTGGTTCAAAAAGGAGCACGAGTACCGCTCGTCCAAAGTGCGGTGGGCGGTGCGCCAGTTCAAAGTGTTCCTCTTTACCGCACAGGGATTCGCCGAGCACAGTATCCTGGTGAAATCGGCCGCACTCACGTTCTACACGCTGATGTCGCTCGTGCCGATCGCCGCATTGGTGTTCGGTATCGCCAAAGGCTTCTCCCTGGAGACGAAACTCAACAGTTACCTATACGCCGAATTCCCGCAGTACGGCGCAGTAATCGATCAGGTGATCGAGTTCGCAAACGCCATGCTGCAACGCACCAGGGGGGGGCTGATCGCATCGGTCGGTCTGGTCGTCCTGTTCTGGTCGGTGGTCAAGGTGTTCAACAACGTCGAGAAGGCTTTCAACGACATCTGGGAGGTCCGCAAACCGCGCAGTATCGCCCGCAAGGTGAGCGACTACATCGCCGTTGTGGTGATCGTACCGATCCTTTGGATACTCTCTAGCAGCATCCGGCTCCAGGCCCAGGACCAGCTGCTGCATTTCACCCCCGGCCCCGCCGTGGATTTCCTTTTCGGAATCTTGTCGCTTGTAACCCTCTGGATCATGTTCGCTTTCCTGTACAAAGTGATTCCGAATACGAAAGTCCGCCCGCGCAGCGCACTGACGGCAGGGATCATCGCCGGAACAATTTTCCAGATTTTCCAGATCGTTTATGTCTACATCCAGTCTTCACTGACCAGTTACAATGCGATCTACGGCAGCTTCGCAGCTTTTCCGCTCTTCCTGATCTGGCTGCAAATCAGTTGGCAAATCGTACTTTTCGGTGGCGAATTATCGTTCGCTTACCAGAATATCAAGAAATTCGAATACGAGAAGCGGGCCAGCGAAATGAGTTACGAATACCGCAAACGGGCACTGCTGCTGGTCATGCAACAGATCGTCCGGCATTTCCTGCACAACGAAGGCGGCATTTCGTCCGAAGCGGTCGCCCAACAGCTCAACATGCCTGTACGCATCGTACGCGACGTAATTTTCGACCTCGAACGGGCCGGATTGATCGCGCCGATCCTCAGTCCGGATGAAAAGACGAACTTCTACATCCCGGCCCGCGACGTGCATACGCTCAGTGTTTTCGATGTCATCCACCAGGTAGCGACGACCGTGCAATCGAAAGCGAAAAACATTCCGGAAAGTTACCGTGAAGCGCTTTGGAAAGACCCGCTCGACATCGGCATGAGCTCCGAATACCGCGAGATCAACACGATCCTCGACAACATGGACCGAATCACGAAAAACTCCCCTTACAACATCCTGTTGATGGATATCGCCCCGGCCCCTAATGCCGCGAATATGCCCGGCGAAGATCGGAAGGAGGCGCAGGCATGAAGCGTATCTGCCTGATCGGAAGCGGGAATGTAGCCGAAGCGTTTGCCGTCGCTTTAGGCGGACTGCATCCCGCCGGAAGATTCCGCCTCGGACAGATTTACGCCCGGAACCGGGCCCGCGGAGCGAAACTTGCCCGGATGGCGGGATGCGACCATACGGACGATCCGGCACAGCTTGTCCCGGCAGATATCTACTTGATTTCGGTCAGCGACACACAAATCGGGGCAATAGCGGAAAACCTCGATTTCGGCAACGCCATTGTCGCGCACACAGCCGGGAGCGTCTCGCTGAACGTCTTGCCCGACCGCTTGTCCCACCGGGGGGTGTTCTACCCGCTGCAAACGTTTACGGCAGGGAGGCGGATAGATTTCCGGCAGGTTCCGCTGCTGATCGAAGGGGAACATCCGGACACGGCCGCGGCACTGCGCTTACTTGCCTCAGAACTATCCGATTCGGTATACGAAGTTTCGGAACAGCAGCGCGCGCAACTCCACCTGGCCGCGGTTTTCGCATGCAACTTTACCAACCACATGTATGCGATCGCACAAGAGTTGCTCGCCGAAAAGGGCCTGCCGCCGCAGTTGATCGGCCCGTTGATCTCTGAAACCGCAGCCAAAGCGCTGGGCTGTCCGTCGGCTGCAGCGGTACAGACCGGCCCGGCCCGACGGGGCGACCGACAAACCCAGCAAAAACACCTCGGATTGCTCGAAGGGCATCCGCAGTTACAGGAATTGTATCAAAAAATCAGCACAGAGATATGGGAAACTTCAAAGAAGATATAGCGCGCGTACGCGTTATCGTACTGGACGTGGACGGCGTGATGACCGACGGCGGCATCATCGTGACCCCAGAAGGGGAATTCATCCGGAAATTCCATGCAAAGGACGGCTATGCACTCTCTTACGCGATGAAGCGGGGTTACCACGTGGCGATCATCACCGGAGGCCGGGGACGCAGCCTGACCGTCCGCTTCGAAATGCTGGGGGTGGAGCATGTCTACACGAACTGCTTCCATAAGATTGATGCATTGCACGAACTGATGCAGAAACTGGACGTGCAGGCCGAAGAGATTCTCTACATGGGCGACGACATCCCCGACATCGAACCGATGCTGCACGTCGGAATGCCGGTGTGCCCGGCCGACGCCGCCACCGAAGTGGTCGAAGTCTCTCGCTACGTTTCGCAATTCAAAGGCGGCGAAGGGTGCGTGCGCGACGTGGTGGAACAAGTGATGCGTGCGCGCGGCGATTGGTACAAACCCGGAGACAAGACCGTAGCGGTGACTGTCGCATCGAGGTAATCCGTTTCCGGACACCTGGGCTTCTTCCAGTAAAAGAAGCCGGATCCATTCATTTCCCGCGCCGGATGACGCCGACCCCGCCCCCAAAGGCAATCGGCGACCCGGATGGAAAAGAAGCGCCTTGCGGCCGGCAACCGCAATGCCCGAATCAGTAATCCGACAGCGGATGATGGTGTTCGATACTCCCGCGCAGACTCTCGCGGTCGAGATGCGTATAGATTTCGGTCGTCAGGATCGACTCATGGCCCAGCATCTCCTGCACCTGGCGGATGCTGGCCCCCCCGGCGAGCAGATGCGTGGCGAAGGAGTGGCGGAACGTGTGCGGGCTGATTTTCTTCGTAATCCCGGCTGCCTTCGCACACTCCCGAATGATGTGGAAAACCATCACACGGGTCAGGCCCTTCCCTTTGTTGTTCAGAAAAAGCGTATCGGCATGGTGTTCATCCACCGGCAGCGAAGCCCGCTGATCGAGATAATATTCGATCAACCGGACCGCCGTGGAACTGACCGGCACCAACCGCTGCTTGTCGCCTTTGCCGATTACACGGATAAATCCGTCCTTGAAAAAGAGGTCGCTGATGCGCAACGTCACCAGTTCGCTGACGCGCAGGCCGCAGCTGTAAAGCGTTTCGAGCATCGCCTTATTGCGGTGCCCGAAACGGTTGCTCAAATCGACCGAGCCGATGATCGCATTGACTTCATCGAATGAAAGCACGTCGGGCAGTTTGCGTCCGATCTTCGGCGCATCGATAAACTCGGTGGGCAGCGCCTCGATCCGGTCATTCAGCATCAAATAGTTGAAAAAACTTTTGATCCCGCTCAATACGCGGGCCTGCGTCGCTTTTTCGACGCCGGTATCGTACAAATGCGACAGGAACATCTCGATTTGGCCTGCTGTCACCAACTCGGGCTCGGCGATCGAAAACTCCCGTTCCATGTAGTCGGCAATCTGCGAGAGGTCGTGCAGGTAGGCACGCACCGTATTGTCGGAGAGTTTTTTCTCCAACTTGAGGTAATAGCGATAATCTTTCAGCTCTTTATCCCAACCCATACGTCAAAATTAGTAAATTTGCAGCAATCCAAACCCTTTCGGACGATGAATTATATTGATTTGAACATCCGCACAAACGACTCCGAACAGTCGGAAATCTTCATCGCACAACTGAGCGACTGGCCGTTCGACAGTTTCGACGACCAGGAGGGCGTATTGCATGCCTATATCCGCGAAACCGATTTCGCCGCCTGCCGAGAAGAAGTAGAGAACCTGCTACAGGAGAGCGGCGCGAGTTTCGGCACCGAACTGATCGCCGACCGGAACTGGAACGAGGTGTGGGAGTCGAATTTCGAGCCGATCGAGGTCGAGGGGCGCTGTTCGATCCGCGCACCGTTCCACGTACCGCGTCCCGACCTGCCGTTCGACATCGTCATCATGCCCAAGATGGCGTTCGGTACCGGCCATCACGCCACGACACAACTGATGGTCGAGGAGATCCTCGACATGCCGCTGGACGGACTCTGCGGGTTGGATATGGGCAGCGGAACCGCGGTACTGTCGATCCTCGCGGTAAAAAAAGGCGCCGCACGGATGGACGCGATCGACATCGACCAGTGGGCCTATGCGAACAGCCGTGAAAACATCGCAGCGAACGGGCTCGAAGACCGCATCACGCCTCGGCAGGGCGATGCATCGCTGCTTGCCGGACGCCGTTACGACTTCGTCCTGGCCAACATCAACCGCAACATCCTGCTCGCGGATATGGATGCCTACACCGCTACACTGCCCGCAGGCGGACGGCTCGTGATGAGCGGCATTCTGGAGGCGGACATCCCGTGTATCGTCGAAAAAGCCGGGACGCTGGGTCTCGATTTCGGCGGGAAACGGCTGCTCAAAGGCTGGGCTGCGGTTCGTTTCACAAAAAATTAACGTCACAATAACAGGTTCATCGAACGACATTTAATTCCCACACGATTATTACCCACTGAAATTTCCCATCGAAAAATTTGCATTTTGCACATCCGTTGCTTTAATTTGCGACAAATGAACCCCAAGCCGGTCCATCGCGACCGCACGTAACAAAACAGACCGAATCCATGAACCGCATCGCACTGAACAGCAATTTCTGGTGGTGGCGCTCGCAACTAACAAGTCGTGAGTGTCGGATGCGTGTATGTATGTGGATGGATTAGCAGATAATCATCAGAACTATACCGAAAGGCTGTCGAACTCACGACAGCCTTTCTTTTTTTACCCCGTTTACTTTGCTCCATAAAACCTGAAAAAGCACCTCACCCTTCCAATCCGGAAAACAAACAAAACCGATAACGACCATGGAATACAATGTTGACGAAAACGGCTACTACGGCACCTTCGGCGGTGCGTACATCCCCGAAATCCTCTATGCAAACGTCGAAACGCTCCGCAACAATTATCTGAACATCATCTCGAAAGAGGGTTTCCAAAAGGAACTCGACACTCTGATGCGCGATTACGTGGGACGCCCCTCCCCGTTATACTATGCAAGGAGGCTTTCGGAAAAATACGGTGCGAAAATCTACCTCAAGCGCGAGGACCTGAACCATACCGGCGCGCATAAGATCAACAACACACTGGGACAAATCCTGCTCGCACGGCGGATGGGCAAAACGCGGATCATCGCCGAGACGGGCGCCGGCCAGCACGGCGTGGCGACCGCGACGGTCTGCGCACTGATGAACATGCAGTGCATCGTCTACATGGGCGAGACCGACATCCGGCGGCAACACCTCAACGTACAGAAAATGCAGATGCTCGGTGCGGAGGTACGATCGGTCACCAGCGGCAACAAAACGCTCAAGGACGCGACGAACGAGGCTATCCGCGACTGGTGCTGCAACCCGTCTGACACCTACTACATCATCGGTTCGACGGTCGGCCCGCATCCCTACCCCGATATGGTGGCCCGGCTGCAATCGATTATCAGCCGTGAAATCAAACAACAACTGTTTTCGCAACAGGGACGCGACTACCCGGACTACCTCGTCGCCTGCGTCGGGGGAGGCAGCAATGCCGCCGGGACGTTTTACGAATACCTCGGAGACGACCGCGTGAAACTGGTCGCCGCTGAAGCCGCCGGGCTGGGCATCGACACGGACCAGTCGGCCGCAACGATCCACCTGGGCCGTAAAGGCATTATCCACGGCAGCCGCACGCTGGTGATGCAAACCGAAGACGGGCAGATTACCGAACCCTACTCGATCTCAGCGGGGCTGGACTATCCGGGAATCGGACCGCTGCACGCACACCTGGCCGCCACGCACCGCGCCGAAGTGCTGGCCGTCACAGATAGGCAGGCCGTAGATGCCGCATTCGAACTGACCCGACTCGAAGGAATCATCCCGGCGCTCGAATCGGCACACGCGCTGGCGGCACTCGGATGCAAAAAATTCCGGCCCGAAGAGGTGGTCGTGGTGACCGTTTCGGGCCGGGGCGACAAGGATATGGAAACCTACGTCAAACTCTTCAACCGGTAAAGAAGATGAAACCTGATAAAACCTCGCCGGATCAAGCAGTCCGCATCCAGGCCGAAAGCCGCACTTTCCTCGCCGACCTGCAAACCCCGGTCGGTATCTACCTCAAAGTCCGCGACCTGTTTCCGGAATCGGCACTGCTCGAAAGTTCGGACTACCACACTTCGGAAAACAGCTATTCGTTCATCGGCGTCGAGCCGATCGCCCGGTTCGCGCTCCAGCGCGACACAATCACGGAACAATATCCCGACGGCCGCGTACAACAGTTTGCGGTCGACCCGGCACACCCGCTGAGCGAGCGGATGAACCGCTTCCTCGCCCGCTTCGACGTACAGGGAGACAAGGGACGCATCAACGGACTGTTCGGTTACACGGCTTATGACTGTGTATCCCATTTCGAGAGTGTAGGGATTACCAAACCGTCGATCGACGAAGTACCGCAAATGGTCTACATCCTCTACCGCTATGTCATTGCGGTGAACCACTTGCGGGGCGAAATGACCGTTACCGAGAACCGGCCCGAAGGATCGGCGAGCGGAATGGATCGCCTGATGAGCGTACTGCAAAGCAAGAATTTTCCTTCGTACGACTTCCATACCGTAGGCGGCGTCTCATCACCGATCACCGATGAACAGTACAAGGAGATGGTCCGCAAAGGAATCGGACACTGCCTGCGGGGCGACGTGTTCCAGATCGTGCTCTCCAGAAGGTTCATGCAGGAGTACCGCGGTGACGATTTCAAGGTATACCGGGCACTGCGTTCGATCAATCCGTCGCCCTATCTCTTTTATTTCGATTTCGGATCGTACCGTATTTTCGGTTCCTCCCCCGAAACACACTTGAAAATCGAAGGCGACACCGCGACGATCGATCCGATCGCTGGCACTTTCCGCCGTACGGGAGACGACGCGAAAGACCGCGAACTGGCGCTCAGGCTGCTCGACGATCCGAAGGAAAACGCCGAACACGTCATGCTGGTCGACCTGGCCCGCAACGACCTGAACCGCAATACGACCGGCGTGTATGTCAAGTCGTACAAGGAGATCCAGTTCTACTCGCACGTCATTCACATGGTTTCGCGCGTCTGCGGTCGGGTGGCGCCCGAAACGAACCGCATCCGCCTCTTTGCCGACACATTCCCGGCAGGCACCCTTTCGGGAGCGCCGAAAGTACGGGCCATGCAACTGATCGACCAGATCGAAAGCCATGCGCGGGGTATCTACGGCGGCTGCATCGGCTATATCGGTTTCGACGGAAACCTGAACCAGGCCATCACGATCCGCACTTTCCTCAGCCGGGACAACGTACTGCACTTTCAGGCAGGAGCGGGCATCGTCGCAAAATCCGATCCCGAAAGCGAACTGCTCGAAGGCAAAGGTAAACTCGGCGCACTGCGCAAAGCGATCGAACTGGCAAACGAACTGAAGAATTAACCGCACCAAACGCTTACGACGATGAAATTACTGGTTTTCGACAATTACGACTCGTTTACATACAATATCGTACAGTTGCTGCGCGAGGCCGGGGCGGACGACATCACGGTAGTCCGCAACGACCGGATCGCACTCGAAGCAGTCGGGCGCTTCGACAAGATCATTCTTTCGCCCGGCCCCGGCATTCCTTCCGAAGCGGGCATCCTGTTGCCACTGATCCGGGAGTACGCACCGAGCAAAAGCATCCTCGGCGTATGTCTCGGCGAACAAGCGATCGGCGAAACATTCGGGGCTTCGCTCAAGAACCTCACGGATGTCTACCACGGCATCGCGAGCCGTATCCGGATTACGGCGCCCGACCCGCTTTTCGCAGGAGTGCCAACGGAATTCGATGCGGGACGTTACCATTCGTGGATCGTCAGCCGCGACGGACTGCCGGATGAACTTCAAATTACGGCCGAAGACGAAGCCGGACAGATCATGGCCCTGGCACACCGGCGCTACGACGTGCGCGGAGTGCAGTTTCATCCCGAATCGGTACTCACGCCCGACGGCCGGAAAATGATCGAAAACTGGTTGAAAATATAAATTCCACCCGACAAACTTTTGTCAAAGCAACCGCACGTCCGCTCAGCACTTAAAATCCAGCCTGCCAGACACCGGGAAACATTGCGGATGTACCAAGCACACGCAACCGGCCCGGCATCACCATCAAAAAGGAATCCGCTCGATCCCCCTGACAAAACGGATCGCACAAACGACAAGAAACAACAACGACAAACAAGCCTTATGAAAAATCTCCTATACCGCCTTTTCGAAAACAGCTACCTCGACCGCAACGAAGCGCGCGACGTATTGCTGAACATGGCCCGCGGACAGTACAACGACAGCCAGATCGCCGCCTTCATCACGGTATTCCTGATGCGGAGCATTACGCTCGACGAACTCGTCGGATTCCGCGAAGCGCTGCTTGAAATGCGCGTACCGGTCGACCTGTCCGACTACGATGCAATCGACATCGTCGGTACGGGCGGAGACAACAAAAACACCTTCAACATTTCGACCGCAGCCTGCGTGGTAACCGCCGCAGCCGGATTTCCGGTAGTCAAGCACGGCAACTACGGAGCGACTTCCGTGAGCGGTTCGTCGAACGTCATCGAGGCGCACGGCGTAAAATTCTCCCGTGAAATCGACCGGCTCAAACGCTCGCTGGACGGCTGCAACATGGCATTCCTGCACGCACAGTTCTTCAATCCCGCCCTGAAGGCCGTCGCCCCGGTACGGAAGACGCTCGGTGTGCGCACCTTCTTCAATATCCTGGGACCGCTGGTCAATCCTTCGATACCGCACCGGCAACTGCTCGGGGTTTACAGCCTGAAACTGGGCCGGCTTTACAACTACCTCTACCAACAAACCGACACACGCTATACGATCGTCAATTCGTTGGACGGTTACGACGAAATTTCGCTGACAGACGACTTCAAACTCTTTTCGAACGACGGCGAGCAGATCGTCTCACCCGAGGCCCTGGGCTTCGAGCGCTGCCACGACGGCGACCTGTACGGCGGGGAGACGGTTGCCGAGGCTGCCGCAATCTTCGACCGGGTACTCGACAATACCGCATCCGAAGCGCAAAAAAATGCCGTGATCGCCAATGCCGCTTATGCCATCCGCACGTTCGACACCAAGCGTCCGATCGAAACATGCGTCGCACTTGCACGAGAAACGGTCGAAAGCGGGCGGGCCAGAGCGACTTTCCGCAAATTCATCGAGCTCAATTCGTAACCCATCCGTTAGCCTTCCAAAATTCCCTTCATTCCCCTATTCCTCCGAAAACCGACACCCATGAATATCCTCGAACAGATCATCGCCACAAAGCGCAGGGAAATTACCTCCGCACAGGCAGTCAAAAGCATGGCCCGGATCGAAGCCGAAGCTTCCGTCCTAACACGGCAGGCCGTTTCGTTCCGGAAAGCCCTGCTCGCATCCCCGACCGGCATTATCGCAGAGTTCAAACGCAAATCGCCGTCGAAAGGCTTTATCAAACAGGAAGCCGATACCGCAGGGATCACCGCAAGTTATGAACGGGCCGGAGCCGCTGCCGTTTCGGTACTGACCGACCGCGACTATTTCGCAGGCTGCCTCGACGACCTGATCCCGGCACGCAAAAACCTATCGATACCGATCCTGCGCAAAGATTTTATCATCGACCCGTACCAGATTTGCGAAGCCCGGATCGCCGGAGCCGACGTCGTCCTGCTGATCGCAGCGGCACTGACCCCGGCCAACGTCCGGTCGCTGGCCGGATACGCGCGCGCGCTCGGGCTGGAAGTACTGCTCGAAATCCACAACGAACAGGAGCTCGGGCACCTCTGCGACGAGGTGGATGTAGCAGGAATCAACAACCGCGACCTGAGCTCTTTCCGCACCGATCCGGCACGCTCGTTCGAACTGGGCGGGCGCATTCCGGAGCGTTTCGTTAAAATCTCCGAGAGCGGCCTTTCCGATCCCCGCATCGTGCGACAACTCCGTTCTGCCGGATTCCAAGGCTTCCTGATGGGCGAGAACTTTATGAAGCAACCAGATCCGGGGGCGGCTCTGCACGACTTCATCGAAAAGCTCGAAACCGCGCAACCGGAGGGCCCGGCATAACCGCTGTTAACCATAGAATCCTCCCGCGACAGGAAAAAGTTTACGGCTTGAACACTCCTCCACCGACTTCCCCCGAGGTACTGGAAACAATGGGGTCTGTTCATCGAAACCGACACAGAAACACCAATAATACGATACCCAACCGATGAAACTGAAAATATGCGGCATGCGCGATCCCGAGAACATCCGCGCGGTAGCGGCGCTCGGCCCCGATTACATGGGGTTCATCTTCTACCCCTTATCGCCCCGGTATGCAGGCGACTTGTCGCCAGAAACCGTCCGGGCGCTCCCGCGCCCGATCCGCCGTGTGGGCGTATTCGTCAACGAAACGGAACAGCAGGTAATCCGAACCGCTGTGCACTACCTGCTCGACTATGCGCAATTACACGGAGACGAGACGCCCGAGGAATGCCGCCGCCTGAACCGCATCCTTCCCGTCATCAAGGCCATAGCAGTCCGTACCGAAGCCGACCTTGCCGAAACGCAACGGTACGAAGGCTGTTGCACGGCATTGCTCTTCGATACGAAAACCGAACGATTCGGCGGGTCGGGACGCCGGTTCGACTGGAATATACTGAACGCCTACTCCGGGGAAACGCCGTTCCTGCTGAGCGGGGGTATAGGCCCCGGTGATGCGGAGCGACTGCAGGCAGTACGACATCCGCAACTGGCAGGCGTAGACGTGAACAGCCTTTTCGAAAGCGAACCCGGACACAAAGAGTGCGGTTTACTGCAACCTTTTATCGAACAACTAAAAACGTTATAATCATGAACAGAATAGATCATCTTTTCCAGACAAAACCCACCGGAATCCTGTCGGTATATTTCACCGCCGGATACCCGAACCTCGGCGACACGGCCGAAATCATCCGCACGCTCGCCGCACGCGGCACCGACCTGATCGAAGTCGGCATCCCGTTTTCAGATCCGATGGCCGACGGCGAAACGATCCAGCGCAGCAGCCACACCGCATTGCAAAACGGCATGTCCCTGCGAATTTTGTTCGATCAGCTGAAAGATATCCGGCGCGACGTGTCGATCCCGCTGATCCTGATGGGCTACCTGAACCCGATCATGCAATACGGGATCGAAGCGTTCTGCAAAAGGTGCGCGGAGACAGGAATCGACGGCGTAATCCTGCCCGACCTACCGCTGGCAGACTACCTGCGCGATTACAAACCGCTGGCCGAACGATGCAGCTTTACAGACCCGGTTCCACTGGCATGCAGGGCTCTCTGAAACGGGAATAGGATAAAAAGAGATAATTGGCACAAAAAATGTCTGCTTTTACACCAACAAAAAATCCCGAGAAACATTATCTTTGTGATGTTATATTAATTTAGAAATTATTAGATTATGAAAAAATTACTCTTTTTTGCTTTAGGGCTGGTGGGTATCTGCACGGCAGCATCGGCACAGACCGGTTTCGGCTGGGGTGTTAAAGGCGGTCTGAATATCACGGGAATGACCAACAGCGAAGAAGGTCAATCGAAAACCGGATTCGTAGTGGGCGCTTTTGCCGACTACCGTTTCACCCAAAAGTTCGCGCTTTCGGTGGACGCACTCTATTCACGCCAGGGCGTAAGTTTCGGAAAGACGGACGATGTGAGATCCAAAACCCGTCTTAACTACCTGAATGTCCCGATTCTGGCCAATTATTATATTTTTGACGGCCTGGCCGTCAAAGCCGGTATTCAGCCGGGATTCCTGCTTTCGGGAAAAGCGGTGGCAAAAGGTGACGGACACACGGAAAAAGAGGATATATCGGGAATCCTGCACGGTGCCGACTTCGCCATTCCGATCGGTATCTCGTATGATTGCCCGTTCGGAATCATCCTCGAAGCCCGCTATAATATCGGAGTATCGAACGTTTTGTCTACCGAAGGTACCTCACGCAACAGCGTATTCGCACTGACGGTCGGCTACAGGTTCTAACCCGAGCCCGACAGAATTACCAAAAAGAGCCGCTTCGCGGCTCTTTTTTTTACGATTTTATTAACTTGCAAGGACAAATCAATTCCGTCATGAGCAAGAAAATCGTCGTTTTCACCGGTGCCGGCATGAGTGCCGACAGCGGACTCTCCACATTCCGCGACGCGGACGGATTGTGGGACAGATACCGGATCGAGGATGTCTGCACACCGGAAGCCCTGGCGAAAAACAGGCAACTGGTGATCGATTTTTACAACATCCGGCGCAAAGAGCTGCTTTCGAAAGAACCGAATGCAGGCCACCTCGCCATCCGCCGGCTGGAGGATTATTTCGAGGTCGAGGTAATCACCCAGAATATAGACGACCTGCACGAACGGGCAGGCAGCAGCCGTATCACACACCTGCACGGCGAACTGCGCAAATTGCGCAGCAGCATCGACGAAACCCTCACCGTCCCGATCGAAGGCTGGAAACAGGAGTACGATACCCGCTGCAAGGACGGCTCGCTGTTGCGGCCGTTCGTGGTCTTCTTCGGGGAGAGCGTACCGATGTTCGACCGGGCGGCGCAAATCGCCTCGACTGCCGACATTTTCGTGATCGTCGGCACGTCGCTGGCCGTCTATCCGGCTGCATCGCTGGTGCGCTATATCCGTCCCGACGTACCGGTCTACCTGGTCGATCCGAACAAACCCGACATGCGCGGCATCCGCAATCCGCTCGAAGCAATCCGAATGCGCGCTGCCGAAGGCATGCCGCTGTTGACCGAAAAATTAATCGACACATTCGGACAAAAATAAATCCGCCCTGCGACCGGGAGAATCACCCGTCCTATTTTTCAGCTTCCCATTTTATGCTATCTTTGCCCGGAGCGACCCTGAACGATGAGAAAATTCGCGGATAAGATCAGACGTATTCTGGCCGGTTGGCTGCTCGTACTTTTTGTCGGGTACCTGGCCGGGGCGACTCTTTTTTATCACACGCACATTGTCAACGGGATACGAATCACCCACTCTCATCCCTATTCCCAAACTCCCGATACGGGAAATCACACCCACACCACGACAGGTTTCGCAACGATCGCCCAGCTGACGCTGATTCTGATGCTGGCCGCATCGTTTTATGCGTTGCTCCGGACCTTCGCTCTCCGGGCAGCCCGGATGAAACCGTGCCACACCCCGATCCATTTCGTACGGGCCGTCTCCGTCCCGTCACTGCGGGCCCCTCCCGTCCATTAGACATCCCGACATTCTCCAATGTCCAAATTTATGCCCCCAGCCCATCGCTACGGGGGTTAGCATATCCATGTCTAACGATAACGGGATCGATCCCACCTTATCCATATGAAAACACAACATATTGTAGCTGCAGTCGCTATCACGCTGCTGCATCTCCCGTCGTTGGCAGCGGCCGACGGCTCGCCCGACCACACTTCGCACCCACCCAAACCGGTAACCGATGCCAACATCACCGGCCATGTCCGGAACGCAACCACCCAAGAACATTTACCCTATATCAGCATCACTGTAAAAGGGACGACCTTGGGCACCACGACCGACGCAACAGGGCACTATATGCTCAAGAACCTGCCCGCCGGCGATTTGGTATTGGAAGCCTCCATGCTCGGATATAAAACCGAAGAAAAAAAAGTCACTACACAAGCCAATAAATTGCTCGAGGTCAATTTCGACCTGGAAGAAGACGCCGTAGCACTCGACGAAGTAGTCGTATCGGCCACCCGGAACGAAACCAGTAAAAAAGAGGCTCCCATCATCGTCAACGTTTCGTCGGCCAAACTCTTCGAAGGGACTTCATCTGCCACACTGGCCGAAGGAATGAATTTCCAGCCGGGCCTGCGCGTCGAAAACAATTGCGGGAACTGCGGCACGACCCAACTGCGTATTAACGGACTGGAAGGCCAATACTCCCAAATCCTGATCGACAGCCGTCCCGTTTTCAGTTCCCTGGCCGGAGTGTACGGGCTCGAACAGCTGCCCGTCAGCATGATCGAGCGGGTCGAGGTGATCCGCGGCGGGGGATCGGCCCTGTACGGATCGAGCGCCATCGGCGGCGTAATGAACATCATTACGAAAGAACCACTGCGCAACTTCGCCTCGCTGGCCAACACGACCAGTGTGCTGCCCGGCGGAAAAACCGACATCAACACATCGCTCAACGCTTCGCTCGTTTCGGATGATCGTAAAGCAGGCGTCTACCTCTTCGGCATGCTGAAAAACCGCGACTGGTACGACCGTAACGGGGACGGATTTTCGGACATTCCGGAAATTAACGCCCAAACCCTCGGATTCCGGGGTTATTACCGGACCGGCGACCGATCGCGCCTCAGTGCCGAATACCACCATATCCACGAGTTCCGCCGCGGCGGCAACCTGTTCGACCGCCCTCCCCACGAAGCCGACATCGCCGAGCAACTCGACCACGAGATCGACGGCGGCGGCCTGCGCTTCAATACCTTCTCTCCGAACTACAAACACCGCTGGGAGATTTTCGCTTCGGGACAGGGCATCCGCCGCGCCAGCTATTACGGCGCCCAGAAAAATCCGGATGCCTACGGCCACACCAACGACAAAACCTTTGCAATCGGTACTCAATACACCTACACGATGGACCGGCTGTGGTTCATGCCTGCGGAACTGACCGCCGGGATCGAATACAACTACAACGACCTGCACGATTACTACATGAGCCTCGACCGCGATTTTACGCAGCAAACCCATGTCACCGGCGGTTACCTGCAGAACGAGTGGAAAACCGAAAAACTGAGTCTGCTCGTCGGGGCACGCCTCGACAAGCACAACCTCATGGAGCACGTGGTGCTTTGCCCCCGGGCAAACATCCGTTACAGTCCCAGCGAGCAGGTCGGACTGCGGGTCAGTTATTCGAGCGGCTACCGCGCCCCGCAGGCCTACAACGAAGACCTGCACATCGAAGCCGTGGGGGGAGCGCTCGCGCTGATACGGTTGGCCAAAGGGCTCAAGCCCGAATATTCGCACAGTGTCAGTGCATCGGCCGACCTCTACCACAGTTTCGGACGCCTCCAGGCCAACCTGCTCGTCGAAGGATTCTACACAATGCTCAACAATGTATTCACGTTGGTACGGATCGGTGAAAACGAAGACGGCAGCATCGTCTACTGGGAGCGCCGCAACGGATCGGGCGCAACCGTGGCCGGCGTCAACTTCGAAGGAAAAATCGGCATTCCACACCGATTCGAACTTCAGTTAGGGTATACGTTGCAATCCAGTCGCTACGACACCCCCGAACGATGGTCCGACCAACTGGCTCCGCAACGAAAAATGTTCCGTGCGCCCGACCACTACGGCTACCTCACCTCGCTGTTCGATATCACGCCCAGGTTCAAAGCCTCGCTATTCGGCACCTACACGGGTTCGATGCTTGTCAAACATATCCTCAGCGACGGAACAAACGAAACGGATTTGGAACAAAACACGCCATCGTTCTGGGATATGGGTATCAAACTGGCCTATACGTTCCGGATCGGGAAAGCTGTCGATCTGGAGGTCAACACCGGAGTCAAAAACATTTTCGATGCCTACCAGAAAGACCTCGATTACGGAGCGTTCAAAGACGCCGACTACGTCTACGGCCCTTCCCTGCCGAGGATGTATTTCGTCGGTATAAAATTCTCCATTTAAGCCACATCCCGGAATACAGTTCCGCCCCTCATACAGAAATCCGTCCTGTTTCAAAAAATACTTTCAGCTATTTCCCGAGACAACGGAACCGTAACGACACCCAAATACAAACAGCCCCGGAACTTGAAAGTTCCGGGGCTGTTGTTTGCATAACCCTCCGCTTTATTTAGTCTGCGTAGTGGCTTTGATATAAGTGTGGTGTGCTCCGTAGCGCTCGAAAGCAGCCTTATCGAGCTCTTCCTGATGATCGGGGTGAGCCACCGAAATGATCAGGCGGGCACGCTCCTGCAACGATTTGCCGTACAGGTTCACCGCACCGTACTCGGTCACGAACCAATGAGCGTGTGCACGGGTCGTCACGACACCGGCGCCCAGCGTCAGCGTCGAAGCGATCTTACTCACCCCCTTGTTCGTTACCGAAGGCATCGCGAGAATCGCCTTGCCGCCCTCGGAACGCGAAGCGCCGTAGATGAAGTCGATCTGGCCGCCGACACCCGAATAGAACTTCGTCCCGAGCGAATCGGCACAAATCTGTCCGGTCAGGTCGACCTGCAACGCCGAGTTGATCGCGGTCACTTTCGGGTTCTTGGCGATGATAAACGGATCGTTCGTATAGCCGACATCCATCATCGCTACGCCCGGGTTGTTGTCGATAAAGTCATACACTTTCTGCGATCCCATCAGGAAGGTGGAAACCATCTTTCCTTTGTCGATAGCCTTGTTACGGCCGTTGATCACCCCGCTCTCCACCAGCGGCAACACGCCATCGGCAAACATTTCGGTGTGGATACCCAGGTCTTTGTGGTTACCCAGCTGCGCCAGTACGGCGTTCGGAATGGCACCGATACCCATCTGCAAGCAGGCACCGTCCTCGATCAGCGCCGCGCAGTTCTTACCGATAGCGGTTTCGATTTCGTTGGGCACCGAAAAATGAGCCTCTTCGAGCGGCTTGTCGTCCTGCACGAAAATGTCGATATCGTCGACATGAATGAAGGCATCGCCGAACGAACGGGGAACATATTTATTGATCACGGCGATCACATGCTCGGCGCACTCGACGGCGGCCAGCGTAGCATCGACCGAAGTACCCAGCGACACGTAACCGTGCGCATCAGGTTCCGACACCTGGATCATCGCCACATTACAGGGCAGTACGCCGCTGCGGTAAAGTTTCTGCGTTTCGCTCAGGAAAACAGGAATGTAATCGGCGTAACCGGACTGCGTCACCTTGCGCACGTTGCCGCCGACGAAAAACGAATCGAGCTGGAACACGCCCTCGAATTCGGGATCGGCATAAGGCGCGGGGCCTTCGGTGTGCAGGTGGTGGATATGTACATCCTTCAGCTCATGGTTGCGGCCACGGTCGCACATGGCCTGGATCAGGCACTGCGGCGCACTGGCCACGCTGCTCAAATGGACATGGTCTCCCGATTTGATCACCCTGACCGCCTCGGCAGCCGATACATATTTAATTTGTTTCTTCATGGTGGTTATTTTGAGTTAGATTTGACGATTCTTAAACGGAAATGCAAATTTAAACATTTTTCACATCCAAAACCGATTTTCCGGCAAATAATCGTCGGATCGGGCATATTCATACCACTGCACACCGGATGGCATACGCAAATACGCATGCCATCTGACAGCGGGGCTTTCAGGCCATGCCCGGTCAATACCGGTTGATTGTCTCGAATAATTTGGCTTTGCTGAGCGGTTTGGTCAGGAAATCATCGACTCCCGCCTCGAATGCGCGCCTGCGGTCTTCGTCGAACGCATTCGCCGTAACCGCGATGATCGGAATAGCCGGACAGAATTCCCGGATTCGCCGCGTAGCTTCCGCGCCGTCCATCTCCGGCATCCGGATATCCATCAGGATAATATCGAACTTCTCGCGTCCGGCCAGCTCGACCGCTTCACGTCCGTTGCAGGCCCGCGTAAGGTTATACCCTTTCAACAATACTTTGACCAGCATATAATTGCTGTCGTTGTCCTCGGCAACGAGAATCCGTACCGTAGCACAATCGCGGTCGCTCACTTTCTGACCGGACACGTTCTCTCCCCCATGTCCGGCCCCGTCGTCCGCATGGTCGTCCGTTCCGGTATTCAACGGAAGAATCGCCCAGAAAGTGCTGCCTTTGCCGGGTGAGGACACCGCGCCGATCTCCCCGTGGTAAATCTCCACGATCGCCTTGGCAATCGTGGTGCCCTGGGCGGTACCCTGTTCGAACATATTGAATTTTTCAAACCGGTTGAACACGCGGTTGACCTCATTTTCGGTCATTCCGCAACCGGTATCCCCTGCATAAAGTCTTACACCCTGAGGTACGATCTGGAATCCCATTTTTATATATCCCTGTTTGGTAAACTTAATTGCGCCGGTCATGAAATTCGAGAGGATTTGCGCTACCCTGAAAGCAATAATCCCCGACCTGTTTCATGACACGTAAAAACAAAGCATAAAACACCCCTACGATTAACTGAAAACCAAAATTACAAATAAAACCAGACGAAGATAGGCTTTTTTCCCTTTCCACGAAACGAACGGACTCATTGTGTTTAGAAATGTTTATTTCACAAAACCACAGGCGGGAGAAAGGTTGCTTTCTCCCGCCCGACAGACATTACACCTTCGGATACACATTCCGGACGTACCGAATCCTATTTATTTTTTAAATGCTGCGAAGAAATCGTTGCCCTTGTCGTCCACCAGCAGGAATGCGGGGAAATTCTCGACATAAATCTTACGGACAGCCTCCATGCCCAGTTCCGGGAAATCGACCACTTCGACCGACTTGATGCTATCCTTGGCCAGCACAGCGGCCGGACCGCCGATCGAACCGAGGTAGAAACCGCCATGCTTCTTGCAGGCATCGGTTACGGCCTGCGAACGGTTACCCTTGGCCACCATCACCAACGAACCGCCGAGGCTCTGGAAAAGGTCCACGTAGGGGTCCATACGGCCTGCGGTCGTCGGGCCGAAACTGCCCGAAGCCATGCCCTGCGGAGTCTTCGCGGGACCGGCGTAATAGATAGGATGTTTCTTGAAATATTCCGGCATCGGTTTCCCTTCATCGATCATCTGCTTGATGCGGGCATGGGCAATGTCGCGCGCCACGACCAGCGTGCCCTTGACATTGAAACGGGTCTTGACCGGATACTTCGACAACGTCTCGCGTACTTTGTCCATACCCTCGTCGAGATCGAGCTCGACGGCGGGCTGCATATTCGGAGCTTCCTTAGGCAGGAAGCGGGCAGGATTTTTCTCAAGTTGTTCGAGGAAAATACCGTCTGCGGTAATTTTCGCCTTGATGTTGCGGTCGGCGCTGCAACTCACGCCGATACCGACCGGGCAGGACGCCGCATGGCGCGGGAGACGAACGACGCGCACGTCGTGCACGAGGTATTTGCCGCCGAACTGGGCACCCACGCCGCTCTCCTGGCAAATTTTCAGGACCTTCTGCTCCCACTCCAGGTCGCGGAACGCGCGACCGCCCTCGTTGCCGCTGGTAGGCAAGTGATCGAGGTAACCGGCCGAAGCCTTCTTTACGGTCGAGAGATTCGCCTCGGCCGACGTACCGCCGATCACGATGGCCAAGTGGTACGGAGGACAAGCCGCCGTGCCGAGGTCCATGATATGCGATTTGATGAAATTAGTCAGATTCTCCTCGGTGAGCAGCGCTTTGGTCTGCTGGTAGAGGAACGTTTTGTTGGCCGATCCCCCGCCCTTGGTGATAAACAGGAACTTGTATTCGTCGCCAGGAGTGGCGTAAAGGTCGATCTGGGCCGGCAGGTTAGTCCCGCTGTTCTTCTCCTCGGTCATCGAGAACGGCACCACCTGCGAATAGCGCAGGTTCCGGTCGCGGTAAGTCTCGTAAACGCCTTTCGACAGCATCTCGGCGTCATCGGCACCGGTGTACACGTTCTCGCCCTTCTTGCCGATCACGATCGCCGTACCGGTATCCTGGCAGGTGGGCAGTTCGCCTTGGGCCGATACGACCTGGTTGATCAGCATCGTGTAAGCGACAAACTTATCGTTGTCAGTGGCTTCGGGATCCTTGAGGATATCCGACAGTTTCTGCAGGTGTGCAGCACGCAGGTAGAACGATACGTCGGCAAAAGCCTCTTTGGAAAGCAGTTCCAAACCTTTGGGGTCGACCTTAAGCACTTTGCGTCCGTCGCATTCGACCACCTTCACGTAATCCTTCGTGAGCAGGCGATACTCCGTTGTGTCGGCCGACAACGGAAACGGCTCCTGATACTTGAACTCTGACATATCTTCGTTATTGATTTGTGTTGGATGAAATTCGGATATGCAAAGGTAAAAATATTTGGTTGTTTTTCGTTACTTTTGCCGGAACAAAAGCGCTTCGTAACGATGACTGGAACCATAGCCAACGCCACCGCGATCATACTGGGTACGCTCGCGGGCGTACTGATCCGCTCGCGGCTTCCGCAAAAAAGCGTGGAGATCGTATTCCAGGGAATCGGCCTCTTTACGCTGGCGATCGGTATCTCGATGTCGCTCAAGTCGGCGAACCTGCTGCTTGCCGTGCTCAGCCTCGTGATCGGCGGACTGATCGGCCAGGCACTAAACCTCGACCGACACCTGCGCCAGCTCACGGAGCGGCTGCAGCGAATCGCAAAAAAAGAGACCGCAGAAACTCAATCATCCTCACGCTTCACCGAGGGACTGATAACCGCTACGATGCTATTTTGCGTCGGCTCGCTGTCGATTCTAGGAGCGATTGAAGAGGGTTCGGGCGAGACTCCCCGTCTGCTGCTGACCAAATCGATCATGGACGGGATCTCTTCCATAGCATTGGCCTCGTCGTTCGGCATCTGCATTCTTTTCTCGTCCGTGCCGCTGCTGATCTACCAGGGCGGCCTGACGCTCTTCGCCGGGGCGATGATGCGGTTCATGTCCGGGAACATGATCGCCGAATTGACCGGGGTAGGCGGTATCCTGCTGATCGGGTTAGGGATCAACATTCTCAAGATCAAAGAGATCAACATCATCAATTTGTTGCCGGCACTGATCGTGGCTGTCATACTCGCCTACCTTTGGCCGTCAGGTATTTAATGAGTAGGAACGCCGCACCTTCAACTTCGCAAAGCTCCCGGACAACAGTAGCGGGAAGGAAATCAGCAGAAGCTTATCGAAATATTTGATTTTCCCGGAGAAATCACTACCTTTGTGGCTCATTTTTACCAAACACTTTTAAAAATCGCATTATGAACCATTACGAAACCGTTTTCATTGCCACGCCGGTTCTGTCCGATGTACAGGTCAAAGAGGCTGTGAGCAAATTCCGCGGTGTTATCACCGAAAACGGCGGTCAGATCATCAGCGAAGAGGATTGGGGCCTGCGCAAGCTCGCCTACCCGATTCAGAAAAAGACCACCGGCTTCTATTACCTCATGGAGTTCACGGGTGAGGGCGACATCATCGAAAAGCTCGAAACCCAGTACCGCCGCGACGAACGCGTGATCCGTTTCCTGACTTTCAAAATGGACAAGTACGCCGTTGAGTACGCCGAAAAACGCAGAAACAAAAACACCGCTAAACAAGAGTAAGAGCCATGGCACAGAATCAATCAGAGATCAGATACCTGAATCCTCCCACCGTCGAGGTCAAAAAGAAAAAATATTGCCGCTTCAAAAAAGCCGGTATCAAGTATGTCGATTACAAGGACGCTGAATTCCTCAAGAAGTTCCTCAACGAGCAGGGTAAAATTCTGCCCCGCCGCCTGACCGGTACTTCGCAGAAGTTCCAGAAGAAAGTAGCTACCGCCGTTAAGCGTGCCCGCCACTTGGCCATTCTGCCGTTCGTAACCGATATGTTCAAATAATCAAAACCGGAGGACCCATCATGCAAGTAATTCTTAAGAAAGACATTGAGAAACTGGGCTACGCCGATGATATCGTGGATGTTCGGCCCGGTTATGCCAATAATTTTCTCATTCCGCAGGGCTATGCCATCAGCGCCACCGAGTCTGCCAAGAAAGTGCTGGCCGAAACGTTGAAACAGCGTGCCCACAAAGAGGCCAAATTCGTTGCCGACGCAGAAGCGCTCGCAGCCAAACTCGCCGAAGTAACGCTGACCATCACCGCCAAGGCAGAGGAAGGCCGCATCTTCGGTTCGGTGACCGCAGCCAACCTGGCAGAGGCCCTCGAGAAACAAGGCATCTCGGTAGACCGCAAAAATATCGCTCTGGACGCAGTGAAGACGGTCGGACAGTACGAAGCGACCGTAAAAATCTACAAGGGTATCCAGGGCACCGTAAAGTTCGGTGTTGTGGCAGAAGAGTAATCTTATATCCCGCTTCATACAAGACAGGCGGCTCATACGAGCCGCCTGTCTTATTTCAGAGAGATTCTCGCATTATCCAGTCCATCCAATTCAATTATCCTGTCGACCCGATTCAACAAGCTGTCCTGAAATCCGAGGTACGGTTCTATTCCATTTTGAAGAAAATCTGCCATCCGGCCAATCGGATCCAAGCCCCCTTCCGGAGATCACTACACTGACCCCAAAACATTCCCCTCCAAACAGTCAATAAATAAAAAGGCAGGCCTGCGGGCCTGCCTTTTTTATTTCGGACAGCAATTTGATTATTTCGCAGCTGCAGGTTTGTCCACAATGCCGAGTTCCTTTTTAACTAACGGGAGAATATTGGTTACGGTAGCCTCATTGTAGTAAGCCATTGCACCGGCCGCAACATCGAATACGATCGTATAGCCGGCAGCCTGGGCCACTTTCTTGATCGCATCCTGGGCCTTCGTGATTACGGGCCCCATCAGTTGCTGCTGCATTTTCTGCGCATCCTGTTCGGCAACCTGCTGGAAGTCGTCGAAACGTTTCTGGAGATCCTGCAGTTCGCGCTCTTTGAGCTGTTTGGCCGATTCGCTCAGCGTCTCGGCATTCTTTTGATAATCCAGATACTTGTTGTTGAATTCGACCTGGATCGTCTCCAACTGGCTCTGCTGGTCTTGTGCGAACTTCTGGTATTTGGACAGGGCCGAATCACGTTCAGGCATGGCAGTGATCAACTCCTGCGAGTTGACATAGCCGAATTTCTGCGCATAAGTCGTACTACCGCACAACAACAGCGCTGCAAGCAAGGTTAGTTTTACAAGGTTTTTCATAAAGAAAATACGTTAAAAAGTGGTTTATTTTAAAAGGTTGATTATATCTTGGGTTTTATCCAACGAAGGCGAGTAGTACAGCAGGGTCTGGTTGTTCACCACGTCAAGCACCATCGTGTACTTGTTCGCTTCGGCATATTGGTTTATCGCAGCAAAAACCTTGTCCTGGATCGGTTTGATCAGCTCGGTGCGCTTCTTCATCAAATCGCCCTGGGGACCCAACACATCCTGCTGGTACTTCTGCACCTCTTTCTCCAACTCCACAATCTCCTGCTCTTTGGCGGCGCGTTTCGTCTCGGAAAGGTAATTCTTCTGGGCCTGATAATTGCTATAAGCCTCCTCCAGCGTCTGATACGCGTCGTCCACATTCTTCTGATACTGTTTGGCCAGATCGTCAAGTTGCTGGATCGCGGTATTGTAATCGTTCTGCGATTTAAACACCTTCTCCGAATTGACAAAGATATAACTTTGGGCGTAAGCTCCGCCAACAGCGAGGAGCAATACGGCACATGACAACAGAAACTTTTTCATAATCGTTCGGTTTATAGGATTTAGAACTCTTGCCCCATCATGAAGTGCAGCTCGCCTCCGTGACGTTTGGACGAACCGACCTGGTTGTCGAAACCATACCCCCAGTCGAAACCGAGCATGCCCACGATCGGAAGATAAAGACGGATGCCGACGCCGACGGAACGTTTGATCGAGAAGGGATCGAAGTCCTTCCACGTCGCAAAACCGTTACCACCTTCCGCAAATACCAGACCATAGATCGTAGAGCTGGGCTGCATGATGAACGGATAGCGGACCTCCACGGTATACTTGTTATACACTCGCGCATAGGTATTCGAGTTGGTCGAATAAGGAGTCAAACCTCCGTTCTCGTAACCACGTACCTTGATGATGTCCACACCGTAAACATTGTAGCCGGTCATACCGTCACCGCCGACGTCGAAGCCTTCGAACGGCGAGGGTTTGTTTTTGTTATACGACCCCAGGTAACCGAATTCGACGCCTGTCATCAGGACCAGCTTGCGGTTCGCGCTCAGCGGATAATACCATTTACCCTTGAGCAACCATTTGTTGAACTCGATCCAACGGTAACGGTCCTCGTTCGACATATTCGGGTCGGCGTAATTCTTCCCGTCGAACAACGAATAAGGGGGAGTCAGCGACAGTGAGATCGAGAAATCGGAACCCTGGCGCGGATAGATCGGCTGGTCTACGGAGTTACGGCCAAATACCGTCTTGAACTGGATAATATTAGAAGTACCGTTTTGCACCAGGAAGTTGTCCCAGTCTTTCAGGTTATAGGCCTGGTACGAGATTTCGTTATAGAGCGTAAAATAACGGTCGGGCCACGAAAGTCGGCGTCCGATACCGGCCGACACGCCGATCGTACGGAAGTGTTTGGTACCTTTTTGCGTGAAATAGTAAGCATTGGTTTCATCCGAATAATAGAGGCCGATGGTCAGCGAATTGGGCTTGCGGCCGCCGAGCCACGGCTCGGTGAAGTTCAGCGAGATCGCTTTATAATAGGTACCGTTGGTCTGTCCCTTGATCGCCAGCTGCTGGTTCTGTCCCGAAGGATAGGGACGCCATTCGTTGCCTTTAAACAGGTTGCGGATCGAGAAGTTGTTCAACTGGACGCCGACCGAACCGACAAACATACCGGAACCCCAACCGCCCGAAACCTCGAATTTGTCGCTCGCCTTCTCTTCCAGCGGGAACGAAAGGTCGACCAGTTCGTTGGATACGGGAACGATATTGGGCTGCAACTTCTCCGGATCGAAGTGTTGCATCTGGCTCAACTGGCGCAGCGTGGCCATCAGCATCGAACGGTCGTACAATTCGCCGGGGCGAACATACAGTTCACGGCGAATCACTTTGTCGTCCACCCGGTAGTTACCCGTAAAATTCACATCGTTGACCCGCGCCTGCTTACCTTCGTACACTTTGATGATCAAATCCACGGAATCTTCCCCGACGACCACCTCCTGGGGTTCGATCTGCGAGAAGAGGTAGCCCGAATTCTGGTAAAGCGACGAAACGGACATCTCCTCCGGATTCGTCTCCCGGCCGATACCCAACTGTTTATGCAGCGACTTGCGGTCATAGGCAGTACCCTTGACCACCCCCAGCATGTCGTTGAGTGTTTTGGTGTCATACACGCTGTTACCGAGCCACGAGACATTCCGGTAGTAGAATTTACGTCCTTCGTCCACCGTCAGCGAAATCCCGATACGCTTATCGTTGATCGGATAGATCGAATCCTTGACGATGACCGCATTGCGGTAGCCGCGCGAATTGTAGTAATCGAGCAGGTTTTCCTTATCCTCTTCGTACTCCTTGCGCTTGAGTTTCGTAGCCCTGAAAATATTAATACCCTTCTGGTGGGTCTTTTTGAAGGTCTTGCGCAGGCGTTTGTCGGAAAAGACCTCATTTCCCTCGAAACTGATCTTGCCGATCTTGACGCGGCTCTTCTTGTTTACGACAAAAGTAACGTTGACGGCATTGTGCACCGTGGTATCGTTGACCTGCTCGACGGAAACTTCCGCATTCTGGAAGCCTTTTTCGTCGAAATATTTCTTGATCGCGTCACTGTTGGTATTGATCACGAACTCAGAAAGTTCGCTACCCCGCTTCAGCTTAAGTTTTTTGTCGATCAACTCGGACTTTTCGCTTTTGTTCACACCCACGATATTCCATTTGAATACACGGGGGCGCTCCTGCAGGTAAATTTCGAAATTGACGCTGTCACCCACAGGCTCGGCCAGAATCCGTACATCGGAAAAATACCGCTGGCTCCACATTTTACGCATCGCCGAGGAGATGTAGTCGCTCGGGAGCATGATCGTATCGCCTTTGTGCAGCCCCGAGGTGTTCGCGATAATCTCGGGATCGAGGAACTTGACACCGGAGACGGTCACCTTGTTCACGATATAGCGTTTCGGGGCATTGTAGTCGGCTATCGGTGCATCGGGCACCCCTGCCTTTTTTGTCGTATCGACGGCTGTTGCCGGGCCTTGCGCCACGGCGGCCGACCCCGAGCCCACTCCTATCGCCAAGAACATCAGGGCCCTCAATCTTTTTCTCATATGCCTTTCGGTAATCTTCAAACCTATTCCGTTAGTAGTCCGTATCTGCGCTGACGTTGCTGGTAATCTTCGATCGCCCGGGCAAACTCTTGCTCGTCGAAATCCGGCCAGTAAACATCGGTAAAATAGAGCTCGCTGTATGACAATTGCCACAACAAAAAATTACTCAGCCGGCGCTCCCCGCTCGTCCGGATCAACAGATCGGGATCGGGCACACCGGCCGTAACCAAATGGCCGGAAATCACTTCCGGCGTAATATCCTCGACTTTAAGGCCGCCCCGTACCGCTTCGGCAGCCACCCGCTGAGCCATACGGGTGATCTCCCAACGCGAACTGTAATTGACCGCGATCTGCAACGTCAGTCCCGTATTGTCCGCCGTGGTTTTTTCGCTGCGGCGGATAGCCTCCTGCACATCGGCAGAGAGAGCCTCCGTGTCGCCGATGAACCGCATCCGGATTCCCTCCGACAGCAGCGCAGGGGTCTCTTTTTCGGTACTTTCGCACAACAGTTTCATCAACGCTTCGACCTCGCGCGAGGGACGCCCCCAGTTTTCGGTCGAAAAAGCATAAATTGTCAAATACTCGACCCCGCAATCGGCTGCGGCACGCACCACTTTACGAACGCTCTCGACACCCTGGATATGGCCGCAAATACGATCCAACCCGCGTTGGCGGGCCCATCTGCCGTTGCCATCCATAATGATAGCGATATGCCGGGGGATCCTCTTCTGGTCCATATGCTCCATACTGCGACTGATACTGAATTAAAGTGCAAATATAACATTTATACCGTTAATCGTCCCAAATGGCCGGCTATCTTTCGTTTTTCTTTTGCCGCTCGCGGGAGTCGATCCCCCACATCATTTTATTTCTTAACGTATCATAAAACGATATATTTTGGAGATGCACCAAAAAAATCGATTTTTCGGCTTTCCTGACTCTCAGCTCCGTTCCGTCTCCGGCCAGATAATTGCGGTTGTCGAGCGAGACGAAGAACTTTTCGCCGCGCGTATGCACCCGGAAAGTAACCTGCGAAGTATCGGGAACGACCACCGGACGCATCGTCAGGTTGTGCGGAGCAATGGGCGAAACGATGAAACAGCGGCAATCGGGCGCCACCACCGGTCCCCCGACACTCAGCGAGTAGGCCGTCGAACCCGACGGGGTCGAAACCAGCATTCCGTCGCCGTGGCAGGTGGCGATCATCTCGCCGTCGACGAATACTTCGGCCGCGATCATGCTCGTATCGTGGCGCTGGATGGTTACCTCGTTAAACGCATAAGGATAACAGGTCCGGTCGATGAAGTCGCCTTCGGCCGAAAGCAGGGTCCGCTCTTCGACCGCATAATTGCCGTCGCGAATGTCGCAGAGCGCTGCATCGAGCCCTTCCATCGTGATATTGGCCAAAAATCCGAGCCGCCCGGAATTGATGCCGATCATCGGAATCGGCCTCAGATCGAGCACCCGGACCGCTTCGAGGAAAGTGCCGTCCCCCCCGTAGCTGATCAGGACACGTACCTCGTCGTCGATCTCGCCGGGACCGCAGTAAAGCTGTTCGGGAGCGAAAAGCCGTCCGGTAAGTTCCGTCACCTGTCCGGCAAATTCGCCGTTGACCTGAAAGGAAAAGCCATGCCCGGCAAGCGCACCGAACAGTCGGTCAAGTTCACCGGCCCGGTGCGAAGCCTGGGCACGGCTGTAGAGGGCAATTTTCATACGGCAGCGGATTAGGAATATGAATGAAACCGTCCGCCCGCAAATTCCCGGGCGCCGGGTTCGTGATTTTCGTTCGTAATGTGTACCTTTACCCCGCAAAAATAAAGAAAAATATGACAAAGCTGAGTGTTAACATCAACAAGATCGCCACACTGCGCAATTCGCGCGGAGGGGATATTCCCAACGTGGTGGAGGCAGCGCTCAATGCGGAACGGTTCGGTGCACAGGGCATCACCGTGCATCCGCGTCCCGACCAGCGGCACATCCGCTACCAGGATGTCCGCGACCTGAAGCAAGTAATCACCACCGAACTGAATATGGAAGGCAACCCCATCGACAGTTTCATCGACCTGGCGCTCGAGGTCCTGCCGGCACAGGTGACGCTCGTACCCGACGCACACGACGCGCTGACTTCCAATTCGGGCTGGGACACCAAAGCGCACCAAAAATTCCTCAGCGAAGTCATTGCCACCTTCAAAGCCAAAGGCATCCGTACTTCGATCTTCGTCGATCCCGATCCGGAAATGATCCGTTATGCCGCCGAAACCGGTGCAGACCGGGTCGAGCTCTATACCGAATCATACGCTTCGGGCTACGTAGCCGGACGTGAAAAAGCGATCGCCCCGTTCGTTGCGACGGCTGAAGAGGCGGTCAAATACGGACTGGGAGTCAACGGGGGCCACGACCTGAGCCTCGAAAATCTGCACTATTTCGCCAGGACGATACCCAACCTGCTCGAAGTGTCGATCGGGCATGCGCTGATTTCTGACGCGATCTACCTGGGCTTGGAGAATACGATTCAACTCTACCTGCGCCAATTGAAGGAATAATCCGGCCCACGCACCTTTGTCCATACTTTATGCATTAGATAACCGCAACCACTCCATAGTTTAATTATGAACGACGCCCTGAGCGCCCCGCTTTTCCGACGGATCGGCCGCATTGCCGACGAAAAAGGCCTGCGCGCCTTCGTAATCGGCGGCTATGTCCGCGACCATTTCCTGCACCGTCCCTGCACCGATATCGACATCGTGGTGGTGGGAAGCGGCATCGAAGTGGCCGAAGCACTCGGACGGGAATTGAAAACCAAAGTTTCGGTGTTCAAGAACTTCGGCACGGCGATGCTGCGCTGTGACGGATGGGAAGTAGAGTTCGTCGGGGCACGCAAAGAGTCCTACCGGGCCGACTCGCGCAAACCGATCGTCGAGGACGGAACGATCGAAGACGACCAGCTCCGGCGTGACTTCACGATCAACGCCATGGCATTCTCGCTCAATGCCGGCACGTTCGGCGAACTGGTCGATCCGTTCGACGGAATGCGCGACCTCGAGAACTACATCATCCGCACGCCGTGCGACAGCGACACCACCTTTTCAGACGATCCGTTACGCATGATCCGCGCGATCCGCTTCGCCACACAACTCGGTTTCGACATCGAAGACGAGACGTTCGAGGCGATCCGCCGCAACCGCGAACGGATCGAAATCATCTCGCAGGAGCGCATCATCACCGAAATGAACAAGATTATGCTCTCTCCCGTCCCGTCTATCGGATTCCAACTGTTCGACAACAGCGGACTGCTGGAACTGATCTTTCCGGAATTGAGCGCACTGAAAGGGGTCGAGACCCGTAACGGCAAGGCGCACAAAGATAACTTCCTGCACACGCTCAAGGTGCTCGACAATGTGGCCCTCAAAAGCGACAACCTCTACCTGCGCTGGGCTGCACTGCTGCACGACATCGGCAAACCCCGCACCAAAGCTTTCGATCCGCGTACCGGTTGGAGTTTCCACGGACACGAAGTGGTCGGGTCGAAAATGATCCGGCCATTGTTCCGCAAATTGAAACTGCCACTGGGCGAACAGATGAAATATGTGCAGAAACTCGTCTTTTTGCACCTGCGGCCGATCGTACTCTCGGAAGAGGAGGTAACCGACTCGGCGGTTAGGAGACTGCTTTTCGAGGCCGGAGACGACATCGACGAGCTGATGACATTGTGTGAAGCCGATATCACCTCGGCCAACGATGCGAAAGTAAAACGCTTCCTGCACAACTTCGAACTGGTCCGGCGTAAACTGCGCGAAATCGAGGAAAAGGACCGCATTCGCAACTTCCAGCCACCGATCGACGGCGAACTGATCATGCAGACCTACGGACTGGCTCCCTGCCGCGAGGTGGGCATGATCAAGGAGGTAATCAAAGACGCCATCCTCGACGGCACGATCCAAAACGATTACGACCAGGCATATGCCCTGATGGAGCAAGTGGCCGCACAATACGGCCTGGAGAAAAAAGAATAACGGCCAATCAGCCTGCACCCAACAACGGCGTCCCTTTTACGAGGGGCGCCGTGTCATATTATAGCGTCCGGTTTCTCCGGAAAAGCTTTTCCGGAGAAACCGGAATCGTTTACGGATAAAGTGGTTTCCGGATCAAATCGGGTAAGCCGTGGCGCTCATACCCGTTATTTTTTATTGAAAATCCTGTTTTGGCCCAGATTTACCGTGAAAATGATCTTCTGCTGCCAACCCCATTTGTGCCCGTCGTAATGGTGCACCGACGAAACGCGCAGGTTCATCAGGCTGGTACGGACAGGCTGCCAGTAGATTTCCAGCCGGTCATAAATATTGTCGGTACGATAGAACGGCTCGCCCCAGTAGAGCCCCGGACCGTAATCGAGGTTGTCGAAAGGAGCCACGTAGTAGGGCATCAGGTTATCGCCCGCATAGAACGTATTGTGGATACCAAAATTCCATTTCTGCACGTGCGCTTCGATCTGCACGCCACCCGGCGTCACATAATCGCCCACATACTTGCGGTCGTTCTGGAAACCGTTGATCCAGCCCGCCCGCAACGACAACTCCTGCATGCAGGGCACGATCCGGGTGAAATCGACCCCGACGAACGGCTCGACCAACACGTTGTCCACCACCCCGTCGCCTACGGTCGGATCCGGTTCTTCACTGCTGTCCCAACCCGCATGGTGGTACATCGTCAGGTTATAGCCGACAAAAAACATCTGCCGTGCACCGAGCCCGAGTCGTCCGGCCGAAAAGAGCAGGAACTTCTCACGGGTGGTTTTCGAAAACATGCTGTTCCAGTCGCAGCCGAACTCCACATAACCGCGGCCGCCCATATATTGCAGCAGCAGGCCAGTCAGGTTCGGATCGTAATACTTGACCGAATCGCTGAAAAAAGCGCCCGAATACTCGCCAATCATCCGGCTGCGCGGCACGACACCGGCATAAGCCCGGAATTTCGGGGAGATGAACTGGTAATACCCGAAAATCTCATTATCGACCTCGAAAGGTTTGGCCCCAAAATTGGCCAGCAGGCTCACACCGATCATCAGCGAATGGCGGCCGTCCCAGGTAACGCCCACCTCGGGATTGATCCGTGCGCCGAAAAGCGTCTGCGACCAGTTGGTCGTCAGGTTTTTGTATTCGCGGTTATCGAAAAAGAAGTCGAACGACGCACCCCAGACAAGCTGCGGTAACGCTGAACTGACCTTAGGTTCAGGAGTTGCCGATACCTCCGCAGCCGAAAGCTGTGACGTCACGCCCGGTACGGCGGCGGGTGCCCCCTGAACCGAAATCGCAGGGGTAAGTTCAGCGGCCGGTTGTGCCATAGGCGTCACCGGGGTCGTCCCGGACACCGGAAGGGAATCCCGCTGTTGGACCGGAGACTCCAAACCGGACTTCCGGGCCTGTACCGGAACATCAGTTCCTTCGGGCAGTACCGCGAAGGCGTCCGCTTGCGGAAAAGCCGCAAAAAGAACGGCTGCAATAAAGGAAAAACGGGTAAAGATTTTGCCAGTCATATGATCCTAAATGATGTATTTGATCGTAAACGTATTTTTGCGAACCGACACGAACAGGAAAATTCCAAGGGGGGGGATCCCGCCCGGAACGTTTCAGGAAGTTGCAAACAGTCCGACCCGGAACGCCAAAAACGCTTCAAAGGTAAAGATAATTTCGCACAAAGATCACCTTGCGGGCTACATATGCCGAAATCAGCCAAAAAAGGGGGCGGTCGAGACGACCGCCCCCTACAACATTGGGTCTGTAACATAGATCAGGGCGGCCCGATGGGCCGCCCTGAGGCTTCGATAACCCGGCGGTAAACCGCCCGGGCTATTTCACCATTTTTCCGATCGCGCCTTTCATCGCGACGATGTCGTCCTGGAACGAAACGATATCGTTCTCGTGTTCGAGCTCGTCCTCGAGAATATCCACTGCCATTTTCGCCGTCGTGTAATCCACGCCGCTGGTGTAATCGGCGATGTCCTGGTAACGTTTGATCGCGCAACGCTCGCTGCGCAGGTTCTGCTCGAGAATCGTCTCGATGTAGGGATCGGTCGGGGTTTCGTATTTGCAGCGGGCCATCTCCTGCCATTGCAACGGATTGAGCACCGGCGTGCCTCCCAGCTGGATGATGCGTTCGATCAGCATTTCGGCATGTTTCAACTCCTCGTTGGCATGCTCGAGCAACTCGGCCTCAATCGGAATGCGCATCGGGCCCTCCATGATCCGGGCGCCCACCCAGTACTGGTAGTAGGCCAGCCACTCTTCGCACAATGCGGCGTTCAACATCTCAATCAGTTTCTCAACGTCGAGGTTCAGTACCTCTGCACTCACTTTTTTCATAATTTGTATCTTTTAAAGTATAGTTGAAAATCCCTTTGTCCCATACTTGTGCAAATACTGTGCTAATGAGCCTCACCGCCAAAGAAAAAAGCGGCACGGCCACCACCTTTCACGCATGATACCATGCGAAATGTCCCCGCCGTGCTCGCTTTGCGCATGCTTTTTGCAAACCGGAATATTATTGTATATTTGTTCTGTATCTTGAGTTTAACTATCAGGCACGAACATGCTGAAAGAGAATCTGATCGAGCTCTACCAAAAGAGCTTCCGGGAAAACAAGGAACTACCGGCTCTCTCCGACTATTTCAAGAAGGAGAGTTTCTCATATTTTGAAATGGCCAAGGAGATCGCCAAGCTGCACCTGCTTTTCGAAGAGGCCGGACTGCAACGTGGCGACAAGGTAGCGCTGATCGGCCGCAACAACCCGCGCTGGTGCATCGTCTATATCGCCACGATCACTTACGGCGCCGTCATCGTCCCGATCCTGCAGGACTTCAGCCCGAACGATGTGCACCACATCATCAACCACTCGGATTCGGTGCTGCTGTTCGCCGGGGATATCTATTGGGACACGATCGAGACGGACAACATAGAACAGGTCCGGGCGGCCTTTTCGCTCACCGACTTCCATTGCCTCTACGAACGGCACGGCGATTCGCTGGCCCGCTTCCAGCGCGAGATCGGCAAACGCTACCGCTGCCGTTATCCGAGGGGATTCACCTCCAAAGAGATCGCCTACCCGAAAATCGATAACGACAGCGTGGCGGTCATCAGCTACACTTCGGGTACGACCGGATTCAGCAAGGGAGTCATGCTCACGATAAACAACCTGACCGGAAACGTACTCTTCGGCGTGCAGTCCAAACTGCACTTCAAAGGAAGCCGGATCGTCTCGTTCCTCCCGTTGGCCCACGCATTCGGCTGTGCGTTCGACTTCCTGGCCGCACTGGCCGCCGGTACCCACATCACCCTGTTGGGTAAAATACCCTCGCCGAAGATATTGATCGAAGCGATGGGCGAAGTCAAACCGCACCTGATCTGCATCGTACCGCTGATCCTCGAAAAAATCTACCGCAAACAGATCAAACCGTCGCTCGAAAAGGGAGTGGTCAAACTGGCCATGCGCGTGCCGCTGCTCGATACGCAGGTATATGCATCGGTCTGCAACCGGCTGACGGAGTCTTTCGGCGGTGAGTTTACACAGGTGATCGCAGGCGGGGCACCGCTCAACAGCGAAGTCGAGGAGTTCCTCCACAAGATCAAATTCCGCTTCACGGTCGGTTACGGCCTCACTGAATGCGCACCGCTGATCAGCTATACTTATTACAAGGATTTTATCCCCACCTCATGCGGACGCGTGCTCGACGGCCTGATGGAAGCGAAAATCGACTCTCCCGATCCGCAGCGTATTCCGGGCGAAATCTGCGTCCGGGGCGAGCATGTGATGAAAGGATACTACAAAAACCCGGAAGCAACCAGGCAAGTCATCGACGAAGAGGGCTGGCTGCACACCGGCGACATCGGTACGATGAACGAGGACAACACGCTGTTTATCAAAGGCAGGAGCAAAAGCATGATACTCAGTGCGAACGGACAAAACATATATCCGGAAGAGATCGAAAGCAAACTCAACAACATGAGTTGCGTGCTGGAATCGCTGGTCGTCGAACGGGACGGGAAGCTCGTGGCATTGGTCTATCCAGACTACGAACAGGCCGACGAGGCGGGCATCTCGTACAGTGACATCCAACGGGTCATGGACGAGAACAAAGAGGTACTCAACACGCTGGTCGCCCCTTACGAACAGGTCACGAAAATCATGCTGTGGCCCAACGAGTTCGAGAAAACCCCGAAAAAAAGCATCAAACGGTTCCTTTACAACCGTTAAACCGGTCATAACGCATATACCGGCACCCGTCAATACCGGGACAACGGGACATGCGATTATTACACATAACGCACAATCCGCAGGCAGGCCGATGCGGAATTATTGACGCATTTTATAGGTTTGCATCGGTCAGGTCAGCCGTTCCCGGCAGCGGCCACGGACGGGGTTCGTACTTCTGGTTGCGCAGCCGGGGGATGAATCCTGCCTCACGAATCGCCTGTTGAATGCCTTCGGCGTCGAAGCTATTGTGCGCACCGGCCGATGAAACGACATTTTCCTCGATCATAATCGACCCCATATCGTTCGCCCCCCCGTGCAGCGCGATCTGCGCGGTAGTCTTGCCTACCGTCAACCAGGAAGCCTGGATATTCCGGATATTGTTCAGAACGAGACGGCTCATCGCAATGATGCGCAGGTATTCGGCCGCCGATGTATCCGGAACGACACCCTCCCGCTCCAACCGCGTACCGCTGCTGCGGAATACCCACGGAATAAAAGCGATGAATCCGTAATTCCCGGATGGGCATTCAGCTTGTAAGTCCCTGATTTTAATCAGGTGTTCGATCCGTTGCCGCGGGGTTTCGAGATGGCCGTACATCATCGTCGCCGAGGTAGGCAGGTTCAGTCTGTGCGCAATGCGCATCACTGCGAGCCACGTATCGGCATCGGGCTTACCCGGCGAGATGGCGCGACGCACCCCGTTGTCGAGAATTTCGGCGCCCGCCCCCGGCAGGGAATCGAGCCCGGCAGCGATCAGCCGGAGCAGAACCGTTTCAGGATCGAGCCGGCTGATGCGTGCGATATGCGCCACTTCGGGCGCCCCGAGTGCATGGAGCCGAAGCTGCGGAAAACGGCGTTTCAGTTCCCGGAACAGCTCTTCGTAAAAAACGATGTCGAGCTTCGGGTGCAACCCGCCCTGCAACAAGAGCTGGTCGCCACCCAAAGCGAGCGTCTCCCGAATCTTGGCGTCGTACTCTTCGATCGTCGTGATATACGCCTTGTCGCTCTGATGGGGTTTACAATGGAAGTTACAGAACTTGCATCCCGAAATACAAACGTTGGTAATGTTGACGTTACGGTCGATCTGCCAGGTTACCACCTGCGGATCGCCGGCCTGTTCGCGGCGCAGCGCGTCGGCCGCGAGCATCAGTTCGGCCAGCGGAGCGGAACGGTATATCTGCAGCGCCTCCCCTTCCGTGAGCGGATCGAGGGCGAGCGCCTTGCGGTAAATATCGCTGTTGTTCATGCGTGCAAAGATAACATTTCGGCGTGAAAACGGACACACAAGAATCACCCGCAGTCATTCCTGAAAGGGAAACGGGACGGAGACCGGACAATGAAAAACCGCCTCCCCTCTCGGGAAGGCGGTTATGCTAAACCTGTCCGGGATTACTCGATCGAAATCGATTCAGTCGGGCAAACATCGGCGCAAGAGCCGCATTCGGTGCAAGCCGAAGCGTCGATCACGTAAACATCGCCCGGAGAGATAGCCCCTACAGGACATTCGTCAATACAAGTTCCGCAAGCGGTACAGGTATCTTCACTAATTTTGTAAGCCATTGTTGTAATATTTTTAAAAGTGGTTTTAAAAATCTTCCAATGCAAATGTAAAACTATTATTTGTTTCGGACAATATTAAAACGTTTTTTCTATCGTTGAAGTATTGCGGAAATGAGCCAAAAGTTCCCCGATTATCGTATATTTGTCTGCCGCCGACCGAACGGGGCGCCTACAAACCTGACTAACGATGAAAATCCGAAACCTTCCGGTCCTGTTGCTTTGCTGCACATTGCTCGCAGCCATTCCCCCAACCGTACAGGGCGCCATGCCGAAATCCGGCGAAATAAAACCTTACCGGGGACGACCCACGATCCACGTAAACGGCACCCCGATGACTCCGGACATCTATGCGCTGACACATGCCACCGGCGCACGCTGGAGTTGGGAAGAGGTACCGCAGCATAACGTCCGCAACTTCTACGACATCGGTTTCCGGCTGTTCCAACTCGATTTCTGGCTGTCGGATATCTGGCCCAAGGACGGCTCGCCGCTCGACGTTTCGCTCGCTCAAAAACAGATTCGCGGCGTACTGGACGTAGCCCCCGACGCCTGCATCATCCTCAGGGTGCACACCGACGCCCCCTACTGGTGGAACGAGGCGAACCGCGACCAGTGCACCGAATATGCGGACGGTCCCATACAGGAATACTACAAACCGGGGCCGCCGCACAACAACGAGGATTTCAGCATCATGCGTTCGCTCAGGGCCAGCCTCGCGTCACAAAAATGGAAACAAGAGGCAGGAGAGAAACTGGTCGAATTCTGCAAGAAACTCTCACAAACCGAAGAGGGTGACGCCGTAATCGGCATGCACATTTCGGGTGGCATCTACGGCGAATGGCACTACTGGGGCTTCGTCGACCACGATCCGGATACGGGAAAAGCGATGACCGCCTATTTCCGCAACTGGCTCCGCAACAAGTACGGTACGGATAAAAAGCTGCAACAGGCATGGAATTCGGCACAATGGACGTTGGAAACCGCAACGGTGCCGGGTGTGGAAGAGCGCACGAAGACGCAGTTCGGCCAGTTCAAGGACCCCAAAGCTGAGCGCCGCGTAATCGACTACATCGCCGCGCAGCAGGAGGCTGTGGTCGAAGACATCGAATACTTCTGCCGGTTGGCCAAAGAGAGTTGGCCCCGCCCGCTGATCACGGGCGTCTTTTACGGCTACCTGCACATGACCTTCAACCGGCAGTCGGTCGGCGGCCACCTGCTCGTGGAGCGCATCCTCGACTGCCCCTGGATCGACTACCTGGCCGCACCGCAAACCTATTATAAGTTTTCGCGCAAACTGGGCGGCAGCGGCATGCCCCGCGGAATCGTCGAATCGGCCGCGCTGCACGGCAAACTCTGGTTCGACGAGATGGACAACGGAGAGTTGGCCCGGCGCGTCTGCCACGATGCGGTACGTTACCTGGAACGTTATGACGCCGACTATGCGCCGGTACTGCGCCGCAGCGTCGTATTGCCACTGATGCGCGGCGGGGTATGGTATTACGACTTCGGCATCCGCGAAAGCCTCGGCTGGTTCGACGATCCGGTTTACCTGCAATCGATCGCCGACGAAAAAGCGCTGTTCGACAAGCAACTGAACGTACCCCACAAATCCGAGGCGGACGTACTCTACGTCTGGAGCCAGGAGAGTTACTATTACCTCAAGCCCCAAAGTACGCCCATCTCGTCGAACGTGATCGACCACTCGATCGAAGAGGCGCTGCGTAGCGGCACCGTGGGCGACCATATTTACGATTTCGATCTCGACAAGGTGAATCTCGACCAATACAAGGCGGTGATATTCATGAACAGTTATGTGCTGTCGCCCGAACAGCGGAAATTTATCCGGGAGAAAGTAGCACAAAACGGCAGGACCTTGATATATAACTACCTGACGGGCGTGACCGACGGCGAAACGATCGGTCTGCTGCTGACCGAGAAACTTTCGGGCGTAAAACTTGCGTTGCAAAACGCAACCGAACCGCAAACGCTCCATTTCACCGACCCGGAATCGGAGTTTACCTTCAAAGGCGTCGTAGAGCCCTTTGCGGTCATTACCGATCCGCAGGCCAAACCGTTGGCGACACTCGGGGGACGCCCGGACGTGGTCGTGGCCCGCAAAAATTTTCCGACCCACACGGCGGTATACGCCACGCTACCGGTCAACGGCACCGACGTATTCCGTAAACTGCTGCGCGATGCAGGCTGCCATGTTTACAACGACCGGAACGACTTCACTTACGTCAACAGCGGCATCATGCTGATCCACTCGCTCGACGGCGGACAGCGCACGATCCGCCTCCGCAACGGAAAAGAGTTGAACCTAACGCTGCCCGAAAAGTCGAACACGGTACTGGATGCCAATACGGGTGAAGTCCTGCTCAAAGAGATTCCGAAAACCTACCCCAAGGTAAAATAAAGCGGGACGCATCGAAACACGCCGCAAAAAAATGAAAATATAGCGGATTAAAACTTCATCCGCATCATCCATTACAAGCAGCCACCTCTTATCAAGGTGGCTGCTTTCATCGATGCATGACAATCCGCCGAAAGGAATTTAGTATAATATTTTACTAATATCCTGCGAAATGATTACCTTTGCGGCGTTCAATACGAAACAATATGACACCGAACGGAGAAATGGCCCGCGAACTGAACCTGCAACTGCTGAAGACCCGGATGGCCTTCCGGCAGGCAGTCCAGCGCCTGCTGCGGAAATACGAAATCGGCATGACTTTCGAGATGCTCCAAATCCTGTACCAGCTCAGGACCCTGCAAGGTGTGAGCCAACAGCAACTGGCCGAAGCGACTGCACGGGACAAAGCGTGCATCACCAGCCTGATCAACAACCTCGAAAAAAAAGGATGGGTGCAACGGAAGCAGTCCCCCGACGACCGCCGCGCACGGCAGATCTTCCTGACCGACGAAGGTGTCCGCATGTCGGAACAAACCAAACCGCTGCTCAAGGAGATATACGACCGTATCGGAGCGGCAACGCCCCCCAGGCAGATGCAGGAGTGCCGGAAACAATTGGGAAAACTGAATGCGATACTGGATGGGATTTAAGCTACGACACATGTTCCTGAAGGCATCGCTCTCCTTGTTGCTGGTGCCGCTCACAACCGCCGCACAACCTCAGGTGCGGACGCTGAGTATCGACGAACTGTTCCGGCTCGGCATAGAAAACAGCCTGCGTATGCAGGCATCCCGTATCGGGGAGACCCTGGCCGGAGAACGCGCAAAAAGCGCCCGCAGCGAAAGGCTGCCCGGCCTGAATGTAGGATTGTCCGGCGGCTATCTCGGGCAGCCCGTCGTTTTCCAGCAAGGATTGACCCAAGCCACGCGCCCCGACACCCCGAACTGGTCGAACAACTACAACATCGACCTTTCCCAACCTCTTTACGAAGGAGGGAAAATCCGGTACAGCATCCGGCAGGCAGATCTGGAACGGCAGATCGCCTCGCTCAGCACAGAAAACGACCGGGCGGAGATCAAAATGCTGCTGTTGCAACAATATGTCGCGCTGTACAACCTTTACAAGCAGACTGAGGTCTTGCAACAAAACATCGATGAATCGACGCGCCGGCTCGAGGACATCCGCCGGATGCGCAACGAGGGGCTCGTCACGCGCAACGACGAAATCCGCAGCGAACTGCAACTGACCAACGACCGGCTCGCCCTGCGCGAGGCCCGGAACGACATCTGTATCGTCTCACAGCAGCTGGACGTAGTGCTCGGCCTCGACGAAACGCTCCTGATCGCCCCCGACACCGCATTGCTGTACACAGCAGCTCCGGTGGAGAGCTACCAGAGGTACGTCGAACGGGCCTATGCGAACTATCCGGAATTGAAAATCGCGCGGGAAAATACCTCATTGGCCCGGAATGATATCCGGATCGCACGGGCGAACTACCTCCCCACCCTGTCGCTGCACGGCGCCAACACGCTGGCACGCCCGATCACAAGGACGATGCAGGACACGTATGCGAACAACTGGAATATCGGACTCGCGCTATCGTACAACCTCTCGTCGCTGTACCGCAACCGGCATCGCGTCGAAGAGGCGCGTCACGCGGTTTCGCTGCGTGAAAACGCAGAACAGCAGGTGATGCAGGCGATCCGGGTCAATGTGCGGCGCGCCTGCACGAAACACCAGGAAGCGCTCGAGCGCGTACAGGCACTGATGCTGGCCGTCCGCCAGGCGGACGAAAACTACCGCATCGTGCATAACCGCTACCTGAACCAACTCTCGATCCTCACCGACTTGCTCGATGCGAGCCGCGTCCGGCTCGAGGCACAAATGCAGCTGACGGCCGCACGCGCCGAAGTGATTTATACCTATTACCAACTGCTGCAAACATGCGGCAGCCTGTAAGCCACGCAAAACACAACGAAACACATATGTCGGAACTACTCTACAGGCGCCAGAGGCTCAGAAAGCGCAAAAAGCGCAACATCATCCTCAACACGGTCTGCATCCTGCTCGTGCTCTGCGCGATCGTGTGGACGGTCGATTACTTCTGGCGCTATTTCAAATACGAAACGACAAATGACGCGGTCATCGACCAGTATATCTCCCCGGTAGGCATCCGCGTGTCGGGTTACATCAAGGAGGTACGCTTTACCGAGCACCAACCGGTCAAGGCCGGGGATACGCTGCTCGTGCTCGACGACCGCGAATACCGGATCCGGCTGAAAGACGCCGAGGCGGCACTGATGGATGCCAGGGCTTCGAAAACGGTGCTCGGGGCGGGTATAGCCGCATCGGAAGCCAACGTATCGGTGCAGGAAGCCAACATAGCCGAAACCCGGGCGCGGTTGTGGCAATTGGAACAGGACTACCGGCGCTATGAAAACCTGCTGCGCGAAGAATCGGTTTCCCGGCAACAGTACGAACAGGCCAAAGCCAACTACGAAGCGATGAAAGCGCGCCTCGATGCCCTCCTTCGCCAAAAGAACGCGGCCGAATCGCAATATGCCGAAACGACGAACAAACGGGCCGGGATTGAAGCCGGCATACTGCGCAAAGAGGCGGAACTGGAAATGGCGCAACTGAACCTGTCGTACACGGTCGTAACGGCCCCTTACGACGGCTACATGGGACGGCGCACCGTCGAGCCGGGGCAACTGCTCCAGGGTGGACAAACGATCAGCTACCTGATCCGCAGCGAGGACAAATGGGTCACGGCAAACTACAAAGAGACCCAGATCGCCCGCATTTTCATCGGACAAAAAGTCCGTATCCGCGTCGATGCGCTCGGGGACAAAACTTTCCACGGCACCGTAACGGCCATTTCGGAAGCGACGGGATCGAAATACTCGCTGGTGCCCACGGATAATTCGGCCGGTAACTTCGTCAAGGTGCAGCAGCGTATTCCGGTGCGGATCGATTTCGACGCCGTTTCCCCGGAAGAGATGCAACTGTTGCGGGCGGGCATGATGGTCGAAACCGAAGCTAAAATCCGCTGATTCCGCCATGGCAGCCGCACCGTTCAGCGTCCCGATCCGCCCGTGGGTTCCCAGATGGCTGGGAATTCTCACTGCGTTCGTGATTATGCTGCCCGTAATCCTGATCAACGGCGCCTATACAGGCAGCGCGGTCGAAATCTCCTCTACGCTCGGAGTGCTGGGCGAGGACATCCGCATGGCCTATTACGCCACAGCAGCCGGGATCGCGGTCTCCTATCCGCTGGTACCGGACGTGCGGAAGGCCGTCACGACCAAAACCGTACTGCTGATCGACCTGTTGTTGCAGGCATTGCTCAGTTTCATCTGTGCGCAAACCACGCAGATGGATATCGTGATCGTATGCAGTTTCTGGATCGGCATACTGAAAGGATTCGCGATGATCGAAGTGATTAACATGGTCAAGCCGCTGTTCAGCCCGGCCGATATCCGCAGCGAATTCTACGCCTATTTCTATCCGATCGTATTCTCCGGGGGACAGCTCTCGATCGCGCTGACCGCGCAGCTCGCTTACCACTACCAATGGCAGCACATGTACTACTTCATTATCCTGCTGCTGCTGGTCGCCGTGATGTTCGTGCTGCTCTTTTTCCGGTACAGCCGCCAGCCGCTCAGGTTCCCGGTGCACGAAATCGACGGGCGCAGTGTCCTGCTGATTTCGTCCGTACTGCTGCTCTCGATCTATGTGGCGACTTACGGCCAGATGCTCGACTGGTTCGCATCGAAGAAACTGGTCGTTTACACGGTACTGATTCCGTTTTTACTGTGGCTGTTTATCCACCGCCAGCAAACCTTGCCGAAACCCTACCTGAAACTCGACGTACTGAACGACATCAAACCATTGGTCGGCTACCTGTACATGATGCTAGCGATGTTCTTCTCCTCGACCAGCACGCTGGTTACGAACTATGTGAACACCGTCCTGCACGTGGACAATGTCCATGCGAACCTACTCTATCTGGGACTGATTCCCGGTTTTGCGGTAGGCGGGGCGATTTGCTACTGGTGGTTCCGCTACCAACGGTGGAAGTTCCGATTCCTGATCGCCGGCGGCATGGCCTGCTTCACGACCTATCTGGCGATCCTCTACTTCGGAATTTCACCCGACGCTACCTACGAGATACTCTACCTGCCCACTTTTCTCAAAGGGCTCGGGATGATGATTATTTTCATCGCATTCGGCATCTACGTGGTCGAGGACCTTCCGCCGAGCCTGACGATCTACAACGCATTTTTCCTGATTTCGTTCCGTTCGGCGCTCGCTCCCGCCCTGTCGACCTCTTTCTTCAGCAACCTACTCTACCGGCTGCAGCAACAAGGACTGACCCGGCTGGCCGACCATACGACTGCGCTCGATCCGCTCGCCGCACAACAATACGATAATGCGCTGCACAGTGCTCTTGCGCAAGGGCACGGCATCGACGAAGCGGGTCAGATCGCGACCCAATCGCTCTACAGCACGCTGCAAACACAGACCATGCTGCTCGAACTGAAAACCATTTTCGGCTACCTGCTGATTTTTGCAATTGTCGCGACGGTGGTCTCGCGTTTCATTCCGTTCCACAAGACCGTCAAGGTCCGGATAGTCAAGACCGGCGAAGACATGGTATAACTCGGTCTATTTTATTTTTTCCGGGCTTTTCTGTTTTTTCGGCCGGAATCAATATCCTGGATAAGAACTGAATCGGTTTTCAAATCATAAGTGAAAGCTTTACGAAGCGCCGAAACGATCGTAAAGGATTCCTGCCCGCACAACGGACCGTAAAGTTTAAATGTACAGATATCGGTAGCCGTAATATACGGCTCCTCCGGGCGATGGGTATGAATCGTTCTTTTTACTTTCAAACCGTCTACCTCATTACTCAAAGGCAACAGGATCGTGTGCATTTTACGCCAATCCGTTATTTTACCCGCCGAGTCGACAAAAAAGAGATAATCGTTACCGAACGGAATAATCCCAGACTTGGAGGTTCCCGTTAAAATATAGAACCGATAACCTTGCTCTGCCGGAAGAAGCACAAAGTTTAGCCCGAAGGAGTCCGGCACACCTACCCCGTAACCCCCGGAGGTGACCCGGTCAATCAGCTTGTTTTTCAGTAAGAATACTTCTGTCTCCCTGTCAGACAGGGGGCGGGAAGTAAACGAGACGATCTGCGCGCCATTGTCCCGTCCGGCAAAAGACACCTCACAAATCGAGTGGAGCGTCTGGTCCAGCAAGCACACCTTGATCGTATCCCGCTGCTCATACACCAGCAGATTGAAGAGGTTTTTGCGAACCTCTTCGTTGGCCAGTCCAATATCCGTAGCCTCCCAGGCCGCCTTTTCGTAACGGTACAAAAGATTTCCCTCCGCCACGACAGAATCACAGGCCGCTTTTAGCTGAAAATCGCCGTCAACAGGCTCCTGAGCGAGCGTCCGGTCGCCGCAAATCGAAAAGATAACGGCCAAGGCCCAAATTACCGGACACCAAGTTCGTATCATCCAAATGCACATGATCGTATAGTTTTACAATTCAGGGTGTAATCATGACTACTGCCAAGATACAAATTATCCGCTAACGATCAACGTGCCATCCCGATATTCCGAATAAAAGCAGGCGGGATAAATGTGCCCCGCCTGCCAAATAATTCCCTTCTACTCTACGCAGATTGCGCTACATCAAACTATAGGCAACGGTCAGACCGGCTACGACGATCGAGACCATGCTCATCAGCTTGATCAGGATGTTGAGCGACGGGCCGGCGGTATCCTTGAACGGATCGCCGACGGTGTCTCCTACCACGGTAGCCTTATGGCATTCTGAACCCTTACCTCCATGGTTACCCTCTTCGATAAATTTCTTCGCATTGTCCCAGGCACCGCCCGAATTGGCCATAAAAATCGCCAGGACGAACCCGGCCCCGAGACCGCCGACCAACAATCCCATCACTCCGGCTACGCCGAAAATAAATCCGGTCAACACAGGTGCCACAATAGCCAGGATCGACGGCAGCAACATCTCTCGCTGCGCGCCTTTGGTCGAAATCTCGACACACCGCGCATAATCGGGGGTCGCCTTGCCTTCGAGAATCCCTTTGATTTCACGAAACTGGCGGCGCACCTCCTCGACCATGCTCTGCGCCGCACGGCCCACGGCATTCATCGTAAGGCCGCAGAACAGGAAGGCCATCATCGATCCGATAAACACCCCGATCAGTACGTTGGGGTTCATCATCGAAATGTGGTAATAATCGACGAAATCGAGAATATTCGCATCGGTAACCGCTTTCACCGTACCGTTCGACAGCGTAATTGACGTCTCACCGATATGTAGCAATCCGATCTTCACCTCCTCGATATAAGAGGCGAGCAGTGCAAGGGCCGTCAGGGCGGCCGAACCGATCGCAAAGCCTTTGCCCGTCGCAGCGGTCGTATTGCCAAGCGCATCGAGCGCGTCGGTACGTTTGCGTACTTCCGGGTCGAGGCCGCTCATTTCGGCGTTACCGCCCGCATTGTCGGCAATAGGCCCGTAAGCGTCGGTAGCCAACGTAATGCCCAGTGTGGAGAGCATGCCGACGGCGGCAATACCGATTCCATAGAGCCCCTGACTGAGGCTCGCAGCCGTCAGCATATGCGCGAAATCGAATCCGATCGCACACAGGTACGCAAGGATGATGGCCGCCGAAATGGTCAGCACCGGAATGGCGGTAGAGATCATCCCCATTCCGATACCGGAGATAATCACGGTTGCCGGACCGGTTTCGGCACTCTGCGCAATACGTTTCGTAGGTTTATACGAATGGGAAGTATAATATTCGGTAGACTGGCCGATGATGATGCCCGCCAGCAGGCCGACGATCACCGAAAACGAGATGCCCACCCAATTGTCGAGCTGCAACGTATAGAGAATAACGAAGGTCAGCACAGCGATCAGCACGGCACTGACGTTGACGCCGAGACCCAGCGCACTGAGCAACTGCTTCATATTGGCCCCTTCTTTGGTCCGCACCAGAAAGATGCCTATCACCGAAAGGAGAATTCCCACCGCAGCGATCAGCATCGGGGCGAGCACGGCTTTGAGCTGCATATCCCCGGCGAAAGCTGCCGCCCCGAGCGCCGCCGTGGCGAGGATCGAGCCGCAATAGCTTTCATAGAGGTCGGCGCCCATGCCGGCCACGTCGCCCACATTGTCGCCCACGTTATCGGCGATGGTCGCCGGATTGCGCGGATCGTCTTCGGGAATACCCGCTTCGACTTTACCTACCAGGTCGGCGCCCACATCGGCCGCTTTCGTGTAAATTCCGCCGCCGACACGCGCGAACAACGCCTGCGTCGAAGCACCCATACCGAAAGTCAGCATCGTCGTGGTAATGATCATCAGTTTTTGGGAATCGGTCACCCCTTCAACAAAATGATTCAAGACCAAATACCATACGGAAATATCGAGCAGGCCCAACCCCACCACGACGAGCCCCATCACGGCGCCGCTGCGAAAAGCCACCCGCAGGCCGCTGTTAAGGGATTGTCCTGCCGCATGGGCGGTACGGGCCGAAGCATATGTTGCGGTACGCATCCCGATGTACCCGGCCAGACCCGAGAAAAGGCCGCCGGTCAGGAAGGCGAACGGCACCCAGTTGTTCTGCACCCCGAGGCCGTAAGCCAGGAAGGCAAAGAAAAGCGCTAACAGGAGAAAAACGATGGCGACCACCTTGTACTGCTGCCGCAGATAAGCCATGGCCCCCGCGCGGACATGCGCGGCAATCTGCTGCATCCGTTCGGTGCCTTCGCTCTGGCGCATCATTCCGCGGAAGAAATACCATGCGAAAAAGAGAGCGACCAGCGAAGCGAACGGTACAAGCCAGAAAAGAATCGGTGTACTCATAAAAGAAGTTTTGAAGGTTAATTTGGAAGTTTGCAGGTCAGTTGCAGTCCAAAATTATTAAAATTTTTGATTAAATAATATCTTTGCCGAAGTTTTAACAAATTTCACCTCAACCGCTGAAAAAGATGCAAAAAATCCCCAACAGCGCCCTGGGACGCCTCTCGCCCGAAGCTTTTGCCGCCACAGAAAAGTATCCGGTAGTCGTTGTACTGGACAATATCCGCAGCCTCAACAACGTCGGATCGTTCTTTCGCACCTGTGACGCATTTGCGATGGAACGCATTGTACTGTGCGGCATTACGGCGACCCCACCCAATAAGGAGATTCACAAAACCGCGCTGGGCGCCGAACTGACCGTTCGCTGGGATTACGAAAAACTGACGACCGACGCGCTGCAGCAGCTACGCGGGGAAGGTTACACGCTGCTAGCCGTCGAACAGGTCGAAAAAGCCGCCCGATTGACCACATTTGAGGTGGGAAAAGGCAAAAAATACGCACTGGTATTCGGCAACGAGGTGGACGGCGTCGCCCAGGAGGCGGTCGATCTCTGCGACGGGGCCGTGGAAATTCCCCAACAGGGCACCAAGCATTCGCTCAACGTCGCAGTATCGGGCGGCGTGGTGCTGTGGGAGTTCTTCCGGCAGATGGTTTTGTTTTGAAATAATATATACCTTTGCCCTTGCCGTCCGGGAAACGGCAGCGGCACCACCGGAGAACGATCAGCCGGAAATCCGGGAAACGATGCCGCCGCACGGCACGGAAAACAAAAACCGGCAGAAGCCGGCCACGCAACACAAACCTTGCACAACCATGTCAACCGATAGCAAAACCAGGGTGGTCACCACCTACCGCCTCGCCGAAATGAAGGCCCGGGGCGAGAAAATCTCGATGCTCACCGCATACGACTATTCGATGGCCCGCATCGTCGAAAGTGCCGGCGTGGACGTGATCCTCGTCGGGGATTCGGCGGCCAACGTAATGGCCGGGCACGAAACAACGCTGCCCATCACGCTCGACCAGATGATTTACCATGCCCGCAGCGTCACCCGTGCGGTCAAACGTGCACTGGTGGTGGTCGACATGCCGTTCGGCACCTATCAGGGCAATTCGAAAGAGGCGCTCTCATCGGCCATCCGCATCATGAAGGAGACCGAAGCGGATGCGATCAAGCTCGAAGGCGGCGAGGAGGTGCTCGAATCGGTGGGCCGTATCCTATCGGCCGGAATCCCGGTCATGGGACACCTCGGGCTGACGCCGCAGTCGATCCACAAATACGGCACTTACACCGTGCGCGCCAAAGAGGAAGCCGAAGCGCAGAAGTTGCTCCGCGATGCGCACCTGCTCGAAGAGGCGGGCTGTTTCGGCATCGTACTCGAAAAAATTCCGGCGGCGCTGGGTGCGCAGGTTGCCGGCGAACTCCGGATTCCGCTGATCGGGATCGGGGCAGGAAACAGCGTAGACGGACAGGTGCTCGTGATCCACGACATGCTGGGCATCACCACCGAATTCTCACCCCGCTTCCTGCGGCGTTACGCCGACCTTCACACGCAAATGATGGCCGGCATCCAAAATTACGTCGCCGATGTCAAAAGCGGAGCATTCCCGAACGAACAGGAACAGTATTAGGTATTGTCACGACAAAATAGTATTTTTGGGTTAGAAGACATTTCTAACCCAAATTTATTTTGCCATGAAACCAATCCTTCTCCCATTGGTGGCCTGCCTGCTGACCGCATCCGGTTGCACGGACCGGGGCGCCGAATCCGCACCGCAAGCTCAGCAAGACATCATCCTGCCGGTCGATTTCAGCCGTGTCTCGATCCGGGACGGTTTCTGGTCTCCGCGACTCGAAAAACTGTCCGATTCGACACTGCCCGTCTGCATCGACCAGATCGAAAACCGGACCGGACGCATCCGCAACTTTGAAAACGCAGCCAAAGGCAGCGGCAAGCACTCAGGCATCTTTTTCGACGATTCGGACGTATACAAGGCTCTGGAAGGCATCTCGTACAGCCTGATCAACAACCCCGACCCGATGCTCAGGCGAACGGCCGACCAATGGGTCGCCAAAATCGCCGCGGCCCAGCAACCCGACGGCTATATCAATACCTACTACACGCTCACCGGACTCGACAAGCGCTGGACGGACATGGACAAGCACGAGATGTACTGTGCGGGACACATGATCGAGGCCGGCATCGCATACCTGCTGGCTACCGGCGACCGGACCCTGCTCGAAGTGAGCACCCGCATGGTCGGCCACATGATGAACGAATTCGGCCCGGGCAAACGCCACTGGGTACCGGGCCATGAAGAGATCGAACTGGCGCTCGCGAAACTTTACAGCGTGACGGGCGAACCCAAGTACCTCGAATTCGCCCGCTGGCTGCTCGAAGAGCGCGGGCACGGTTACGGCCGCAACGAAGAAGGCACCTGGAATGCCGCTTACTATCAGGATTCGATCCCGGTCAGCCGCATGACGGACATCACGGGACACGCAGTACGCTGCATGTACCTCTTCTGCGGCATGGCCGACATGTCGATGCTGTCGGGCGACACGGTCTACCGTGCAGCGCTCGACCGTGTCTGGGACGATGTCGTACAGCGGAACATGTATATCACGGGCGGGATCGGCTCGTCGCACCAGAACGAAGGCTTCACCGAGGATTACGACCTGCCCAACCTGGAAGCTTATTGCGAAACCTGCGCTTCGGTGGGTATGGTTTTGTGGAATGCACGGATGAACCGCCTCAAAGGCGACGCGAAATATGCCGACGTAATGGAACGGGCGCTGTACAACGGGGCATTAGCGGGTATCTCACTCGACGGCAAGCGTTTTTTCTATGTAAACCCGCTCGAATCGAAAGGCGACCACCACCGCAAAGCCTGGTACGGCTGCGCCTGCTGTCCCAGCCAACTCTCACGCTTTTTGCCGTCGATCGGCAGTTATATTTACAGCCATTCGCTCGACTCCGACACGGTCTGGGTGAACCTTTACCTCGGCAGCAACGCCGCTATCCCGACCCAGGACGGCAGCCGGTTCGTACTGACCCAAACAACCCGCTATCCGTGGGAAGGCAACGTCAGGATAACCGTCAGCGAAGCTCCGGGCAAAATCAGGAAAGAGTTGCGGCTCCGGATTCCGGGATGGTGCAAGAACCATACGCTGTGGGTAAACGGCGAGTTGTTCGACCATCCGACGGATAAAGGCTATGCCGTGGTAAACCGCTCCTGGAAGAAAGGCGACCGCATCGACCTCTCACTGGCGATGCCGACCGAAGTTGTGGCCGCAGACCCGCGAGTCAAAGCCGACAGCGGCAAGCTGGCCGTACAGCGGGGACCGCTGGTCTACTGCATGGAAGAGGCCGACAATGCACAGACCTACGACAGAGCCGGCATAAACTCCCAAACCCGGTTTACCGACAAATTCATGCCCGACCTGCTGGGCGGTGTGGCGGAAATCACGGCCGAAACTCCGGCAGGGCCGCTGCACCTGATTCCCTACTATGCGTGGGACAACCGCGAAGCAGGCCGGATGAAAGTCTGGATCGATGAGAAATAAAACGAAAAGTCCCGGCCTTAGCCGGGACTTTTCGTTTTGCAATATTGAACCGTATTGCTCTGCAGCAGTCGCAGTATCTTCCTGTTCCTACAGGTAAAAGTGATGTCCGGACAGAAGATGCTGTTGAAAGGATCCTTCCTACGGGCCATTTCGCACGATTCCTCATCTGTCGATTATTCGTTCCTGCCGGTTATCGGTAATACCTCCAGTCCCCCAGGCTGACATAAGCCAGCTTCTGAAACAGGATCGAAATTATCGTGTTTCCGCCAGTTCGCGAAGCGTACGGATTTCGGCAGCCCAGCGGCTCTCGTCGGGCGTTTCCAGAATCAGCGGCATACCGTCGAAACGCTTGTCGCGAGCAACGTAACCGAAAACAGCCATACCGAGCGTACCCTCGCCCAGACTGGCATGGCGGTCGACCCGGCTGCCCATCGCCTTCAGGTCGTCATTGAGGTGCATGCCGCGCAGGTAACGGAATCCCACCACCTCGTCGAATTCGGCAAACGTCTTTTCACAAGCGGCGTCGGTCGACAGATCGTAACCGGCCGAGAAAGCGTGGCAGGTATCGATGCACACCCCTACCCGGCCCTGATCCTTCACCTGATCGATAATCGCACGCAGGTGGTGGAACGAAAAGCCCACATTGGTGCCCTGACCGGCCGTATTCTCGATAACAGCTGTAACCCCTGAAGTGCGCTCCAACGCCATATTGATCGACTCGGCCACCAGAGACAGGCACTCCTCCACACTGATTTTACCCAGGTGGCTGCCGGGATGGAAGTTGAGCCGGTCGAGGCCGAGCTGCTCACAGCGCTGCATTTCGTCGAAGAACGCTGCCCGGGATTTGGCCAGGCCGTCCGGATCGGGGCTTCCCAGGTTGATCAGGTAACTGTCGTGCGGAAGTATCTGCGAAGGCGTAAATCCCCCCTTTTCACAGTTCTCCCGAAATGCGGCGATCGTCCCCGGCGTCAGCGGGGGGGCAACCCACTGGCGCTGGTTCTTGGTGAACAGCGCGAAAGCATTGGCCCCGATCGCTGCGGCGTTTAGCGGGGCATTTTCGACCCCTCCCGATGCACTGACGTGCGCTCCGAAATATTTCATAGTACAATCCCTCCTGAATCGTTTCAATTCTTGCATACAATCCGCCGAACTTCGATTCGCCGGCACTTAATTTGTTTCCTGCAAAAACGATGCAGTTCACCCCGTCCGGACAGAAGAAAAATGGCGTTGTCTGCCACAAAGTAACGTGTTTTTTCTCAAATCGTAAATTTTCGCCCGAAACAATGCGGAACAAGACACGCCAATCCGGTAAAATCATTGCAACAAGTGATTGAAACAACAACAAAAAATTGTACATTTATGGCACGTTTCCCACAATTGGACAACCTGTTTTCGCAAACCTAACTATTCCGGTACCCCATGCCCAACGACTACAACCACCTATCCCGCGAAGAACTGCTTGTCCTGCTGGAAAAATCCGAAACCGAAAACCGCCGGTTGAAATCGTCGCAGGGCTTTCTCTCGCAAGGATTCGACCACGCCCCGCTGCCCACGATCCGAATAACACCCGAAGGAATTGTCGAAGAGGTCAATCCGTACACCTGCGATTTCTTCGGCATGCCGCGTGAAACCCTGATCGGGATCAATGTGCTGAACAACGGCCCCGAAGAACAGATACAGTCCGCACGCGAAAACATCGCACGGCTCACCCCCCGGGATAACACTTTCTACCAATACGTCTGCCACCTGACCCCAACCCAACAGGTGGTCTATTACCTGTGGTGCAACGTCGGCATTTTCGATCCCGAAGGCAAGCTACAATACATCATCAGTTACTGCATGCCCAAAAACCTGCAGGAAAACTTTGCCAAGGAGCTGCGCGAACAGGCCCTCGTGAACCTGAAAATCGAACAGGAAAACCAGAACATCATTACCGACGTATTGCATATACTGGCCCAACAAGATACTTTTTCGTGCGAAAACATCCTACAACTGGTCAACAGCCACTACCACACCGAATTCTCGGCTGTATTCCGCTATGAAGAGGAGGATTTGTCCTACCACATGAAGGATTATGCGATCCAAGAGGCTTCCGCATTAAACAAATTTCTCCCCCAGATGAAGACATACGGCTTTTTCAGCCGGTCGGAAACGCTGGAACATTTTCGCCAGGGCCACATGAAAGTCGTTTACAGCGACGAAAATGCCGCCCACTCCGTATTCATGGATTTCTTTCGGGCGCAACAGGTGCATTTCGAGAGCGCGTTGGCGATTCCGCTGTTCGTCAACAACCACTTCCACGGTTTTCTCGCCGCTATGCGCGAGAATTACGACCTGCGCTGGACAGAAAACGAAATCTCGCTTTACCAACTCTTCGCCAAAGTAGTGGCGCTCAATATCGAACGGATCATCATCCAGAAAAAACTCGACCGCGAAAACAGGCTCACTACGCTCGCGCTGGAACGCAGCGAAGTTTACTCGTGGGAATACGACATCGAACACGATTTCTTTTACAACAACGAGGCTCTGCTCAAACGCTACGGCTATCCGACCGGACAGCAACCGCTGTTCGACGCACAGATGTTTATCGACCACGTCCATTCCGAAGACCAGGAGGCCATACTCAAGGCTTACGAAAAAATCAACAGCGGTCAGGACGGCGACGTGCAGGCCCGTATCCGGATACGGCGCCCTGACGGCACCTTCCGTTACGAATGGTTCGAATACCGTTTCATGACCCTGCGCAAGCATGCCAACGACCCGGTGAACTATGTGATCGGCACAGGAACCTGCATCGACAAATTCAAACAAAACGAGTACGCACTGATCCGGGCCAAACAGGCCGCAGAAGAGAGCAACCGGCTCAAATCGGCATTTCTCGCGAACATGAGCCATGAAATCCGGACGCCGCTCAATGCGATAGTCGGTTTTTCGGGCGTACTGGCCAACACGGTGGACGAAGCCGAAAAGCGGGAGTACGTAAGTATCATCGAAAACAACAACGCTTTACTACTGCAACTGATCGGCGACATCCTCGACCTGTCGAAAATCGAAGCGGGCACGCTCGAATTTTCTTACTCGGAAGTAGACCTCAACGGCATGTTGGACGAGATAGAACAGAGCGCCCGGATGCGACAGAAGAACCACGAGGTGGAGATCCGTTTCGAAGAGCGCCTGCCCGAATGCTCCGTTCGCACGGATCGTCAGCGGATCATGCAGGTTATCAACAACTTCCTGAACAATGCAATGAAATTCACCCCGGCAGGAAGCATCCGGTTCGGCTACCGGCCCCACGAAGGGAACCTCCTCTATTTCTACGTCAGCGACACGGGATGCGGCATCGCGCCTGAAAACCACGACAAAATTTTCGGTCGCTTCGTCAAACTCAATACGTTCGAGCAGGGCAGCGGACTCGGGCTTTCGATCTGTGAAAGCATCGTTCATTCGCTCGGGGGCGAAATCGGCGTGGATTCGACACCCGGAAAGGGGGCTACGTTCTGGTTCACCATCCCGTACCGGCACGGTAAACTTACAGCTCATTCGAATGTGGCAGTCAACGGCATCACCGGACCGGAACCCGATCCCTGCAATACGGCGGATACGGAAAAGCCGATCCTGCTGATTGCAGAAGACAACGACAGCAATTACAAACTGTTCGAATCGCTGCTGAAAAAGGAATACCTGCTGATTCACGCCTGGGACGGTCAACAGGCCGTGCAACTGTTTCACGACAATCGACCGCACCTGATCCTGATGGACATCAAAATGCCGGTTATGGACGGCTACGAGGCTACGATCGAAATCCGGAAGTCTTCGCAAACGGTGCCGATCATCGCCGTAACGGCCTACGCTTTTGCGGAAGACGAGGCACGGGTTTTGCGCAGCGGATTCGATGCCTATGTTTCCAAACCGATCAACGCCTCGATCCGCGATATTGTCCGGCTGCATCTGAACAAGCAACGCTGACCGGCCGAAACGAACGACCGGAAAAGGAAAAACTTCAGGTGCCGGACGACAAACGCTTCCCAAAATATTATTACCTTTGCGGATATCCAAAAAATACCGGACATGAGACGATTCATAACGCTGTTGCTCCTGTTGGTTCTGCTCGGAGCCGCCAACCGCTCTTCAGCCCAGTTCTCCATTTCGAGGGTCACCCCCAAAGAGATCGACACCAAAGCGATGGACGACACGATCAAACCCATCGCACCGATCAACAACCGTTTTTTCAGCGAAGCCCGCTACAAAGCCGAGCGCCGTGCGATCCGCAAAGAGCGCAATACCGTTCAGATCAACGCTTCGGCCATGTTCAATCTAACCGGGTTTGAAAACTGGTATGCCGGCGGCGACAACGTTTTCGCCTCGAACCTGGCATTCTATTTCTCGCATACATACATTAAAAGCAAGTTCAATTTCCAAACGACTTTCGACGCCCGTTACGGCATCAACCGCATCAGCGGAAAAAACTTTAAAAACGAGGACGCTTTCGTCTTCAACCTGAGCAGTTCGTGGGAGCTGAACAAGAACTGGTCCTATGCTGCGACATTCCAGTACCGCAGCCAGTTCAGCAATGGGTACAAATCACGCGATGACAATACACTGGTATCCGCATTCATGGCGCCGGGAACCATCGCGCCGGCCATCGGTTTTATCTACCGCAACAAGAAGGTTCCGCTCACGATCAGCATCATGCCCGTAGCCGGAAGCGTCACGTTCGTACTGAACGACAGCTTGTCGCAAGCCGGTGCGTACGGTGTCAAACCTGGACAAAAAAGTACCGGTGCGATCGGAGCTTCCTTGCAAATCGATTTCGACAAAGCATTCTACAAAGACAAAATCACCTACCGGACCTATTTTTATGCCTTTTCGAACTACAACAGCAACCGGAATGCTTATATCAACTGGAAGAATACCCTGCAATTTAAAATATTCAAACTCATTTCGGCCGAGATGTTCTGTTCTGCAGTCTATGACGAAGCGGCTCGCACCCCGGACAGACGACAATGGATGCAATTAAATTACAAATTCGGCTTGGGCCTGGCCTACACGTTCAAAAACAAATAGCGGACACTAAACGGCACTGCCGGGCCGTTTGACTGACAGTGAAATGTTCTTAGGGATGCCTTCTCTCTCCCGGAACCGAAGTATTGCAACAACATGTATAAAAACAATAAATTCACCCTGATCCTGCCGACCGTCGTGGCAGTCTCCATCGCTGTCGGGATCCTGTTGGGAGGCGTCGTATTCAAAAATACACCGCCGGTGCCGCGCCGCGGTAATCTGGTCGCTCCGGGCAGCGGCAAACTCAACATGCTCCTTTCCCTGATCGAGAACCGCTACGTAGACACCGTCTCGATGGATTCGATCACCGAGAAGACAATTCCGTTCATCCTGGAAGAACTCGACCCGCATTCGGTTTATGTCCCGGCCAAGGATATGGCACAGATGAACGAATCGCTCGACGGAGAATTCGACGGGATCGGCGTGATGTTCAACATGGCCACCGATACGGTCATCGTGCTCAACGTCATCAATTCGGGTCCGAGTTCGAAGGTCGGCGTGCTGGGCGGAGACCGCATCATCACGATCAACGACACGGTAGTAGCGGGCGTGAAGATGCGGCAGGACGAAGTGATGAAACGGCTTCGGGGCCCGCGCGGGAGTAAAGTAAAGCTGGGTATCCAGCGTGTCGGAGTCAAAGACCTGGTGCCGATCACCGTTACACGGGGCGTCATTCCGATCTACTGCATCAACGCCGCCTACATGATCGGGCCGGAAACGGGCTACATCGTTTTCGCCCAATTTTCGCGTAACGCCCACAAGGAGTTAATGGATGCAGTCGACAGGCTGAAAGCACAGGGGATGAAAAAACTGATCCTCGATATCCGGAGCAATCCGGGAGGATTCCTCGACCAGGCCATCGAGATCGCGAACGAATTCCTGCCCGCCCGCAAAATGATCGTCTATACCGTGGAGCGCGGAGGCGAGCAGTCGCGTCAGTACAGCAACGGCAAAGGCCGGTTGCAGGACATCGAACTGGCGGTACTGGTGGACGAAGGAAGCGCCTCGTCGAGCGAAATCCTCGCCGGGGCCCTTCAGGACAACGACCGTGGTACGATCATCGGACGCCGCACCTTCGGCAAGGGACTCGTACAGGAACAGATCCCGTTCCCGGACGGATCGGCCGTAAGGCTCACCATCGCACGCTATTATACTCCCTCGGGACGTTCGATTCAGAAGCCGTACGACAAAGGGTCTGAGGATTACAACAACGACCTGATGAACCGGTACGAACACAACGAAATGTTCTCGGCCGACAGCATCCACTTCGCCGACAGCCTGAAATATTTCACCGCAGGAGGACGTACGGTTTACGGCGGCGGAGGCATCATGCCCGACCGGTTCGTACCGGCCGACACGACCGACATCACGCCCTACCTGCGTGAAGTGACCGGACGCAATATCCTTTACCGCTTTACGATCGAATATGCCGATCGTCACCGCAACGAGCTGAACCGAATCACCACGCTGCCGGAACTGGATGCATTCTTCGCAAAAGACCCGGGTCTGCTGAGCGAATTCATCCGCTATGCCGCCCGTGCGGGCGTCGCACCGAAACCCTCGCAGATCGAACGGTCGAAAGCGATTATCCTCTCACAGATCAAAGCCTACGTCGGACGGAATACGCCGCTCGAAGACAACGCTTTCTACCATGCGCTGCAAGGCATCGACAGCACAGTCCAGCAGGCGCTGAAAGAGATGAGCGCACCGAAAGCGGAACAAGCCCTCAATACTGCCGAACATGAATAAGAAAAAAGTGACCGGAATCATTGCTGTCGCGGCGATCGTAGTGATTATCCTGATTGCGGCCGGAGCAAAAAAACAATCGCCCGCACCCGAGGAGCTTACCGGCGAAGACCGGACCGAAGAGGCGGCTAATTCCGGCAATGGGGCGGTCGATACCGGTATTCGACCCGAAACCGACACCCAGGCAGAATTAAATGTTTCTACCGCACCGGAGACTTCAGTAGATACCTCGGCCTCGTCCGGGACTTCGCCTGCTGAGACCTCCGGAAACCAATAAACAGGGGGAAACGCCCGACTCTCCTCCATCCTGCTCGATTCCTGCGATTTCCGGATAATACTTCTCCGGATAACCTCCGGTTACAAACACCGGGATATGGCGGGAAAACCGAAGTCGTCAATAACGGATTGAGGTATTTCCCGGTTTGCCTGCGGTCTGACTGAACCGGCCCATAAACCGCACTACAGTCCGTAAAGCAAGTATCCGACGACACCGGAAAGGCAGATTACCAAAATCGGGTTCATTTTTTTGACCGAAGCGAAAAAAGCTGCGGCTAAGATGAGCCAACTGTACACGTCGATAAACGTATCGGGGGTCAGCAACAGCAATGTCGCGGCCAGGATCATCGCCACCACCATCGGCAGCATGCCGTACATCGCATCGCGCACATAACGGTTGTTATGCAGTACCATATAGAATTTGGTGATCAGCAGCATGATCGTAAGCGAAGGCAGGCTGACTGCAAAAGTTGCCAGCAACGAACCCCAGATATTCCCCGTGACCGTATAGCCGACATAAGTAGCGCTGTTGATCGCAATGGGCCCCGGCGTCATCTGCGAAATAGCAATGATGTCGGTCAGTTCACTGTTGGTCAGCCAATGATGTCGCACCACAATTTCGTTCTGGATCAGCGCAAGCATCGCATAACCGCCGCCGAAGCCGAAAAACCCGATTTTCAGGTACGAATATAACAGTTGCAGGTAAACCATAATCAGTTCGGTTTGTGGGATTATTGTCGACGTTCGTTAGCGTCACCGGATACATCGGATACTCCGCCGGCCGTATCGTCACGATCGGTAATGCGCTTCTGAGCCGGGCTATCCTTCACATTACGCAAACTGCGGCGCAGCTTCAACCAACCGAACGCGATGCCGCCCGTAGCCCCAACGATAATCATATAAACGGGTGAAACGGCAAAATACCACACGACGAAGGCCGCGAGAACCGCGAGAATCCCCCGCGTCCAACCCAATCCCTTCGAGAAACCGAACACCGGCGCAAGCATCAACGCGACGACAGCCGGACGGATTCCTTTGAATACCGCTTCGACGACACGGTTCTCGCGAATCGAATTGAAAAATATCGCAATCACCAGTATAATCAGGAAAGCGGGCAGGATAATTCCCATCACGGCGGCGAGCATCCCCCGGTAGCCATGCACCTTGTACCCGACAAATACGGCGGTATTGAGTGCGATCGGTCCGGGAGCCGACTGCGCCAACGTGAGCAGTTCCAAAAACTCGTCCTCCTTGACCCACCCTTTGTCGATCACTTCGCGCTGTACCAACGGGATCATCGCATAGCCGCCACCGAAGGTGAAAATGCCGATTTTCAGGAACGACAAGAAAAACGATAACGATTCGGGCATATCTTCAACTGTTAGGGAAACGTCCCAGCAGGGACATGATTCCGTGGATAAACGTGAGCGGATGCACCGGGTTTCCGGGTACGTACAGATCGGGCGTAAACCGTCCGAGGAAGCTGCGGTCGAGCGCCGGAGTACCGGCGAACACGCCCCCGGAAACAGCATCCGTTCCGGCCAGGATCAGCAATTTGGGCGACGCTACGGCATTATAAGCCAACTCCAGCGGCACGGCCATATTTTCGGTGATCGGTCCCGTAATCACGATGCCGTCGGCATGGCGCGGCGAAGCGGTGAACTCGACACCGTAACGGGCAAAATCGAAATTGACGTTCATCGTCGCGTTCAGCTCCATTTCGGTCGAGTTGTCCCCGCCGGCAGAGACCTCGCGCAACCGCAGCGAACGGCCGAAATGACGGCGGATCTCCCCTCTTACCCGGTTTTCGTCGAGGGTAATCCTCTGCGGCGAGCCCTCCCGAACGGACAACCTGTCCAGATCGTTGGTAGCCAAACGGTAATCGGAGGTAAAGCGAATCGCCCGGGGAAAACGCTTCGCACATTCGTTGCAAAAAATGCAACGGTCGAGCCGGATCGTGAACGGCGATGCGACAATCGCACCGGAAGGACACATGGCCTCGAGTTCAGCGGACTCCTCTTCGGACATCCCTCCGGAAATCACCGGGCGTCCCCGGAACGTATCGGGAAGTTCCACTGTCCTCAGGTCGGGAATAGCCTGCCGCCCGTGGCTGCGCAACACACGTATTTTGGAAAGCACCATAATTACTCTGTTTTAACACCCCTGCATTCTGCTACGGTCCTTACAAGTCATGGCCGCAATAGGAAAGGTTGAAACTTTTGTTGCAGATCGGAAAGTCGGAAATGCCGGCACCGCGTACCGAAAGTGCCAGCGCCGTCCAGTTGTGCAACGACGGGTCGTATATCTTGTACTGCCGGAACTGCCCGTCGCTGCCGGTAATCCCGACATGGCACACTTCGCCGCGCCACCCTTCGACCAACGAAAAAGCAAGCGCATCGCTCTCCAGCGCCATCCGGTAATCGGGCAAGCTTGCAACGCGCATCCCGCAATCGAGCGTATCGAGCAGTGTCCGCACATACCCGGCCGATTGCGCCACTTCGCGCATCCGAACCCTCAGCCGTGCATATACATCGCCGGAATTCTCCGCCACAGGATCGTGCGCAATCAATTTGCCGTACGCACCACGGGGATGGGTCTGCCGGATATCCCGTACCAAACCGGAAGCCCGGGCCGCCATGCCGACAGCCCCGATACGCAATGCCTGCGTGCGGGTGACCACGCCGCAATCCTCAAAACGGGCCAGAACCGACGAGGTTCCTTCCAAACTGTGCACGACCTCGGCATAGCGCGTTTCCACCTCATTCAGGTTTTTCAAGACCAACATCTTGAGATCGTCCGTCAGCGGATAATGAGTTCCGCCGAAACGGATCAATCCTTTTGCAAAACGGTTTCCGCACCAACGCTGTGTCGTATTAATCACAATTGTGCGCAGGGCCTCGCAGGCCACCTGCCCCAACTGGTAACCGATATCCATGCACAGCGCCCCCGTATCGGCCAGATGCATCGCAATACGCTCCATCTCCAGGGCTACGGTGCGTTCTATGCCCAGATCGTTCGCGGCCAGATCGAATTCCAATCCGGGTTCGCCGAGTCCTTCGGCAACCTCAGCATAGGCGAGAGCGTGGGCTACGACGCTGTCTCCCGCAATACTTTCGGACAGGACGGATTGCCGCAACCGATTCGGCGTCCCGCAAATCAGGCGTTCGATCCCCCGGTGCTGGAATCCCAGTACGATTTCGAGATGAATGACTTGCTCCCCGTTGCAAATAAAGCGGAAACAACCCGGTTCGATAATCCCCGCATGGATCGGCCCAACGTTGACCTCATGCAGGGCCTGCCCGCGAATGGCGTAAAAAGGATAGTTGTTCAGCGTCCGGCTACGGTCGGCACGGTCGTGTGCAAAACGCAACGGTTTGTTCCACGGATGGTCGGCGAAACAGATTCCGTATTGCTCGGTCAACTCGCGTTCGAACGGGTGTGCAGCCGGATATAGTGCGGTCAGCGACGGCAGCGGTGACGTATCGTTCGGATCGAGCCGGCTCGAGGCGATCAAAATTTTGCCGGACGCATCGTCCAGCACCAGACAAAAGAGCCGCAAACCTTCCTCGGAAGGCATCCCGAAATAGGCGGCGAGGTGGCACGGCTCGTTACGCAGGTAGCCGTGCATCCCCCGGAGAAATTCGGTATACGGGAAACAGGGAATCGCATCGAGTTTCACACTCCCCTGCCGGTTGGATGTCATGAACCACTTTTTCATCTAAAAGGCGATAACGGCATTGATAAATTTGATCAGGAACGGTGGCTGCACGATGCCCAGCACCGAAGCCCCGGCGATCAGCAACAGGCCGCACCAGGTCAACCCCAGGTGGATACGCAGGGAAGGCATCGGCAGCGGGTTTCCCACCGGTTTGTAGCACAATTTCAGAATGCGCGAACAAAAACTGAACATGACAAAGCAAAGCAACAGCGCCAGCAGAACCAGCAACCACCACCGCCCCGATTCGATGACCTGGCGCAGAATCATCATTTCGGAAACGAACAGCACCGAAGGCGGAAAAGCCAGCAGAGACATGCCGCCGAGCAACAGGGCTACGGCTCCGGTACGGTTCACGTCGATATATCCGCCAATGCGGTTCATCCGGTAAGTGCCGTAAACTTTCCCGACCTGCGCCATTTGTACGAACATCCCCGACTTGATCAGTGCATGGGCGATCACCTGCAGCAGTGCCGCGAAAATCCCGATCCCCCCCACGCCGAGCCCGACTACGGAGAGGCCCATGCACTCGACCGTCGAATAGGCGAGGAAACGCTTGTAGTTGTTCGTACGGCGCAGGTATACCCCCGCAATCAGCAACGAAATCAGCCCCGCAAGGATCAACACATGCGAAAACCACTCGTAAACGGGCGAGGCGGCCGCCACGCGGTAGACGCGGAAAAACGAAACGAAACCGGCATTGACCAGCACCGTCGAGATGACGGCCGAAGCCGGTGCGGGTGCGGCAAAATTGGCATCGACACCGATCGTATAGAGCGGAAAAACCTCCATCTTGCAACTGTATCCCACCAGGATAAACAGGAAAGCTATCTTCAGGTAGAGCGGATTGCCCGAGGCTACCGTCCGTGCCAGGTTCGCATACGACAGTTCGCCACCCGCAGTAACGGTGCTCAGCAGCAGGATACCCAGGTAAGCCACGGCGATCCCGAGCGAACAGATGAATATATATTTCCACGTAGCCTCCAAACTCCGCGTATTGCGGCGGTGGTAAACCAGCCCGGCCGTACAGAGCGTGGTGGCCTCGAGAAAAATCCAGGTCACGGCGATGTTATTGGCGAAATAGACGCCCGTGGCCGACACGCAAAGCAGCATCAGCGAAATGTTGTAAAGCTTGAACTGGCGCAACGTCTCGCGGTCGAGGTAGAAATTGCTCTGCACGAAAGCCACCGCCGAAATCACGGCCATCAGCACGAAAAAGATCGCGCCGAGCAGGTCGAACGTAAAAAACTGCGACTCGACCTCCCCGATACGGAACGGAATGACAGCAGCGGCAAACCCGGCCTGCACCAGGTAATAGAATGCGGCAAAAATGCGTACAGTGCGATGCTGTGCGGCCAATGCGACAAAACCAACAATAGCCAACGAGATGAGCAGGAAAATAAACATCATGGCATCAGTCCTTGAGCGAGGTTAGCGAATCGGAGTTGAAATCGTGCAGGCGTCGGCCGATCTTACCGGCAAACAGACCGAGCATCAGCACGCTCATCAGGATATCGAGCAGGATCGCGATATTGATCAGGTAGGGCATTTCGACACCGATGGCCATAGAGAAGAGGAACACGCCATTCTCGATAACCAAAAAGCCGACCAAATGCGAGAAGATACGTTTGTGATTCACGATCAACAGCATCCCGCTGAGCAGCGCATAGAGTGCCACGCCGAAGAACACCCGGTCGATCTGCGTATCGGCCAGATAATAGGTGACGACGATGCTGCACAGCAGCGCGGCGAGCGACAACAACAACTGGTTGAAGGTCGCGACCGAAGCCGCATGCACACGGTCGATACCCGTCCGGCGGATAATGTTATAAAGCAATACCGGAACAATAATCGCTTTAAAAACCAACGTTTCAGCTACGATAAAGACCAACTCCGGCCAGTCGATCGACCGAAGGCTCCACAACGCCACGGCCAACAACAACCAGCCCTGCAATCCCACCAACGAAGCATAATGGCGGAACCGCTCGACGATCGAGAGGTACAGCAGCGTCACGACATACAATATAATCAGTGCAAGCAACATAATCTCCTATCCGATCCGGATTTGGTTCAACAACAGGAAGGCGATGACGAAAGCCACCAGCGCAACCGCGAGGATCGTCACGATGTACGTGCTGTTGCGCGCCATGCGGCTGCGGGCCAAAAACGACTCGACGATACCGATCGCCAGCCCGGCCGCGAGACCCAACAGGAGTACTACAATCGTGTCCCAATACAGTACCGAAGCGAATGCCGAAGCGGCCAGTACGGCCAATAGCCCGGCCTTGATCCAACCGGCAAGGGTAATCAACGCCAGATCGAATCCACTATAATCCAACACCATCGCTTCATGAATCATCGTCAGTTCGAGGTGCGTACGGGGATCGTCCACCGGAATCCGCCCGGCTTCGACCAGCATAATCTTGAACAGCGCATACATCACCAATACCATCACGACGACCATTTCGGGCGTACCGCTCCCCACTCCGGCAAAAACCTGGGAAAAACTGAGGCTGTCCGACACCAGTGCGAGCGTTCCGGCCACCAGGAAAAGCGCCGGCTCCAACAAGGCGCCGTAAAGCGCCTCGCGGCTGGCCCCCATCCCGTCGATGCTGCTTCCTGTCTCCATGGCGGCGAGGATCAGCATTACGCGCCCCAGCGCCAGCAAATAGCAAAACAGGACGATGTCTCCATTGAACGCGAGTACGGCGGAAAAATCGCCGACCGGTACCAACAGCATGGCCGCCATGGTCGAAGCCAGATAGACCACCGGGGCGAGCCGGAACACAAACCCCGTCGCCGGACTGTAAACAGGCGCCTTGCACAACAACGCCCCCAACCGACTGATATGCTGATAGAAAGGAGCCCCCTTACGGCCGGCCAACAAGGCCCTTGTCCGGACGATCATTCCGGGCAGCATCAGTGTAACGAACAGGTTCAATACTAAACTCATCGTATAAATCGGTATCTTAGAGCAGATTCAGGATCGACAACAAAAACACGAGGGCCAGGAACAACAGCGCATAGAGCACGTAATGGTTGACCTTGCCGGTACGGAACATCACCAACCGCGCGTTCATACGGCGCAACAGGTAACTCCACCACCGGGCGAACAGCGAGTCGAGCGTATCCTTATGCCGTACGTCGAAATGGTGCTCCGTGGGAAAAATCTCGTCGGCGGCGATCCGTGCGGGATCGAGCCGGTTGGTAATCATCCGTTCCGAGATGCGGCCCAGTCCCTCGCTGAACGATTCGCCGGTATACTGCATCCGGGAGGTCACCGCCGTAAAGCCGCAATTCCATGTGGGCGAAGAGCTTTCTGCACGACGGCGCACGACCCACGAGCGCAACAGCCACAATATGACGGAAATTCCCACCAGCATCCCGATCCCGTAAGTAAGCGGCAGGAAGCTGTCTGAAAAAGACACCGTGCGGTCCAATACGTCCGCCGGAACAGAGATCGGAGAGGCTCCCGAAACATCGGCAATCCGGGCCACGAGCCCGACGATCCACCGCAACGCGAACACGGGCGCCAACCCCACCAACAGGATACCCGCCAGCGGCAACGCCATCGCCGCGAGCATCGGACGGGAAACCTCCCGTGCCCGCTCGGCCACTTCGCTGCGCGGAAATCCCGAGAAGACAACCCCGTAAAGTTTCGTGAAGGCCAGCACGGCCAGCCCCCCGATCAGCGCGAGAAAAATCAGCCCGGACAGTGCAATGACCGTCACCGGTCCGTTGGCCGCAATTCCGTCAAGCAGACCCATATAAATCAGAAACTCGGAAACGAACCCGCTCAGCGGCGGCAACGCGCAGATCGCCAGCGTCCCGACCAGAAACAGGATCGCCGTCACGGGCATCCGTTTGCCCAGTCCGCCCAAATCGTCGAGCGAGGTGGTGTGCGTGGCCGTATAGATATTGCCTGCCCCCATAAAAAGCAGCGACTTGAAGAACGAATGGTTCAGCGTGTGCAGCAGCGCTCCGGCCATACCTGCGTAAAAAATAGGGTCGCTTCCTTCCGCCTTGCCGAGCAGCGCGGTACCGAGAGCGATAAAGATGATCCCGATATTTTCGATGCTCGAATAGGCGAGCAATTTCTTCACATCGTTCTGCAACGCCGCGAGGATCACGCCCCACAAGCCGGTTACCGCACCGATGCACAGCACGATCAGCCCGATCGCGAACAGGTGCGAATCGAAACAGGAGACGACGCGCATCACGCCGTATACACCGGTTTTGATCATCACACCCGACATGAATGCGGAAATGTGGGCCGGAGCGGCCGGATGCGCCTCGGGCAGCCAAACATGCAACGGGAAAATACCCGCTTTCATTCCGAAACCGATGAGGAATACGATGAACAGCGGGATGATGTTTCCACCCTGTTCACCGTAGAGTGCCAACGCATCGAACGATGCGGGCAAGCCGCTCGCATACAACGTGACGAATCCCGCCAGCAGGAACAAAAAACCCACATGCATCAGGATCAGGTAGCTGAGTGCGGCCCGGCGCACTTCGCGGCGCTCGGCATCGAACAGCATCAGCACGAACGACGACAGCGTCATCACCTCCCACGCGAACAGGAAGCTGAATCCGTCGCGCAGCGTCACGACCAGCAGCATCGACAGGTACAGAACGCCCAGGCCGCAATAGTGCAGCGAGATCTGTGCCGGGGATTTGCGGCCCAAATAGGGCTTTATATAACCTTTCGCATAAATCAGCACCGCGACGGCCGACAACGACAATATAATGAGGAAAAAGGAAGACAGCGGATCGGTAACGCCGTATTGCGGACCGAAAACGATATTGATTCCCTCGGGATAAATTCGCCCTCCGCCAGAAAACACCCCGACAGCCTCATACAGGGCCGACAATACTCCGAGGCCGACGACACAGAAAGCGACCTGCCATTTCCACCGCACCGGAACCGCAAAAACGGCCAGCGACAGCAACATCAGTGCTATAACGGACTCGATAAACATACGCGCGGCTAATTCTTCGGATAAGATTCATTGACGAACGCGACCGCCGCGACAGCTGCCACGGCAGCCGTTTCAGTACGAAGGCGGCTACGCCCCAAAGAGATATCGGCAAACCCATACTGACGGGCTAATCCGATCTCTTCGGGCGAAAAATCGCCTTCGGGCCCGATCAGCACCGTCACACGGCTTCCCGGAGAGATGAGTTGCCCGATAAAACGGCGCGGCATATCCTTTTCGCAATGGGCGATCAGCTTCACCCCGTCGAACGGCCGTGCGACCCATTCGCGCAGCGGCGTCAGCGGCTCGACTACCGGATGATAGGCCTTGAGCGATTGTTTGACGGCACTGGTAACCACCTTCTCCAACCGGTCTGTCTTGAGCGTGCGACGCTCGCAATGATCGGTCAGCAACGGTACGATACGGTCTACGCCGATCTCGGTCGCCTTCTCGGCGAACCACTCGAACCGGTCGGTATTTTTGGTCGGGGCAACGGCCATCACCAGCTCGTAGCCCCGTTTTTCGAACTCAGGCCAGCGTTCGCGGATCACGACACGACAATGTTTCGGCGACGCTTCGACGATCTCGGCCCGGCACATCGTTCCCCGGCCGTCAGTCAGGTGCAGCGAATCGCCCGCCCCAAGACGCAATACCCGCACGCAATGCTTCGATTCCTCCTCGGAAAAAACATAAGAACCGGTGTCAGGATCGAGCTCGGGAGCGTAAAAGAGTTGCATGAGCGGCGGATTTTATCTAATTTTAGCGGCGGAAACGAATTTCCATCACAAAGATACGACAACGAACCTAAAGAAACAAAAACGATCTAACCTCCAGAGCCAATTCCCGGACAATTATGAAAAATTTATCCGCATTGACATTTCTCATGATCATGACGACACTTCTAAGCGGCTGCAAAAGCAAACAGGCTGAGAGCAATCCGCTGCTCGAAACGTGGAGTACTCCTTTCGGCGTACCCCCTTTCGACAAGATCAAAACCGAGCATTTCAAACCTGCGGTCGAGGCGGGTATCCGCCTGCACGAAGCGCAGATCGACTCGATCGTAAAAAACACCGAAACCCCGTCGTTCGGAAACGTCATCGAGGCACTGGACCGCAGCGGCGAGGTGCTGAACAACGCCTATACGGTCTTTTCCCTGCTGAACTCCGCCGAAAGCAACGACCGGATGCAGGCGGACGACATGGAAATTTCTCCGCTGGTATCCGCCCACAACGACAACATTTACCTGAACGACCGCCTATTCCAAAAGGTAAAAGCCGTTTACGACCAGCGCGAATACCTCTCGCTCGATCCACAGCAGCTACGGCTCACGGAACAAACTTACAAGCGGTTCGTGCGGGCCGGGGCACTGCTCACGCCCGCGCAGAAGGAGCAGCTTAAAAAGATCAACGAGCAGCTCTCCAGACTCGGCGTACAATTCGGCAACAACCTGCTCGCCGACAACAACGCCTTTACGCTGGTAATCGACAAACAGGAAGACTTGGCAGGAGTGCCCGCCTCTATCCAGTCGGCGGCCAGCACCGAGGCGGTGAACCGCAAGATGGAAGGCAAATGGGTCTTTACGCTCAGCAAGCCGAGTATGATTCCGTTTCTGAGCTACTCCGAGCGGCGGGACCTGCGCGAAAAGCTCTACAAGGCCTACCTCGAACGCTGCAACCGCGGTGACAGCACCGACAACAAACAGATCGTGAACGAGATCGCGAAACTCAGGCTCGAAAAGGCCCGGCTGATGGGCTATCCCTCTTACGGCGCCTTCGCACTCGACGACGAAATGGCCCAAACGCCTGAAAACGCCTATGCACTGCTCGACAAGCTGTGGCAGCCATCGTTGGAGCTGGCAAAAAAAGAGCTCGAAGAGATGAAAGCGATCAAAAAAGCCGAAACCGGCGACGACAGCTTCGAATCGTGGGACTGGTGGTATTATGCGGAAAAAGTACGCAAGCAAAAATACGACCTCAACGAGGAGATGCTTCGCCCCTACCTCTCGCTCGACAATGTCGTGCAGGGTATTTTCCAACTCAGCAACCGCCTCTGGGGCATTACCTTCCGGCCCGTATCGGTGCCGGTTTACCACAAGGAGTGCATAGCTTACGAAGTATTGGACAAGGATAACAAACACCTGGGGATCCTCTATTTCGATTTCTTCCCGCGCCCGGGCAAGCAGGGCGGCGCATGGTGCGGCGCTTACCGCGAAGAGCGCTATGAAGAAGGCAAACGTATCGCTCCGGTCGTAACGATCGTCGCGAACGTAAGCCGCCCGGCAACTCCCAACGGAGTGGCGTTGCTGAACCTCGACGAAACCGAAACCCTCTTCCATGAGTTCGGCCACGCGCTGCATAGCCTTTTCTCCCAGGTACATTACGCAGGTATCGGCGGCGTGGAACAGGATTTCGTCGAACTCCCCTCCCAATTGATGGAAAACTGGGCGTTCGAACCGGATATGCTGCGGATGTATGCGAAACATTACCAGACGGGCGATCCAATGCCGGACGATCTGATCGAAAAAATCCAACGAAGCGCGCTGTTCAATCAGGGTTTCACCACAACCGAACTGCTGGCCGCCTCGCTTTCGGACATGGATATCCACACGATCACCCAATACCGGCCGATCGACCTCAACGCTTTCGAAAAGGAGATGCTGAACGGCAAACGGGGACTGATCCCGCAAATCGAACCACGTTACCGTTACCCCTATTTCGCACACATTTTCGGCGGGGGATATGCCGCTGGGTATTACAGCTACATCTGGGCCGAAGTACTCGACAAGGATGCTTACGAAGCTTTCGTCGAGAGCGGCGACATTTTCGACCGGACGACGGCGGAATCGTACCGCAAAAATATCCTCGAGCGCGGCGGTAGCGAAGGCGGTATGGAACTGTACAAAAAATTCCGGGGCCATGAGCCGGATATCAAACCGTTGATGATCAAACGCGGACTGATCGAGATGCCGGCCGACACCGCAGCCCGGCCCGCTCCGCTCGACACGGCAGCGCGCAATGCCTCGATCCGCCGCATTATCGGGCAACAGTGACGCCGGAACCGGCTTTTATTCGCATACAAAGTCAAATACCGTAACAAGACAGGCGCCGTACGGCGCCTGTCTTGTTACGGTTAAAAACGTGTGCATCATCGAAGAACAGTAAATCCGCAACCTCTCGTACCGCATCGCATGGAAGCCGGTAACCTGAAACCGGACCGATTCATCCCCGGCAGACCGGATATACCCGCCCTGGCCGGGCCACACGAAATCAGATAGTATACCCCGCACCCATCAGATCAGGATTCCGATCAGTGTGGCGGACATGCAGGAAACGAGCGTCGCACCGACAACGGCCAACAATCCGAAACGGGTCAGGAAAAGTTTTTTATTCGGGGCCAGCGAACCGATGCCGCCGATCTGAATGCCTATCGAAGCCAGATTCGCAAAACCACACAACAGATAGGTAGCAATGATGACCGAACGCTGGTAAACAAAAGCTCCGGCCTCTTTATACGCCGCCAAATCGGCATACGCGACGAACTCGTTGATCGCGATTTTCTTGCCGAGCAGCGCCGCTACCAACGGCACATCCTCCCGGGCTACCCCGATCAGCCATGCGACCGGCGTAAAGGCCAGGCTCATGATAAATTCGAGGCTCAGCCCGTCGAAACGGCCTCCGGAGAAAGCAAGTATCCATTCGTTCAACCCGGTATAACGTCCGATCAGCCCGCCGAGCAGGTAGTTCAGGAAAGCGACGAGCGCAATGATGACCAACAACATGCCTGCAATATTGACCGCCAGTTTCACGCCCTCGATCGTACCGTTGGAGAGCGCATCGAAAAAGTTGGCGCCGACCGAATCGCTCGATACCTTGGCCTCTTTACGGACAGCTCCCGTCTCGGGGAAAATGATCTTCGCAATCACGACCGTCCCCGGGGCAGCCATGACCGATGCCGAAATTAGGTGTTTGGCAAAAATCACCGTCGCCTGCGGATCGCCGTCGCCCAACATCAGGATGTAAGCGGCCATCACCCCTCCGGCAATCGTAGCCATGCCCGAAACCATCACGAGGAACAGTTCTGAGTCCGACATGTCGGACAGGTATTTTTTCGTCAGCAGCGGCGATTCGGTCTGTCCCAGAAAGATATTACCGGCGGCCACCAATCCTTCGGCACCACTGATATACAACAATTTGCGCAATCCCCAGGCAATCCATCCCACGACCCACTGGATCACTCCGTAAAAATAGAGGATACTGGTCAGTGCGGCGAAAAAGACAGTGACAGGTAAAACTTGGAACACAAAGATATAGCCGACCTTATTCACATCGACCAGATCGCCGAACAGGAACTTCGAGCCGGCGTGCGTAAAGTCGAGAATTTTGACGAAACAACGCCCCAGCACCTCGATAAAGTTACCGACAAACGGCACGTAGAGGATCGCTACACCCAACACCAACTGGAGCAACAGCGCGACGGCAATTTGCGTCCAATCAACGGCACGCCGGTTGCGGCTGAACAGGTACGCGATAAAAATCAGGGCAAGGATTCCGAGAAATCCCCGAAAAACGGTCACCAGCATAGGTTCAAAACTATTAAAAAGGCCGTAACAACTTTCGCTCTTCGCCGGCGGAACGGTCATCCGCAAAATACCTGGAATACAAGATCATGAGATCATGGAACACCACCCCGTGCAAGGATCAATCACCGGTATCGGCCTTGTTGCAAAAATCGATATTCCAAACCGGCTATCATCAAGGAATAATATCGGGCACTCCTATATCGGACAAAAGTAGGTTATTTTTCGGCACAGCCGCGGGACGGACGAAAAAAAGCGGCGCCGAAGCACCGCTTTATCATAACTTTTATCTTTTAAGGCTATTTATTTTACCCGGTATCGTTCAAACCCGTCCCTCTCTCCGGGGTTACACCGGATCGGTTTCGAGGCATATTTCCGGACAAGGAACGGTTTCCGGCCCCGGGGAATCCTTCTTTGGGAGAAGCACCTGACGCCGGGTCGCCGCCCTAAAGCGGTTTACCGTCGCGGTCGACCAACTGCACTTTACCCAGGTTTAGTGCTTTCACACCGGAGAGCTGGCTCTTTGCATCGCCAACCACGACAACCACCATCTTGCCGAAGTCGATATTTTTCGCGATTACCGCTTTAGCCTGTTCGAGGGTCATCTCTTTGAGGACTTTCTCACGCTGCAACGGATAATCTTCGCTCAGGCCATAGATCGAGATGTCGCGCAACAGGCCCAACAACGCGCCGGGCGTCTCGAACGAACCGTTCATCGTACGCAACAGCGCCGTACGCGTCTGGTCGAGGTACTCCTGCGAGAACTCCGCCCCGTAACCCGACAAAATATCGCGGAACAGTGCGAGCGATTCTTTCGTCACCGTAGCCTGCACGCTCGAACGGGCAGCGAAGTAGTTGTTATAGATGCCCTGCGTGAAGCTAGAATAAGCGCCGTAGGTATACCCGTGCTTGAGGCGCAGGATATCGAACAGCAGGCTGCCCGACGAAGCGCCCAGCTTGTCGTTGACCACCACGGCGGGATAAGCCTCGGGGCTGGCCACCGGCATCGCTTTGTCGCCGATCATGATGTAGGACTGGCGGGCGCCCGGATAGTCGATGAAATAGACTTTGGCCTCGGGCCGGACATCTGCGGAGACGATCTGCGGAGTTTCCACCTCTTTGGCTTTCCAGTTCTTCTCCAGGGAACCGAGCGAAGAGACCACCTCCTGTTGGCTCAGGCCTCCCACGAAGCTCACCTTGGCCACCGAAGGCGAGAGATTGGCCTCGTAAAATGCTTTCGCATCGTCGAGCGTCAGGCCGCTGACGGTTTGTTCCGTTCCGTCGGGCGTATAGGAGAGAATGCTCTCCGAACCGAATACCTGCTTGCGGAACAACTGCTGTCCGATCAGCGAAGGATCGGCCGCATTCTGGCGGATATTGTCGAGCATGCGTTCCTTCACTACCTCGAACGACTGTGCGTCCCAGCGGGGATGCAACAGCATCTCTTCGACAAGGGCGATCGCCTGGGGGTAATTCTTCTTCAGGCAACTACCCGTCACGACCATCGTCTCCGTACCGGACTGCACCGAAATGCGGGCGCCGAGGGTGCCGATAGCCTCCTCGAGTTCGGCCGGAGTTTTATATTCGGTACCTTCGTTGAGCATATTCGCGGTCAGCTTCGCAAGACCTGCCTTGGCCGGCGTGTCGGCCAACATACCGTTGCCCAGTTCGATGGCGAAATTCACCAGCGGCAGCTCGCTGTAAACGATGCCCTTTACGGTCATGCCGTTACCGAGCGTAGCATTCCAAACGGCAGGCACCTTCAGTTCGGGGGTATTGGACATCAGGGCCGGCTCAACGCTGCGGTCGAACGACGAAGGAGTACGCTCGTACGGATCATCGACGATCGCACCGCCCTGCGAATTGAGCTGCTGATCTTCGATCGACTCCTGGTTCACCACGGCCGGAACAGATCCGGTCAGGGCCAGGTCGAGCTGTCCTTTGGGTACGATACTGATGCCGAGGTACGGTTTGCCCTTGATGTATTTGTTGTACACGCGCATCACATCTTCGGGGGTGACGGCCTTATACTTTTCGAGTTCGTGGATCGTCCGGTCGGGCGAACCGCCGAATACGTTGTCGTGGGCCATCGCGATCGCCTTGCCGTTGGTCGAAACCAAGCGGTTGTAAGTGCGCGTCTCCTCGATGTTCTTGTAGCGTTCGAGGTCTTTCGGGTCGACTCCCTCCTTCTCGAAGCGGGCATACGCCTCTTCGATACCGGCGTACACGTCGTTCAGGTTCACTCCGGGAAAAGTCGTCGCATTGAGCAGCGCCAGGCCCGCGATCTCCAGCTGGTAATTGAACATATCGACCGAAGGCACGAGCTTGCGCTCCTCGACCAATACCTTGTACATCGGGGATTTTTTATCTCCCGCCAACAGGTTGCACAGGAAATCGAGTGCATAGCCGTCCTCGTTGTAAGCCTCCACCGCAGGATAAGTCATAACGATCATCGGCGCATTGCAAAACGCATCTTCATACGAAATGCGCTTGGTCGAATCGAGCGTCACGTTCTGAACGACCGGAGCCTCGGGCTTCGGCCGGGCGGGAATCTCACCGAAATATCTCTGGATCAACTCCTTGGTTTTAGCCACATCGAAGTCACCCGCCACGACCAGCGTCGCATTGCTGGTGGTATAGTACTTATTGTAGAACTCCTTGACATCTTCGACCGTCGCGCTACGTAGGTCGGGAATTTCGCCGATCACCGTCCAACTGTAAGGATGTCCCTCCGGGAAGAGGTTTTTAAATACGAGGTCGAACGCCAGCCCGTAGGGCACGTTCTCACCCTGGCGCTTTTCGTTCGACACCACGTCGATCTCACGCTTGAGACCGCCTTCAGTCACCGTATTGATAAAATACCCCATGCGGTCGGACTCCATCCACAGCACTTTCTCCAGCGCGTCACGCGGCACCGTTTCGAAATAGACCGTTCCGTCGTTGCTCGTCCCGCCGTTGAAAGAGCCGCCCATCGCATCGATCTTCTGGAAAAACGCATTGCGCGGCAGGTTCTCCGAACGCTGGAACAGCATGTGCTCGAAGAAGTGCGCGAAACCGGTCTTGCCCGGTTTTTCACGATTGCTGCCCACATGGTACTGGATCGCCACCGACACCACCGGGTCGGATTTATCCTCGTGCAGAACCACCTCGAGACCGTTGTCGAGTTTGTATTTTTCATATTTCAGGGATGCGGCATCCCCGTTTTTACAGCTGCTCATGCCTGCCATAACAGTAGTCATCAGTAAAGGAATCATCAATTGTTTTCTCATAGACAGAAGGGTTTTAGATCGATAAAGTTACGACTTTTCCGACACAGTAACCACTCCCGCAAGACAAATGTGAACTATTTTTAGCTAATTTTGTTTTTTATTGCCTCACCAAACCCGCCAATTTTCAATGAAAAAGAACCTATTCTTCGTATTGTTGCTCTGCAGTGTTTTACAGGGAACCTCCCAGACCCCGGCCGAATTCAAGACCCCAGCCAACCGGTACCGGCCCAAACCGCTTTGGTTCTGGAACAACACGACGGTCACCCGCAAGGGTATCGACACCCAACTCAAAGCGCTCAAGGAACAGGCGGGGTACGGTGGCGTATCGATTTTACCGTTCGGTGCCAAATTCGGGCCAAAATACCTCTCTCCGGAATATTTCGACCTGTACGAATACACTGCGGGAAAAGCCGAGGCCCTCGGAATGCAACTTTCATTATACGACGAATACGGATTCCCGAGCGGCAGCGGCGGCGCGATAGGCGGCGACGATATTCCCCGCTTCCTGAACCGCTACCCGTCACTGGCCATGAAGCGTCTCGACAAAATCGAGGAAGAGGTGGACGGTGGGACGGTATACCACAAACCGGCGTCGGCCGCAGGCAAGCTGATGGCCGTCGTAGCGATGGATACCGCCACGAAAGAGCGGATCGACCTGACGGACAAGATCACCGAAGGGGTGATCGTCTGGAAAGTACCTGAAGGCAGGTGGAAAATCATGCAGTTCGTCTGCGTGAACGACGGCGACCCGAACATGGACTACCTAAGCAAAGACGCGGCCAGGGCTTACGTCACGATGACGCACGAACAGTATTACAAGCGTTTCCCCCAATATTTCGGTACGACCATCACCGAAACGTTTTTCGACGAACCGACCCTTTACCGGGCCAAAGGACGGGTCTGGACCCCCTCTTTCAACGATGAATACCGTGCCCGGTACGGTTCCTCTCCCGCACTTTACTACCCGGCGTTGTGGTACGACATCGGCCCCGAAACCGAGGCGGCACGCAATGCACTGTTTACGCTGCGTAGCGACCTGTATGCCGAAGCGTACCCGCTGACCATCAGCCGGTGGAGCGCCGCACACGGCGCACTGGCGACCGGCCATCAGGACAACGAAGAGGTCGAGAACCCGGTAGGTACGTCGGGAGACCTGATGAAGTGTTTCCGCTACCTGGACATTCCCGGCATCGACAAAATCGGCACGTGGGCCGAACGTCCCACCGAACGTTTTTACAAGATCGTCAGTTCGGCCGCTTACAACTGGGACCATTCGCTGGTCATGTCCGAGACATACGGCGCCATGGGGAACCTTCCCTGGGACAGCCTCTATTCGATCGCAATGGACCAGTTCGCCAAGGGAATCAACGTACTGATCCCGCATGCCGCATGGTACGACGACGACAACGTGACATTCCTGCCCGAACTGTCGTCCCGCAATCCGCTCTATGCAGACGGACTGTACGACTTCAACACGTTTCTCGGACGGATGCACACGATACTGCAAAACGAAGACCGCTTCGTGGCCGAAATAGCCGTACTCTACCCGATCCATACGATGCAGGGCGACCACCGTTTCGACGGTCCGCTGGATCCGTATCGGGGTGGCGTGGAGATCCCCTATCTCGACTATGTACAGCTCGGACAGATGCTGACCGACGGCCTCGGGCGCGATTTCGAATGGCTCCATCCCGAAGTGCTGGCCGACCGCTGTACGGTGGGCAAACGCGGCACCCTCGACCTGAGCGGCACGAAACAATACAACTCGTTCCATACGCTGATTATCCCAGCTTCGAAAACCATCAGCGTCAGCACGCTCAACCAGGCAGCAGCGTTATACGAAGCCGGCGGAAAGGTCATTTTCACGTCGCAGTTGCCGACCCGTTCAGCCGAAGCCGGAGCCGACGATTGGGTGGTGACCCTGATGGGTGAACTGCTGCCGCAAGCGGCCCAGGGAGTATACCGGAACCACAATAAAAACGGCGGCGAGGTGTTATTCATCGAGCACCCCGACCTTCAGACGCTCTCCCTGGCCCTACAACGCACAGAACCGTACGATGTGGAAGGGATCGGTTACACCCCAGCGATGGCGCTGGCCGACGGAAAGGCTAATCCGGGCCTGAAAGGCGGTGCGGTACCGCTGCGCTATATCCATAAAGAACGTAACGGTAAATCGATTTTCTATTTCGCCAACCTCTCGGACGAACCCTTCGACAAAGAGATCGCCCTGCGCGGCAAAAAACGGTTCGAACTGTGGAACCCGCACACCGGAGAAACCTATCCGGTCGCGGCGCACTACGACAAAAAGGGCAAAGAGAATATCACGCTGCTCCGGCTGACGCTGCCCCGGCTCAAATCCCTGTTTCTGGTCGAAAAATAACTGCCCCGCGAACCGACGGCCGGTTTTCCCACACCAGACAATCGGCCTCGGTTCAGCCCTGGCGATGAGCGCCACGACCGGCACAATATAGATTGAGAAAGAAGTAAACAGTCAGCAGATAAAGACGTAAACAAGCAAACGAATAGCCGGGCTTCCCAAAGAGGATGAAGACGCGCTCCAAACACTGCACATAATCGGATTGCGGATAAACGCCCGGCAGGGTCAAATCCGGACTGAGAAAAACCATCAAAATAGCGAAGGCAGCCGATAATAGGGCTGCCTTCGCTATTTTGATCCATGGCTATCCTCCATTTGCGGTTGATCTGCCATGCGCAATATCACAGGAGATTACGCGTAGAATCCGGATACTTCCCGGCGCCGGGAAGTTCTGCTGCCGGCGGTTCATGTCCCCGGGAATTACGCGTCTGCGGACATCCGCCGCACCTCTTACAACTCTTTGATCCGGATATTGCGGAAATGCACCTCCGAACCGTGGCCGAGGAAGCCGATATGTCCTTTCTCGTTGAGCAGGCCCGGATGCTGCTTGTGATCCGCCGTAGCTTTGCCGTTATCGCTCGCTTTCGCAATATCGCCGTCGACAATCACCTCGCCGTTCAGAATCACCTTGATGTGGTTGCCTTTCGCAATCACTTCCTGATAGTTCCACTCGCCTACAGGTTTCAGTGCACCGCGTTTAGCGGGAATTACCCCGTAAACCGAACCGTGATACTGGTAAGGTTCGAGATTCTTATAGATCGGTGCGTCGTTATCGAGAATCTGCAACTCCATCCCTACATAGGCGGCATCGCCCTCGGTCGGGGTACGGATACCGAGACCGTTGTTCGCTCCCGGCGTCAGCTTGAACTCGAAGCGGAAAACGAAGTCCTTGTACTCGTCTTTCGTGTAAAGGTTGCCGCCGTAGCTGCCCTCGTGCGGAACGAGCGAAATCATGCCGTCGTTGCTGACATAATCGCGCGTATTGCCGATCCACTCGTGCATGTTGGTACCGTCGAACAGCACCTTGAAACCCTCTTTCTGCTCTTCGGCCGAAAGTTCGTACGGTGCGGTGCGGGGCAGCTCGTTGATGTAGAGGTTGCGGTAATCAACGCGTGAACCGTGCGCCTGCAACTCGATCTGGTCGATCGCCGGAATCGGCTGCGAGCGGTCCCAATAGTTCTCCATGATCACGTTATCGACCACCTGCTCGCCGTTGAGCCAAACGCTCACGCGGTCGCCGACCATCCGGATGAAGAAAGTATTCCAATGGCCCAGTTTATTGTCGGCCACATGCGAAGGTTTACTCTCGTTGACCTTGTTGTTGTACAGGCCGCCGGAACCCACCTGTGCGCCCACGTTACGGCGCGACGTGTCCCAAATCTGCACCTGCGGGGTACCGCGCAGATAAATACCCGCATCGGGCTCCTTACCGTTGGGATCGAGCCGCCAATCGACATACATTTCGAAATCGCCGTACTGTTTCTCGGTGCAAATATTGTCGTAACCGTCGCCCACAAAGCTCAGCAATCCGTCGGCGACCTGCCAGTCACGGCGCATCGCTTCGTCAGCAACCTTCTGTTTGGCGGCCAATTCCTGCGCGCTCATCTGCGCACGTTTGACCGGATTTTCGACCAATCCTTTCCAACCGGCGAAATCTTTGCCGTTGAACATCGACACGAAGCCTCCTTCTTTTGGCATCGCTGCGATGTGCTTGTTGGCCTCCTCAACCTGGTAGCGCTGGTCGGGATTGGTGCTCACGGCCACCGCTTTTTCCAACAGGTCGGTGACTACCGGACCGTAAAGGTCCTTGCGGGCCAGCGCCGTATTGTAAATGACGTTCACGGCGGCTTGCTGCACGGTGGGATCGGTACTGTTCAGATAATTTCCTGCCAGCACCATAGCCTGCAAGGTCCCGGTGTCGCCCATCTTTTTCAGTATCGTCGCCTTGCGGGCCGGTGTCGAAGCAATGTCCATCGCCTCGGTCAGCATGATCTGCTTGAGTTCGGGCGTTACGCCGGACGCGGCCACACGGCTGACAAAGCCGTCCAGCGCCTTGCCGGCATAAGCGGCATCGCCGGCTTTAGCAATTTTGTAGAGTTCATCCGTCGCCCCCAGTCCTTTCCAGGAAAGCAACGCCGTCAGCGCCTGCTCTTTGGCCGCAGCATCGCCGGATTCGAATCCGTCGGTGATAATTTGCAACGCTTCGGGTGAACCGGTTGCGGCCAACACCACGTAATAACGGGAAGCCGCATCACCGCTGCGGGCCATCTGCGCTTTGACCGTCGCCACCTGATCGGCCACGGAAACCCCGTCCAAGGCAGCGATCACCGCCTGCTGGGCCAGCGGCAGGCGTACACCGTCGGCCGATCCGACCAACGGATAGAGCGCCGCGAGCTGACGCGTTCCCACGACATTTTGCAATGCGGCGTAAGCGGCCGTAGCCACTTCAGCATTGTTGCTTCCGGTCGCCGCCAATACGATATCGGCTTTATCGGTCGCACGGCGTTCCGACAGGATCGACAGGGCATCCACCTGACCTGCAGGCGAACCGTCCTGAACCGCTGCAGCGGCCAGATCGGCCACCACTTTTCCTTTGGTCGAAAGCAGGCAATCACGGGCTGCCTCACGCACGGCATCGGGCGTCTGGCCATCGCTCATCACAGCTGCGATCGCAGCCGGAGCTTCGGGAGCCCCCATCCGGGTAGCGGCCCACATGGCAGCGGTGCTCACTTCCGGATCAGCATCGCCGATGTAGGGGAGAATAGCCGGCAGGGCCGACTGCGCATTTTGAAGCCCCAGATAAGTGATAATGTCAGATTTCACCTCGGGCTTGGCCTTTTTCAGCTCTTTGACCAAAGCATTGTAAACCGGTTCGCCGAGATAGGGCTGAATAAAGCGCAGGGCGGCATTGCGGTACGCGCGGTCGGAGTTTTTGAGCGCCTTGAGCAACTGCGGCACGGCCGACTCTCCTTTGCGCTGTACTTGTGCATATAAATCGGCAATCCGTCCCACCGGGGCGTCGTAATGGATCGTCAGGCTGGTCTCTTCCGGCACCAGAGCCCGTGCTGCGGGCGTCCCGATGGCCAACAGCGCGCAACGCGCCGGATCGCCCAACTGCCCGTCGCCGAGGTATTCGGCCAGTACGGGCACGCTCTCGTCACCGCCGCACCGTTGCAACAAACGGATATAATAAGCCTGTACAACCGGATCGCCGCTCTTTTTAAGCGCACGGGCAATCCCTTCGGCAAAACTCTTGCGGGCCGCTTCACGGCCCGGAGCGGATACATAAGCCGCCCAGCCCGAAAGGGCATAACTGACCGGAACATTATTCGTATCCTCGAACATCGAAGTCATCAGGTCGATCCCTTCGGCACCCGTCGAAACGAGGTCGTCCATCAGGCGGCCGAACTCGGCCTGGTCGCGTGCGGGCATCAATCCCAACGCATCCGACACCTTCGTGCTGGCCGTGCGCCCTGCAGCGGTCTGCGCCTGGACGCCCACCGCCATCACCAGCAGGACAAGGAGAAGCAATATTTTTTTCATCGCTAAATTCTTCATTTTTCGGTTTTCAATACGGTTAAAGGGTCCACGGATAACGCATCGGCTGGTCGATCAGCCGGTTGGCCGCCTCGTCGTCGACAAAGAGCAGCTTATCCGGATCGAACTTCAGGTTGCGGCCCAGCCGGAGCGCTACGGCCCCCATATTCACGATCGTGGCCGAACGGAAGCCGTTCTCCTCGTTGAGCGCGAACTTCTGGCGGCTGCGCACGCAGTCGATGAAGTCGGTCTGCTGCGGCAGCGGATCGGGATACTCGGCGAGTCTCTTCTCCCAGTCGGGAATGTCGCATACGAAGTTGGGATATACCTTGCCGCCGGGTCCTTCGATGTAGGCGTCGTTCGGATCGCCGTTATCCTCGCCGTAGAGGATGATCTGGCAACCATCGTCATAGGTGTAGGCGATCTTGCGCCAGGTACCCACCGCATCGTCATGCTGCTGCGGCGCGTCGATTTCGACCGAGACCGGACTGGTATCGTCCTTGCCCAACAGGTACTGCACGGGGTCGATATAGTGCTGGCCCATATCGCCGAGACCGCCCGCATCGTAGTCCCAATAACCGCGGAATGTAGCGTGCACGCGGTGCGTGCTGTAAGGTTTGTAGGGTGCAGGCCCGAGCCACATGTCGTAATCGAGTTCGGCGGGAACCTGCTGCACGGGCAGGCTGGTCTGCCCCACCCAGAAGAACTTCCAGTTGAACCCGGTATGTTTGCTGATGGTAACCTTCAACGGCCAGCCCAGCATGCCGCTGTCGACGAGCTTCTTGATCTTGTTCACGGTGGTATTCATGCCGTAGAACGTATCGGTGAAACGGAACCAGGTATTCAGGCGGAAAATACTGCCGTTCTGCTTGACAGCCTCCTTTACCCGCTTGCCTTCGCCAATGGTACGCGTCATCGGCTTCTCGCACCAGATATCCTTGCCGGCGCGCGCGGCATCGGCCGACATGATGCCGTGCCAGTGAGGCGGCGTGGCGATATGCACGATGTCCACATTGGGATCGTTAATCAGGTCGCGGTAATCGTGATAGGCGGCGATTTTCTCACCGGCCAGCTGCAAACCGGCATCGAGGTGGTTCCGGTCCACATCGCAGATGGCCACCAGCCGGGTTCCGGCATAGCCGTAATGTCCGCGGCCCATACCGCCGACACCGATGATACCTTTGGTGAGCTGGTCGCTGGGTGCGGTGTGTCCCGGTCCGCCGAGCACATGGCGCGGGACCACGGTCAGCGCTGCCGCTCCCAGCAAGCTCTTTTTCAGGAAGTCTCTCCGTTTCATCTATTTGAATTTAAGTTAGTATTTTGTTGACTTTCAGCATTCACAGCAAAAGAACATGCCGCTCCGGCCACGCAACCGATGCGACGTTTACAAATTTACGAAAAATACTCTATTCCCCGAAGAAAACATTCCCGGCAAGAGTCTCCGCGACCCGATCAGCCTCTCAAATGTCGCTGCACCCAATCGGTCAGCCCGACGAACTGTGCGACGCCCAACACCTCGGGACGCAACGAGAAAAATTCATGTTCCGCGCCCCCAAAATCGCCGAAAGCGGCCCGCAGGGAGTTGCGGATCGTCTTGCGGCGCTGGTTGAAGGTCGCCTTGACCACCTTCATGAACAGCCGTTCATCGCAGTCGAGACGCTGCACGCCGTTGCGGCGCAGGCGGATGACGGCGCTCTTGACCTTCGGCGGCGGATTGAAAACGCCCTCGCTGACGGTAAACAGGTATTCTATATCGTAAAAAGCCTGCAAAAAGACACTCAGGATACCGTACTCTTTCGATCCCGGCGGCTCGGCGATACGTACCGCCACCTCGCGCTGCACCATGCCGACCACTTCGGGAATCAGGTCACGGTATTCGAGCACCTGGAAAAATATTTGCGAAGAGATATTATAAGGGAAATTGCCGATAATGTTAACACCCTGCGGAAACTGCTCCGCCAGGTTCATCCGCAGAAAATCGCCCTCCATCAACCGGGGGGCAAACCCGGGAAAATACTCGTGCAGGTAAACGATGCTTTCGGTATCGACCTCGGCGCCGTAAAGCGTTATATCTTCTCTCTCAAGCAGGAAACGGGTCAAAACGCCCGTGCCGCACCCCACCTCAAGCACCGTAGAGCACCGGTCGGCTGTCAGGCTGCCGGCAATGCGCCGGGCGATGGACTGGTCGGTCAGGAAATGCTGGCCTAAATGCTTCTTGGGGCGAACGTTCATACTCCTAGTTCCCCATTTCGCTCATGAACTTGATCCGCACCAGGCGTATCTCCTCCTCGGTATATTCGCCGCCCAGCTCCGCCACTGCCTCTTCGAGCGAATCGGTCTCGGCGTCCTCCTTGAAATACAGATAGATATCCTCGGCTTTATCCTCGTCGATCACCTGGCTGACGTAGTAGGAAATATTGAGCTTGGTACCCGAATGGACGATCGCTTCGATCTCGGTGAGCAGTTCGTCGAGGTCCATGTCGCGGGCCCGGGCGATATCCTCGAAATCCATCTGGCGGTCGATGCTCTGGATGATGAACACCTTGTTACCGCTTTTGTTCACGACGCTCTTGACCACCATGTCCTGCGGACGGGTAATATCCTTTTCGTCGACGTATTTCTGAATCAGCTCGGTGAACGGCTTGCCGAACTTCTTAGCCTTGCCGGCGCCCACGCCGGTAATGTTCTGCAACTCCTCCATCGTCACCGGGTACTGGATCGACATATCCTCGAGCGACGGGTCCTGGAAAATCACGAACGGCGGCAGCTCCATCTGTCGGGCCACCTTCTTGCGAAGGTCCTTCAACATCGCGAAGAGCTCCTCGTCGGCTACGCCGCCTTTGCCCGAAGGGGGTGTAACCGCCTCGTCATCGTCGCCATCCTCGTATTCGTGATCGGCAGTCAACAGAACGGAATAAGGCTGTTCCAAATATGCAAGTCCCGTCTGGGTGATTGACAACAATCCGTAATTTTCGATATTCTTATCGATAAAACCCAAAATCAACGCCTGACGCACCACAGCGCCCCAATAACGATCGCTCTGGTCGTCGCCCACGCCGAACCATTCGCTCTTGTTGTGGCCGTAAGACTTGATCAGTGCATTGTTGCGTCCGATCAGCACATTGATCAGATAATCGTATTTGAACTTGTCGCCAAGAAACTTCAGCACCTTGAGCATCAACACCAACGACTCACGCCCTTCAAACTTGGGCTTGGGATGGAGACAATTGTCGCAGCAGTTGCAATTCTCCTCGGGATACTCTTCTCCGAAATAGTGCAGCAGCGTCTTGCGCCGGCAGATCGAACTCTCGGCATAGGAAACCGTTTCCTGCAGCAGCAACTTACCGATCTCCTGTTCGGCCAACGGCTTGCCCTGCATGAATTTTTCGAGTTTCTGAATATCCTTATAACTATAAAAGGTCAGGCAGTGTCCTCCGCCGCCGTCGCGGCCCGCGCGGCCCGTCTCCTGATAATAGCCTTCGAGGGACTTGGGAATATCGTAATGGATTACATAGCGCACGTCGGGCTTGTCGATACCCATGCCGAAAGCGATCGTCGCGACGATCACATCGACCTTCTCATTCAGGAAAGCATCCTGATTCGCCGCACGGGTAACGGCATCCATGCCGGCATGGTAAGGCGCCACCTTGATGCTGTTGGCGGCCAGCAATTCGGCCAACTCCTCGACCTTTTTGCGGCTCAGGCAGTAGATGATTCCGGATTTGCCCGGATTACTCTTGATATAGCGGATGATCTCTTTGGTCGCATTGGTCTTCGAACGTACCTCATAAAACAGATTAGGCCGGTTGAACGACGATTTGAACACGGCCGCATCGAGCATACCGAGATTCTTCTGGATATCCATCTGCACCTTCGGCGTGGCCGTAGCGGTCAGCGCGATCAGCGGTGCGGCACCTATATCGTTGATGATCGGGCGGATGCGGCGGTACTCCGGGCGGAAATCGTGCCCCCACTCGGAAATACAATGCGCCTCGTCGATGGCGTAAAACGATATTTTGATCTGCCGCAGGAACGACACGTTATCCTCCTTGGTCAGCGACTCGGGTGCGAAATAGAGCAGCTTGGTTTTGCCCGCGAGCACATCGCTCTTGACTTTGGCAACGGCAGCTTTGTTCAGCGATGAATTGAGGAAATGGGCGATCCCATCCTCCATGCTGAACGTGCGCATCGCATCGACCTGGTTTTTCATCAGTGCGATCAGCGGCGAAATGATAATAGCCACACCGTCCATCACCAGTGCCGGGAGCTGGTAACATAATGACTTCCCGCCACCGGTAGGCATCAGCACAAAAGTGTCCTTACCTGCCAGTACATTGCGAATAACCTCCTCCTGATTGCCTTTGAAACTGGTAAAACCGAAATACTCTTTCAGACGTTCGTGCAGCACCGCACTCTCTTTATCAGACATTTGGATCGATAATTGCCTATTTACGAAATCTAATCGCTTACTAAGATAAAAACTTTTTGCGAAAATCACTAACTTTGTAGGAAATTATTTCTTTTTCGGGGACATTCGCCAGATGAAACTATACACCAAAGACCTAGTTAAAAAATACAAAACGCGCACGGTAGTCGACCACGTTTCGATCGAGGTCAACCAAGGCGAAATCGTCGGATTGCTGGGGCCCAACGGAGCCGGCAAGACCACCACTTTCTACATGATCGTGGGACTGATCAAGCCCAACGAGGGGGGTATTTTCCTCGAAGGTACCGAACTGACCAAAGAACCGGTCTACAAACGCGCGCAGAAAGGGGTCGGTTATCTGGCCCAGGAAGCCTCGGTGTTCCGCCACCTGTCGGTGGAAGACAATATCCGAGCCGTGCTGCAAATGACCGATTTTACCAAGGAGTACCAGCGCGAACGGCTCGAAAACCTGATCGAGGAGTTCCGGTTGCAGAAAGTGCGCAAGAGTATGGGTATCCAGCTTTCGGGCGGCGAACGGCGCCGAACCGAAATCGCGCGCGCGGTGGCGATCAACCCCAAGTTCATCCTGCTCGACGAACCGTTCGCCGGCGTCGACCCCATCGCCGTAGAGGATATCCAAAGTATCGTGGCGACACTCAAGGATAAGAATATCGGCGTGGTGATCACCGACCACAACGTGCACGAAACCCTCTCGATCACCGACCGCACCTACCTGCTCTTCGAAGGCAAAATCCTCAAGGCAGGGTCGGCCGAAGACCTTGCCAACGACGAAACGGTACGAAAAGTCTACCTCGGGCAGGATTTCAAACTTCGTTAGGAAACACCATGAAAACAACCATACACAAAGGCCGTATTGCAGGCAGCATCACCGCACCGGCATCGAAAAGCTATGCTCAGCGGGCCGTAGCCGCTGCCCTGCTTGCCGGCGGGGAGACGACGCTCACCCACCTGGATCTGTGCAACGACACGCGTGCCGCGCTCGACGTGGCCCGTAGGCTCGGGGCATCGGTCTCGCACGAAGGGACTACCTACACGATCCGTGGCGGCCTGAATCCGGTCTCGACCAAACTCAACATCGGGGAATCGGGACTGGCCACGCGGCTCTTCACTCCGATCGCTTCACTCTGCCACATGCCTATCACGATCAACGGCGAAGGCTCGATCCTGCGCCGCCCGATCGAAATGATGGAAGAACCGTTGCAGGCGCTCGGCGTCGAGGTAATCTCCAACGGGGGCTACCTGCCCATCTCCGTAAAAGGACCGATGCGCGGCGGGGAAATACATGTGGACGGTTCGCTCAGTTCACAGTTCATCACGGGCCTGTTGATGGCCCTACCGCTGTCGCCGAACGACACGGTACTGCATGTGGAAAACCTCAAAAGCCGCCCTTACGTCGATATGACCATCGACCTGGCCGCCCGGTTCGGCGTAGCCATCGAACACAACAACTACGAACAGTTCTACATTGCGGGCGGACAACACTACACCCCCTGCACATACAATATAGAGGGAGACTGGAGCGGAGCTTCGTGCCTGCTCGTAGCCGGGGCAACCGCAGGCAGCATCACGATCCGGAACCTGAACCACATCTCGCTGCAGGCCGACCTGGCAATCATCGAAGCACTGGCGCGTGCCGGAGCCGAAATAATCACTACTAACTCCTCGGTCACGGTGCACGAAGGGCCGCTGCACGCCTTTGAATTCGACGCCACCGACTGCCCCGACCTCTTCCCGGCGCTGGCCGCATTGGCGGCGAGTTGCGAGGGCACATCCGTGCTGACAGGCACGCAGCGGCTCACTTACAAGGAAAGCAACCGGGCCGAAACGATCGCGGAAGTGTTCGGAAGGCTGGGAATAGGGGTCGACCTGTCGGAAGAGAACACGATGCGCATCACGGGCGGTCCGGTCTCGAGCGCCGTCGTGGACAGCCACAACGACCACCGCATTGCGATGGCTGCCGCCGTAGCCGCACTCAGCAGCGACGACAGCGTTGTAATCGAAGGTGCCGATGCGGCCGACAAATCCTATCCGAACTTCTGGAACGACCTGGATACGTTGCGGAGCTGAAACAATTACATCTAATTTCATTAATACACATAAAAAAACCGGCGACATAAAGACCGAAGCAACCTGAATTCGGATTCTTGCACACCGGCATCCAAACGCAAAATATCCGCCGCAAGGCGCCAAACCTTATAACCAGACATCAGATGAACAGCTTCGGCAGGTTATTCCGAATCTCCATTTTCGGCGAATCGCACGGCGGCATGGTCGGCGTCACGCTGGACGGCGTGCCGGCAGGCATCGCCCTGAGTGAAAAATCCTTCACGGCAGACCTCGCACGGCGCAAAAGCGGCAAGCGGGGAACCACCCCGCGCAAAGAGAGTGACGCCCCGCACATCGTTACGGGCGTTTTCAACGGGCGCACGACCGGAGCGCCGCTGACGGTCGTCTATTACAATGAAAATACGCTTTCGGGAGACTACCGCAACCTGGTCACCCACCCGCGCCCGTCGCACGCCGACTGGGTAGCGATGACCAAATACAAAGGATTTGCCGATTACCGCGGAGGCGGGCATTTTTCGGGACGGCTGACCCTCGGACTGGTTACGGCCGGGGTAGTAGCCAAACTGATCCTCAAGAAACTTTACAAGAATAAAATCAAATTCGACACCGTGCTCTCCGAAATCGGAGGCTGTGCCGATCCGGACCGGTTCCCCGAAATCATCGAAGAGGCGTTGCGGACGCAGGATTCGGTAGGCGGTATCGTCGAATGTACCGCCAGCGGCGTACCGGTGGGATTGGGCGAACCCTTCTTCGACTCGGCCGAAAGCGTGATGAGCCACCTGCTCTACTCCGTCCCGGCAGTCAAGGCAGTGGAGTTCGGACTCGGTTTCGGATCGGCCAAACTGCACGGCAGCGAAAACAACGACCCGATCATGTCGCCCGACGGCGCGACAGCTACGAACCATTCGGGAGGTATCGTCGGCGGTATCACCAACGGCAACCCGGTGGTGGTGCGCGTGGCCGTAAAGCCCACTTCGAGCATATCGTCGCCGCAGCTCACGCTGAATACCGAAACAGGCACCCCTGAACGGCTGGTCATCAAAGGCCGCCATGACGCGTGCATCGCAATGCGGGCCGTGGTGGTGATCGAATCGGCCGTAGCAGCGGCCCTGTGCGATCTGGCGCTGGCCGCCAAGTCGCAAGGTTTGTAAAGATATGCGCAAAGGTTTTGCATATCCGGTAAAAATATATACATTTGTGCTCTATTTTTCAGTAGCTGAGTGGATATTTTGAAGCGATACGCGATCCCGTACAAAGGGTTGAGCATTGGAAACCACCATTTTGAATTTGAGGTGGACGACCGTTTTTTCGACGCTTTCGAGGGTTCGGAGATTCACAGGGGGCATGCATCGGTCAGTGTCGAATTGGTCAAAACGGAACGCCTGCTGACGTTGGACTTCACAATCGACGGTGAAGCGGAGGTGACCTGCGACCGCTGCCTGGACGAATTCATGATGCCCGTACACTATGCAGGAACGCTGCAGATCCGGTTTTCGGAGACTGAAAAAGAGAGCGACGGCGAAGTGATGTGGCTGAGTCCCAATGAGACGGAACTCCCGTTGGGGCAATATATTTATGAAAGCATATCACTGAGCCTGCCCTACCGGAAGATTCACCCGGAGGATGCCGAAGGCCACAGCCTGTGCAATCCCGAAATGCTCTCGCGTTTTCGGATTGTCAGTGAAGAGGAGTTCGAGCAGTTCGTGCAGCAAACCGCAGCCGAGGCCGCAGCGGAAAATGCCCCGGCGCAAGACGGCGACTCACCTTGGAGCGAACTGGAAACGCTGAAAAAGAAATTGGAACAAGAACAACAAAAGAAGTAGATTAAGAGTTATATCATAAAAACATTCTCAACATGGCACATCCTAAACATAAAGTCTCCAGTACGAGAAGAGACAAGAGAAGAACCCATTACAAAGCCGCCGTTCCCACGTTGGCGACCTGCTCGAACTGCGGCGCGACCGTCCTTTACCACCGGGTTTGCCCCGAGTGCGGCTATTATAGGGGCCGTGTAGCGATCGAGAAAAAAGCGGAATAGGCATGCCGGCCCCCATTAAGCTCCAATGACTATGACCAGAATAGGAATTGATGCAATGGGCGGAGACTTTGCCCCGCGGACGGTCGTACTAGGCGCCATCAGCGCTTCGCGCAAACTGGCGCGGGACAGCCGGATCGTCCTTTTCGGCGACAAGAGCCGCATCGAGGAGATTCTAGCCGAGGAAAACTGCCCGGCCGGCACTTTCGACATCGTGCATACGAGTGAAGTGATCGAAATGGGCGACAATCCGACGCAGGCTTTCTCGAAAAAAACCGACTCAAGCATCGTGGTCGGTTTTAACCACCTGCTCGAAGGCAAGATCGACGGCTTTGCAAGCGCCGGAAGCACCGGCGCAATGATGGTGGGTTGCATGTATACCGTCAAGCAGATCGAAGGTGTAATCCGTCCGACCATTTCGGCCCTGTTCCCCACTATTGACGGCAGCGAAGCGCTGCTGTTGGACGTAGGCCTGAATGTAGACTGCAAACCCGACGTTCTTTACCAATACGGTATCATCGGCAGCACTTACGCAAAAAGCGTGATGGGCAAGGCTAACCCGCGGGTGGCCCTGCTGAACATCGGCGAAGAGAAAGAGAAAGGCAACCAACAAACGAAGGCTACCTACGAACTGATGGATAACAGCACCGACTTCAATTTCGTCGGCAACATCGAAGCGAAACACTTATTCGACAGCAGCGTGGCGGATGTGATCGTTTGCGACGGTTTCGTAGGCAACACGATTCTCAAGATGTCGGAAGGTATTTTTGAGATGACGCGCCAACAGGGTTTGAAAAATACCTATTTCGAAAATCTCAATTACGAAAAAGTGGGTGGGACGCCCGTGTTAGGCATCAATTCCACCGTAATCATCGGCCACGGCTGCTCCAGTGCAACCGCCATCGAAAACATGGTTCTCCAGACTGAAAAGACGATCAAGGCGGGAGTGGCAGCCAAACTCCGAGAAATTTTCAGCTAATGACGACAAAGACAACCGCAGCGATTACAGGCGTGGGCGCCTACCTGCCCGACTACATTCTCGACAACATCGAGCTGAGCCACATGGTGGACACCTCCGACGAATGGATCATGTCACGCATCGGCATCAAAACCCGCCACATTCTCAAAGGCGAGGGCCTCGGCACCTCTTATATGGGAGAGCGCGCCGTGAACGACCTGCTCGAAAAAACGGGAACCGATCCGATGGACATCGACGTAGTGATCTGCGCCACGGTAACGCCCGACATGTTCTTCCCGTCGACGGCCAACCTGATCGCCCATAAAAGCGGCATGAAAAAGGCTTTCGGATTCGACCTGTCGGCAGCCTGCAGCGGCTTTATCTTCGCCCTGAACACCGCATCGAAACTTATCGAAGCGGGACCTTATAAAAAGATCGTCGTAGTCGGCGCCGACAAGATGTCTTCAATCATCGACTACACCGACCGCTCTACCTGCCCGATCTTCGGTGACGGCGCCGCAGCCGTACTGCTCGAACCGACGACTGACGGTACAGGTGTCCTCGACGCGATCCTGCATTCGGACGCATCCGGCGCGCAGCACCTGCACATGAAAGCCGGCGGCTCCGCCTATCCCCCGACACACGATACGGTAGACAAAGGCTGGCACTATGTCTATCAGGAAGGACAGCCCGTTTTCAAAGCCGCCGTATCGAACATGGCCGATACATCGGTCGAGATCATGGAGCGTAACCACCTGACCGCCGACGATATCCGCTACCTGGTACCGCACCAGGCCAACCTGCGTATCATCGACGCAACGGCACACCGAATGGGGCTTCCGGCCGAAAAATGCATGATCAATATCGACAAGTTCGGCAACACCACGGCAGCAACTATTCCGCTCTGTCTTTGGGATTACGAATCGCGCCTGCGCAAAGGCGACAACCTGATTCTGTCCGCATTCGGCGGAGGATATACCTGGGGAGCCCTTTACGTGAAATGGGCCTACAACGGCGGGGATTTTTCCAAATAAGCCCCAAAAACACCGTCATCAAACATATTGCGTACACACCGGACGAACTCACCTCATACCGATGAGATGTCGCAACAGCCTATAGAAAACAGGACTGAACAAGTTGGAGGTTCTATAGTTCAAGGGATAGAACGGAAGTTTCCTAAACTTTAAATGCAGGTTCGAGTCCTGCTAGAACCACAGAAATTCCTGATAATTAATACATTATCAGGAATTTTGATTTTACAACAGGAACGAATTTAGGAACGTTTTATATTCTCAAGGGATAAAACGCCTAATTCCTATCTTCCTCCACAAGAGAAAAATTAAGGTTACCCCTACCACCGGACACCCACACCCTCCACGGTCTTTTTCGTTTTCTCAGTCACGACGGTCAATCAACTATAAACCAGCGACTAATCGCAGGGTGTGGTCGATTATCGTGCAGGCAGGGGAATTGGCTGGAATGTAATATTTTGATTATCAGTTTACATTCAGCCCCGTGAAGGACATAAAATCGTACCTTCACTTATTTATTTCAAAACTATAAAACAACACTGGGATACAAGAAATAACCTAATCTCTGTACAAAACATGTCATTTTATATCGATCCGTTCAACCGGTTGTTTCTTCACGTCATCCAGCGGCATACTGTAATATCTCACATTCTCGAAATCAATAGTTTTCAAGTCTATGCAACGGATGTTGCTATTGTACATAGTGCGATAATAAATGATCCGATTTCGCGTATCCGTGACCACTGTGAATTGCGTAGCGCTCGGGACATCAGCAGATGCTTTCCCCCAAGGTTGTTCAGTACCCGTCGGAATATCGAAATTATTCAGGATATGAAATGCCTGAAAAGCACTTTCTTGTGCAGACGGTTGTTGCGGTGCTGTCAGTTGAAAGAAAGTCGCACGAACAAACCGGGATGGCGGGGTGAAATCTCCCGGAAGTCCAAGTAAACCGGCTCCATGTCCGAAAGACTTCATCTGCAAAGGACCATAATCATGTTCTAGGGTTGTCCCGGGCTGTAAATTAATATAATTATTCAAGTTTGTCCAGTGCCATTCCAAGCCGGGGGAATTGGTCAATACCCCCAAAGGGTTATCGTAAAAACGCATGGTTTCATCCACTATTTCGAGTACGACCTGCCGTCCCGAAGGTTCAGTGAACCGCCAATGAACGGTAGAGGAACGAGGTTCGATATTGGTAACCCGTATGTTTTGAAGTTTTTCTTTCACCTCGTTGACGGTTTCGCATTCTCCTAATACATAAGATACCAGTTGGAAGTCTGCCAAACTTTTCTCCTTTTGAGAGGGATCATAGGGAAGATATTTCCCATAATTAGGAAAATAGAACAGTCCGGCAGACAGGCCTTTTTCATTGATACCTTCCACCATAAATTCCTTTTGCTCCACGGACAAACCGAAAAACCCGTGTTTGGTTGTGAATTTCATTCCATCCCCTCCCGAAGGAGTAAACGATTGAAGTTCCTGATCACGGGGAACAACCACATACATCGTATTCATGACACTTTCCGCCCACTCGACAGTACGTGCGGCAACGACTGAACCATCGCTGCTTTTTAAGGTAATACCGGTACAGGCTGCTATCGGTGCTTGTGGTGGCAAATCGATTGTATCGGGCAATTTTGACGGTTGTTTTGAGTTCATAGGTCACAATTTTAATGTTCTACAATAAAACACTTGAAGCATTTTCGCGAATAGTAGATACAGTTATCAGGCTTTCCGCGTCCGAGACAGATTCGCGAGGTGTCTATGATTACACTCCTTCCAGTATGATTTCTTTTCAAGCAGTTTTAGGATGTTACTAATGAGGTATATTTTTATAAATGACATTGAAAAACAGAGGTACGTTTTCACGCGTCTGTTTCATGGAAGGAACGATTCGATTCTCCCGTCACGGGGCAAGACGCTGCCGGAGCCACTCTCCGTCCCCTTCCCGCGTATAGAGGATACGGTCGTGCAGCCGGTTTTCGCGCCCCTGCCAAAACTCGATCCGCTCCGGCGTAACCGCATAACCGCCCCAATAATCAGGACGCTTCAGTCCGGAAATGTCGATACTTGCCGGATGGTCCCGCAAGTCTTGTGAAGCCGGAGAATCTGCCAGGGGTATATTATTCGCCTTTTGGTCACCTTCCTGCTTCTGACCGTGACTCAGACCATATCGGTCACGCATGCGCACGAATTCCCGCATCAGTCCGGTCCGGCTTCCGATCACCCGGCTTTGCGGCGAAACTATCGCGCCGATGCGGCTGCCCAACGGCCGGGAATCGAAATAAGCATCGGACTCCGCTGCGGACAGCTCGACAGCACGGCCTTCGATATGCACCTGGCGTTCGAGGCCGTACCACAAAAACGAGAGCGAGACGCAGGGATTGGTTTCGATCTGCTGCCCTTTCCGGCTTTCGTAATTGGTAAAAAAGACAAACCGGCCCTCCTCAAGCCCTTTTAACAATACGGTACGGGTCGACGGGCGGCATTCCTGCGAAACGGTGGCCACGACCATAGCGGTCGGTTCGACCAACCGGGCTTCGACCGCCTCTCCTAACCACTCTTCAAATACGACCAACGGATCGTCAGGCATCTGGCACCGGCGCAGACCACCTTGTAAATACTCCTTGCGGATCGAAGCGATATCCATAAAATTCATCTTTTATATTGGTTCAATTTTCATTAGCCGGTTTTCCGTCTGCTTGCACGGAAAGCGGTTTACCCCGCCTGCGCAGCAGCATCCACACGAACGGCAGCATCGAAGCCAGCGTAATAAACGTGACGACGAGAAAATCATCGGTCACCCCCTCCACATAGGACTGTGCGTGCGATACCGTTTCGCGGGCCGTATGAAAGGCCGTGCGGTAAGTCAGGATCGACGTGAGCACGGCAATGCCGATACTGCCCGAAAGCTGCTTGATGCTGTTCGAAATCCCCGCCGCCGCCGCCATCTGCTGCTGGGTAAGGTTCTGCAGCGAGAAAAAGTTGAGCGGAGCGAAGGTAAGCCCCATCCCGAAACCGCGCAGGTAAAGGACCAGCATGATTTGCGCATGCGAGGTGTGGATCGTGAAACGGCTCGCCAGATAGAAGCTCGCCGACATAACCATCACCCCGAGAAAAACGAGCACCAACGGTTTCACATAACGAGTGAGCACCCCGGAAACGGTCGAAAGGACGCCCTGTATCATGCCGACGGGCAGAAAGACACTGCCGGCCATTACAGCCGTATAGCCCAGTCCTTCCTGCATATAAAGCGGCAGGAGATAGGTCCCCCCGAGCATCCCGATCCCGAAAATGAACAACGTGACCATCGACACACCGAAATGAAGGTCTTTCAGCAGCCGGATATTCAACAGCGGATGTTTTTGCCTCCATTCAGCCGCTATGAAAACCGCAAGGGCGACGGCCGCCACTATGAAACAACCGATAACCACGGGCGATGACCATCCTTGCGGATTCGTCGCGGCGTTTCCCCGGGCCAGCGCATAAATCGTCAACGGCATGAATACGGCAATGGAGGTAAATCCGAGCCAGTCGAAACGGCCCTGAACGGGATTTTTCCACTCTTTCTGCACGAACAGGCCCAACAGGACGGCAAAAATGCCGATCGGCACATTGATATCGAAAATCAGATGCCAGCTCTTTTCGACCAGGAAACCGCCCAGCAACGGACCGAACGAAATCGAAGCGGCGGCAGCCACCGACCAAAGACCGAGAGCCACCCCGCGCTGCCGGGGCGGAAACTCACGCGTGACGATGGCCAGTCCGAGCGACTGGATCATGCCGCTGCCAACTCCCTGTAACGCCCGTGCAGCAATCAAGAAACCGTCGGTTCCCGCACGCCCGCAGAGCCACGATCCCAACGTAAAAATAACCATTCCACCCAAGTAGAGTTTCTTGTTGCCGTACCGGTCGGCCAACCAGCCGGCCGACGGCAGCATAATCGTCATCGTAATCATATAGGCGGTGATGACCCATTCGGCCGACGAAATCCGGATATGGAACGCCGACATGATCGTCGGGATACCCACATTGACCACCGTCACGTCGAGCACGGCCATAAACGTGCCGAGCATAATCATTCCCAACACCCACCATTTATATCCCCGGCTCTGCTGCAAACGGGCCTGCATCTCTCGTATCTTCATTTTATCTCCTTTCGGGGTTCTGCTTCCTGTCTCTTTTGAAGTCCTGTTTTCAGCGGGACAAAAAAAGTGCCACCGGCAGGTGTGGACGCAAATTTGCATGGGATAAGGATCAATCGACGTTTCAAACATTTATCTTTACACTATGACTGAGCGAACCTCGAAACGGTGGTGGAAGCGTCCTGTCACACTTGTGGCGGGAGGTGTGCTGTTGCTTGTGCTCCTGCTGGCAGGAGCCGAAATCTGGATCGGAATAAAAATCCGCCGCACCATCGAGCGCGAAGCGGCCGCCCTGACCGGCGGCATCTGCCGCGTGGAGGTCAGGCACGCCCGTTTTAACCTCTTTAACCGCTCGGTACGCCTGCGCGGCATAACGCTCAGCACCGACAGCACGGCGCTCGCAGCCAAAGGTACCCCGCTCGAGTCGCTCAGGATCGAACTGGAACAACTTTTCGTCAAAGGCATCCGTTGGGAAAACAGCAGGGGTGACCGTTCGCTTTCACTCGGCGAACTGACCCTGCAATCCCCCGTCGTACGTCTGGTGCGCAACTCCGATTACAGGCGTCCGGACCAGGACAGCACGGCACCAAAATCCAAAAGAAACGCCCGCGAACAACTGGCCGCATTCGCAGGTCAGATAGCCATCGGTCGCTTTGCACTGACCGGCGGGACGTTCGACTATTGCGAACTCAGGAACGGCAAGCGGCTTTGCCACGGTATCGATGGCATTACGCTCCAAACCGACCACCTCGGCCTCGACGCTTCGTCCAGCGATCCGGAGCATGATTTTCTCAGCGGCGACTTCCATACCACGATCGGCGGCATCACCTACCTGCTGGACGACGGTAACATAAAACTGGAGATAGATTCACTCGGCGTCGACACCAAAACCGGAGGGCTCTCGCTCCGGGGTATCCGCCTGCTGCCGCAACTTCCGAAAAGCGACTTCGCAGCACTCACCCGCAACCACACCGACTGGACACAGGCAGTAACCGCAGCGGTCGACTGCAACGGAGTGGACTTCGCGGCATTGCTGAACGACAAGTCGTTGAAAATAGACAGTGTCGCTGTCCGGAATGTGATACTCGGCAGTTACAAAAACAGGCAGGTGCCCCAGCGCCAGCGGATCAAACCGCTGTTCTACGAATCTCTGCATAAACTGCCCTGGGACGTCGATATCCGCCGCATCCGTTTCGACAGCCTCGACGTGACCTACCAGGAACTTTCGCCCACAGGAACGACCCCGGGAACCATCACCTTCAACGAACTGAACGGGGACTTTTTCGGGCTTACGAACCAGCCCCGGAACGGTCGCACCTCTTTCACGATCGAAGCACAGGGCAAGCTGATGAACCGGGGCCGGATGCAGGCGACCTTTACGCTCCCCGTCGATTCGACCGATAACGATTTTACGGTAACAGGCCGACTCGGCCCCCTCAATGCCGAAGCGCTGAATCCGATTACAGAACCCCTCACCAACCTGTACATCGACAACGGCCGGATCAACGGCATGAACTTCAGCATCGCCGGGAACGCCATGCAATCCTCGGTAACGCTCGAACTGCGGTACGACAGCCTGAATGTCGCATGGATGAAAAACGAAAACGGACGGCTGCAAGAACGGAAATTCCTCTCCGCCGTGCTCGACGGACTGGTGCTCAAGCACAGCAATCCGGACAGCCAGGGGATGCGAACCGGTTCCGGAACAACGGAAAGGGACCAGTACCGCTCCCAATTCAACTACTTGTGGAAATCGCTGCTACCGGGAGTCAAATCCACGCTCATGGGGCGCGACAGGAAGCGGCACCGCGACAAATAACACCATGCCCCGGACCGCTTATACCTAATTTTTAGTCCGGACTGTATCATTCTCCAATTTATTTTCCTATCTTTAATTATACGAAGATTTTTTCGGCTCACATATCGATTTCATTTTCAAACCATTCACCATATCCATTGGGCTAAGACCGCAACTTGGCCGGATATTTGACTTGAAAATTGAAAAATGCAGGCTGACCGCTCCCCGGACAGACTCGCTGCATAACACGAAACTTCAGGCAGCTCCGGTTTCAGGCAACCGCAAGCTCCGGGATAAAAGCAATACAAACTATGATAACCGACCAATTGAACACCGGGCTGATTTCCGCGATGAAGGAGAAACTACCCCAGGGTACGAATCTCGCGAACCTGCTGATGGACATCCTCTATATCGGCAAAGAGGCCGTTTACCGCCGGCTGCGAGGCGAGGTACCTTTCACGCTGGCCGAAGCGGCGGTCATCTCGCAGAAAATCGGCATATCGCTCGACCGGATCACCGGCACAACCTTCAGAGGCAACGCTCTCTTCGATCTGAACCTGACCCATTATGACAATCCGATCGAGACCTACTACGGCATCATCGAACATTATGCAAAAATATTCAGCGTCATCAAAGAAGAACCCGAAAGCGAACTGAACACCTCGTCGAACATCATTCCGCAAACGATCTACCTGAAATATCCGCTGTTATCGAAATTCAGGATGTTCAAATGGATCTACCAGCATTCTCAGCAGAACAACACGCAATGCTACGAACAACTGGAACTTCCCGACAAACTGCTCGACCGGCAGCGGGAGTTCGTTTCCGAAACACAATTCGTCCGCAACACCTACTATATCCTGGACAGCATGGTGTTCCGGTACCTGACCAACGACATTCGCTATTTCATAGACAGCCACCTGATTACCGATGAAAATGTACGGAACCTGCGCGAAGAGCTGCTCGAACTGGTCGATGAACTCGAGCATATCGCCACCGTAGGCGCTTTCGAAACGGGTCGCGAAGTGCAGTTCTATGTTTCGAATATCAACTTCGAGGCGACTTATAGTTACGTCGAATCGCAACAGCATTGCCTCAGCCTGATCCGGGTATTTGCGATCAACTCGATCACCTCGATCGACCCCGAAGTGTTCAAGCAGGTCAAGGAGTGGATTCAGTCGCTCAAGAAGTTCTCGACACTCATCTCCCACAGCGGCGAGATGCAGCGGCGCCAATTTTTCAACCAACAGCGAGAAATCATCGGCACCCTCTGATCCGGACACCTATCACTGCCGCGCCACACATTCGAAATCATGTTGCGAATTTTGCCACAACCCGAGACGCCGCACACCTGATTTTCGATTTTCGGGCCCCCAGCCAACCCCGCCGCCAGAATCAGAATCTTCCCCAAAGAATCAAACTCCCGCCGCGCAACAGTTTTCCGGTAAAGAAACCACATCTTTGCAAAGAGGTGAGGAAAGTTTTACACACCCGGCATCCGATGCGGAAAACGCACCGCGGCAGGGCATAATCCGGACGACCAATCCGGCTCCAGGCAACGATTTGCATCCGAAGAACATTCTGAAAGTACAGATACAAAATTATATATACACAAGATCGAATATCCTATCGAACAAAATCATGAAAGAAAATTTCAACGCCGCATTAATCCGCGCGATCCGCGAAACGGCTCCTTCCGGGGAAAATCTGGCCAACGCGCTGATGGACATCCTCTGTATCGGCAAGGAAGCCGTATACCGCCGCCTGCGCGGCGAAGTGACCTTCACGTTCGAAGAAGCGGGCATCATCGCGCACCACTACTCGCTCTCCCTCGACCGCATTACCGGAACAGTCAGCGGCGGCACGAACCAGTTCAGCCTGGGTATCCCCCTTGCCGACAACCCGATGGCAGCCTACACCACACTGTTGAAACGCTACCGGGATTTCTTCGAAAACGTACAGAACGATCCCTCGGCGGAGGTCTCTTCGGCGACGAATATCATACCCTTCACCTTTTACTGCGGGTACGAATATCTCTCCCGGTTCCGGCTCTACCGCTGGATGTACCAACACCAGCCGCTACGCACCCACGTACCGCTGTCGCAAATTACCGTCCACCAGCAACTGACCGACCTGCATTTACAACTGGGCCGGTCCGTCCGTCAGGCGGCGCACACCACGTTTATCCTCGACGGAAAGTTGTTCGAATCGTTCATCAATGAAATCCGTTATTTTTCGGATTTGCACCTGATTTCAAACGACGAACGGGAAAAGATGCTCTGCGAACTGCTGTTACTGCTCGACGAACTGGAAACGCTCGCTGCCGCAGGGGAATTCTCTCCGGGAAAACGACTGGATATCTACCTCTCACACCTGGATTTCGAGGCGACTTACAGTCTACTGGTCAAAACCGGCTTTGAAATGGCTTTTTTCCGGGTATATTCGATCAATTCGCTCGACTCGCAGGATCCGAGCATCTGCACCGTACAGCGGGAATGGCTGCAATTCCTCAAACGCCATTCGACACTGATCTCGCAAAGCGGCGAAATTCAACGCCGCCAGTACTTCCTGCGCCAGCGGGAACTGGCCGGACGCCTGCAGATGGAACCGGCCTGAAAACGTTATCCGAGTTCCGGTGCAACTACCGGCGCGATTGCTTCCGCACCCTCTGTTCCCGATCCGACAGCTCCCCCGGTATCGGGGCATTCCAGATAGGTGCGCGAAGCAAGGCGGCGCCCGATCCGGGCCGTCGCCCACGCAAGGTAAATGCCCGCTGTCAGCAGCACCAACATCGACTGGCCGAAGACATAGAGGCAATCGTACCCGAAACGCCCCTGATAGCCGAAACGTCCCGCCTCGTCGCCGTCACCGGACAACAGCACCGTATTGTCGACCAGGAACCGGTAAATCATCGCCAACGCCACCGGCAGGTACAATCCGAGCGTCAGGATCGATAACGTAAACTGGATGAAGAAAAAGAGCAGGGCCACCAACACCGGACTTTTCAGGCGAATCCGGTACTCGCCGTATGCAAAATCGATGAACCATTTAAGCTCGAGATAGTAATAGAGTGCCAGCAACAGCAGGATGCCCACGCCGCAAACCGGAACGAGAATCCCGAAGAATGCGCTGCCGGTAGCCGCTGCGACACCCGACGAGAAGTAGAGCACAAAAGCCAGGATACCGTAAGGAATCATCAGTACGAAAGTCATCAGGCAAAACAGCGTCCAGCCTGCACCCTTAAAATGGAACGGCCTGTCGCGGTATGTCGCGTTGTCCGAGAAAAAGCGCGTCATCCGTGCGATAAACCAAGGATAATAAATCCCCAACGTTACAAACGTCAGCAGCGTTCCCAAAGCGACCAATCCCAAATACCGGCCGAAACTATAATCGGTCCGGACGGCTTCGCCCCGGTATTCAATCCCCTCTATGCAAATACGCATATAAAAGAAAGCCAGCAGGCACGCCGCCAGCAAATATAGAATCTGGAACACGACGAGTTCGACCAATGCTTCGCGTGCAACCGCCGAAGAGGTTACCGGGTCCACGGCTGCCATCGCCGCAGCCTGCGTATAGTGCATGGAGATCGTCATGCCGCTATAACCGCCCGCTACGATACAGAGCAGATAACCGATGCAAACGGCAAAAAGCTGCAACCCGCGCACCCGAAAATTGAAATAGTTTTTCATAATCTTGATTCGTTAGCTGTTCCGACAACGAATGTACGACTATTTTTCGATTCCTCGCGGGAAAAGAAGTGAAAAATTTGTACATTTGCTGCCTGTATTTAACATTCAAACCGCTATTATGAGCACGTTGGAACTGAGCGAACAGGAGCAGATCCGCCGCAACTCGCTCGCCGAGCTGCGCAACCTGGGCATCGATCCCTACCCCGCAGCCAGATACGAAGTGACGGCGACCGCCGCACAGATCGCAGAGCAGTATGACCCAGAAAAGGGCAATTTCCAGGACGTTTCACTGGCCGGCCGCATCATGAGCCGCCGGATCATGGGCAGCGCATCGTTCTTCGAATTGCAGGACCATACCGGCAAAATCCAGGTCTACATCAAACGTGACGAAGTGTGCGGAGGCGATCCCGAATCGACCCTCTACAACAAGGTGTTCAAGAAACTGCTCGACATCGGCGATATCGTCGGGATCAAAGGTTTCGTCTTCATCACCCAGACCGGTGAACTGTCCGTTCATTGCAAGGGATTTACGCTGCTGAGCAAAGCGCTGCGCCCGCTGCCCGTAGTCAAGGAGAAAGACGGCAAAGTATACGATGCCTTCAGCGATCCGGAACAGCGCTACCGCCAGCGCTACGTCGACCTGATCGTCAATCCGCAGGTCAAGGATACGTTCCTCAAGCGGAGTAAGATCGTCAACACGATGCGCCAGTTCTTCAACGAGCGGGGCTACCTCGAGGTGGAGACGCCGATCCTGCAGCCGATTCCCGGCGGAGCGACGGCCCGGCCTTTCGTCACGCACCACAACGCACTGAACATCCCGCTCTACCTGCGCATCGCCAATGAATTGTATCTCAAACGCTTGATCGTAGGAGGTTTCGACGGCGTGTACGAGTTCGGCAAGGACTTCCGCAACGAAGGGATGGACCGTACGCACAACCCCGAGTTCACGGTGATGGAGATCTACATCGCTTACAAGGACTACATCTGGATGATGGAGTTCGTCGAAGAGATGCTCGAACGGGTCGCCATTGCACTGCACGGCAAGACCGAGGTAATGATCGACGGCCGCGAAATCAGTTTCGCCCGCCCGTTCCGCCGCCTGTCGATGACCGACGCGATCCGCGAGAAAACCGGCTTCGATATCACCGGCAAAAGCGAAGAAGAGCTGCGTGAAGCATGCAAAAAACTGAACGTCGAAATCGACGAGACGATGGGCAAAGGCAAACTGATCGACGCGATCTTCGGCGAATACTGCGAAGAGGAGCTGGTTCAGCCCACTTTTATCATCGACTACCCTATCGACATGTCGCCGCTGTGCAAGCGCCACCGCGACAATCCGGACCTGACCGAACGTTTCGAACTGTTCGTGAACGGCAAAGAGTTGTGCAACGCCTACTCTGAACTGAACGATCCGATCGACCAGCTCGACCGTTTCCAGGAGCAGCTGCGCCTGAGCGAGAAAGGCGACGACGAGGCGATGTTCATCGATATGGACTTCGTCCGCGCACTCGAATACGGCATGCCGACCTGCTCGGGCATGGGTATGGGTATCGACCGCCTGACGATGTTCATGACGGGCCAGACCACGATCCAGGACGTGCTCTTCTTCCCGCAGATGCGTCCTGAAAAGGCCGCGCAAAAAGACGGCGAGAAGGAATTCGGCGCAGTCGGCGTCCCGGCGGAATGGGTCCCCGTCCTGCACAAAATGAGCCTGCTGACCGTCGAGGCCATGCGCAAAATCGCACCGGGCAAGCTCTTCAACGACCTGTGCGGCTTCAACAAGAAAAACAAACTGGGCCTCAAAAACCCGACGATCGAAGACGTACGCAGTTGGATCGGGGAATAACCCCTCACACCGGCTTCCGGCGGCTGCGGCCGAGGCAGCGGACCACGCCAAGCCAGCACACTCCCTCCGTGGAACCGAGCTACAAAAGCGATGCATCCCGGATTGGAACCGGATGTACGCCCACAACGATAAAAATGCATTTAATTTACTGATAATAAGACTATGAGAAAGAAAATTGTCGCAGGAAACTGGAAAATGAACACCACTCCGGTGGAGGGTGTCGAACTGTTCAAAGAGGTTGCCGCCAAGAAAGGCGAGGTTTGCTCGTGCGTAAACTTCATCGTGGCCCCCCCTTACACGCACCTTTCCGAAATCGTGAAGCTGTCGCGCGGCACCGGTATCGGAGTAGCTGCCCAGGACTGCGCCACCGAAGCCAAAGGCGCCTACACCGGCGAGGTTTCGGCCCAGATGATCGCTTCGCTCGGCGTCGAGTATGTAATCCTCGGACACAGCGAACGCCGCCAGTATTACGGCGAAACCAGCGCTACGCTGAATAAGAAAATGGAACAGGCTTACGCCAACAACCTTGCACCTATCTACTGCGTTGGCGAGAACCTCGAAGAACGTGAAGCCGGCAAACATTTCGACGTAGTGCGCAAGCAGATCGAAGAGGTTGTTTTCAACCTCACTCCCGACCAGTTCAAAAAATTGATCATCGCTTACGAGCCCGTATGGGCCATCGGTACCGGCAAGACCGCTTCGGCCGAACAGGCACAGGAGATCCACGCCTTTATCCGCAAGGTGCTGGCTGAGAAATTCGGCGATGCTGCGAACGAAACCGTAATCCTTTACGGCGGCAGCTGCAAACCCGGCAATGCAGCCGAACTGTTCGCCAAGGCAGACGTGGACGGCGGCCTGATCGGCGGCGCGGCACTGAAAGCCGAGGATTTCATCGCCATCGGCAAAGGATTCTCAAAATAACGGATTCTTTATACATTATACATTTTACAAAGGCTTCGGGCTGCTTGCCCGAAGCCTTTGTCATTTAATCGCAAGAAAAAGCCAGTAACTTGCATGAAGTGATTGCAATCAAGCTCCGAACACACAATCGGAAGTGTCAATATCCCCCGAACTGACGCTGCAAACTTCCAGCCCTGAAGTCACCCAACACATGTCTGTAATTATTGGAAGATGAACCGGTATTGAACTCCAGAGCAACCGTATACGAGGCGTCCACCGGTTTACCGAATGCAGTAGCGGGTTGCCATCGGGGTGCACCCTGCATCACCCGGATCACCTCCTGGGTAAACAACGGACTGGAAGATTCCAACTCCCGAAAATCACAAACAGAGCCATCCGCACGCACGGTGAAGGCGACACGCACAAGTCCGCTTTTATTAAACCGCTGCAAAGTCGGCGGATAAATTACTTGAGTGGCAACCCACCTCGAAAACGAATCCACCCCGGCGCCCTGGAATTCAGCACCTGCGAACGATGCGGCATAGGCCAGGCAGGAACGCAGGGAATCGGCAGCCTGCCGCGACGACTCCGCTCCCGGTGCCGTGCGATACAGAAAAACGAAAGCTACTCCGTTCCGGTCATACACCACCCCATTCCGGTCGCGGGAGAGGATGCTGAGCGTACGGTCCGAAGCATCGTATTCCGCGCTCTTGATCGCATCGAGGGGCAACTGTTTCACCTGCTTTTTATCCGCAGGCTGCCAGTCGATCAAATAACGCTTAGCCTTTTTGTGCCGCAGCGCCTGATCCGGTGCGATCCAACGGCCGCCGTAATCAACTCCGGACAGCGAGGTGACATACAAAGTATCCCCTGCTGACGAAATATGCACCGATAAAACAGAATCGGGATTCAGGCCCTGCATCCCTTCCTTCACCTCGGCCCCGTCCACGTAAACGACCGGATCGAACCGATTCTCTTCCCGGAACGTAATCCGGTCAACCGTTGTTCCGTCCAGAGAGGAATCCGCCGCCCGGACCGAAGTCAACGACAATAACACCATTGCATTGCAAATCAGGCAAAACATCAATGGGTGTAACAAAATCCTTCGCCGTATCATCATACCTATATTTTGTTTAGGATTGAACAACCTACCCAAATATAACCATATTTCAACAAAACACATAGCGTTTTATACAATATAAAACATTCTTATTCCTAAAAATTAACCGTCTGCTCGCTCTTGCATTGTCCTCACCAGAAGTTCCGACACCCTAACGTGCCACCGGCGGCAAAGCAAAGCCCCGGACAACCGATACCAACGGCCAGATACAAAAACCGGTGTTTTTCCAGATTTGCATAATTTATAGTATCTTGACACCGTCAATTCTTTACTATTTTATGGAAATTGTAATCATACTCGGCCTGATCCTGCTCAACGGAGTCCTTTCCATGTCCGAGATCGCACTGGTATCGGCCCGTAAGTCGAGGTTGGAGACCGATGCGAAGAAAGGGAGCAAAGCTGCCGGAACCGCCCTGAAACTGGCCAACAGCCCCGACATATTCCTAGCGACGATCCAGATCGGCATTACGCTGGTGGGTATCCTCACCGGTCTTTACTCGGGCGACGTACTGGCCCAGCGGTTCGCACCCGTAATCGCCAAAATCGGACCGTTGCAGCCTTACAGTGTAGTCATCTCCCAAACGCTGATCGTCGTGGTGGTCACCTACCTGACGCTCATCATCGGTGAATTGGTCCCCAAGCGGATCGGCATGACCGCAGCGGAAAAAGTGTCGAAGCTGGTCGCCCGGCCGATGTACCTTTTCTCCCGCATCGGACGCCCGTTCGTTTGGTTGCTGTCGTGCAGCACGAACGGCGTTATGCGCATGATCGGACTCGACAAAGCCGGGGAGAGCAAGGTGACTGAAGAGGAGATCAAAGCGATCATCCAGGAAGGCGCCGAAGACGGCGAAGTCCAGGAAGTCGAGCAGGAGCTGGTAGAACGGGTCTTCAACCTCGGCGACCGCAACGTCGGATCAATCATGACGCATCGCAGCGAATTGGTATGGCTCAACATTTCTGACGACAACGAGCAGATCAAACGCATTGTGGAGAGCAACCTCTACAACGCCTATCCGGTAGCCGACCATACGCTCGACAACATCGTGGGCGTGGTCTACCTCAAAGACCTGTTCGGCAAGCTGGACACGCCGGGCTTCACCCTGCGGCAGGTATTGCGCCCGGCCAAGTACATCCCGGAAAAACTGAGCGTCTATAACGCACTCGCGCGACTGAAAGCCGAAGAGGTGAAATACGGCATCGTAACGGATGAGTTCGGCAGCGTCGAAGGTATCGTCACGCTCAAGGACATCGTCCGCGCACTGATCGGCGGCATGCCCGAAGTCGGCGAAGAGGAAGAGATTATCCCACGCGAAGAGGGCGGTTATCTGGTTGACGGACAATGTCCGTTCTATGATTTCCTTGCCTATTTCGACCGAGAAGAGCTTTACAACGAGTACAACTACAACACGCTCAGCGGACTGATCCTCGATTTGCTCGAACGCATTCCCGCTACCGGCGAGCGCTTCGCCTGGAAGGAGTTCGATTTCGAGATCGTCGATATGGACGGTGCTCGCATCGACAAAGTGCTCGTCACCATGAACATTCCGGTTACGGAAGAATAACGGTTGCGGCACTAACCCGAACAACCGCCGGAGACTCCTCCGCGACTTGCCTGCATCAGAACCGGCAAACGATCGCCGCCAAAGCGGTCCTGCCTATAAAACAATTTTCCCGTCCCGGTGTCGATGTTGCCGGTACGGGAAAATTTATTTAGCTATCACTGTGGTGAGGGCACTCATCACAGTCGAGAAAAAGCAAAGCGAGAGCACAAACCAAATCCCCATCCAGAGCAGCGCCGCCCTCGCCCAAGTCACCTTATTGGGGTTGATTCCATCACCGAACGCCCAAACCAAAAGAAAAATCAGGTTAACTAAAGGAATTGCCATCAACAGGATAGCGAAAAACCACTCGACGGTCGAAACCGTCTGAACAGGCGGAGCGTCATCCGCAGCAGGACGTGGCGTCTGGGGAGTGAAGCCGGGTCCGTACATAATCAATATACATTTATAGGTTAGTTCCCTATAAATGTATGATTTTTTTACACACCAGACAATAATACCCTGCAAATAAGCCCGAATATATCATCCTTTAGCCCTTATGTATCTGTCGATTCCCTCTGCCGCCTTACGGCCTGCCCCCATCGCAAGGATCACGGTAGCAGCGCCGGTCACGGCGTCGCCTCCGGCAAAAATCCCGGCACGGGTCGTCGCCCCGTAAGCCTCATCAGCCACCAGGCAACCGCGCTTTGTCGCTTCGAGCCCTTCGGTCGTCGAAACGATCAGCGGATTCGGCGAAGTGCCCAGCGCCATGATAACCACATCGCACGGCAGTTCGAATTCGGAACCCGGAATTTCCACCGGCGAACGGCGTCCCGAAGCATCGGGTTCGCCGAGTTCCATACGGATGCACCGGATCGCGCGGACCCAACCCTTCTCATCACCGAGAATTTCGACCGGATTCGACAGCATGCGGAACTCGATTCCCTCCTGCTTGGCGTGATGCACCTCTTCGACACGGGCCGGCAGTTCGGCTTCGCTGCGGCGGTAAACGATACTGGAGAGGGCACCCAGACGCGCTGCGGTACGCACGGCATCCATCGCCACGTTGCCGCCGCCGACCACCACGACGCGCTGACCCACATAAACGGGCGTATCGTAACTGTTATCGTAGGCTTTCATCAGGTTGACCCGCGTGAGGAATTCATTGGCCGACTGCACGCCGTTCAGGTTTTCACCCGGAATATTCATAAAACGCGGCAACCCTGCGCCCGAACCGACGAAAACAGCCTCGTACCCCTCACGGTCCAACAACTCGTCGATAGTCACCGTGCGGCCTACAATCACATCGGTTTCGATCTTCACGCCCAACTTACGGACATTGTCGATCTCCCGTGCCACTACACGGCTTTTGGGCAGGCGAAATTCAGGAATCCCGTACTCCAACACGCCGCCCGGCTTGTGCAACGCTTCGAAAATCGTCACCTGATACCCCATCTTGGCCAGGTCCGATGCACAGGCCAGCCCCGCCGGGCCACTGCCGATAACGGCCACCTTGTGTCCGTTCGGAGCGGTTCGATCCGCAGCTTGCATCTCATCGGCATGTTCCAGCGCCCAATCCCCGACGAAACGCTCCATCTTGCCAATCGCCACCGGCTCGCCCTTGATACCGAGAATACAGGCACCTTCGCATTGCGACTCCTGCGGACAAACCCGGCCGCAAACCGACGGCAGGGAACTGTCCTGGGCAATCACCGCAGCGGCAGCGGCCAGATCGCCCGCCGCCAACTCGGCGATAAACTGGGGTATTTGCACCGATACCGGACAATGGTCGACACAGCGGGGCTTACGGCAATGCAGGCAGCGCGAAGCTTCCAACTGTGCCTCCTCCAGCGAATAGCCGTAACACACCTCTTCGAAATTGGTGACCCGCACCTGCGGGTCCTGTTCCCGTACGGGAACGCGTCCTATCTTGTTTGCCATCTCTCCTTCTCCGATTATCTGTCCAATCCAATGTTGCAGGCATGCCCCTGGGCACGCTCTTCGGCCATGTGCGCCTTGCGGCTTTCGATGGTGCGGTACATACCCTGGCGGCGCATCGCCTCGTCGAAATCGACCTGATGCCCGTCGAACTCCGGGCCATCCACGCAGGTAAAGCGCGTCTTGCCCCCGACAGTCACCCGGCAGGCACCGCACATACCCGTTCCATCGACCATCAGCGTATTGAGGCTGACGATCGTTTTGATCCCGTATTTGAGCGTCGTCTGCGCGACGAATTTCATCATAATCATCGGACCGATGGCGATCACCTCGTCATAATGCTTGCCCTGATTGTCGATCAAATCGCACAACAGAGCCGTCACCAATCCTTTATACCCCGCGCTGCCGTCATCCGTGGCGATATAAACGTTTCCGGCCACGGCTTCCATCTCGTTGACGAAAATCAGCGTATCCTTGTTCTTCGCCCCGATAATCACATCGGCTTTGATACCATGCTCGGAGAGCCACTTCACCTGCGGATAAACCGGTGCGGTACCTACTCCGCCCGCCACGAACAGGATACGCTTGCGGCTTAACTCCCCGGGGGAGTCGTGCACGAATTCCGAAGGCTGGCCGAGCGGCCCTGCGAAATCGGCGATCATATCGCCGGGATTCAGTTCACAAAGTTTGCCGGTGGAATAGCCGACCGTCTGGATCACGATGGTTACGGAGCCTTTCGCCGCATCGTAATCGGCAATGGTAAGCGGAACCCGCTCGCCCTTTTCGTCGAGCCGCAGAATGATGAACTGCCCGGGTTTAGCCGACTGTGCCACACGCGGAGCCTCGATATCCATCCGGTAGATGTTCGGGGCCAGTAGTTCTTTGCTGAGGATTTTAAACATATCGTTTGTTTTGTGTTGCTGGCAAAATATCGTTCTTCACTCCCATCACAGGCGGTATCCAAATCGCAAACGCGGTGATCCGGCCCAACGGCTCCGTCAAATCACGTTGCCCGTCAGCCTCAGTTCGCGCATCGGACGCTGCGGATCGTTCAGGATAATCACGGTCGTCCCCATAAAGCGGCCCGGCCGGGCTCCCTCGGTACGCAACGTTCCGGAGAAGGTCACCGATCCCCCCGGCCGGATCACAGCCCCCTGTTTCAGTGTAACGCTCATATGCTCGTCGGGATGCACATAGCGGACGATCAGCGGCAACCGGCCCGTGTTGGTCACGGTAAAGTTTTTGGTCTTCTCCTCCCCGGCCCTCACATCGCCGAAATGGTAATACTGCGCGGTAAAATCGGCCCGTACGCCCTGATTGAATTGTTCGGGAGTAAGGTTCGAAAAATCCTCCACGGCAATGCCCGTAGCGGTAAAACGCACCGGCATTTTGCGGCCGTTTACGGTCAGGTAGAACCCGCCGGTCAGGCGTCCCCAGAGGTCGGCCGAGCGCAGGTCGAAGGTAAGCGTCATAACGCCCCGCGCACCCGGTTGCAGTACCGGGGATGAAAACGATACACTGAAACCCGGAATCGCAGGAGACTCGTACTCGACGCCGAGCGTAACGGAATTTTTCGAATCATTATAATATTCCAGCGTTCCCGCCTGTGAGGTCCCGCGTGCGAGATACCCCACCCCGACCGTCGTGCGGGAAGCCATCAGCCCGCCGCCAACCTCGACCGGAAACTCCTGCTGCGGCGTCCGGGGAGTCGCTATCACATTGCCGCGAATGATCAATTTGTTGATATTCTTGCGGTCATTGCTCGTCACCGTCACTTCCCGGCGGAAAGAACCGGGCCGGTAAAGCGGATCGTAGGTAATTTCCACATAACCTTTACGCCCAGGCAACACTGGCTCGCGCGTAAAAGTCGGCGTCGTGCAGCCGCAGGAGGTCTCGACCTTCTGGATTACAAACGGATTGGGGCCGCTGTTCGTAAATTCGAAACGGTGCGACACTTTGCCGCCTTCTTCCTTGATAGTGCCGAAATCCCACTCGTCGGCGGTGAACTTCATCGTCGAAGGCTGCTGTGCAGCCGCACCCCCAAATGCCAGCAGGGCTACCGCTATAACAACGAACCTTTTCATGCGTTTTCCTCCCTTACGGTGAAATCTTCCTGTACTACAAAAACTCATTACACCTCGAAGCCGCACCGGCGGAACATCGCTTTATCGGTATCGATATCCGAGCCTGTCGTAGTCAACAGGTCACCCACGATCGACGCGCTGATCCCGCAATACAACGCCTTCTCTTCAAGGTGTTTGATCATATTGCGCCCTCCTGCCAACCGGATATTCGCTTCCGGATTGATAATCCGCATCATCGCCATCGTCACGAGCACTTCGGTATCGGTCAGCGGCGCCACATCGGCAAGCGGCGTTCCCGGAATCGGGTTGAGCACGTTGACGGGAATCGATACGGCACCGATTTTTTGCAACGTCACCGCAAACTCGATGCGCTGCTCGGCGCTTTCCCCCATCCCGATAATACCCCCGGAACAAATTTTAAGTCCCGCCTCTTTCGCCCACTCAATCGTCCGTATCTTCTCTTCGGGCGTATGCGTGCTGCACAGTTTCGAAAAATAGGAAGGGGCGGTCTCCATATTGCAATGGTAGTGCTCTACCCCGCTCTCTCGCAGTTTCACCAATTGCTCCCGGGTCAGCAACCCGAGCGATGCACAGAGACGAATCGGCACTTCACGTCCGATGCGGCGGTAAATCGCGCACACACGATCGGTTTCGGCATCGGTAAGCGTCCGCCCGCTGGTTACCAGCGAAAAGCGCCCCACGCCTTTCGAAGCGTTATGCGCCGCTTCCTGTACGGCCTCTGTTTCGCCCACCAACGGATAGACGTCAATATCGGTCTTGTGGAATTTCGATTGCGCGCACCACTTGCAATCCTCGCTGCAACGGCCGCTCCGCGCATTCATGATCGAACAGGTATCGATACGTTTGCCCTGATAACGGGTCCTCAGGCGATGGGCCAATTCGTACAACTCCCCGGGGGACGTCGTGCGCATCAATTCCAACGCTTCGTCGTAACCAAGGCGGTAGCCCGCCGCTATTTTCTCTTCCAACCGGATGATCTCCATAGAAAATTTGTACTAGACTTACAAAGATACTACTTTTGAAACGATATTCGAAGTTAAAACGCATGCGTATGATAAGCAAAAATGTATATTTCATCACAGGTATAGACACCGATGCGGGCAAAAGCATCGTAACGGGTGTGTTGGCCCGTGACATGCGGGCCCGGGGCGAACGGGTCATTACCCAGAAATTTATCCAGACGGGTAACACCGGCATTTCGGAAGACATCGAACTGCACCGCCGTATCATGGGCATTCCGCTGCAACGCGAAGACCTCGACGGCACCACCTGCCCGATTACCTTTACCTACCCCGCCTCACCGCAACTGGCGGCCGAGATCGACAACCGGGAGATCGACCTGTCGCTGGTGGAAAAGAGTACGGGTAAACTGCTCGAAAGTTACGACACGGTCCTGCTCGAAGGAGCCGGGGGCCTGTTCGTTCCTCTGACCGACACCTATTCGACGATCGACTACATTGCCGACCACCGCCTCCCGGTCATCCTCGTCACCTCTCCAAGGCTGGGCAGTATCAACCACACCGTGCTGAGCCTCGAAGCGTGCCGTGCCCGGAATATCGAAGTGGCCGAACTGGTGTACAACCTCTATCCGCCGACGAGCCGGGAGATCACGGAAGATACGCGGCGCTACCTGAAACAATACCTCAACCGTACCTATCCGAATGCCGGGTTTACCGAAATCGGAATGCAGGGCGTGTAACGCGCGCCCAGAATTTCCGGAACAAATAACAGGTAAAAGGTAAATCCGGCTTTAGCCAGCAGTCAGAGATATCGGTTATGCTGTATTCCAACGGGTTGCAGACTGGTTCAGGGTGATACAGAAGAGCACGAAACACAATTTTCACAAAAAAATCGGGAATATTTTCACAAAAACCTTTGCAGTATTCAGATTTTGGCTTATATTTGCACTCGCAAAACGATAGAAACATTCCTCAATAGCTCAGTTGGTTAGAGCACCTGACTGTTAATCAGGGGGTCCAAGGTTCAAGTCCTTGTTGAGGAGCCAGAAAACGAAGAGGTTACGATGAAAATCGCGACCTCTTTTCTTTTGTGTACATACAACTTGCCGCATACTATAGCGCGACGGTCCCGGCAAGGCCCGTGTCGACAGGATGAAGGGTGCTGCAGATTTCGGTTTACGGACCTCGGGAAACAGAGAACGAACCAAGACGGACAACATGGAGTCTGCAACCAGCAGCACGGTGGGCCCCGTGCTGCCTATCGAACTCTTTTCTGTTTACTCCAATAATTTCTGGAGCAAAGGCGAAATTTCAACCTGCTCGCATGTAATGGCAGAAATCAGCTCCTTGCCTTCCGGAGTCAATGAAAAATACATCTGTCGCCTATCCTTTGTGCCCATCACGCGTTCGACCAGACCCTTACTCTCGACAGAGCGCATTATCTTCGAATTGTTCGACGACGTCAGCCCCAGCAACTCTCCTATCTCACCCGACGAGAGGCACCCCTGCTTAAGCAGCGAACAGAGCGCCATACCCTCGTTCAAAGAGATTCCATACTCTTTATCAAAACTCTGCTCGAATTGATTAACTGCGCGCTGAATGTCGCGGATCTTACATAGTTTATCCATTGTCCTGACTTTTAGATAAGGACGGCTTGTCACACCAAATTTTCAACAACTATTTATCCGTTTCCGACTTTATCCGGAACACACTGAACAGCAAGTCCTCCCTCAAGGCGCACCATACCGTGCTCTTCACGGGCGAAAAGACGGTCGGGTACAGACCCTACCGCTCCCCCACACATAAACGAAATTAGAGCCAACCACCTTAGGTCCCGACCACGATTTCCCTCCCGATCAGCCAATAATTCTTCAATAAACCCTTATCTATAACCAATTAAATAAACAGGTTGACGTTCGCTTCTTCAGCGCGTTCCATATAGGTGGCGACACCGCCCACAGTCACATCATCCAACAGCTCTTCACGCTTTACCCCCATCACGTCCATCGACATCTGGCAGGCTATGAATTCCACGCCGCTATCGATAGCTTGCTGGCGTAGAGATTCGAGCGAGTCGATCCCCTTGTTTTTCATGATGTGGCGCATCATCCGGTCGCCGATCCCCAGCATACTCATCTTCGAGAGGCGGAGCTTCAGCGACGACGAGGGCAGCATCATGCCGAACATCCGGCCAAAGATATCCTTTTTTACCTTAGGTTTCGCTGTTTTCTTAATCACGTTCAGTCCCCAGAAGGTAAAGAATATCGACACTTTCTGTCCGGTGGTTGCCGCGCCGTTGGCCAGCACGAAGGTCGCCAGCGCCTTGTCCAGGTCGTCGCTAAACATAATCAGCGTTTTGGCCCTGCCACCACCCGCAGCCAGAACCGTGCACGTATCGGACGAACCTTTCTCTATGACCACTGTATATTTCCCTTTATCTTCTGATTTGTATACCAATCGGTTGCCAGTTGTATTACACCACGCCTGCGCATCACGCGAGAACCCGGCGTCAGTAGCGACCATTTCGATCCGTTCGCCCTCCGAGATCGAATCTATCGCCTGCTTGATCTTCATAACCGGCCCGGGGCACTGCAACCCGCAGGCGTCGATTCGCACCGTTTTGACCTGCCCGTCCACACGCCGGGTATCCACGCCGGTCGTGCAGCAAGTGTCCACAGGAGCCATTGTGTTCACTATCGGCGCAGTCGCCGTAGCATAGGTTTTGTAGCCGCCCGACAGGTTTTTGACACGGTTAAACCCGTGCCCCATCAGTATCTTCAGCGCCAGATAACCCCGTAATCCGATCGCGCAATAGATATAAATATCTTTGTCGTGCGGCAACTCGTCGATCCGGCCGCGAAGTTCATCGAGTGGAATATTCACCGCTCCGGGAATTGCACCGAAGGTAAACTCCTCCCGGGTACGCACATCCAGAAACAGCGTATCGGTGCGATCCGCTTCCGATATTTGCCTCCATGTCACCACAGGCATCGCTCCGCTGATGATATTGCCTGCCACATAACCAGCAATGGCAATCGGATCTTTAGCAGAGGAGAAAGGCGGAGCATAAGTGTGCTCGATTTTCTGCAGGTCATACACCGTGCCGCCACGCTTAATGAGCAGTGCGATCTGGTCGATGCGCTTATCCACCCCGTCGTAACCCACGCACTGGGCACCGTAAAGTTTGCCGTTCGCGGGATCGAAGGTCAGTTTGAGGGTCAGCGGCAGCGCATCGGGATAATACCCGGCATGCGAGGCCGAATGGGTGGTCGAACTGATATAGGGAATGCCGGACTGTTTGAGCCGTTTGGCGGCCAGGCCCGTAGAAGCCACCGTAATATCGAACACCTTGGCGATCGAAGTGCCTATTGCACCCTCGTATTTCGTCGTGTTACCGAACACCATGTTGTCCGCCACGATGCGCCCTTGACGATTGGCCGGATTAGCCAGATAGTTCAACCACGACTTGCCTGTCAGCGGATGTGGGAATTCGATGGCGTCGCCTACGGCATAAACGTCTGCCGCGGAGGTCTGCAAATAGTCGTCCACCCAGATCCCGCCCGCATCGCCGATTCTGAGGCCGGCCACTTTGGCTAATGTGATTTCGGGACGCACACCTATCGAAAGGATCACAAGATCGGTTACGATACTCCCACCGTGCGCAAAAAAAACTTCGATATTATTACCACTGCGTTCGAGCCGCTCGACGCTCTGCCCCAGAAAGAGGCGAACCCCTTTCTGCAATAAATGTTGATGTACGTGCGAAGCAATCGAAAAATCGACAGGGGCCATTACCTGGTTCCCCATCTCCACAACCGATACCTCTGCTCCTGCGTGATGCAGGTTTTCAGCCATCTCCAATCCGATAAATCCCGCGCCCACGATAACGGCGCTCTTTATCTTGTGCGAGGCAATATAGCTTTTGACGCGGTCGGTGTCATCAACGTTGCGCAACGTAAAAACGCCTTCGGAGTCGATACCCTCCAGCGGCGGTCTCACGGGCGTAGCTCCCGGCGACAGTAGTAGCTTATCGAAACTTTCCGCATACGTCGATCCGTCCGCACGGCGAACCTCGACTCTCTTTGCTATGGTGTCGATACCCACAACTTCGTTCTCCACCCGCACATCGATGTTAAAGCGCCCACCGAACGAAGCCGGGGTCTGCACAAAGAGTTTTTCCCGCTCAGTGATCGCACCGCCTATATAATACGGCAGGCCGCAGTTGGCGTACGAAATGTATTTCCCTTTTTCGAAAAGGATGATCTCCGCCTGCTCGTCTGCCCGGCGGATCCTTGCCGCCGCCGTTGCACCTCCTGCAACACCTCCGACAATAATATGTTTCATCTGGTCTGTATAAGGTTTTACAAAGATTATATTCCTATGGAAAAATCTTCCTAAAGAAGATAACAACGCAAAGGTATTATTATTTTCCAATAAAACAATCTTCCATTGGAAGATAATCCCGCTTATACTATGCAGACAAAATGTGTCGGACTTTTAAGACGCGCCGTCCTTTCTGCGTACTTCAAGGGAACACTGCTATTTCTGGGACAGATTATCCCGGTTCAACAAATTACATTTACAACGGGTCAGGATCTCGATACAGCGGTCGAGGTCGGTCGGCCGGATGACCACCCGGGCCGTATCCCCGTCGGAAAAAGCGTACATATACTCGATAAACACATCCTCTCGGGCCAGGCAGTCGAGTACGATTGAAAGCGCTCCCGGTTCATTGGGACAGCAAAAACAGACAACTTCGGTCACACTGATCCCGAAACGCGCTTCCTTGAGCGCACTAACGGCCCGTCCCACATCCGATACGATCATACGCAGGATGCCGAATTCACCGCTGTCGGCCAGACTGAATGCCGTCATATTCACACCGTTGCTTCCCAGTATTTGGGTCACTTCGTTGATCCGTCCGGTTTTGTTTTCGACGAATACGGAAAGCTGTTTGATTTTCATAGTTCTGCGGTATTTGCGATTGACTGTAATGGTTCAGACCGGGCATCAGTGCAGGATCCGTTTGTCGATCACCCGGCGCGCTTTCCCTTCGCTGCGTTCGATGCTCGAAGGCTCTACCAGCTTGATATCGGCTTTCAAGCCCAATACGCTGTGCAACCGGGCAGCGAGCCGCTGCCTGAGCCCGATCATCTTGCTGACCTCGTCCGAATAAAAGCCGTCGCGAACCTCGACCTGTACTTCGAGGCTGTCGAGATTCTGTACGCGGTCAACCACCAGCAGGTAATGCGGCTCGAACTCTTCCATTTCGAGGATGACACTCTCGACCTGGGACGGGAAGATGTTGACACCCCGTATTATGAGCATATCGTCGCTGCGGCCTACGATGCGGCTCATACGCACGTTGGTACGTCCGCACGGGCACGGTTCATCGGTCAGCGAACAGAGGTCTTTGGTCCGGTAGCGCAGCAACGGCATCCCCTCTTTGGTCAGCGTCGTGAAAACCAGCTCCCCCTGCTCGCCGTACGGCAGCGGTTCCAGCGTATCGGGCGAGATGATCTCGGGCAAAAAATGATCTTCTATAATGTGCGACCCGTTCTTGCAGGCGCATTCGTGCGACACCCCCGGCCCCATGACTTCGCTTAGTCCGTAAATATTGTACGCATTTACTCCCATTTTGGTTTCGATCTCGCGGCGCATGTTCTCGGTCCACGGTTCGGCCCCGAAGATACCGGTTTTCAGGCGGAACTCCTCCCGGGGAATCCCGGCCTGGGCCATCGCTTCGGCCAGGTAAAGGGCGTATGAGGGAGTGCAGGTGATAGCGGTCGCTCCGAAATCGTGTATCAGCTTGATGTGCTTCGCCGTATTGCCGCTCGACATCGGAATGACGGTCGCCCCCAGGTGCTCCACCCCATAGTGCAACCCCAATCCGCCGGTAAACAGACCGTAACCGTACGCCACCGAAAAGATGTCGTTGCAGTCGGTCCCGAAAGCGCTCAGGCAGCGGGCGATCATCTCCGACCAGATGGCCAAATCGCGGCGGGTATAGCCTACCACGGTGGGAGAGCCCGTCGTACCCGAAGAGGCGTGCAGGCGCACGATCTGCGACATCGGAACGGCGAAAAGCCCGTACGGATAGTTATCCCGAAGGTCCTGCTTGGTGGTAAACGGCAGCTTGACGACATCGTCCACCGTCCGGATATCGTCCGGCGTCACGTCCATCTCCTGCATTTTGCGGCGGTAAAACGGCGTATTGTGATAGACTCTCTCGACGAGCTTATGCAGGCGTTCTCCCTGGAGGGCGCGCATCTGCTCGCGTCCCATACACTCTTTGGGTTGGTTCCAGATCATGGTTTCAGGTTATTTCCAACTTATTTCAATCTATTCCGGATGTTTACGGTGCAGTTTGCCTGCGCTCCGCATTATTCCGGCGGGCCTTCAGTTTTTTCAAAGACCCCTTACAACAACCATTCGCAACGGTTAATGATCCAGGCGGAATGCCCGCAGGCGGTCGTCTAGCACTCCGTACAAATCTTCACTCATGCGCGAACAACAGGCCCGGATACCCTGTTGCTCGCTGCCGGTGGTGGAGAGCGAAATCGAACTGATCCCGTAATAAAGCAGTTCGCGCATCAGCTCGCCGCAAGGCATCCCGCCGTATCCGATCGTAAAGAAGAACCCGTCCGAGATCGCCCGGTCGATATCCTTGTCATAAACGACATGAAAGCCGTGTTGCTCGAAAAGGTCTTTCATCCTGCGGGAACGGCGGGCGTACTCCGAAGTCTCCTTCACGAAGTCGAACCGGCCCTCGGTTGCGGCCCGCAACATGGCAGCGTAGCCGAATTGGGTCGAGTGCGTGATGCCCGAGGTAATCATATAAAGGATCGACCCGATGAGCGTCGGGCCGAAAATTCCCGCCCCGGCATACCTTTCGGCCAAAGCCGGGAAACGGCGCCCGAACAGGCTGTCGGAGATACAGAGCATAGCCGCGCGCTGGCCGGCATAGCTGAATATCTTCGAAGAGGAAAGCATCAGGATGTAATTGTCGGTATAGCGTGCGGCCGTAGGAATATAAGGCGGTTCAAACGGACGGCCGAAGTCGCTGCGGAAGTCCATGCCGAAATAAGCGAGGTCTTCCAACACGACGGCACCATACCGGGTAGCCAGTTCGCCCAACACCTGCAGTTCACTTTCCGTCAGCGAAATCCAAGCCGGGTTATTGGGATTCGAATAGATAATCCCGGCGATATTCCCCTTTTCGAGATAACTTTCCAACTTCGCCCGCAGTTTCTCGCCCCGGAAATCGTGTACGTCGAACTGCACATGCGGAATACCGAGTACTTTGAGCTGCGACTTTTGAATAGGAAAGCCGGGATCGATGAAAAGAACGGTTTTCTTCCCCGGATCACACTGGGTACAGGCGATGAACGATCCGAACGACCCGGCCACCGACCCGGTTACCGGGACACAGGCCGCCGCCGAAATATCGACATCCAGAAAAGCTTTCACAAAACGGGACGCCTCCGTTTTAAGCTCCGGAATGCCTTCGGCCGCCGGATAAATGGCCGGAATCCAAGTATCGAGCGCCTGTTTCTCGGCTTCGGTACCGATCCTGCACGGTTCCAAACCCGGCACGCCCTGGTCCATCCGGATAAACGGGATGCCCGTCAGCTCCTCCAGGCGAGAAGCCAACAACACGACCTGCCCGATCGTCGCTTGCTCCAGATCGGTGATTTTCAACTCGTCGACCACCCGGTCGACGAGTTCTTGGCTGTATACCCTATTTTGCATGAGCCGCCGAATTTACCTGGTGCCCGCCAGCTTCCCGTCCCACCCGGAAAGCCAACCGGTTCATTTCTACGATCCGATCTCCTTTTGAAGCGAAAAAATCCGCCACAACAGCTTCCAACAGCTCCGCATCGAACCCCAGCACGACCGAAGCAGCCCCGAGCAACACCATATTCACGGCCCGGGGAACCGAATTCTCTTTTGCCAACGCATCGGCGTCGATCAGGATCACCCGGGGCTGCGTGCGCAACGTATCGAGCAGAGCCGTATGGTCGGGGTAATTGGGAATATTGACGAACGGGGCGGCATTGGTCACGATCCACCCCCCGTCCGAAAGATAAGGCAGGTAGCGGAGCGCTTCCATCGGCTCCAACGCGAGAATGGCGTCGGCTTTACCCTTGGGAATCAGGTCGGAATGGATCGGCGAGGAACTCAGCCGCAAGTTCGACTGCACGTCGCCCCCGCGCTGGCTCATGCCGTGCACTTCGGCCTGCTTGACATGCAGTCCCTTACGCAGGGCGGCTTCCCCGATGATGGCGGCGATGGAGAGGATGCCCTGTCCCCCGACGCCGGAAAGGATAATATCCAGTTTCATGTTATGCTTTCGATTTCTTAAGATTTCTTTTCAGGGTCTGGATGCATTCGCGCCGAGGTATGATGACCGATACGCCCGGGTATTCGATCTCCTCGCGCAACACGTTGCGGATTTCGTCGTAGTTTTTGGCCATGGGTACCACCACGCGCACATGCTCCTTCTCGACGCCCACGCCCAGGCAAATGGCTTCCAGCTTCCCGGTGCCGGCCGAGTCCTGACCGCCGGTCATGGCCGTAGTCAGGTTGTCCGAAATCACCACGGTAATGTTAGCCCGTGAATTCACGGCATCCAGCAGGCCCGTAATGCCCGAATGCGTGAAAGTCGAATCCCCGATCACGGCAATGGAGGGAAACAGTCCGCCGTCGGCAGCCCCTTTGGCCATCGTGATCGAAGCCCCCATGTCCACACAAGAGTCAATCGCCCGGAAAGGCGGCAGGGCTCCGAGGGTATAGCAACCGATATCACTGAATATCTTGCTATTTTCATACTCCTTAGCCACTTCGTTAAGCATCTCGTACACGTCGCGGTGGCCGCAACCGGCACACAACGCGGGCGGCCGGGGAACCACACGCGCACAGGCATCGGCCACAGGAGCGGCCGGCAATCCCAAAGCCGCACGTACATTGTCCGGGGTCAACTCGCCCGCACGGGGCAACTCGCCGCTCATGCGGCCTTTGATCGTGCCGCTCTCGTCCAGCAACCCGCGCAGTTGCTCTTCGACGAACGGCTGGCCGTCCTCGAGCACCAAAATTTCATCGCATTCGGCCACCATGCGGCGAAGCGTCTCCACCGGCAGTGGATATTGCGAAATTTTCAACACCGTCCGTCCGCAACCTTCCGGATAATTTTCCATCAGGTAGTTAAAAGCAATACCGCAGGCGATCACCCCCCGGCGGTCGCCCGGCCGGTAGCTGTTGTAAGGCGATGCGCCTGAAAGCCGCTGCAAATCGGCCTGAACAGCCAGCAATTCGTTATAACGGCGGCGGGCATTGACCGGCAACAGCACCCAACGGGCACGGTCTTCGGGGAAAGAGAGCGGGTTCTCATCCCGGGGAACGGCAGGAACCACTACGGCGCGGGAATGGGCCATACGGGTAGTCAGCCGCATCAAAACCGGAAGCTTCACGCGTTCCGACAGATCGAAAGCATCGCGTACCATATCGTAAGCCTCCTGCTGGGACGAAGGTTCGAAAATGGGGACCATGGCGAATTTGCCGTAGAAACGGGAGTCCTGTTCGTTCTGCGAGGAGTGCATCGACGGGTCGTCGGCCACCAGCACGACCAACCCGCCATGAGTTCCGGTCATGGCCGAATTGACGAAGGCGTCTGCCGCCACGTTCAGACCCACATGCTTCATGCAGACCAAGGCGCGCTTACCGATGAAGGAGACCCCCAGAGCGGCTTCCATAGCCGTCTTTTCGTTCGTGCACCAATCGCAATATACTCCCCGGCCCCGGCCCAGGGGAGAACTTTGGATGTATTCGGTGATTTCGGTGGAAGGTGTGCCGGGATAGGCGTACACGCCCGAAATCCCTGCATGCAGGGCGCCCAGCGCCACGGCCTGGTCGCCCAATATCAACAGTTTATCTTTCATGATTCGATTAAAGTAAAAGCATCGGCATCCCGAAGGGCCGGAAATTTAGCCCGGAACGCTTCCAAGGCCTTCAGGTCGGCTTCACCCTGAACGGCCTCTTCACGACCGGGAGTCGCGGCCGCGACGGTTTCGCCCAGAAAACCGATCAGCGCACTCGAACCGTCATAGGCCAAGGCCGGATCGTCACCCGTGCGGTTGACTCCCGCGACATAGCATTGGTTCTCGACGGCACGGGCCCTCAACAGTGCATTCCACGCCGAAATACGCACCGTCGGCCAGTTGGCGACATAAAGAATCATGTCGTAATCGCCCCGGTTGCGGGCGAAAACCGGAAAACGCAGGTCGTAACACACCTGCAACAGGATGCGGAACCCGCAATGCTCCACAACGACACGTTCCGTACCGGCGGTATAGCGCTTGTCTTCCCCGGCGAAGGAGAACAGATGCCGTTTGTCGTAAGTGGCGTAACTGCCGTCGGGCTTGACAAAATAAAACCGGTTGTAGTAGCGGCCGTCGGCCTCGGTAGCGACACTACCGCCCACGGCCGCGTTCCTCGCGGCCGCCACGGAGCGCATCCAGGCAAGAGTCTCGCTATCGGCAGGTTCGGCCGTTTCGGTTGGATCGGTACAAAAACCGGTCGTGAACATCTCGGGAAGCACGATCAGGTCGGCCGCCGGAAGGTCCGAAATCAACTCTTCGGCCCGGCGGCGGTTGGCCCGAGGGTCTTTCCAGCGGATATCGGTTTGGAGCAAAGATATCTTCATACGGGTTATTAACACGATTTTGAGTCAATAAAGTTACTCAATATTCTGAATATAACAACTTGTTGAATTTTCAAGATACGACGGATCGGTAACCTGCACTTGGTTTTACGGCACGAAAACTGTTAGAGATCAGAAGTAAATTTCCCAAAACCCCGCGACAATGGCTAAAAGTAAAAACATTACGACCATGCAGCTCGCGCTGATGACGGCAGCGGCCGTGATCAGCCTGCGCGGGCTGCCGATGATGGCCCAGGAAGAGCTTACGATGTTCTTCTACATTTTCTTCGCGACCTTTCTGTTCCTCATTCCCGCCGCACTGGTCGGAGCCGAACTGGGCAGCGCATTCGCCTCCCGAGGCGGAGGCGTCTACTCCTGGGTGAAAGAGGCTTTCAACCCGCATCTGGGCTTTACGGCCATCTTCCTCCAGTGGATTCAGAACGTGGTGTGGTACCCCACCGTACTGGGATTTGCCGCCGCATCCATCGCGTACATGATCGGGGTACCCGACCTTGCGCAAAACGGCGTTTTCGTCGGACTCTTCTCGATCATTATGTACTGGTTCGCCACATGGGTGACGCTCAAGGGCACATCGACCGTCTCCGGAATCACGAGCAAGGGCTTTATCATCGGAACCGTACTGCCCGGCGTGGTCATCATCGCGCTGGCCTTGATCTGGGTATTGGGCGGTAACGAAATCGCCTTCCAGCACATTCCGGAAAAGGTTTCGCAGGTCGTTAACGCCAGCGCAGGACACGCCCATCCCCGCCTTTTCCCGCACATCACGGGCATGAACGACATCGCTTTCCTGGCGGGAATCCTGCTGCTTTTCGCCGGCGTCGAAGTTCATGCGGTCCATGCCCCCGAACTGAAACAACCGCAAAAACAGTTCCCGCGCGCCATGTTCATAGCCGCTTTCATCTCGTTCGGGCTGTTCACGCTGGGTTCGCTGGCCGTAGCCATTATCACGCCTTACGACCAGATCAATCTCCAGTCGGGGTTGTTCACCACGTTCGACATCGCCTTCAAGCATTACCATGTCGGTTGGTTGACCAATGTCCTGAGCCTGCTGATCGCATTCGGCGCGCTGGCAAGCGTAATGTCATGGATCTCGGGTCCCAGCCGCGGCCTGCTCTGGACGGCTAAAGAGGGTCAACTGCCCGATTTTATGAAAAAGACCAATAAAAACGGCAGTCAGATCAACATCCTGCTCATCCAGGGTTGTATCGTTACCGTACTCTCGTCGCTCTACATCGTGATGAAAGACGTGAGCGTGGCTTTCTTCCTGCTGAGCGCTCTGACCATCGGCCTCTACCTGATTATGTATATGCTGATGTATGCTGCCGGCATCCGCCTACGCTATACGCAACCCCAACTGCCCCGCAGCTACCGTGTACCGGGTGGCAACGCCGGGATGTGGATCATCGGCGGGGGCGGCTTCCTGGCCGTGCTGTTCGCTTTCACCGTGACATTTTTCCCGCCGTCACAGTTACCTGTAGGCAGTCCGACGCTCTATACGGCACTGGTCGCCACCGGGACGGTCATATTCCTGGCCATCCCGATCATCATCAGCGTGGTAATGGGACGCCGCGACCGACGACAGCAACAGCAACAGCAAAACACCCCAATCCAGTAGTTACGGATAGACAACGACAAAGCCATGCCGGTCTGTTGGATCTGCATGGCTTTATTCATGTTACCCGGGTATCCCGCAGCCAATAGCGTAGTCAAGTAGTCGCAAATCCGGATTATGGCCGGAATCTTCCGAAAAACCGCACCGATTTATGGCATTATCCCGGTCAGTTCATCATCCTGTACTGATTCGGGGTCTGGCCGACAATCCTTTTAAACAGCCGCGTGAAATGCTGCGGATATTTGAACCCGAGTTCGTAGGCAATCTCGCTGATCGACTTGCCCGTGTCGAACACCCGTTCCTTGGCCAGGTCGATCAGCTTCATCTGGATATGTTCCTGTGCCGTCCGGCCCGTCTCTTTTTTAATCAGGTCACCGAAATAGTTGGGCGAAAGATGCAATTTCCCGGCACAGTATCCCACCGACGGCAATCCGATCTGCTGGGGCCGGTCCGAAACGAAGTATTCGTCGAGCACGTTTTCGAAACGCACCAGAATATCGCGGTTCACTTCGTTGCGCGTAATGAACTGCCGTTCGTAGAAACGCACGCAGTAATCGAGCAGCAACTCGATATTCATCGCGATGATCGTCTTGCTGTGACGGTCGACCCCATGTTGTAACTCGTGCCGGATCCGCCGCAGGCAATCCACGACGACCTGCCGCTCCTGCTCCGAAAGGTGCAGCGCCTCATTCACCTCATACGAGAAAAAAGTGTAATTTTTCATATTGCGTCCCAGCGAAGTCCCGCGGATCAGGTCGGGATGGAACAGCAGGGCCCATCCTTTGGGCTGGAACACCTCTCCGTTATCCTCGAAACCGATGACCTGACCCGGAGCGAGGCAAACGATCGTACCTTCCTGATAGTCGTAATACTCGCGCCCGTAGATCATATCGCCGCACTTGACCTCTTTCAGGAATACGGTATAAAATCCGTAGGTCTGGCGCTGGTGCGACAACCGACGGGCCTGCGACATGTCGATCACGCTGACCAGCGGATGCAGGGTTTCGACGCCCACGCGTTCGTTATACTGAAAAATATTTTCGATGTGTATGATCTTATCCATAGCTTTCGGATTTGGTTTCGTACAAATTTAATGTTTTTCACCGCGCCTGCATCGTTGCGGATGCGAAATCGGTAATCATGGTAAAAAACCCTGTAATGCGTCTACAAAACCGGCTGTAAGCATACCGTAATTTTGCTGCATCAACAGAACCAGGAGCACTACAACCGGAAAATGAAGTACGAAAACAGGGAGCCTGCCGCCCCGGATGTAATCCATCATCGCCCCGGGGAGAGTACAGCCTTCCGCAATGACGCCCGGAGACCGCCCCGACGCAACAGCGGACAAATACACGAAACTAAAACGCAATCATGAAAACAAAAATCATTTTAACCGCACTTACCGCAATGATGATTACACACGACGGCCTGAATGCCCAGACGGCGAAGGCCCCTAAAAAAATGTTGGTTGCCTACTTTTCACACAGCGGCAACACCCGTACCGTAGCCGAACAGATCCGGGAAGCGACGGGAGCGGATATTTTCGAGATAGAACCTGCCGCGGCCTACCCCACTAACTACCAGGCGGTAGTCGACCAGGCGAAGAAAGAGGTGAACTCCGGCTTCAAACCGGCCCTGAAATCAAAACCCGAAAACCTCGGAAAATACGACATCATTTTCGTCGGATCACCCTGTTGGTGGTACACGATCGCGCCGCCGGTCGCGACTTTCCTCTCTTCGTACGACCTCTCGGGTAAGACCATCGCCCCGTTCATGACGCACGAAGGCAGCCGCATGGGGCACAGCGAAGCCGATATCAAAAAACTGTGTGCAGGCGCGACTTTGCTTCCGGGATTGCCTGTCCGGGGCGGCAGCGTGCAAGAGGCCGCTCCGGAAGTGGCCAAATGGTTGCGAAGAATCGGAGTGATCGAATAAATTTTATTATATTGCCAAGAGGACACCGACACGATAACAAGAGTACTATAACAAGCGGGGTACACGGGACATTCCCGCATTTACGGGCCAAACAGCACGGACATTCACAGCCGGAAGCACCAAGGTCTTGCACGGATGATTGTGCCCGGTTTCAGACAAACAATATATACATTCGTTGTTATGAACGCTACGTTTACTTTTTTGACTCCTGCAACCGGATAAACCTATGCTGCGAAAAATAAGAATCACGGCTGCTGCCGTCTGTTGTATGTTGATCACGCTGCTGTTCCTCGACTTCACGGGAACGCTCCACGCATGGTTCGGATTTCTGGCAAAAATACAGTTCCTGCCCGCACTGCTTGCCCTGAACTTCGGCGTGGTTGCAGCACTGATCGTACTCACGTTGCTGTTCGGACGCGTCTACTGTTCGGTGATCTGCCCGCTGGGCGTGATGCAGGATGCGGTTTCGTGGATCGCGGGAAAACGAACGAAAAACCGGTTCCGCTACTCACCGGCCCTCTCGTGGTTGCGGTACGGTGTGCTCGCGCTTTTCATCGCAGCCGCCGTGGCCGGAATCGGCTCTTTCGTCGCACTGCTGGCACCCTACAGCGCTTACGGGCGCATTGTCTCGAATCTCATCGCACCGCTGTACCTCTGGGGCAACAATCTGCTCGCCTACCTGGCCGAACGGGCCGGCAGCTATGCGTTTTACAGGGCCGACGTATGGATGAAGGGAATCGCCACGCTGGCCGTAGCGGCCGGAACATTCATTATTTTAGCAGTAGTAGCATGGCATAACGGTCGTACCTACTGCAACACGATTTGCCCGGTGGGGACGGTATTGGGACTCTTCTCGCGTTTTTCTCTGCTGGCTCCGGTCATCGACACCTGCAAATGCAACGGCTGCGGCCTGTGCGCACGCAACTGCAAAGCGTCGTGTATCGACCCGAAAGCGCACCGCATCGACCTGAGCCGTTGTGTTGCCTGCATGGATTGCATCGGGAAATGCCGCCAACAGGCCATCCATTACCGATTGCGCACCGGCAACGCGCCGTTCCGCGCCCACCCTGTCGAGCCGCCACAACAACCAGCAAAAAAACAGATCCAAGCGGAAACGGATACAACATCCTCCCCGATACCACCGGAAACCGGAAGAACAAGGGATGCAACCGTGCAAACCCAATCCCGACCGGCTAGCCAAGATGCCCAAGTGCGGGAAGGGTTATCTTCAAACGAAACTTCGGCTCCCGGCATTTCCCGGCGCAATTTTCTGTCACTGACGGCGATGCTGACCGCAGGATCGTTCGTACGGGCGCAGGAGATGAAGGTCGACGGCGGTCTGGCTGCTATCGAGGAGAAAAAAATTCCGAACCGCGCCACACCGCTCGTTCCCGCCGGGGCCCGAGGCCTGTGGCACATGGCGCGGCATTGTACGGGTTGCCAGCTCTGCGTGGCGGTCTGCCCGAACGGGGTCCTGCGCCCTTCATCGGCGCTGGCGACCCTGATGCAGCCCGAAATGTCCTACGAACGCGGATATTGCCGCCCCGAATGCACCAAATGCGCGGAAGTATGTCCCGCCGGAGCAATCCATGAAATCACCCCGGCCGACAAATCCGCCATTCAGATCGGGCATGCAGTCTGGATCAGGGAGAACTGCGTGCCGCTGCGCGACGGGGTGGACTGCGGCAATTGCGCACGCCACTGTCCGACGGGAGCGATCCTGATGGTGCCTTCCGATCCGGAGATGTCCGATTCGCCGAAAATCCCGGCCGTCAACGAAGAAAAGTGTATCGGCTGCGGAGCCTGTGAAAACCTATGCCCGGCACGGCCTTTCAGCGCGATCTATGTCGAAGGGCACCGACGGCACAGAATTATCTAAGCGAACGAACGATGGAGACGAAAGACAGCAAACGCATGAATCGCAGGGCATTCCTCAAAGCGTTGGGAGACGGGTCCGCCCGCCTGGCGGGGGCCTCCGCAATCGCCGGTACGGTCGCTGCGTTGGCCGGATGCGGACCGAAACACCGCGAAGGTACCGCAGCAGCCCCCGGAGAAGTTCCCACAGACAAGATGACCTACCGGACCAATCCGCACACCGGCGACCGGGTATCGCTGCTGGGCTACGGCTGCATGCGCTGGCCGACCCGGCCGCGCAGCGACGGCAAAGGCGACGAAGTGGACCAGGAAACGGTGAACGAGCTGGTCGATTATGCCATCGGACACGGCGTAAACTATTTCGACACATCGCCGGTCTATGTGCAGGGACTTTCGGAACGGTCGACCGGCATTGCACTGAGCCGTCATCCCCGCGACAAATATTTCCTGGCGACGAAGCTCTCGAATTTTTCGAATTACACGCGTGAAAATTCGCTGGCCATGTACCGCCGTTCGCTCGAAGAGTTGCAAACGGACTATTTCGACTACTACCTGCTCCACTCGGTCGGCGGCGGCACGGGGATTCCGCTGGTGCGGGCCCGTTATTTCGACAACGGCATGATGGATTTCCTGCTCCGCGAACGCGAAGCGGGGCGCGTACGTAACCTGGGCTGGTCGTTCCACGGCGATGTCCGGGTGTTCGACTACATGCTTTCGCTCGACATCCCGTGGGATTTCGTGCAGATCCAGATGAACTACGCCGACTGGCGGCATGCGCAAGGACGCAACGTCAACGCCGAATACCTGTACGGCGAACTGGAGAAACGGAATATTCCGGTGGTCATCATGGAACCGCTGCTGGGGGGACGCCTGACGCGACTGAACGACCATCTGGTAAGCCGACTCAAAACACGCCGCCCGGACCAAAGCGTCGCGTCGTGGGCTTTCCGTTTCGCGGGCTCGTTTCCCGGCGTGCTGACCGCCCTGAGCGGCATGACCTATATGGAACACCTGCAGGACAACATCCGCACCTACTCCCCGCTGGAACCATGCTCCGAAGAGGAGTTCGCACTGCTCGAGGAGACCGCCCGGATGATGCTCGAATATCCCACCATTCCGTGCAACGACTGCCAATACTGCATGCCGTGCCCTTACGGAATAGACATCCCGGCCATCCTGCTGCACTACAACCGCTGCATCAACGAGGGGAACATTCCCCACAGCCGGCAGGATGGAAATTACCGCAAAGCGCGCCGGGCATTCCTGATCGGTTACGACCGCAGTGCGCCGCGCCTGCGGCAGGCCAGCCATTGCATCGGCTGCGGCCAATGCACGCCGCACTGCCCACAGAGCATCGATATCCCGCAAGAACTGCACCGCATCGACGACTTCGTCGAACGACTCAAACAGGGCACGCTATAACCTACCGACATCCGATAAAGTCCGACGAGTATGCAAGTCTTTCTCTCCATGGTATGAATCTTGCCGTAGTATAAATTAAAACATTCCTAAATACGACATGCCATGAAACGAAATGAACATGCTAACACTCCCGCCGCAGGAAAATCCATCGCCGGCCCCTGCCATCCGAAAGTCAAGACGCAACTCACGCTGAACGACCTCGGCAAGGAGAAAATCCACAAAAGCCACGAAGTCACCCAAACCCAGCTCGAACAGGACGTGGTGACCGTCAATCCCGACATCAACAGCATGGAGAGCCGCGGATAAAAAACAGTGTATCCGGCTTTTTTAAAATATTCAATAGCCCGACACCTAACAAAAAGCCAGTTACGACGGGCATTCCTTCTGGAATGCCCGTATTTTTTTCGCGTAGAGCACATTCATCGGATCGAAATTTTAAAAATATTTATTTGCATCATCTTGTCTCAAAGTGTTTTGCAATACAGAATTGTATATTATATTGTAATCACCAATCATTATCCTCAAAACACTCGAATCCATGAAAAGACTATTGCTCATCGCTGCCTGCCTGACTTTTCTGGCGGGTTGCACGAAAGAAGACAACGTAGTCCGACAAAAGGCGAATCTGGCCACGAAGGCTACACAGGCACATCTGAATATCCAATTTATGAGTTTTGGAAACACGCTGAATTTTTACATCCCGGAATGGGACCGATACGAACTGACCCGGGTGGCCATCACTCTTTACAATGTCTATATCTGGCCGGGAGCAGAATCTCCGCCCATTTTTAACACGTCCACATGGCAATATGTCACATCTCAAGTTATCATAGCTGAAGCTTCGTTATCCGAAAACGCTTTAATCCATTTGACTCCCGAGAGTTATATGGATGCAAACAGTGTCAACATTCGGAGTAATGGAAACTATTCCTTTGCCTGGACCGTCACTGGCATAAATACAGGTTCATCCGGCTCCGGTGGCGGCGACAGCGGTGGCGGCACTAATCCTCCCGGAGGCGGAGGTAACGGAGGATGCGATTCATGTCCCGCAAGAAGCGTATTCAATGTACCGGAACAATAAATATTATCAAAGCCGGTAGGCGCAGTCAGTATAGCCAAAGAAGGGCGCAGACTTTTCTGCGCCCTTCTTTTTATTTATCCATCCGGACAACCTATAGCTTCTCCACCCGGCGGAAATTGGGTGCAAGCCATTGCATAACACCCCAACTGATGATATAAGCCGTGGCGCAAATGATGAACATGATTCCGTAACCCACGGTGATATCGCCGAGCGCTTTGTAATGGTCGAACAACCCGCCTGCCAGCTTCGCGATCAGGATGCCGCCCACGGCCCCGCCCATGCCGCCGATACCGGTTACGGTAGCCACAGCGCGCTTGGGAAACATGTCGGATACGGTCGCAAACAGGTTCGCGGCAAATGCACAGTGTGCCGCGCAGGCAATGCTGATAATCAGGATCGCATACCACATATTCACATCGCCGGCCGCCTGTGCGAAAAGAACCAGCAGCGGCAACAGGGCGTAAAGCAACATGGAACGCTTGCGGGCGCGCCCAGCCCCCATTCCCCGGTCGATAAACAGCTTGGGAAGCCAACCGCCGCCGATGCTGCCGATGCTCGACAGTGCATAAACGACGATCAGCGGCAACGACACCTGCATACCCTTGAGACCGTATTGCGCCTCCAAAAACGCCGGCAGCCAAAAGAGAAAGAACCACCAGACAGGATCGGTCATGAACTTACCCACGACGAAGGCCCAGGTTTGCCTGCGGCGCAGTAACTGCCCCCAAGTCACATGTTGTTTATTCTCCTGTGCACTCCCTTCGTCTGCGGCCTCAGCATCCGCGGCAGCGGTTTCAGCCGTAACCGGCGCAGCCGCGCCAGTCACTGCCCGCGCAGCCAGCTCGGCAGGTGTCAGGCCCGTGCGGATATAATCGTATTCGGCACGGCTCAACCGTTTGTGACTGGCCGGATCATGATAGAGAAGAGCCCAAAAAATCAGCCAGACGAAACCGACGGCGCCGGTCAGGATGAATGCCCATTGCCACCCCCAATGAATGGCGATCCAGGGGACCAACAGCGGCGCCACGATCGCGCCGATCATCGCGCCCGAATTATAAAGTCCGGTGGCCAGTGCCCGTTCCTTCTGCGGGAACCATTCGGCCACCGTTTTATTAGCTGCCGGGAAGTTGCCCGATTCGCCGACACCCAGCAGAGCCCGGGCAATTGCAAAGCCTGCGGTTCCGGTAGCAAAACCGTGCAGTACGGCAGCCATGCTCCAGACGGCTAAAGAGAGGCCGTAGCCCAACTTCGTCCCGACCCAGTCGATCACGCGGCCTACAAACAGCAAACTCAGCGCATAGGCCAATTGGAAACAGACGATGATATTGCCGTAATCGCTCTCGGTCCAGTGCAGATCGGCGGTGAGGGTCTCTTTGAGCAGGCCGATAACGGCCCGGTCGAGGTAGTTGATGGTCGTGGCGAAGAAGAGCAGCGAGCAGATTACCCAACGGTAACGCCCTACCGATTCGCCCACGCGGTTCAGCAGGTTAGTGGTGGTTTTCATATTCAATGGAGTTGTTTAGCCCGGTTAGTATTTTCCGTACTCCATCAGCGTATCCCACATCGCCCAGAAGTTGGCTCCCGACACATCATCCTGAATGTTGTGCACCGGAGCGAACACAAACCCGCCGCCCGGAGCCATGATATCGAGAATACGCTTCACTTCGTCACGCACCTCGTCGGGCGTACCTTTGCACAGCGTCGACTGGGTGTCGATACCGCCGCCCCAGAAGACCAAGTCCTTGCCGAATTCCTGCTTCAGCTCTTTGAGGTCCATGTCCTTGGCCGTAAACTGTACCGGATTGTAAATATCGAGACCCGCTTCGATCAAATCGGGAAGGATGGGACGCACAGAACCGCATGTGTGCATAAAATTCTTCGCATGGGGCATCCGCTTCTTGTTGTTGGTCCAGATACGTTTAAAACGCGGAATCACCAGCCGGCGCAGGTCGTCGGGGGCGATGAGCGTCGAGCGCTGCGTTCCCAAATCGTCGCATTCGGACATCACCTGTATCTTATCTTCGAGACCCTGCTCCTGGATCCAGTCGAACAACGAGTTCCAGTAGTCGATCTTGTGTTGGGTGATCTGCTCGAGTAACTCCTCGGCACCTTCCGGATCGAGCAGCAGATCCATATACCATTTTTCGTAACCGCGGATGCGCAGCGACATTTCGGTCAGGCCCGCACAGTTGCGGTCGGCAATGCCGCAATAATCGCCCAGGAAAGGCGCCTGCTCGGCGATATCCGCCTTCATACGATCCACATAATCGGCCCAATCAGGCACATGCCAATGCTTGAGCCCTTCGGTAATCGAATCGTACTGTTCGAGCGGATGGGTAAATTGGTTATAATAAAAATCCTTGGTTTCATCGAGCTTCCAAAGGCAATCCCAGTGGTCTACGAGCGACCAGACGCTTCCTTCCTTGGTGCGTATCTTTTCGTAATCGATTACCCGGCGGGCGCCGATCCGACGCGTATCCGACTTGAGTTTTACAAGCGTCTCTTCCACAGGGGTAACGATCTGCGAAATGGGATCGACCTCCTTGGCGTCATATTCGGTCGAAAGACCGCGTTCTTTCATCGCATTGAGAAAAGCTCCCTTGCAAATTCCGGTGACCGTGGTTCCCGCCAGGTCATACGGCACACGGTCGGGCTCCTGGTGGTTGAGCGCCTTGATCATGCGTTCTCTGCTGTTCATCATGGTGGTTGGTTTAGGTTTTTATTGAATATGTATTTATAGGTTTATCGGCCTATTTTCCATGCGTCATTTCCCGCCTGAACCGTTTATTCCAGACGAAAAAACGCCGTATGCCGCAGTTCCTGCTATCCCGATCCATTGAGGTGCCGGACGGATCAACTGTATTTGACCGTAAAACTGTCGACAGAGGCGACCTCTTCGGCAAAAACAGCAGCATGGGCAGGATCCACCTCACGAAGGTTCGCTTCGAGGTGCTCCAGCCGGCTGGCCGTCACTTCCGGCACCACACAGGGTGAAAGAGCGAGCATCCATCCCAGCACGAGCTGCGAGGGCGTATACCCCCATTCAGCAGCCCGGCGGCGCAGCAATTCCAGCAATTTATCGCTGTGTTCGCTGCGGTATTGAACCGGAACGGGTATCTCCGGCTTCTCGTACAAGCCGCCCAACAACGGGGAGTAAGCCATCAGCAACACCCCATGACGCGCACAAAAATCGGTTTGTTCGGGTGTCAGTGGCAATTGTGTGCCGAAATCCGCACCCACAACGGGCTGTAGATATGAAAAACGCTGCTGCAATACTACATAATGCGGCAATCCGGCAGCACGCGCCATCAATTCAGCTTCGGCCAGCCGCCACGCCTGGTGGTTGCTGGCCCCGATGCAGCGGACTTTACCGTCACGGATCAGCTTGTCGAATGCACGGAGCGTCTCTTCGACCGGGGTACCGGCATCTTCAGCGTGCGCAAAGTAGATATCGATGTAATCGGTGCCCAACCTCCGCAGGCTCTTTTCGCATTCGGATACGATCACGTCTGCGCGCAGACTGCGCGGCACGTCCCCGTAGGGGAAGCCCACTTTCGAAGTAACCACAAAGCGGTCACGCGGACGGTCCTTCAGCCACCGACCGATCACCTGTTCGCTTTCGCCGCCGCTGAATCCTTCGATCCACGAGGCATACTTGTTGGCCGAATCAAGGAAATTACCTCCACGGTCGGCATAGGCATCCAACAGTGTGAGCGAAGTATCCACCGGCACCTTGCTGCCGAAATACATGGTTCCAAGGCAATAACTGCTGACTTGCAGTTCGGCCGAAGGAATTTCGATGCGTCTCATAAGGAAGAGTTTATGAAAATCTATACGCCAATTGAGAAATTTTCACACAAAGATATAAAATCCATCGGGGAAACAAAACCCCCTCAGATGTGTAAAAGAAGTAGAAAATCGCAAAAAAAAGCTATCTTTACTCACTTAATTTTTCTAACCTGATTGTATGAACCGCAAAACCACCACCCGGAACAGTAAACTGCTCCTCTTTTCCTGTGCGGTACTGCTTAGTGCCGCCTTCTTCTGCACAGGATGCTCATCCCAGTCCCGCTCTTTCGACCAAATGCGCCTGGCATTCCGTGAAACGCTGGTCGGTCCTCCCGGACTCGACCTGAACGACAGCGCGGTGATCCACCGCATCGACCGCGTGGACGGACTCACGAAGGAGTACTGGACATCGATGAACAAAACCCCGGACCGTACATGGCTCTGGGAAGATTGCAACGTGGAAGGCATATCGACCATCACCCTGGTCCCGTACAGCCGCCTTTATTACATGGCCCTGGCCGTATCGACGCCCGGATCGGAATTCTACGGCAACGATTCGCTCAAACGGGACGTCATCGACGGCATGGACTGGATGGAGGCCAACCGCTACAATCCTTCGATCCCGCTCTACGACAACTGGTGGATGTTCGTCATCGGCACGCCGCTCAACATCACGCGAGTCATGACGCTGCTGTATGACGACCTGACGCCCGAACAACGGGCCCGCTACGAAGCGGCGATGAACCATTACGCTCCCGACGTAACCTACGAAGGCGCGGCCACCGGGGCCAACAAAGTATGGCAGTGCGCCGCGATGGCCGCCCGCGGATTCCTCACGCAGGACCCGGCGAAACTGGATATGGCCGTCAAAGGGCTGGAAACCGAATTCAAAACAGTCACTACGAGCGATGGCTTTTACGAAGACGGTTCGTTCGTACAGCACCAGTGGCATCCTTATACCGGAGGCTACGGGCGCTCGCTGCTCGAAAACCTGGTCAACATGATCGAAATCGTGCACGGTTCGCAATGGGAGATCCCCCAAGCACAGATGGAGATGCTCTATGGCTGGGTACGCAATGCCTATGAGCCGCTCCTCTACCGGGGGGCCTTCATGGACATGGTGCGCGGCCGCGAAATGTCCCGCCCCGGGGCCGGCGACCGCGGTACGGGACACAGTATCATGCAGCAGCTTTTCCGGCTGTCGCAGCTCTCGACACCGACCGAGAAAGCCTACCTGCAAAGTCTTGTCAAAGGACATGCCCTGGCAGACAGCCAGCGCGACATGATCGACGACATTCCATTCTACCTGATCGGGGAGTACCGGAAGATGATGGCCGACACGACCGTCCGTCCTCTCCCGACACCTACCCGGCACAAACTTTTTGCCGCGATGGACCGGACCGTACACACCACTCCGCAATTCGCCGTGGGACTGGCCATGTCTTCCGCCCGCATTGAAAACTACGAAACGATCAACGGAGAAAACCTCAAAGGTTGGTACATCGGCGACGGCATGACCTACCTGTACGACAACGACCTACGGCAGTACAGCGAAAGCTTTTGGGCGACGGTCAATCCCTACCGCATGGCTGGCACCACGGTGGACACCCGCCCGCGCAAAGCCGAAACACTCCCGCTGGCACCGGGACTGCTCTACGCCGACGGCTACAAAAGCCCTCAGCATTGGGTAGGCGGCAGTTCGATCCTGGACCTCTACGCCAGCGAGGGCATGTGGCTCAACGGTTACGAAAGCTCGCTCGAAGCCAAAAAATCGTGGTTCATGTGCGGCGACCAGATCGTTGCACTGGGAGCCGGCATCAACAGCCGGGATAACCGCACGATCGAAACCATCGCCGAGAACCGCAAGATGAATCCCGGTGCAGCCTATCGCATCATACTGGGTAAAGCGGGAACGGCGGTAAGCGGGCAAACCGGGAAAGCGGGCACCGTTCCGGCCGAAGAGCTCGCTCCCGGGACCGAGAAACGCAACCGCCCCACCCCGTGGGCACACTTCGAAGGCATGGACGAAGCGACCTCGGTAGGCTACTGTTTTCCCGGCGAGGCAAATCTCTGCGCCCAGCGCGAAGAACGCACCGGAACGTGGATGCAGATCAACACGATGGTAAAAGACTCCACCCCCATCACGCGCGAGTATTTCTCGCTCTGGTTCGACCACGGGCGCAACCCTTCGGATGCCGCCTATGCCTACATCCTGCTGCCGAATCGCAGCGCTGCCCAGACGGCCGTCTATTCGGCCGCTCCGGATGCGGAGATCCTCGCCAATACGCCGCAGGTACAGGCCGTACATTTCAAAAACGCCGCCGTGACGGGCCTCAACTTCTGGCAGCCGTCCGCAAACCCGGTCGCGGGTATAAGCGTCGATGCCCCGGCTTCGGTCACCATGCGTGAAGACGAAGAGGGATTGACGATAGGCGTTTCCGATCCGACCCAGCTCAACACCGGGAAGATCCGCATCACGCTCGACCGTGCAGTCGGCAAACCGGTGGAAGAGAATCCGAAAATCCGTGTGCTCTCTACGTCACCGCTGAGTTTCGAGGCCGACGTCAAAGATGCGTTGGGCGCTACCCGCGAAATCCGGTTCGCTTCGATTCAATAATGCTTTCGGATTCACCGATCCTGGGTCCCGATGATCTTTCACGGCATCGAGACTGCAACGGATCGGGACCGAAAAGAAAACTGATTTTCTGATCTCGCTACCGCGAGAAACCGATACGTCCCGATGAACTCCCGCCGAAGGGTACAGGTGTTCAGGACAGCTATCGGTTTTTCAAACGCGTCGGACTGTTTATACGAGGTATCTGCCGCTGACGGCAGATACCTCGTAATACATTCGATCGAAACGGAAATTAACGGTAAGACCCGCTGCCGGCATGGAAAACCGGCAAAACGTGCTATTTTTGTAGAACAAATCCAAATCATGACCGAATGAACTACTCCAGCCGATTTTTGTTCTCCGGCGGCCTGCTTCTGTGCGTCGCCTCCGTATTTTGGGGCGGGAACCTGCCTTCTGCCGTCGCAACGACACACCCGCTACCGGAACCCTCCTCGGTACAACAAGCCCCGCAGCCTATCCCGCAAGCCCGGGAATTCTACGTTTCGCCGAAAGGACGGGACAACAACCCCGGAACGAAAACCATGCCCTGGCGCACCCCGCAACGCGCGACTCAGGGCGTAACCGAACTGCTCGCCGAGGCTCCCGGCACGCCTGTAACGGTATTTTTCGACGGGGGACGTTACACCATGGACTCTCCGTGGATCGTAACCGCAGCCGGTTCGGGAAGTGCGAATGCCCCCGTGATTTACACCGCAATCCCCGGCGAGACACCTATTTTCTCGGGCGGTGCGGAGATCAAAGTATGGCGCCACATTACGGATAAAGCGACACTCAAAAAGCTCGATCCGTCGATACACAACGAAGTGTATGTAGCCGACCTGCGCAAAGCCCGCATCGACAATTACGGCGACCCGACGACACCCGGTCAGCGGCCGGAACTTTTCTGCAACGGCGAACTGCAAACCCTTTCCCGCTGGCCGGACAAAGGGTTCGTCTATGCGCCCCAAGCGCTCGGAGTGACCCCGGTCCCTGAGAACTGGGCCCATTTCAAAGGCAGCATGGAGGGCATCCTCCGCTACGACGATCCCCGCCCGAACCGTTGGACGGACGAACCGGACGTACGGCTGAACGGCTATTGGTTCTGGGACTGGCTCGACGAATACCAGCGCCTCGGACGGATCGACACCGCACAACAAATCCTGTACATTCAACCTCCCTACCATGCCAGCGGTTACAAGGACGGACTACGCTACCGCGCACTGAACCTGCTCTGCGAGTTGGATACTCCCGGGGAGTGGTACATCGACCGCGCCAAAGGCCTCTTGTATTGGTACCCGTCGGTCGAGGCCTCCTACGACAACCGCGTCGCACTGACCCGTTTCGATGCTCCGTACATGGCCGAACTGGACAGTTGCTCGCACATAATCCTTCGCGGCCTTACGTTCGAAGAGAGCCGAGGCAGCGGTGTGCTGATCACCGGCGGCGAATCCTGCCTGTTGGACGGGGTGCGCATCTCGGGCATGGGCCGCGACGGTGTCAACATCAAAGGCGGAAGCAACCACGGCATCCGGAGTTGCCTGCTGCGTCAACTGGGATTCAGCGGCATCCAGATCGAAGGCGGGGACCGGCGGACTCTGACCCCGGCCGGACACTTTGTAGAAAACAGCGTAGTAGAAACCTTTTCGACATTCAAACGCACGTACGAACCCGCCGTTCATGCCACGGGATGCGGCATACGCATCGCGCACAACCGGTTCGAACACTCCTCCTCGTCGGCTATGCGCTACGAGGGTAACGATATCCTGGTCGAATACAACGTCATCCGCGACGTAGTGAACGAATCGGACGACCAGGGCGGTATCGAATCCTACTTCAATCCGACCTACCGCGGCATCGTCGTCCGGTACAACTACTGGAGCGATATCAGCGGAGGTACCTTCTCGGGCGCCACGGGCGTGCGCATGGACGACATGATCTGCGGCGTGGAGGTATACGGCAACATTTTCGAACGGTGCGGTTCTTATACTTTCGGCGGCGTGCAAATCAACGGCGGCAAAGAGAATGTGATCGAAAACAACATTTTCTACCGGTGTCCAGCAGCCGTAAGCTTCACTTCGATGTGGACGCCTGAAAAATGGGAAGCCTATCTGGACACGGTAACCGTCGTCCGCAAAATGATGTATGAAGACGTGGACATCAATTCGGCCGTGTACAGGCAGCGTTACCCCGAACTGCAACGCCTGCACGAAGACTTCAACCGCAATATCATCCGCAACAACCTGGTGGTGGATTGTCCCCAGGTGCTTATCACCGGACACGACGGCAACACCGAAAACAATGCGCGGCAGGTCGTTTCGAACAACACGGAGATCCGGGCCGACGGACGCGGCATCCGGTCGCTATGCCAACCCGATTTTCTGGCCCGTTACGGGCTGAAGCCGATCCCGCTCGACGAGATGGGCCCGCACGGCAATCCCTGGATCAAATAACTTCGTTGAAAACCTACCTAACCGAAATAAAACCTGAACGACATGAGTGAATCCAAACTTTCGCGCCGCAATTTCCTGCGGCTTTCAGCTCTCGGGGCCGCCGGAACCGTATTGCTTCCCCGCTTATTGGGCGGTGACACCGCCGTCGCAGCTCCCGCAAAAGGCAAAACCGCTGCGAGCGATACGGTCCGCCTCGGCTTCATCGGACTGGGACAGCAGGCCATGTATCTGTTGAACGGCTTCCTGACGATCGACGGCGTACGCATCGTAGCGGGAGCGGATGTTTACGACATCAAACGGGAACGTTTCGACCGCCGCGTTAGAAAATACTATGCTTCGAAAGGAATCAAGCCGGAAGTCAAGACCTGTGAAAATTACCAGGATATTCTCGCCCGGCCCGACATCGATGCGGTGGTGATCGCCACACCGGACCATTACCACGCCCTGATCGCCATGGCGGCCTGCCGCGCAGGCAAAGACGTATACCTGGAAAAACCGATGACTTTCACCATCTACGAAGGCCAGCAATTGTGCAAAGCCGTACGCCGGAACAACCGCATCCTGCAAGTGGGCAGTCAACAGCGGTCGGATGAGGAGTTCATCCATGTAGCCAACCTGATCCGCGAAGGACGGCTCGGTAAAATTTCGCGTGTGAAAGTGCGCGTGGGGGGCCCCCTAAACCCAATACGCTCGCCGTCGAAGCTATTCCCGCCGGACTGAACTGGGATCTGTGGCAGGGACCGTTGCCGGGAAAAGTCAATTACAACCACGAGCTGAACCCGCCTATTACGCTCGATCCCGAACAAAACGAACAACTCTGGGGAGCATGGCGTTGGTATGAAGGAACGGGCGGCGGCCTGATGACCGACTGGGGAGCGCACATGTTCGACGTGGCACAATGGGCGCTGGGTAAGGATCGTAACGGCCCTGTGGAGATCATTCCTCCCGGACACAGCTACTACGACCACCTCACTTACCTTTACGACAACGGCGTAGTGATGACCGAAGAGCCGTTCGACGGGACGAAGCAAGGTGTTAAATTCTATGGCGACAACGGTTGGATACAGGTATGTCGCGGCGAAGTGCTCGCCTCCGATCCGGTGTTTCTTCCCGATACCCGAACAAAAAACGACGATCTGCCTTACGAGACGCGGATCCCGCACCAGATCAACTTTATCGAATCTGTGCGCTCGCGCATCGACCCGACGGTGCCGGTCGAAATCGGACACAGCTCATGCACGGTCTGCAACCTCGGTAACATCGCATACAAACTGGGGCGCCCCGTCAAATGGAACCCCATCGTCGAGAAATTCATGGACGACCCGGATGCAACCGCACTGCTGCATTACACCTACCGCGACGGCTATTCGCTGGAAGGCTGATATCCGAACGGCTGCGGCGGACAGCAGACACAGCAGCAGGTATACACTCCCTCCCGGCGTCTTCCGCAGTCCCACCCGGAAAAACCGATACTATGCAAACAGGAGGCACTTGTTAAATGCCTCCTGTTTGTTTTTGCATTCAAGCATAACCTAAAAATCGCTATACCTTTCCCGGAATCAACAATTTCTTTTCCGAATATGTCGCCCGCTACGGTTCAAAAAATTGCTCCGTACCAAAAATTCCGTTTTCACGCTACTCGTCTCTCTAAAAACATTCCGGCACACTAAAACATTCCGGCACAACATCCCGCCCCGACCATCGGCCGGTGTGAAAACCGATAACTCTAAAAAAATCAATCAGCGGAGAGTCGATACAACGAATCCACTTATACGAGTCGCTTTTCTCTATACCGCAATACATCAGGACACATTGCACTGAATAGGTAATTCCGTGCAACGGATCGGTCGGCGCCCCGCCAAGCTCCGTCAAAACATGCCCCCGTATAACCTGCACCTTTGCTTGCCTTTGGCCTCTGGCAGACTGGACATCCGATGCACACGCATCGCAAACAGCTGTCAACCCCGATAAATAGCTTTACAGATACTCCTTACGAAATACCTGAGACTTATCGGCACCGTTGTTACGCACCAGTACGCCCTGTTCCGAAACCACCTCGAACAGCCATTGTTCGTCAGGGCCGGATTGCACCGAAGAAGACTGTACGACCGCATCGTCGAACATAGCCCCGGCAGCCGTTCCAGATGCGGTTCCGTTCGCCCCGCCGGGCCCCATACCCTGATCGGATCCGGCATCGGGGTCCAGTACCGGCATCTGTTCGGTCAGCGTGGACGGCGGCAACAACAGAGCCAACTCTTCTTCGGCAACGAGCCCCCAGCGGCCTTCACGGTGTTCCGCACTGCCGTCGGCGCCATAATTTTGAAACGAACAGGTGTAATCGCTGCGCAGGTGCAGGACACTGCGGCCCGATCCGTCCTCCGACACATAGATACCGACCATCATCACGCCGGGATTGCAAGCCTGATTATCATCGAACCCCAGCAGAGAGTCGATCACCAATGTCGGAACAAGCCCCTGGCTCTCCTCCGCCGAAGGCATCAGGTCGATATGCCCCCGCAACCGTACATGCACGGGATCACCGACCCCCTGGCTCCGGGCCGTATATTCGCGTTCGGTACGCAGGTAATCGCCCGTTTGCGCCACCGGAAACCGCAGTCCCGTCGCACAATCACGGAACATAGCCGCATCGGCCATATAAGTAAATTCGCCCGAAAGGAAATCCATCGGAAGCACCTCCTCCCGATTCGGGGTTTTCGCTGTACAAGCAGCCAATACAGACAAGGCCAATAGTACCATGCAAACTACCGCGAGGCCGCCCGAACGCCGGAATGCCGGAACGGCTGAAATTTCCGGGCGTACCGAGGAAACCACATATTTTGGACCGCCGGGGACCGTTCGGCCGCCGCGCAGCATTTCTTGGAGTTTCATAACGTTTATTTTACAGGTTTATCATCCCTTGAATTCTACTTGTCCCGGATACCCATCCGTTCGAACAGGGCACGGCTGTCAGGTTCGCGCCCCCGGAACCGCACGTAAAGCGTCATCGGATGCTCTGCGCCTCCCTTTTCCAGGATATTCGTCCTGAATGCTTCCGCCACGTCCGGATTGAAAATACCCCGCTCCCGGAAAAGCGAGAAAGCGTCGGCATCGAGAACTTCCGCCCATTTGTAACCGTAGTAACCCGCCGCATAACCGCCCGAAAAGATATGACCGAAAGCGGTAGCCATGCACTGTCCTGCGACATAAGGCAATAGTTGTGCCTTTCCGATCGCACGCCGCTCAAATTCGGCGACACCACCTTCGACCGGTGCGGTGACCGTATGCCACGCCATGTCGCTGAGCCCGAACGATACCTGCCGGATATGCAAATAGGCCGCCTGAAAATTCTTCGCATCGACGATCTTTTGCACCAAATCGGCGGGAATCTTCTCCCCCGTGCGGTAATGCACGGCCCACAAATCGAGAAACTCTTTTTCGGTTGCCCAATTTTCCATCAGTTGCGACGGCAGTTCGACGAAATCACGGTAAACGTTCGTTCCCGTCAGGGTAGGATAACGGCCGCAGGCCAACATCCCGTGCAACGCATGACCGAACTCGTGGAGCAAGGTCGTCACCTCATTGAAAGTAAGCAGGGAGGGCTGCCGGTCGGTAGGTTTCGTAAAGTTGCACACGATCGAGATCAGCGGACGAATCTCGCAGCCCTGTTCGACATACTGCGGCCGAAACTCGGTCATCCATGCTCCGCCGCGCTTCGAGGCCCGCGGAAAATAATCCATATACAGCACGGCGAGGAATGTTCCGTCGCCGTCGCACACTTCGAATGCCCGCACATCGGGATGATAAACCGGAATGTCCGGATTTTCGTGAAAGGTCAGCCCATAGAGTTTACCCGCCAGCAGGAATGCACCGTGCTGTACGTTCTCAAGCCGGAAATACGGCTTCAACTGCTCCTCGTCGAGCGTATACCGGGCGCGCTTGAGCCGCTCCTGCCAATAGCCGTAGTCCCACGGCATCAGCTCGTAAGCTGCCCCCGCGCTGCGGGCAAAGTCAACCACTTCGCGCACGTCACCGCGTGCCGGGACGATCGCCCGTTCGAGCAGTTCATCGAGAAACTCCCGCACGCGCTGCGGAGTCCGGGCCATCCGTTCTTCCAATACATAATCGGCATAGGTCGGATAGCCCAGCAAATTGGCCAACCGTAACCGCAAAGCCACGATTCGCGTGACAATCTCCGTATTGTCGTACGCATCGCCATAGCAGCGGCTGTTGTATGCCCGCCAAAGCCGTTCCTTAAGCTTCCGGTCGGAAGAGTAGGTCATAAAGGGAACCATACTCGGCGCCTGCAGGGTAATCACCCAGCCGTCGAGACCGCGCTCACGCGCTTCGGCCGCCGCCCCGTCCCGTACCGAAGCGGGCAGCTCGTCCACCTGCCCGGGATCGGTCAGGTGCAGGACAAAGGCGTTTGTTGCCGCGAGCACATTTTGTGTGAATTGCAGACTCAGTTGTGAGAGTTCGGCGGTCAGCGCACGGAAGGTCTCCTTGTCGGCCTCCTCCAATGCAGCGCCGCCACGCGTAAACCCCTTATACGTTTTTTCGAGCAAACGAGTTTGCTCGACAGTCAGTTCCAACGAATCACGGTTGTCATAGACCGCCCGGACGCGCGCAAACAAGACCGGATCAAGGCTTATATCATTGCCGAATGCGGTCAGCAACGGCGAAACCTCCAGTGCGATACGCTGCATCTCATCGTCCGTGCAGGCCTCGTTCAGATTGAAAAATATATTGCCGATATCATCCAACCGCCGCCCACTGAATTCGAGCGCTTCGACCGTATTGGCAAAAGTCGGTTCCCCGGGATTGCCGGCGATGGCGGCTACTTCGGCGCGCGCCTCCCGGAGCGCATGACGGAAAGCCGGCAGATAATGTTCGTTGCGAATCCGGTCGAATGCCGGTGTAGCGTGCGGACCGGGCCAGCGTTGCAGCAACGGATTGCAGGAGAGCGAATCGCAGGGGAGCGAGCCGCCGGAAATAGAATCGTCCGGCGACGCAATATCCGTCGAAGAGCGAGTCGGGGAGGCAGAAGAAATACCGGTACTTCCGTCCTGTTCTCCGGCAGGAGCATTCATGCCTGAAACCGCGGAACCCAGGGCCGCGGTGTATGGGGGATAAAAAGCCATAAACGATTAATATGAGTCGTAAAGGTTATCGTAGAAGCTGTTGCGGCGGTCGTACTTCAAGTCTTTGAGCGTAGCTGCCTTCACGCCGATGGTGAAGCTCCAGCTCTTGCGGAAGCCGATTGGAACCCACGAAAAGCTCATCTGCCAGCAATGCAGGTCTCGCGTCAGGGTAAAAGTTCCCGGCGTGAGTTTATTCGCTTCGAAATCGTAACCGCCGTTGAAGGTAAGTCCCCATTTCTGGGTAAGGTTCACGCTACCGTTAAAACCGAGCGTCTGCACAATGCTGCTGCGAATGCCCGTATTCGTATAGCTAAAATTATAATTGAACCCGAAATTCCACGGGATGTTGAAGTTGTAATAGCGTGACGCCATCATCTGCCGCCGCGTATTCGGGTCGATTTCGTTGAAGCCCGGTTGGGCGAACATATCCGTATACTCGGGCGGAACAGCCCCCGTACCGCTGTTGATATCGTTGATCGCAGGCTGCGAATTGCCGGAAGACGGTGAATTGAACGAATAGCCGAACGACGTTTGCACGCTGGTCAGGCGCCCCAGTTTACCCTGTCTGAGCATAAATCTGTTGATCCGTCGGCCGGTTACGGGATCGACCTGATAGGGATCGAGCGTAGCCGTCACGTTCAGTCCGACGTTCTTAAACAGGTTGGTCCGCAAACTCAACGAGAAAGGCGACAGGTTCAGCGAGTCTGCCAAAAAGTTGTAAGACGAGGAGATCATCAGGTTGTCGATCAGTTTGATCTTCCTCACCCCTGTGGTGTCCTTCTTATCGCGCACTTTCATTTCCAAAGTCTGCGAGACGCTGAAGTTCAACGACATGCTCGGTCCGGAACCCGGCACGCCGTAAAGGCCGTTCGCAAAAGGCGAATAGGTCATCATGCGCCCCATAGTATCGCTCTGCACCTGTTTGTAATACCCATAACCGTTTTTGCCGAAATCGGGGGTATAGCTGAAGCTCACCAACGGCGTGATCATGTGGCGGATAGCCTGGATGGCAGCCCCCTTCTTGAACTGGTAGGTGCCGTATACCTTCGTCGATGCACTCACCGACATGCTGTAATTATACAGGCGGTAGAATCCCCATGTCGTATCGCTGTCGATCACCTGCTTCGCCACCGGGTCCCACTCTTTGTCTACCTTCTGGAAATACCAGCGCTCCTGATAATTGAACGACGGATTGATATTGAAATACTTGAACAGGTTGAACGAGGTCTGCACCGGAATCTGGTGGTTGATGCCGTTTCGCATCGATTTGAACATCTTCTCCGTAAAAAGATCTTTCTCTTTCACGTTCACGGTATTACCCAACGTACCGGTATACTGCAACGATATTTTCTCATACCAACGCTGCTTGCCCACCGCATCCTTGCGCTGGAACGGGTTGATGCGCGAGACACTCAGCACGATATTCGGGAAAGAGAGCTGGACAGTCGAGTCCCGCGAGTTTTGCGAATGCTGAAGGTTGGTCGACAGCGAGACCTTCGACCAATTGTGCGAATAGGAAATACTCGAGTTGGTCTGGCTGCTGAGGTAGTCGTTCATATTCTGCGCACCGTACTTGCTGTAACCGCTGGTGGAGAAATTGACGCTCGCTGAAAAAGTCGTGTTGGGACGGAATTTGGGGTCCTGCTGGTGCGACCACGTCACCTTGAAATTGTTCTGATTGATGTAATCCGCATCCTCTTTTTCACCGATGATATCTTTCGAAAAACGAACGTCAAACGAGCCGCGATATTTGTAACGCTTGGCGTAACGAGACGCGATATCGGCCTCCCACGAACCCATCGTATAGATACCTCCGGTAATAGCCAAGTCGGCATAATCCTTGAACGACAGGTAATATCCCCCGTCGCGAAGGAAAAATCCTTTGACGACTTCCTCTCCATAGGATGGAATGATAAAACCTGATTTTCGCTCGTTCGACATCGGGAAGAAACCGAAAGGCAACCCGAGGAAATAGATCGGGACATCCTCCATCACCAGATAGGAAGGCCCAAAAACGGATTTTTTACCCGGAATGGTCTTCGATTTAGTCATCGCCATGTAGAAATGCGGGTCGTCGGCATCGCAAGTGGTGTACCGGCCGTTGGCGATGTTGATCGTATTGTCGGGCATCTTCTTCACCTTCATTCCCTTGAGGTATCCCTCCCCTTCCTGTGTCGCGACCCCTTTGATGCGCGCTTTTTTCGAATCGAGATTGTAGGTGATGGTATCCATCGTATAGGAAGTGCCGTTGTCGAGGAATTCGGGACGCGTCGCGGTAATCTTCACCGTATCCCCGGCCTCGGTCGGCTCTTTGAGTTGGACGGTGTCAGGACGCCCGTAGGCGTAGATCTCTTTGTTGTCCATGTTAATGCGCATGAAGTCGGCCTTCAGATTCATCTTCTGATACTTCACATCGCCTTTCTCGTAAATATATACGATCTTTTTTTGTACCTGATAGACCAGCGAGTCTTCGTTCTTACCCGAAATCACATCATCCAGAAAAGGCTTGTGGTAGACGGTATCCGCAGGACGGAGCAATGAATCGGGCACCACTCCCGGAAACAGGCCGTTCCGGCGCAGGGAATCGCTACGCACCAGGCTGTCAGCACGCCGCAACGAATCGGCCCGCAGCAGACTGTCTTTCAGCTTGAGTGAGTCCGGAGACAGCAATGCTGCCGCTCCGGCAGCATTAACAGATATATTTTCAACGCTTTGACCGGCAGAAGGAGACTGTAGGGAAAGAGCCGGTTCCGCCTGCGCGAGGCTTCCCGTGCGGCTGAACACCGTCTGCGAAACCAGCACCATGACAAGGAGAGCGGAAACGATATATTTCGATTTTTTTATGTGCAATTCCCTACAAATATTTAACTTTGCACTATTCTATGCGGAGTCCCGCTTTTCCGCAGCAAAAATAGTTAAAAAAACAGAGTTCCCTAACGTTCGACGCAATGAAAGTTTCAAAACGCCGCCTTTTGGCGCTTCCGATACTTTACCTCGCCGCCCTGCTGTGTTACACCCCTTCCCCGGCCCAGACGGCCCGCGTCGGTATCCGCAAGGTGGTCATCGACCCCGGGCACGGCGGGCAGGACCCAGGATGCTCCTACAAACAATTCAAAGAGAAAGACATCGTCCTGAACGTGGCCTTGCGCCTGGGAGAGCTAATCAAAGATAATTTTTCCGACGTAGAGGTGATCTACACGCGTAAAACCGACGTCTTTATCCCGCTGTACGAACGCGGCAACATCGCGAACAAAGCCGGCGCCGACCTGTTCTTCTCGATCCATGTCAACGCGGCACGCAGCAGTGCGGCCGCCGGAACCGAAACATTCGTCATGGGTGTGGACAAGGCGGGACGCAACCTCGACATCGCGATGAAAGAGAACGACGTCATCACCTTTGAGGACGACTACTCAGCCAAATACCAGGGATATGTGCCCGGATCGTCCGAATCGTTCATCATTTTTTCCCTGATGCAGTACTCCTACCAAGGGCAGAGCCTCACGCTCGCCAATATGGTTCAACGGCAGTACGTGCGCAATACCGCAATGGGCAACCGCGGCGTCAAACAGGCCGGATTCCTCGTGCTGTGGAACGCAGCCATGCCGAGTATCCTCACCGAATTGGGCTTCATCTCCAACGCCGGCGACCGGGCATTGCTCACCACGCGCAGCGGCCAGGAGAAACTGGCGCGCTCTTTGTTCAACGCTTTCAGCGAGTACAAAGCCAAATCGGAAGGACACAGTTCGTGGCAGACGCTAAGTAACGCCTCCACAGCCGAAGACGAAGCGATGGACCGGACGGACGGCGATGCAACGGCAAACGGCACTGGCGGCAGCGCCTCTTCGGGGAATCCAAGCCCAGGATCATCGAATACTAACGGAAGCACTTCCTCCCCAGGAGTTTACCCAACACAGGACACCGCTCCGGGCACAAAAGTGGACTACCGCGTACAAATCATGACTTCGGATCGCAAAGTGCCGAAAAATTCATCGCGTTTCGGCCCGTACCGCGGTGAAGTAACGGAAATGATTACGGGCGGGGTGTACAAATATTACGTGGGGTGCGTGGCATCTTACAAAGAAGCGTTATCTTTGCAAAGCAAGTTGCGCAGCCAGTTCAAGGATGCTTTCGTCGTTCCGTTCCTCGGCGACAAACGCATTACGATTGCCGAAGCACGCCGCTTGGAATAATGCGGGGATAGCCCGATGCGGACAGACAGGCCTGTTGACCGACCGGAATAAACCCGGACACAGACGGTGATATTCACTCAAAATTGACCCGTTACAGCGGACGGATACCACGCCCCGGAAACACCCGACCGAAAAGGACACGAAAACCGACAAATGAAAAACCGATGAAAAAACTGAGATTCAGCCGTGAATTCAAAATAGGCTTTTTCGGAGTAGCCATGCTCGCCCTGCTTTACTGGGGCGTCAATTTCCTCAAAAGCAAAGACCTCTTCACCTCGACACGCGACTATTATGCCGTCTACGATCAGGTCAACGGCCTGCAACCTTCGGCATCGATCGTCATCAAAGGCTTCAAGGTAGGTACCGTCAGCACCATGAGTTACGACCCCGAACAATCGCAGAATGTGGTCGTAGCCTTTGCGATCAAAGCGAAATACCCCATTCCGAAAGATTCGAAAGCACTCATTTTCAGCGACGGCATCATGGGCGGCAAAGCCATCGAAATCGTTCCGGGCTCCTCGCCGGAATTGCTCCAGCCGGGCGATACGCTCTACTCGGAGATCAACAAAGGTTTCCTCGAAACGGCAGGCAGCGAGTTCGAGTTTATCAAACAGCGAGCGAACGACGTCATTTCACGACTGACCGTTACGCTCGACAACCTCAATGCGATCCTGGCCGACAACCGCGCCGGACTGAATACGACGGTCAACAACATGGCCTCGATTACAGGCAACATCAATGATTTGATGGTTAGCGAAAAGGGTTCGTTGCGCAATATCATCGCCAACCTCAATTCTCTCTCGCAAACGCTCAAAAGCAAAGAGGGCCAAATCGGCCATATCCTGACCAACGTCGACAAGTTCACCGACTCGCTGAGCAAATCGCAGTTCCCGACCGCCATCGCAGAAATGACCGTAACGCTCAATCGGCTCAACACCACGCTCGACAAAGTCAACAACGGCGAAGGGACGGTAGGCAAATTCGTCAACGACCAGGCATTGTACGACTCGCTAGTCGATGCGTCCGCAAACCTTTCGGCGCTGCTTTACGACATCAAGGCGCATCCGAAACGCTACATCAATATTTCGGTCTTCGGGGGCGGCCGCAACCGGGATTAAATACCCTATGATTTACCCAGAAAATTTCGAATCCAAAATAGGCTTCGACCGCATCCGCAACCAGATTGCAGTGCTGTGTATCACTGACGGCGCGCGGGAAAAACTATCCGGACTGCACTTCAGCACTTCGCGCGAGGAGATCGTACGCCTGCTCGAAGAGACTTTCGAGATGCGCACGATTTTGATGCTCGAAAGCGATTTTCCGGAAAACAATTACGTCGATACCGCCCTTTTCCTCAAAAAAGCTGAAGTCACGGGAGCCTTCCTGGAGACCGGCGAAATCCTTACGCTACGCAAGGGCCTTACCGCCGCCTACGAACTGGTGCGGTTCTTCGGCAGCGACTCCGGAGCCAAATACCCGCGTCTGCGGGAACTGAGCCGCGACGTACAGGGATTCCCCGAAATCATCAACCACATCGACTCGATCATCGACCGCTTCGGCAAGGTCAAGGACAGCGCGTCCCCGGAACTCTACACCGTGCGCCGTTCGATCCGCGAGCGGGAAGGACAGATTTCGCGCCGCCTGCAACAGATCATGTCGCAGGCACAGGCCGCCGGGTTGGTCGATGCCGATGCATCGGTTTCGATCCGTGAAGGACGTGCCGTGATTCCGGTCAGCGCCGCAAATAAAAGAAAAATCAAAGGTTTCGTCCACGACGAATCGGCTACCGGCAAAACGGTTTATATCGAGCCTGTCGAGGTCGTCGAAATCAACAACGAGCTCAAAGAGCTGGAATACGAAGAGCGCCGTGAAGTGGTGCGCGTACTGGTGCGCTTCACCGAGATGCTGCGTCCCGAACTGCCGGGCATCGCGGCATCGGGCGATTACCTCACGACGATGGACCTGATCCGGGCCAAAGCCCGTTTTGCACTCGACAACGACTGCACGATGCCGATCGTCGAGGAGGGCAGCTCGATCCTGCTGAAAAACGCACGACACACCCTGTTGGCGCAAACCCTGCGCAAAGAGGGCAAAAGTGTCGTTCCGCTCGATCTGGTACTCACCCCGCAAAAGCACATTCTCGTTATCTCGGGGCCGAATGCGGGCGGCAAGTCGGTGTGCCTCAAAACTGTGGGCCTTTTGCAATACATGATGCAGTGCGGCCTGCTGGTTTCGGCCTCGGAGAACTCCGAAATGGGAATCTTCCGCAGTATTTTCATCGACATCGGAGACGAGCAATCGATCGACAACGACCTGAGCACCTACAGTTCGCACCTGCTGAACATGAAGAACATCCTGCGCCATGCCGACAACCGTTCGCTGATCCTGATCGACGAATTCGGCACCGGCACCGAGCCTATCATCGGCGGAGCGATCGCCGAAGCGGTCCTCGAACAACTGGAAGCGAAGGGATGTTTCGGAGTGATCACCACCCACTATTCGAACATCAAATACTACGCGAGCAACGCACAAGGCATCCTCAACGGTGCAATGACTTTCGACGTGCAGAACATCCGGCCGCTTTTCCGGCTCGAAACCGGCAAGCCGGGCAGCTCGTTCGCCGTCGAAATCGCACGTAAGATCGGCCTGCCCGACGAGATCATCCGCTCCGCCTCCGAGAAGGCGGGTTCGGACCACATCAATATCGAGCGCCAGCTGCGCGAGATCGCACGCGACCGCCGCTACTGGGAACAGAAACGCGACAAGATACACCAAACCGAAAAACGGGTCGACGAACTGGCCGAAAAGTACAAGACTGAGCTAGAGACGATCAAGGCCGAGCGGAACCGCCTGCTCAAAGAGGCAAAGGCACAGGCCCAGCAGATCACGGCCGAGGCTAACCGCCAGATCGAAAACACGATCCGCGTGATCCGCGAATCACAAGCCGACAAAGAGCAGACACGGCTGGTGCGGCGTAAAATCGAGCAATACAAAGATTCGCTGGAGCAGGCTCCGGCCGACGACGGTGCCATCGACCGCAAGATCGAACAGCTCCGCGCCCGCGAACAGCGACGTGCCGAACGCACAGCCAATGCTGCAACGCAGGAAGCGCCCGAGCAAAAAGCCGATCTCGTTAAACCCAAAACCATAGAACCCGGCGTGAAAGTCCGTATCCAGGGACAGGATGCGGTAGGTGAAGTACTCGAGCTGACGGGCAAAAAAGCGATCGTCGGCTTCGGCCAGATCCGTACGACTATCGACCTGAAACGGCTCGAAGCCATCTCGAACTCCGAATACAAAAAGGTTACGCGAAGCCTGCGGCCCACGACGGCGTCGTCCGCCTCATACGACACCGCCGAGCGCCGCGTGCACTTCAGCCAGCAGATCGACGTACGGGGCATGCGTGCTTCCGAAGCCCTCGACGCGACGCAGGAATTTATCGACGACGCCATCATGCTCGGCTTCTCCGAAGTGCGCATTCTGCACGGCAAAGGCACCGGCGCACTGAAAGAAGAAATCCGCAAATACCTGCGTACGGTCGATTTGGTCGCCAGCGCCAAGGACGAACACGAAGAGTCGGGCGGCGCAGGCATCACCGTCGTTCGGCTCGAACTGTAATTCACGGCATCCGGTAACGTGGCGAAAATGCGGTGAGAATGCGGTCAAACCATTCTCCACTTGAAAACATGTTCGTCACCATGCATCCGGATTTTCATGAAAGCGCTTGCCTCTTTGCGGTAAAAACGGCTGAAAAAGCCCGGCGCATCTTTTCTCCGCATCCAAAAAATCGCTTACTTTGTATCGACCAAGAGTAACAGAATCATGACCTACCGTTTAGAGGAGATCGCTTCGATAACCGGAAGTACGCTGACGGGCCGGGACTGCCGGATCGAACGCGTCATCACCGACAGCCGAAACCCATACGATCCTGCCGCAACGCTGTTCGTTGCGATACGGGGCAACAACCACGACGGACATGCCTTCATCCGCAGCCTGTACGCTGGCGGCGTCCGCGCATTCCTGACCGACACCGACATCGATACCGCCGCCTATCCCGAGGCGGGATTCGTTCGGTGCCCCGATTCCGTCGCCGCACTCCAACGCCTCGCCACATACCACCGCAACCGATTCCGGGGTACGGTCGTTGCCATCACCGGCAGCAACGGCAAAACGGTTACCAAAGAGTGGATCGCACAACTCTGCCCACCGGGTGTGAAACTGTTTCGCAGCCCGCGCAGCTACAACTCTCAAATCGGCGTAGCGCTCTCGCTGCTGATGCTCGACGGGGACGAACGACTTGCCATTATCGAAGCCGGCATTTCGGAACCGGGCGAGATGGAGCGGCTCGAACGAATGATCCGTCCCGACGTGGGAATTTTCACGAATCTCGGCGATGCGCACCAGGAGCACTTCACTGACCTTGGGCAGAAACTCAATGAAAAGCTGATCCTTTTCCGGCAGGCGCAAACCATCATTTACAACGCCAGCGACCCCACCGTCGCGCAGCGCATCTGCGAACTATACGGAGACCGTCAACTGGCGGGTGTCACACCCCAAAGCTACGATCTCAGCACATTGCCTTTTTCCGACAGTGCTTCGCGGGAAAATGCCGCCGAAGCCATCGCACTGTATGACGTTTTGGGGTTCGACCGGCAACCCGTTCTCGTTTCGCTGCCCACCCTGCAAAGCGTCGCAATGCGCATGGAACTCAAGGAGGGCATCTGCGGCTGCAAACTGGTCAACGACAGCTACAACTCGGATATCAACTCGCTGGCTCTCTCCCTCGACTATCTCGTTTCGGTAGCCGGCGGACAACCCAAGATCCTGATCCTGTCCGATATCCGGCAAAGCGGATTACCTGCGGAAAAGCTCTACGAACAAGTGGCAGCATTGCTGCGCACCAAAGGAATCGATACGCTGATCGGAATCGGGGAAGAGATCGTCCAGCATGCGGCGTCATTCGGCTGCGACAAAGCGTTCTACCGCAATACGGATGAATTCTTGCGTAGCTATAACCGCACGCAGTTCGTAAACAAAAGCATCCTGCTCAAAGGCAGCCGTGCGTTCGGCTTCGAGAAAATCAGCCATGCGCTCGAACAGCGCACGCATACGACCGTACTGGAGGTGAATCTCGACAACATGATTCACAACCTCAACTATTTCCGGTCTCTGCTCGATCCGGGCGTACGCATCATGATCATGGACAAAGCCTCGGGTTACGGCACCGGCACCTACGAAGTAGCCAGCATGCTCCAGCACCAGGGGGTCAGCTTTCTCGCCGTGGCATTCGCCGACGAAGGGGTGACGCTGCGCGAGGCGGGCATCACGATGCCGGTCGTCGTGCTGAATGCCGATTCGGACAGTTTCGAAATCATGATCGATTACGGGCTCGAACCGGAGATTTACAGTTTTTCATCGCTCGAAGCTTTTTCTCAGGCCGTGCGGCGGCACGGCGAAACCCGTTACCCGATCCACCTGAAACTCGATACCGGGATGCACCGCCTCGGTTTCACCGAAAGCGACATCGACGGTGTGGTCGCCGCACTGCGGAACCAACGCACCCTGTACATCCGCTCGGTGTTCACGCATCTGGCCGGCAGCGACGAAGAGCGCCACAACGATTTCACGCGCGAACAAATCGCACGCTATACGGCCATGAGCGACCGGCTGCTGGAAGCATTCCCCGGCGAACACATCATCCGCCATGTCTGCAACACGGCCGGTATCGAACGCTTTCCCGAAGCACAGTTCGACATGGTACGGCTGGGAGTCGGCCTGTACGGAATCAGTTTTGCACACCAGGAACAGCTGTTGCCCGTCAGCACACTGCGCAGCCGCATCGTGCAAATCAAAGAATTACAACCGGGGGAAACGGTCGGCTACGGTCGCTGGGGCATAATCGACCGGCCGACACGGACGGCTACCGTACCCATCGGCTATGCCGACGGACTGGACCGCCACCTGAGCCGCGGAGCATGGAGTATGCTGGTGAACGGACGACCCGCGCCGATCATCGGCAACATCTGTATGGACACCTGCATGCTGGACATTACCGGTATAGATGCCCGAGAGGGCGATCCGGTAACGATTTTCGGCGCTGAACCGGGCAATACCGTCAGCGACATGGCCGCCGTCCTGAAAACGATCCCTTACGAAATCATGACCAGCATTTCGACCCGCGTCAAACGGGTGTATACCAAAGAGTGAAAGATGGCCAAAGGCAAATTATACCTGATTCCCACCCCCATCGGCGACCGGCCGGTATGGGACGTATTGCCCGCAAGCAACCGGACGGTAATCGACTCGATCGACTACTTTATCGTCGAGGATATCCGTTCGGCGCGCCGTTTCCTAAGCAAGGCAGGCATCTCCCGGCCCATTGATTCCCTGCGCTTCGCCGAACTGAACGAACACACCGCGCCGGCAGAGGTTTCAGCTCTGTTTGCCCCGTTGTTAACGGGAACCGATGCCGGCGTCCTTTCCGAAGCGGGATTACCGGGTGTGGCTGACCCGGGGGCCGACGCGGTCGCACTGGCGCACATACACGGCATCGAAGTGGTTCCGTTGGTAGGTCCTTCATCGATCCTGCTGGCCCTGATGGCCTCGGGCCTCAACGGCCAGTCGTTCGCTTTCAACGGCTACCTGCCGATCCGGCAGCCCGACCGCAACAAAGCTATCCGCCATTTCGAGGCCCGGGCGCAAAGCGAACACCAATCGCAGATTTTCATCGAAGCACCGTACCGCAACCTGAAACTGTACGAAGATTTCTGTACCGCCTGCCGTCCGCAGACACGCCTGACCATAGCGGCCGATCTGTTGCAACCCGATCAACTGATCCGTACCCGGACCATCGGACAATGGCGTAAAGAACAAAAGCCGGACATTCAAAAACGTCCGGCCATCTTTATTCTCGGTTGACCTATTCCCGGCAGATCAAAAGCTGCCCAAAGCCGTTGCCTATACCCTATCCCGCACCAAGCACGGGACCATGCCCCGCAAGCCATCCGAACAAACCAATTCTAAGGATCATTCAACAACCTTGAGGCGATCCCCTGCCGAACCCAAGTCCAACAAGGCTTCCGCCGTAATACGGTCTATCGGCGTCGTAATCTTGATGTTGGAATACTCTCCTTCACACAAATAAACACGGCCACCGGCCCATTCGACCACACTCGCGTCATCGGTAAACTGACGGCGGTAAGGCTGTCGGTACGCCTTCATCAACAACGATGTATGAAAAACCTGCGGCGTCTGCACAATCCGGTAACGGCTCCGGTCCACGATGCAGCTTCCTTCCCGGCCCACTTCCCTGAGCGAATCGGTAGGCGTCACCACCGGCACCACGGCACCGAACTCTTCGGCATCGGCTACTGCGCGCCGGATCAGCCCGGCACTGACCAACGGACGTACACCGTCATGGATGGCGACCAAATCCGCATCGCCTACCAGTTTCAGTCCGTTATGCACGGAATCGAAGCGGGTCTCTCCCCCTTCGCAGACCAAATGCTGCACAGAAAAGCCGTGATCCTCGCACAAGGTCTGCCAATAAGCCGTCCGGCTGCGCGGCAATACCAAAATAATGCGGCACCCGGGCAGGGCTCCGGCAAAACGCTCGATCGTATGCATCAGGATCGGTCGGCCTTTCAACGGCAGGAATTGTTTGGGCAGCGCAGCTCCCATGCGGACGCCGCTGCCGCCCGCGACGATAATTACAGCTGTCGGTATCATGCTTTTCTTTTTTTATCGGTCAGGTATTGCATTACCACGCGCCGCAGCGTCTCATCCAGCGGGGTATATTGCAGGCCGGTTACCCGGCAAACGAGTGTTCCGTCGTAATAGGTCTTGTCCGCCGCACTGGCCACCAGCGCATCGGTAAACCTCGGCCCCAACCGCCCCAATCTATTGAGCTGTTCGCCGCACCGGGCCGCAAACGTCAGCACGCCGCGACTTACGGGAATAAAGGGGGGGCGCCGCCCGGCAACCACCGCCACAGTCGTCAGTATCTCCTTAAAAGAGAGGTTTCCGCCCGAAAGGATAAAGCGCCGGCCGACCGCCTCATCGGAAGTGGCCAACAACACCATCGCCCGAGCCACATCCCGTACGTCGACATATCCTTTGACTCCGGGAGGATATCCTACTACGCCCCACGAAGTCAGCGCTTTAATCAACAGTCCGCTGCCGCTGTTCCAATCCGTTTCGCCGAGAATGATCGCAGGATTGACGATTACTGTCCGCAAACCTCGTAAAGCAATGCGGCGCACGGCGCTTTCGGCATAGAATTTACTGATGCTGTAAGGAGAACGGCCTTCGAGAGTCGTCAATTCGCAGGCTTCCGTCACCAGTTCAGTTCCCGGAGCCGGTCCTCCCAATGCAGCGATAGAGCTGACATATACGAGCAACCCCACGCCGCATTCCAAACAGGCATCGGCTACCTGTGTCGCAATTTCAGTATTGGCCGCCACAATGTCGCCCTCCTCCTGAGGATCGAACGACACGCGGGCCGCACAATGAAAAACCACATCGGCCCCCCGCAAAGCGTCGGCCAGTTCCAGCGGATTATTCAAAGCGGCCTCATAACGCTCCAGCCGGCCGGCTTCAACCGCTGTGCCCATGCGCTGCAACGTCGCATCGAGCCGGTCGAAACGGCTCCCCTCGCGCACCAAAAGCCGCACCCGGCAATCCTGCCGCAGCAATTCGGCAACCAGGTGGCTCCCGACCAGACCCGTACCTCCGGTCACGACGATCCGTTTACCGGTTAATGTACGCTGTCCCGTTGTATTCGATTCCGTTCCTCTACTCATTTCTTCATTCCTGTCGATCTCTCGCGTTACCCGATTTTCTCGTTGCGATCGGCTTCCCAAATCGTTTTTTTACCGAAGCCGAGACGGTTATCGGTCAATTTCAGGTAATCGGGTGCGATCGCCCACATCTCCAAATCCATTGCCGCTGCATACGGGAAACGCAACATATAGGCTTTTTTAACTGCCGCAAGTTCCTTGCCGCAGGGACGGTACATCCGGCCCCTCACTTGCAATCCCTGCACTTTGCCGACGAGCTTCGTCTCCAAAACCACCGCCGCAGCCACCCGTGCATTGCGCTGCAACTGGGCCACATGCCACGTATTCCCGGCCGAAGTCACGGCAAAAAGGTTCTGTTCGGGCAAATATGCGTAAAACAGCGATGAACAGTGCGGCACATCATCCACCGTCGTCGCCAGCGTCAGCACATGATGCCGCCCGATGAACCGGACAATCCGTTCATCCACGGGAACGGTCGCATGGAAATCGTTACCCGTTCCGCCCCTCACGGAACCGGCACAACCAACAGAACGGCCAGAACCGATAAGATAAGCGAGGCCGTCCTCCCCGGAAGAACCGGCAGGCGCGACAGGAGAGGATGCGTCGGAAAGGCCGGCAGTGCCGGCAATTCCACAGGGATCGTCAAGATTTATTTTTTCGCCGCAGGAGCAGCCGGTTTCGCAGGAGTGTCCTTGTCCGGTGCCGGTGCCACCGGAGCCGCGGTATTCGGTATCGCTTTGCATAAAGAATCCAGTTCGAGGGAGGTTACTTTAAGGCTGTCGGCCACATCGCCGCTGAGTTCGGCCATAATCCGTTCCTTGACCACATTGAATGCCGTACGGTTACCCTGGCGGATCGGTTCGGCCGGTTCCGACGGCACTTTCAGCGGGTCGATCGGCGTCGAACCCCGCCAAATACGGAAATCGAGGTGCGGGCCGGTTGCCAGACCGGTCGCGCCGACATAGCCGATCAGGTCCCCCTGTTTCACACGCGTGCCTTTCGAGATACCCTTCGCATAAGCTTTCAGGTGCAGGTAGCCCGAAGTCAACGACCCGACATTATGTTTAATTTTCAGCGTATTACCGCCACCACCGCTCCAACCCTTGTAAATCACGACGCCATCGCCGATCGCGTGCACCGGAGTCCCCGACGGAGCGGCATAATCGACCCCGTGGTGCGGGCGCCGGATGCGCAGCACCGGATGCAGACGCGAATTCGAAAAACGCGAGCTGATGCGCGAGAATTTCAGCGGGGCTTTGAGCAGAGCTTTGCGCAGGCTATTACCGTTTTCGTCCCAATAACCCAATTTTCCATCCTGCAAGAACGGAATCGCATAATAGGTTTTGCCTCCATGCTCGAAACGCGCGCCCCAAATCGCCCCAAGGCCGACATTCGTGCTGTCGACATATTTTTGGTCGTAAATTACCGTAAAATTATCCTCGGGCTGTAGCGCGAAAAAGTCGATGGTCCAGGCATAAATCTCCGACAATTCCATCGCCAATGCAGGACTCATATCATTGTCCGTCATGCTTTTCCACAGCGAACTGGTAATCGAGGCACTGCGTTTCTGCCGCTGGACGGTCACATCCTTGGCAGCTTTGTGTACACGAATGCTGTCCGTCAGGTCGATTACCAGGTAATCGGTCGTCGTAGCCTCGTAAACGAAATAGGCCAGTTTTTTGGGCCCGACCGAATCGCGGGTCTGGAATACCACATACGGATGCCCCGCACGCAGGTTGCGCATACTGAATACCGGTTCCGCCACACGGGCGATCGAATCGACCTTACCGGGACCTATCCCGTAGCGCCCCAGAAGCGCACCGATGGTCTCGCCGCTCGCGAACTCGCCTTCCGTGATATCGTACTTGCCTTTTTCAATGCCATAGAGCAATTCCACGGGCTCCTCCACGACCACGATCTCTCCTTCCGAAGAGCTTCCGTTCCGGCACACCAGCCATACGACAATGCCAATAACCACCACAAGCCCGACCGTAGCGGGCAGCCAAATTTTGCGTGAAATCTTCATGTTCGTAAAGATACCCCCCGACCGGAGAAGAGAAAAGTCCCGAAGACGGGACTTATTATCTTTTTATCAACATCAGGCACCTTTGCAACACATAAAAGACGATTCAACAGAGCGTTTCGGTAGCGGAGGCAGGTAGGGACCGGGCCGTTTACAACTTGTTGCTGCCGAATTTCTGTTTGATCCAACGCGGGAAGATGATCGCACCCGCCACCAGGTAGGGATAGTACGTCACCAACCGCCACAGCACCGCGATCAACGTTGCCGCACCGAGCTGCATCGCCACTGGCACCTCGATCAGGTCGCGGCAGTAGGTCGAAAAGATGTATTCGGCGAATCCGCTGCCGCCGGGAGTAGGCATCACCAGCATCATGATCCACATCACCAGTTGCCGGGCAAAGAGCAGAAACTGGTCGCTGACCGAGAAGAAGGCCATAATCAGCGCATTGGCTACCAGATACCGCGAACTCCAGGACAGGAAAGTCGAAGAGCAGGCTTTCAACCAGAATTTCCATCCGGCGCGTTTGATTTCATGCGATGAAAGCACGATATCGGTCCCGACCCGCTCGACTGCCCGGTACCAACGGTGCAGCCAGCGCAATTTGAAAATTTTGAGCAGCATCCATTTCAATCCGCGCGGATTGACGAACAGCCCGTACGAAAGCACACAGACGAAAGCCAGCTTGAGGAAATAGCCGACCAGTGCGAAGGTCATCAGCCCGCGCGCGACGATTCCGGCATGTGCCGTAATGTCGAACAGCCGGTCGACACCGACGAGAAGCATCAGCAACGGGAACATGACGATGAAATAGATCTCGTCGAGAAACGAGGTCAGCATAACGATGGCCGAACTGCGGCCGAGACTGATGCCCTCCTTGTGCACGTAAATGATCGCCACGCTGGTACCTCCGACGGCAGAAGGGGTGATGGCCGATGTGAACTCCCAGAGCATGATAACCCGGAACGACTGCAGCCACGAGAGCTGCCCCCCGCTCAACACCCGGATGCGGATGATGTAGCCGATATCACGCCCGAACATGAAAAACACCGCGAGGCAGAGCCATCCGACCGTCGCCCACGAGAAACGGATATCGGCGAACACTTCGGGATTGAAATCCCGCCAGAGCATCCATCCCACTACGGCCAGCCCGATCAGGATCGGATAGATCGCATTGCCGATCTTAATCTTGCCGAGCGGCCCTCCACCGGCCTGTTTCTGATTCGACATAGTGAGCAGTAGTAGGTAATTATGCTATCAATTTCCGATATTCGTTACTCTTCCCCGTGGTTTTATCCCTCTTGTCCGTTCCCTTCCGCATCCACGAACTTATACAATTTATCGCCCCTGTGGATCGGCGCAGGTACTTTAACCGAACAAAAAACACCCTGCGGCGCTTGCTGCACATTTTGTTCATCGACACGAATCTCCCCGGTCGGAAATTCCAGCACCCCGGTGGTCTCACCCACCAGGAAGGTCTCGTCGCCGACACGGAGCGGCGCGGCCTCGACCTGGATTTCAGCCACGCCGATACGTTTGAAATAGTTGGTGACTTTACCCACATACACTTTCCGTTTGGTCGCCGCTGAACCATATACCGCACTCCATTCGTCGATCCGGGCTCCCATGTAGTACCCTCCCCAGAATCCCCGGTTGAAAACGGTCGCCAGGCGCTCTTTCAATGCCCTCGCCCGCTCAGGGGTATAGCTTCCCGCCTCGATCATGCACAACGCCTCGTCATAACTCTCGACGACCCGTTTGACATATTCGGCAGAACGGGCGCGCCCCTCGATTTTCAGTACGCGCACGCCCGCTCCGAGAAACTTATCGAGGAAATCGATCGTGCACAAATCTTTCGGCGACATGATATAATGATTGTCGATCACCAGCTCGGTGCCGCTGTCGCGGTCGCGCACCTCGTACGAACGGCGGCAAAGCTGGCGGCAGGCACCCCGGTTGGCCGAACACCCTGTGTCGTGCAGGCTCAGGTAACATTTGCCCGATATAGCCATGCACAGGGCACCGTGCGCAAACATCTCGATCCGGACCGGTTCTCCTCCCGGACCGCAAATATTCCGCTCACGGATACCGTCGTAAATAGCCCGCACCTGCGGAATGGTCAACTCGCGTGCCAGCACCATCACATCTGCGAATTGGGCGTAAAAAGCGACCGATTCCAGATTCGACAGGTTCAACTGCGTAGAGATATGCACTTCAAGGCCGATCGACCGGGCATAAAGGATACCCGCCTGATCCGAAACGATCACGGCGGACACTCCCTCGGTCCTGGCCCGATCCATCGTCTGCCGCATGGCAGGCAGATCCGCGTCGTAAAGCAGCGTATTGACAGCCAGATACGTTTTAACGTTATGCCGACGGGCAATGGACACGATACGCGCGAGATCGTCCAATGTAAAATTCGCGGCCGAACGCGAGCGCATATTCAACTGCCCGACGCCGAAATAGACCGAATCGGCCCCGGCATCAATGGCGGCCCGCAACGACTCATACGAGCCGACCGGCGCCATAATCTCTATATCCTTGCGTTTGAAACTCATTTTCATCCATTCTCTGTTCCGCGGGAAGGGCTGAAGCCGTATACCGAAACAAGCCCGGCTCCCTCCGCTTTCCCTATCCATCCGGGGCAGCGGACAAACCGGTGAAACGTGCTATTTCCGCCGTCCTTGCAATTCGGCAGTCAGCTCCCGCAACGGCTTCAACCGGTCGGGAGCCACCTCGAGCGCATCGAGCGCCAGATTCGCATCGGCGAAATAGGCCGCCACGGCCTTTTCGGTCAGCTCTCGAATGCCGAGCCGGTCGTAAATCGCCCTGACCCGTGCTATTTTTTCTGCCGGAACGATTGTGCGGTCCGACAGCAGTTCCAGCAGACTGCGGCGTGCCGGTTCATCGGCCCGTGCAAGCGCATTGGTCAGCAGGAAGGTCTTCTTACCTTCGAGGATGTCCCCGCCCACCGGTTTGCCGAACTCATCCGAATCGGCATACGTATCGAGCAGGTCGTCCTGCAACTGGAAGGCGAGTCCGATACTGATCCCGTATTTATACAACAGGTCGGTCGCCATATCGCTCCCACCGCCGCAAATGGCGCCGAGCTTCAACGCGCCGGCCAGCAACACCGCCGTTTTCAGTTCGATCATGCGCAAATATTCCGCCACCGACACATCGGTTCTCTTCTCGAAATCCATGTCGTACTGCTGCCCCTCGCACACGCCGACAGCCACTTCATTAAAAACCGTCAACAACCGGGGCAGCGACTTTTCGTCACAACCGGCCAGCAACCGGTAGGCATAAATCAGCATCGCATCGCCCGAAAGGATAGCCGTATTATCGTTCCATTTCTTGTGCACCGAGGGCTTCCCGCGCCGCGTATCGGCATTATCCATGATGTCGTCGTGCAGCAACGTGAAGTTGTGAAACACTTCGACGGCGAGTGCAGCGGGTTTGGCTGCCGTGACCGCCTCTTGAAACAGGTTGCAGGCCATCAGCACGAGTGCGGGGCGGATACGCTTACCGCCCGCCCCGAGGGCGTAACGGATCGGTTCATACAGTCCCGCGGGCCGGGCCGGATAAGGCAACTGGGCGAGTTCCCGCTCGCTCATCGCAATCAGTTCGTGCAGCGAATACATACATTTGTCAGGTTATATCCCCGTCGGACGGGGGTTTGCAAAGTTAAAAAAAATAAACCGTTTCGGATTATTTCTATTGCCGGACCCGATTTTTTTATTACTTTTGATTATCTGTTTAATAAAATAATTTAAAAACTACACATTGACTCAATCATGAAAAAAGTAGCTGTCGGCGTAGATATCGGGGGGACGAACTCCGTTTACGGATTGGTGGACGAAGCGGGTGAGATCATCTGCGAAGGGGCGTTCCCCACGCGCAATTACCCCGATTTCGATCAATATATCGAGGAACTCTACATCGGAATCCAGGACCTGCTCAAACGGGCCGGCGACGAAGTGGAGCTGGTGGGTATCGGTATCGGCGCCCCGAACGGCAACTACTATACCGGCACGATCGAGTTCGCACCGAACCTCGTCTGGAAGGGCGTGCTGAATATCGTCGAAAAGATGAAGCGCTTTTTCCCCACCGTTCCGGTCATCATCACCAACGACGCGAATGCGGCAGCCGTAGGTGAAATGGTCTACGGCGGTGCGAAGGGCATGAAAGATTTCCTGGTGGTCACCCTCGGTACCGGATTGGGCAGCGGTTTCGTCGCAAACGGCAAGCTGATCTACGGCCACGACGGATTCGCCGGCGAGCTGGGCCACGTAGTGGTCAACAAAACCGGACGCATCTGCGGTTGCGGACGCAAAGGATGTCTCGAAACCTACGCATCGGCCACCGGCATCAAGCGTACGGTGTTCAAGCTGCTTGCAGACCACACCGACGACAGCGAATTCCGCCGGGTTACCTACGACGACCTGACGGCAGAGATGATTACCAAGGCAGCCCTCAACGGCGACCCGATTGCAATCGAAGCTTACGAATACACCGGCAAACTGCTCGGTGAAGCGCTGGCCGACGCCGTAGCCATCACCAGCCCCGAGGCGATCTTCCTGTTCGGCGGCCTGGCCAAGGCGGGCAAGTATATCTTCGAACCGACCAAGAAATACATGGAACAAAACCTGTTGGCGATTTTCCGCAACAAGGTGAAACTGCTGCCTTCGGGCATCGACGGTAAAAACGCTGCGGTACTGGGTGCTTCGGCCCTCGTATGGCAGAGCCTTCAGGAAGCACAGGAGGCCAAGGAGAGAAAAGCGCGGGGTTGCTAACAGCGCTGCCCTTTTCCGTCACACAAGGCCGTCCGATGTGACGGCCTTGTTTTTGCAGGAGATACGTTCTGCGTCCGTTTTTACGTTATCCATAACGAAGACTCAAACGCAACACGATAAACCAAAATATAGCACGGCAAAACCAAACGATATGAAAAGCGTACAGCAATCGCTGCTCGAGCGCCGGACGATCCGCCGCTACGAGCGCATGAAAGTGGAACCCGAAAAGATGCAACAAATCTACGATGCGATCCGCAATACCCCGACCAGTTACAACGGCCAGCAATTCTCGGTGATCGCCGTAGACGACCAGCAACTCAAAGAGCAGTTGTACGAAATCACGAACCAGAAACAGATCAAGACCTGTTCGCACTTTCTGGTTTTCTGCATCGATTACCACAAACTGCGCGTGGCAGCCGGACTGCATGGCGAACAAACGCCTCCCTTCGAAAGCACCATTGACGGCTATACGGTGGGCGTGATCGACGCGTCCCTGGCCATGATGAGCGCCGTGACGGTGGCCGAATCGCTCGGACTCGGTTGCTGCTGCATCGGTTACACCCGCACGGCGGATCCGCGGCGAATCTCCGACCTGCTGCTGCTGCCCGAAGGGGTTTCGATCGTCTGCGGCCTGGCTATCGGCTATCCGCGTGAAATGCCCGACCTGAAACCGAAGCTGCCCCAACCGGCTGTCATCCACACGAACCACTATTCGGCCGACGAAGAGCTGAAGCCGCTGCTGGCCGAATACGACGAGCGTATCACCGAATACAACCGAACCCGTTCGGGCGACCAGACGACCAACGACTGGTCGGGGCACATCGCCGATTACCACCGCCATTCGATGGAGCACGGCATCGCCGGCTATCTCCGCGAACAGATCGGATTAAAATCGGAATAAGGAAAGCTGGGAAAATCAGCCGTCTGGAAACGAGGATCTAATACCTTCCCCCCGGTTTTAGGACCCTATCCTTCATCGTATGACGATCCGGACGATGCGAAAGATCAAAGGCATCGACTTTTACCGGTCGATGCCTTTCCCTTTTCTGCACTAAATATTTCGGGCCGATTTCGGCTCGGCGACTTTTCCTATTCCAAAGGACGCATACCCACCGCGTCTGGCGGGATACGTTTGCATTTACCGGCAAGGTGTTCGATGTCGAGCCGCAACACCACCGTCCGTCGAAACGACGCAGCGATATACTTCTCCCCTATTTCAGCATATTCGGGACTGTACTTGCGTATCAGCAGGCGCAGGGCGTGGAGCCGTTCCTCATCGGCACCCACGACGACAATCCGGCCGAACAAATGCACGCTTTCATAAGCAGTACTGAACTGGCGCGGAATCACCCGTGTCCGGTCCACGACGCAAAAACTCACGCGGTCATTTTCTCGGATCGCGTCGAGCTTTTCCCCTTCGGGCGCACAATGGAAATAGATCCTATCCCCGTCCGCAACATAACTCATCGGCAAGCCGTATCCGTACCCGCCGACGCCGCACATCGCCAGAAAACCGTATTCGCCCCGATCCAACAACTCCCTCGCTGCCGCCTCATCCCACACCCGGTCTTTGCGGCGGATCGCTCTGAATTTACCAATCATTACACTGTTCACCCATTTCTTTTTCTTTACTTGGCAAAAGAACTCGCCGCTTGTGTGGCAAAGATATAAAAAGGGACCGCCCTATGGGCGATCCCTCCAATTATTATTCAAATGCTATTCCCCAATCGCGGCCTAGCAAATGCACACTAGTAATTCAATTTTACAGATTTTACGGAAAGCTCCGAATCCTCTCCGCCCTCGAAATTATCGCCTTTAGCACTGGAAGAGAATACAATAGCCAGTTTATACTTTTTCGAAGCGTCGAACGGCTTAGCCGTTTGGAAATTGACGGACTCCGTCGTCATCGTCGTGTTCGTCGTTTTTTTGAGATAAGCGACAGCTGCAATATTTGTCGCCGTTTGCAGATTGGTACCATCGAGATAGTCGTTCGTATAATCCGAAACCTCATAAATGACAGCAGCGACAGATCCTTCATCGGCCGGAGCATCCGGTTTCAAAACCATCAGCGTTTTATTGTCATCGTCATTCTCTACCGGTTGGAATTTGCCATTGGCGTCCTTGGCTCCGTTAGTCGCATAATACTTTGCACCGGCCTGATAACTCCACTCTACTTCCAGCGATTTCGGGAAAGCCTCTTTAACGAACGGGATACCGAATTTCGTGCTTTTCAGCGTATTGCTCAAATTGATTGAAAATTCGCCAAGGAAGAGCGTACCAGCCGTCACCGCAGGAATGAAACCCAACGCTCCGAGGTTCTTTCCGGTAGTCATACGTGAAGCGACCACCACCACCGAAGGATCGGCCGTTCCACGGGTTATCGGCATTGCTTTATCCTTTCCGTCGGCATCCTTAGGCCACAGATAAGCACCCATCAGCGGAATCAAAGAAGCTGCACCGTTAGAGTTCGCCCAGCCAACCGGACTGTCATCGCTCCATTCGGTAAAGGTATAGTGATCCTGAGCAACCGGCAGGACTGCCACCTTCAATATATACCTTTTGGTGTAATTGGGGTCTTGGGCCACCACGTTATAAGCGACATAATCGTCCTCGCCGAATTTCGAGAAGTCGATTTTATCGCCCTCCTTGATTTCAGCAGTTTGGCCGCCGATATTCGTTTCAATCGAAGCAAAGGTACAGCCTTCGCCCAACGTAGCCTTCGGTGCAATCTGCAGGTCTTCCGCCTTCGCATTGCTCAAAACAGTAAAGGTATTGGTCGAAGAGGGTTTCGCAGGATCGAAATTCTTCACGATAGCAGGACTCTCCACTGACAGGCTTTCGAGTTTGGCCGTCATATTTTCAGTCACAGCCGTACCGCTGAATCCAACGCCGATCTGCATCGACGCATCATCCACAAGGGCGATCTTCAGGCTCAAGGTTATCGTTTTATCTACGATAGTGCCTGTAACGTCGATCAAAGCTTTCATTGAAAGAGGGGCAGGTAGATTATAAGCATAGCCCACACTGTCGATCAGGGCCACAGAGCCTCGTTGGCTAACAACCAGGTTATTCAATTGGATCTGACTGATCTCCATGTCCAGAATCGACAAATTTTTGATCGTCAGTTTGGCCAGGGACTTATTCGAGGTGTATTTCGAACCCTTATCCAAATAAACACGCTGTTCCATGCCCGGAAAAGCATTGCCGTTCACATTGACTACCAGCTGACCTTTATAAGTGCTCTGCAATGAAGCGACATCCTCGATCGGTGCGGCTGGGATCTCGGTCAGTTTTACCGTAGCGGTCAATTTGCCTTCGGCATCGACCGTACCAGCGAATTCCACCGTGTATCCGGCCAGATCGCTGGTCTCAGTACCCGATATCTGGCTGACATAGGCTTTGGTCTCCACGGCACTGTACGTTACATCGTTAATCGTAAAGTCCTCGTTATTCGGCACCACATTTGTCAGGCGTACCTTGGTTTTGCCATCGCTTTGCAGCAACACGACCTCCGGATTGGCACCGGGAGTCCCGCCGGTAACGGTCAGCGCCAGGTTCTCGGCAGAATAACTGCCCAGAACATCTTCCACTACGGGTGGTTTTGGGGGTTCCGGATCATCATTCTTACAGGAAGAGAATCCGGCCAGAAGCAGGAGCGACATAGCCGCCGAAAAGAAAACCTTTTTCATGTTCAATTTTTGAAATTAATATTAAGTGTCGGTTGTATCAGTGCATACGATATAACAACAAACATCTCTCGACCAATAATTTGCAAAAGCAAACCAAATCGAAAGAATGTAATAAAATTTTTATCCTTTATATAACGATTTCAGCAAAGAAAAGTTACCTTTGCGAAGTAAGTATTTTCATATTTCCACCTAAACTGCAGATTATGCGAACGTTAACCATCCTGCTCGGAACCATGCTTTGCTTCGGTTTGAGTGGCTGCATCAAAAACGAACCTCTGAATACAGAGGCAGACATCGTCAAATGTATTTTGCCACCCGGAATTTTGAAGTCAGACCCCCTCATCACCAACAATACGGTGCTGCTGTTGATCCTGCCCGGTACGGCCGAAATCGACCACCTCGCACCGGAATTCGAACTGACTCCGGGGGCTACGATCAAACCCAAATCGGGAACGGTACGCGATTTCACCACGCCGCAGACCTACACAGTCACCTCAGAGGACGGACAATGGTCGAAGGTCTATACAGTTACCGTCTCCCAAGCGGATATTCCGACCGTATACGATTTCGAACACTGGCGGACCGCGAACAAATACGAAACGCCCTACGAAGTTTTGGAACCCGGGAACGAAGAGATAAACATCTGGGCATCAGGAAATGCCGGATTCGCAATCGCCGCGGGCAATGCCGCCCAACCCGACGATTTCCCGACCTTCTCCACGACCGACGCTTACCAGGGTAAACTGGCCGCACAGCTCGTCACGCGCTCGACCGGCAAATGGGGTGCACTCGCCGGCATGCCCATCGCAGCAGGCAACCTGTTCATCGGCACTTTCGACGGCAGCAGCGCCATGGCCGATCCGCTGGGGGCTACCCACTTCGGATTGCCTTTGGGCCAGAAACCGGTGCGTTTCCTGGGACACTACCGCTATATTTCGGGCGGCAATGTGACGGGCAAAGACGGCAAAGAGATCATCCCGGTACGGCGCGATATCGGACAAATCTATGCGATCCTCTACGAAACGGACGATAATGTACAGTATCTCGACGGCAGCAACATCACCACTTCGCCCAACATCGTCGCACGGGCCATGTTCACCGGAATCAAAGAGACGGAAGGAACCGGATACGAACTGTTCGACGTCACGTTCGTATACGAAAAACCTTACGATCCGGAGAAACAAAAGAACTTCCGGTACAACCTGTCCGTCGTTTTCGCCGCGAGCGAACGCGGAGCTTATTTCGAAGGCGCAGTGGGCAGCACGCTCTATATCGATGCCGTACAAGTAATCTGTGAATAATGAACCTTGAAAAACAGTATAAGATGAATTTCCGAAAAATAGGTTGCGCCGTTATTATGCTGACGCTGACCCTCAGCGCCGCCGCACAGTCCGAATCCGGCAAAAAATTCGAATACCGCATCAAAGCGGGTTTCAACATCGGCGGAACGCTGCCGATTCCGCTGCCGGCCGAAATTCGAAAAATCGAGTCCTACTCGCCCACGATGGCCTTTACGGTCGAGGGAAGCGTTCTGCGCTGGTTCACGCCGAAATGGGCGCTCACTACCGGCCTGCGCTTCGAAACCAAAGGCATGAATGCCGGAGCCAAGGTTAAGAACTACCAAATGACCCTCCTGATCGAAAACGGGGACAAGACCGGGGAGATGAGCGGGCGTTTCACCGGCCGGATCAAAACCCGTGTCCAGAACGAATACATCACGCTGCCGATCCTCGTTGTACGCGAGCTCTCCCCCCGCTGGGAGATCAAACTCGGCCCCTACATCGCCTACCGCATCGACGGCAGCTTTACCGGGTCGGCTTTCGACGGCTACATCCGCGACGGAGACCCGACCGGCACCAAAGTCGGCGTCGAATCTGCGACGTACGACTTCGGATACGGACTGCGCCATTTCAACTGGGGAGGCCAGTTCGGCGCCGAGTGGCAGGCATACCGCCACCTGTCGGTTTATGCCGACCTGACCTGTGCCGCGAACTCCATCTTCAAAAAAGATTTCCACAGCGTCAGCTTCGACATGTATAACCTGTATTTCACGATCGGTTTCGGCTACCGGTTCTGACTTTCACGACACCGACAAAAACCGGAGCTTCGCAAGCAAAGCTCCGGTTTTTCATTTAGCCAACACCGATAAATAAACCCGGCGATTACTCCCGGACGAAACGGACACGCACCCGGGTATATTCGCCCTCTTCGGAAACGATCTCCATAGCAGCCCCGTAAGAAGAGAGAATGTTGGCAGAAAGGTTCAGTCCAATGCCGTGTCCCCGGTACTCCCGGGAATTGCGGGCACGGTAGAAAGATTGGAATACCTGGCCGATCTCGTCCTTCGGAATGCCGATTCCGGAATCCAGTACCTCGACAACAGTTTGCCCGTTCTCCCGCCCCAGGTTAATCGCCACATTGCCCTGCGAATATTTACAGGCATTTTCGATAATATTCCCCAGCGCCACCCCCAGCAAATAGGGGTCAGCCACAACCGGAAACGTATCCCCACCCGGATCGACCGTCAAGATCAGACGGGGATTTTCCCCACACTGCCGGACGAGCCATTCGGTTAAAGAAACGGCCTCCATCGTATTTTGCCGGAGTTGCCGGTTTTGCCGGGAAAGCATCAATAACGCCTTGGTCAGGTCTCCAAGCCGCCTGCTCTCGGTGGAAATCCGTTCCAGCGCCGCAACATATTCTTCGGGCGTGCGGGATCTCATCAACATGATTTCACATTCGCCCTGGATCGCCGTAACCGGATTATTCAGCTCATGCGAAGCATTCGAAACAAACGACTTTTCAGCACTGAGCGCCGCATCGACCCGATCGAGCATCCCGTTAAGCGAACGGGTCAGGTCATCCAGTTCGTCACCGTTGCCGGTCGGCCGGAACCTTACTCGCAGATCGTTTCCCGTAATCCGTTTCAGTTTTTTCAATATCTTTTGCAAAGGGGCCAATATCCGGTCGGAATAGACCTTGCCGGCGATATAAGTTACGACCACCGCCACCAGCAACAGCAATAACATGAGCCAAGATACCTGCTGCCGGACCTGTTGTCCGTAATCGTTCTCGGCAAAAATAAGCAGGATGAAATTCCCCTCGTTATCCGGATAGAAAAGCGCGACACCCAGTTGCTGCCCGTGCCGGAACCGGACGGGTTCCCGCATTTTCAACCGACCGACTTGGGCCTCGGTAAGATAATGTCTGAGCGAATCGCTGTGAAAGCCTGTCGAATCGGCATTGAAGATGACCTCCCGGGTAGTAGGCAACAATTCATTATAGCGTTTTTGGATCAGAGCGTAATCCTGAGCGTTCACCTCATCCCGCTCCCAATGTTTGCCGGCTGTCACCAACGCCTTTTCAGCGAGGTAAGAATAATAGACATTGTCGATATACCGCGAAGTATAAAAATAAAACACCACAACGAGCGCTCCGGTAATCCCCAGCGTGACCCACATGTAATAAAACGCTATCCTGCGGCCTATTTTCATTTCGCCTGCATCATATAACCGATTCCGACCACCGTGTGAATCAATCTCCGGGCCGGATCCCGATCGACTTTGCCCCGCAAGTAATTCACGTAAACATCCACGACATTCGTATTGGTTTCAAAATCCCGTTCCCAGACATTCTTCAGGAGCACCTGCCGTGAAAGGGCTGCCCCCTGGTTCTGCATCAAAAACTCCAACAGACGGAACTCTTTTTCGGTCAGATCGACTTCTTCTGTTCCCCGGCGGGCGCGGCGGCTGGCATAATTGAGTTCCAGGTCGCCGCAGGCAAGCAATGGCGCAACAACAGCTGTCTCTGTGCCCGGTCGTCGCAACAGAGCCTTGATCCGCGCATTCAATTCCGCAAAACTGAACGGCTTGACCAGATAATCGTCCGCTCCGGCCTCCAGACCCCTGACGATATCTTCAGTGGTACCCAACGCGGTCAACATCAGGACAGGCACGGCATAACCGTAATATTGCCGGAAACGCCGGCACAGGTCCAGGCCGCTTATCTTCGGCATCATAATATCCATGACCAGCAGATCGAAACGCTCCTGCGCAATCCGTTCCCAAGCCGACGCACCGTCCCCGGCCGTAGTGACCGCATATCCGAATTCGGTCAGTCCGCGCCCGATAAAAGAGCGGATATTGGCTTCATCCTCCACCAGCAGTATTTTGGCCATATAACCCCGTTTGAGACAAAGATACTATTTTACACTTTCCGCCCGCGAAGTTTTCCCTCTTTCGTGTAGAATACCCGGCTGTAAACGGCCTCCGCGATCAACGGAAAGACGAACAGCGTGAAGAAGGTAGCGGCCACCAGGCCGCCGATAATGACGATAGCCAGCGGACGCTGCGATTCGGAACCTATACCGTGCGAAAGGGCTGCCGGAACCAAACCGATGGCAGCCATCGAAGCGGTCATAATCACGGCTCGCATCCGGGAACGGACGCCCGTTGCTATCGCCTCCTGCAACGGCAATTCTTGGCGGATATTCTGCTTGAAATCCATCAACATGATCACACCGTTTTGGATACAGATTCCGAACAGCGCAATGAAGCCGATACCCGCCGAAATCGAGAAATTGAATCCGGTCATCAACAGCGCCGCTATACCGCCTACCGCCGCGAACGGCACGTTGAACAGTACCAATCCTGCATCCCGCGCATTACCGAACAGCATAAACAGGATGATAAAGATAATGGCGATGCTGACCGGAACTACCTGCCCGAGCCGTTTGGACGCACGCTGCTGGTTCTCGAAATCGCCCGTCCATTTGAGCGTATAGCCTGCTGGAATAACCACCTGCTCCTTTACCTTACGCTGCGCTTCGGCGATAACGCTGCCCATGTCACGCCCCCGCACGGAAAGCTTCACGGCACAGAAACGGGCATGATTATCCCGAAAAATAAGTAACGGGCCCGTGATCGTACGGATTTCGGCCAGCTCTTTGATCGGGACCATCGTCCCGGACGCAGACGGTACGAGTATTTTGCCGATCTCCTGTTCGCCCCGGCGGAACTCTTCGTCGTATCGGACTACGATGTCAAATTTTCGTTCATCCTCGTACAATTGCGAGGCAGCCTTGCCGCCGATAGCCATTGCGATGATCGACTGTACATGCTCCTTCTCCACCCCGTAACGGGCGAGCTTCCCTTCGTCCAACTCAATCCGCAATTCCGGTTGTCCGATGTTGCGGATCACACCGAGGTCCTCGATTCCGTCTATGGTTTTCAGTACGTCGTAAATATCATCCGCCGTCTTTTCCGACTGATAGAGGTCATGCCCGAAGACTTTCACGGCAATCGACCCCTTGACTCCTGAAGCAGCCTCTTCCACATTGTCGGTGATCGGTTGGGAAAAATTGAAATCCACCCCCGGATAGATAGAGAGATCCTGTTGCATCTTTTCAATCAGCCGGGCTTTGGTCAGCTTGCTCTTCCACTGTTTTTCCGGATAGATGTCCACATGGAACTCGTTGTTGAAAAAACCCGTTGCATCGGTTCCATCGTTGGGACGACCCGATTGCGACATTACCTGGCGCACTTCGGGATAGGCCAGTAATTTGCGCCGGATTTGGGAAGCAAGCCGCACCGACTCTTCGAGCGAAATGCTCGACGGCAAAGTCGCCCGGATATAAATCGCCCCCTCGTTAAGTTGCGGAAGGAATTCTGTCCCCAACCTGGGAAATACCCCCAAACCCACCAGAATAACAATTGCGGCGAAGGCGAGCGTCGTTTTCGCATGCGCATGGCACTTGCGAAAAAGAGACATCACATGACGAGCGATGAAATCTAAAAAACGATTTTTCTTCTCCCGTACATTTTTATTGAGCAACATGCTCGACAGAACCGACACGAGTGTCAGCGTAAAAGCCAACGCGCCGAGCAGTGCGAATCCGAGTGTATAGGCCAGCGGAGAGAACATTTTACCTTCGACCTTCTGGAAGGCGAAGATCGGCAACAAAGCTGTAATAATAATCAGTTTGGAAAAAAAGACCGCCTTGGCCCTATCCTTCGCCGTCTGGCGGATCAACCCAAGTTTACTCATTTTATTGAAGGCCGGCATCCCGACCTGTAGGGCCTTCTGATCCAATGCGACAAACAGGCCCTCGACCATCACTACTGCTCCGTCGATGATGATACCGAAATCGATCGCGCCCATCGAAAGCAGGTTGGCCGACATTCCCATCAACCGCAGGCAGATGAAAGCAAACAATAGTGCGAGCGGAATGATGATCGAAACGATCAGCGTCGTCCGCCAGTCGGCCATGAACAGTAACACGATACAGGTAACGAAAAAAATACCTTCCAGCAAGTTGCGGATCACCGTATGCACGGCCAGATCGACCAGGTCTTCACGGTCGTAAAACGGTACGATCTCAACGTCCGCCGGAAGTATTTGTTCGTTCAGGTACGCGATCTTGTCCTTCAGCGCTGTAATCACTTCTCCGGGATTCTCCCCTTTGCGCATCACGACGATGCCTTCCACCACATCGTCCTCCACCCCGCGCCCCACCTGTCCCAAACGCGGCAAATGCGACTCGTGCACATCCGCAAGGTTCTTCACCAAAATCGGAGTCCCGTCGATATTTTTCACCACGATATTGCCGATCTCCCCGGTATCGTTAATCAGACCGATACCGCGCACGACGTACGCCTGCGCGTTTTTCGTGATTACATCGCCGCCCACGTTGATATTACTCTTCGAAATGGCATCGAACAACTCGAGCGACGTGATGCCATAACTGGCCAACTGATGCGGGTTTACGCTCACTTCGAACGTTTTTACCTCACCGCCGAAACTGACGATATCGGCCACACCGGGTACCGAACGCAAGTTACGGTCGATCACCCAGTCCTGAACGGTCTTCAACTCCCGCACATCGCGCTTATCGCTGCGCAACGTATAACGGTAAATCTCCCCCGTAGGACCATAGATCGGTTGTACTTCCGGGGTCACACCATCCGGGAGGTCGGCATCGTTAAGCAGGTTATACACCTGCTGGCGCGCGGTAAAATCATCCACCCGGTCTTCGAAAACAATGTTCACTACCGAAAGCCCGAACAGCGTCGTGGAACGGATATCCGTCTTATTCGGGACAGGATTCATCGCGATCTCGACCGGGATGGTCACGAACTTCTCCACCTCCTCCGCACTGCGGCCGGGCCATTGCGTAATGACGGTAACCTTCGTATTGGAAACATCCGGGAAAGCATCGATCGGGGTATGCATGAAACTGACCGCTCCGGCGACAACGGCGATCGCCGTCAGGAAAAAGATAAAAAAACGATTCTTGAGCGAAAAAGAGATAATGTTGTCGATAAACTTGTGCATCCCGATCTATTTTAGCTGGTTGTACACAAGAAGGGCATTCCGTCCGATCACCGTTTCCCCGGCCTTCACCCCGCCGCTGAGGTAACACTCCCGGGGAGTCTGTCCGCGCAATTCGACCGGCCGGATCTGCAAAGATCCATCCTCGCCCGCGACAACGACATAGTGCCTGCCCCCTTCGAAAATCAAGGCCTCGGCCGGGACTGTCGGATAGCGCCTGTCCCCGTTATCGGTACGCACGTAAACGGTAGCGAACATGCCCGGTTTGAGCCGGTATTCCCGGTTGGCAAGTTTGACCCGCAGATCCATCGTCTTGCTTTCGGCATCCAACATATTGTAAACCTTGTCGATTTCGCCGGTAAACTCCGTATCCGGGTATGAAAGAATAGAAATGCGTACCGGCTGGCCCACTCCGACCGAACGGATATCGCTCTGGTACACTTCGGCGACGACCCATACATCCTCCAGTCCGCACACCCGAAACGCATCCTCTCCATCAGCCCGTACCTGCATATTGCGGCTGATGTTGCGTTCGGCAACAAACCCCGAGACAGGAGCCACGAGTCGGTAACTCGCCCCCTCCACATGATTCAGCGTCCTGAATTCTTTCGCACGCGACAGTTCCGCCTGCGCCGTATTGTACCACTGCCGCGCTTCGAGCCGATCCTTCTCCGAAGCCAGTCCCGAAGCATACATCTCTTCGACTGTACGCTGATTGCGTTCGGCAACGGCCAATCCCTGTACGGCATCCACGTACTGTTTTTCAGCCTCCGCCGCCTCGCCGCTTCGGATCACAGCAAGCGTTTCTCCCTTGCGAACATAATCGCCCAGTTCAGGGACGACCTCTTCGACAACACCGGCAAAAGGCACCGGAACAGGCGCAATCCGATCCTGGTCGAATGCCACCTTTCCATTGAGCAAGAGCTCGCTGGTGCGTTCCCTAATCTGGACCGTATCCACGGTTACTAGCTTCCTCAAGCTGTCCGTAAGCGTAAGCGGTACCGTTCCGCTGACGGTTTCCCCCTGACGGGTCCAGCATCCTGTCAACGACAGGATTGCAACGATCAAAACGGAATATTTATTCTTATTCTTCATTTTTTCAGCGTTAGTCTGTCCATATCGCAGTTCCAGCCACCGTCCGGAGTTCATCGGCCGCAGCAAGCGCCGCATGTTTGAGATCATAGAGCCGAAGGGCGCTCTCCTTATAACTTTCATAGTAATCGACAAACTCGAGCACGCTGATGTTGCGATTGGTAAAATTCTTCTCCACCTCGGCAATCAGCCGGTCGAAATCCTCCTCCAGCCCTCCTGGGGTTTCCCGATAGAGGCGCAAACTATTCTGGAAACGGATATAAGCGGCTTGCAATTCCGTTTCCGCCTGATTGCGGAGAAATTCTTTCTGCGTGTTGCTCTGCCGGATATCGAATCGCGCCGAACGGATATTTCCCTGATTCCGGTTGAAGATCGGAATGGAAACGGACGCCGTCAGTCCGAAATAGTTATCGATAAAATTGCCCTGGCGGTCGAATGTACCGCCCAGTGAAAACGAAGGAGCCGCCAGTGACCTCTGCAATTTCAAATTAGCCTCGGAGCGCAACACCTGCGACTCGGAGGCTTTCAGGTCCGGACGCTGGTTCAAAGAAGATTCCAGCCGATCCAGCATCACCGGCTGAGAAGCGATCCTGTCCAACGTTTCGTTCGGAAGTTCCGTTTCGATATTCGTTCCGGACGGCACCCCCATCAACAGGCACAATTCGCCGAGGCCATCAGCCAAATCGTTCTGTAACTGCATCCGCTCGCTGCGCAGGTTCAACAGAAAAGCCTCGAGCCGGGTCCTCTCCATCAACGAGATATTCCCCCGGGCCTGTTGACCGGCCATTACAGTCAACAGGTGTTCCAACGAGGCGACTTCCCTGTCGTATACGCCCAACGATTTTTGCAGAAAAAAAACAGAGATAAACCGTTGCCTCAACTCGCCGGCAAGGGTGCGAACGACATCTTCGAACTGCCGCGAAACGACCTCTTTATTCAGGCCGGCGACCTTTACCGCCTTACCCCGCTGGCCGGCCAGCTTGATCACCTGTTCGATCGAAACGATCGCTTCGCCCTGTGCCCCGACATCGAAATATTTTTTATTGAGCCGGTTGTAGATATTCTGTTCAAGGGAGAGCACCGGATTCTCCAACAGGCGTGCCTGTACAATCTCAGCCTCGGCTTTGTCCACATTGTAGTGTTCCGCTATCAGCAACAAGTTATTTTGCAGGAAAAGCCGCTCCGCTTCCGCCTGCGAAACCACCAACTTACCGGGGAGATTTCCGGCCAACAGGACGACAGGGTTCAACAAAACGGGACTCAATAATAGGTAAAGACGGAACGATACTTTCTTGCCCATGCGAATTCTTTTCGGCAAAAATAGACCGTGACTGCTATTACGTCGCCATAGAACCGATTATAATCATCTCAGTAAAGATTAAAATATTATTAGAATAAGCTGCCCCGGAGACAAAACATCCGAAGGTACCGGAACAAAACAGGCCGTTCCCGGAAAAATCGGTTGATTTTCCGGGAACGGCCACTGCCTTTTACCGGCCTTTGCCGGATTATGCCTACATTATTTGTATTTGTTGACGACCTTCCAAAAGTCCGCCTTGTCTTTTTCGGTAAAGTCGCCGTAACGGAAAAACTCCACCTTGCGGTCCTTGTTCACGAAAATAATGACAAACAGGTTGTTGACATCGCCCATACCCCATGCATCGCGCAGCGAACAATCGACATCGGTGTACATCGCGGCACCGGTTTTTTTCTGTTTCGAGCGCATCATACTGCGAACCACTCCGTTAGGCAATAAGGGAGCATCTTTCAGGTTAACGATTCCGTAAGCCTGGATTTTGTCTCCCCCGATTTGGTGCTCCTCGAGGTATGCGATAAAATCGCTGTTCTGGCCCGCATGGTCGGGATCGACGTAAAAAAGCAGCAGCGGAGCCTTACCCAAATACGGCAGGTCGATCGGCTGGTTCTGCAAGTCGCGGATTTTCACATGCGGCACTGTTTTGCCTTCGATGTTATTCGGCCCCTTCGCATAAGCTCCGACGCCGAATAGCAATGCAGCGGCAAAAATTAAACTTCGTTTCATAATCACACATTATTGAATTGATATCTTGGAATCACTGGGTTTCCTTCATTTTTCCGCTTTCCCGCAACCGTACGCTTTCCCATCGACAGGAATCGGATCACCGGAAACGATGCCATGTGCTGCGAGCAACCGCACAGTTTCGTTCCACAGCCATCCGCGCAGGGGATGTCCGTACACCGCACGGGGAATCCTGCGGCCCTGTTCCCCACGCCACAGTTCACCGGTAACTTGCGCCGTCAAAGGCGACGAAGCCAACAACAATGCCGTTGCCGCTCCCTGCCGCGGGGTTTTGACCAACGGACGGAACAGTTTATCGGCCAACGGATCGAACCAGCGGCCCATTGTCAGCATGCCGGTATCGACCACGCCCGGATCGGCCGCATTAACCCGTATTCCCCGTCGGGCCATGCGCGAAGCCAGTTCCAGCGTAAACAACAACAACGCCAGTTTGGAACTTCCATAGGAGGAAAAACGCCGAAAGCGGTGCGGATCGGGCTGCAACAATTCCTTACCGACCCGGCCGATACGGTATGTACACGACACCGTATTGACAATCCGGCTCCCCTCGTCCATCAACGGCAACAAGCCGAACGCCAACGCAGCTGCACCCACATAATTGACCGCAAGATCTTCTTCCAGCCCGTCTTCCGTCAGCCGGAAGCCCCCGTTCATCACCCCGGCATTATTCAGCAGTACCGCGACCTGCATCTTCTCCGAACGCAACCGCCCGGTAAAACGACGTACAGAGTCCAGCGAGGCCAGATCCAACGGGTAAAGGACCACGCGGCGGTTGCCGCTGCGCACCATCACCGCCTGTTGCACAGGTCGGGCCTTCTCCAGGTTCCTGCAGGCCATCACGACCGGATACCCCTCCTTCGCCAACTGCTCGGTCAGTACGGCGCCGATCCCGCCCGATGCCCCCGTTACCACGACCCAACCTTTCGCTGCGGAATCCTGCGGTTCGTCCCGCCCGCAGGACATGCTCCCGGAACCTATCCTGTTACACACCGCAGCATCACTCCCTACCAGATTCTCCGGTGTACTCCCCTGTTTGCCGTCCGGTACCACGTCAACGGCCATAGCGGTAAAGTTTGGTATGTTCCTTAATGTAGTAAATGAGTTGTACAGGCAGCAGGTACAACGCCAGTACAAAAAAACGGTTCACCGCTCCCGGAAGGATATAGTCACGCCGTGCAAACATAGCCCGCAATCCCTTACGGGCAAGCCGTTCGGGTTTCATCATCACTCCGAGCCGCAGGGCAAGCCGTTGGTAATAATCGCTAAGGTTGTACAATCCCGTCGCTATCGCACCGGGACATACGGTCGTCACGCCGACCCCGTATTGATGCAGTTCGTAGCGCAGCATCTGCGAAAACTTCCGGATATAACTTTTGCTGGCCGCATAGACCGAGATTCCGGGCGCCGGGGTCCAGGCCGACAACGATGACATATTCAGGATATACCCCGCACGGCGGCGTTTCATCGCCGCGCCGAAATAGCGGCACAGCAGCGTCACGGTCCGGATGTGCAGCAGAAGCATCGTCTCGATCCGTTCGGGAGTCACCTCGGTCAGGTCGTCGAAAAAGAAAATACCGGCATTGTTCACAAGTATCCCAATCTGCAACTTCTCCCTTTCGCAATAATCGTACAGTTCCCGGGCCGCTTCGGAGCGGGCCAGATCCATGCACAACGGGATCGTTTTCACGCCGAAAGCCGCAGCCAACTCTTCGGCCACCGTCCCGATCCGCTCCTGTTCGTTGCTGACCAACAACAAGTCGTAACCGCGACGGGCCAACTCACGGGCATAGGCCAGCCCGATACCGGAACTGGCTCCGGTAACCAACGCCATTGCCCCTTCCTTTTGCAGTTGTTCGTTCATCCGCTTATACATCTTCTCTCAACACTAAATCCGTCTTTTCGGATCACACCCGGCATTTCGTCCTTTCGACTTCCGCCGACCTTCTCCGGCCAGTGGTCATTGCCACGCCTCGCGGTCGAGCCGCTCCACCTCCCGGCGTACCGGACAGGGCAAGTCGTGCAAATGCTTATGGCAAGCCATTTCGATCGAATACATCCGTGCGATGCAATAATTAGCATGCGTACAAGCGCAGCGTTCCTCTCCTTCGTTTTTCATCCGGTTGACAAAATCGGGTTCGTTAATCAGCGCCCGGGCCATCGCCACGCAATCGAATCCGGCATCGAGCACTTCGTCTATCTTTGTCCGCGACACCAAACCTCCGACATACACCAACGGCAGCTTCACCGCCTCGCGGAAATGACGCGCATCGTCCAGGAAATAAGCCTCGCGAAACGGTACCGACGGAATCATCATCCTGCCGAACATTCCCACCCCCAGTTTAAGCCACCACTGCGTCATATAATGCGTCAACGTACGGATCGGCATACTGCCGCGCATCACATACATCGGCGCGCGGCTCACAAATCCGCCGCTCAACACCAACGCATGCGCGCCGCAGCGCTCCAGTTCGCGGGCAACTTCGAGGCACTCCCCGATCTCCATTCCACCACGAAACCCGTCACGCATATTGGTTTTCACCACTACGGCCATATCATCCCCGGCCGCACGCATCACCTCGTCCATACACATACGCATGAACCGCATCCGGTTCCCGAGCGAACCGCCGTACTCATCCCTGCGCCGGTTCGTATACGGCGAGAGAAACTGACTGATCAGGTAGCCATGCCCGGCATGCACCTCGACAGCATCGAAACCGGCTTCGCGCGCCAGCCGCACCGCGTCGCCGAAGGCTTTGGCCTTTTCGGTGATTTCATCGCGGCGCAGTCCGCGTACCAGCGTCGGCGAGTAAATATTGACCCCCGAAGAGGCTGAAACCGGTCTGCAGCCGCAGATAGCGCGGTGCGACATGTTACCGCAATGACCGATCTGGATCGATGCGGCTGCTCCTTCGCTATGTATCGCATCGGTAATGCGCCTGAGCCCCGGCACCACCTCCGGGCGTAGCCACAGCTGGTGCGGAAACGAAAGCCCGTCGCGCGTCACGGATGCATACGCGAGCGTAGTCATGCCGATACCGCCGCGCGCCACGCTTCGGTGATAATCGTACAACAGATCGGTAGGAGCGTTGCCGGAACACATGCCCTCGAACGCAGCGGCCCGGATGGTCCGGTTGCGCAATGTCAACGGTCCGATCTTCACGGGAGTAAATAGTTGGGATTCTTTCATATTCGGGTCAGCAATCCTATTTTTGCTTACTGTCTAATCTGTAACAAACATCTTATCCATTCGAACAGGCGGTCAATCCATCGGCCGGTTTCAATGACAAACCCATTCTCAATAGATGAACGGAATGACCCGTTTTAACCGCGCACGGCGGAACTCATCGCCGAACATCTCTCCATAACGATGGTAAATGGCATCGGCACGGGGTACCAGATTCGCGAAGGTCCACAGTGCGAACACCGCACCGGCGGCAGACCAGGTCAGCACGGCAAAACCGGTCCACTCGATGATTTCCCCGAAATAATTGGCCGACGACACGTAACGGAACATCCCGCCCCGCGGCAGGTAATGGCCCGTATCGCCAGGCTGGCGCAAATGTCGGATAATCCGGTCGGAATGGATATTGATACCCATCCCGAGAAAAAACAACGAGGCACCGGCAATAAACTGCGGTGAGAGCAGCCACTGGGACGTATACATCCCTTCGGGCGCCAGATAGAAAATCCAGCACCCCTGCATACAGGCATTCAGCAGGTTGAACACCACCCCCATCACAATAATGCCGAGCGGCATCTTGCTTTGCCCTTTCAACAGCAACGGATAAATAAACGCACGGTTGAGATAATGAAGTTGGAACAGGCCGAAAAAGACTAATGGAGTCGCTTCAAAACGGCGCGACGAGCAAAACCAGAACAGGCACATCGCAATGAAAACCGGCGACTCCATCAGGAACCACCCCAATCGGTTCCCGATCTTCGGGCCCCAGCGTCCGTCCCTCAGCAGCCCGTAACCGGCCTTCACATGATAAAGCGCGACAAACACCACGACAGCCAATGCCGCCATGCCCCATAAAAACCACTCGTATGCCTGTAACATCCGATTTCTCCTGATTCGTTCCCTGTCAACAGTTTCCGGCAACGATCCGCGTCCAGTCCCAATGCCGTATCAGCCTCTTTCCCGAGTACATCAACGGCTGAATTTCGTCCGAAACGACATTTCGGCGCAGACCCCTTCCAAAATCAGAGCTAAGGTATAAAATCACATTAAAATTACCAACTCTTAACCTTTAGAGAACACCTCTTCCGGTAAAAAGTACTATTTTTGACAATCTCAAACCAAAAGCTTCGGACATCTACAATGAAAAGGATTCTTTACAGCCTGCTGATCGCCGCCGTGATTCTGCCGGGAGCGACCGCACACCTTCAGGCCCGGGACCGTAAACCAAAGACCAGCAAAACTGTTCAGGCCGCCGAACCGGTCCGCAATGTCATCCTGATGATCGGCGACGGTATGGGCCTTGCACAGGTAACCTCCTACATGCTTCGCGGCGGGGCACCGCTATCGCTCGCTCGCGCCCAAAGCATCGGCCTGCAATCGACTTTCTCCGCTTCGAGCGAAGTGACCGATTCCGCAGCGGCAGCCACCGCCCTGGCCACCGGCACAAAAACCAATAACGGTATGATCAGCATGACTCCCGACAAACAACCGCTCCGGTCTGTCCTCGAGCGGGCCGCAGCGGCAGGCCTGGCGACCGGACTGGTCGATACGCATGCCATTACCGATGCGACGCCCGTCGCATTTATCGGACACAACGAAAGCAGGAAAAACGAAGACGACCTGGCGGCTGATTTTCTCCGTACGGATATCGACCTGTTTATCGGCGGCGGCCGGGATCATTTTGAAAAGCGTTCCGACGGCCGCAACATTTCGGACGAGTTACGCGAAAAGGGCTACACGGTCGCCTACTCGCTCGACACTCTCGCCGCACTCGACAAAAGCCCCGTCGGGATCCTGCTCGCAGACAAATCGCTGCCGCTCGTCTCACAAGGACGCGGCGATATGCTGCCCCGGGCAACCGACCAGGCGTTACGGTTGTTATCTGCCAACGGCGACAAAGGGTTCTTCGTCATGATCGAGGGATCGCACATCGACAACGGCGGCCACGACAACAATGCGGAAACCGTACTTTCCGAAATACGGGATTTTGATGCCGCTGTCAAGATCGCACTGGATTTTGCCGACCGCACACCGGGTACGCTGGTGATCATCACCGGCGACCACGAAACGGGCGGTATGACGCTGCCTTCGGATGAAAACAAATTCGACATGGGTAAACTCCAACCGGGCGATAAAAACCGGGCCACCGTCCAATTTTCGACCAAAGGACACACGGCGTGCCTGATCCCTGTCTACGCTTACGGCGCGGGTGCGGCACGGTTCAGCGGTTTCATGGACAACACCGATATCCCGAAACGAATCGCAGAAGCACTACATCTGGAATAAGTCAAAATAGTCGTCGCCGGAACAACATCCATTCACCGGACATCAGACACAAGGCAGAAGGGGCGGACGATCCGCTCCTTTTTGTATTTCTCCGGCACGCTTCCCCTTGCAGATGTTATAATCCGCAATACTGAAAGCCGGCCCGTGGCCCGGTTTCAAAACTTTCCCTCTTCCCATTTTCTTCTGGTATAAACAAGCAGGGCCGCATCATAAGATGCGGCCCTGTAATTTTTGAGAGTGAAAGTCCTGTTTATTTGGCAACTTTCTTATCGTAGTGCTTTGCGTAGCGGCTCATAAACTTATCAACGCGTCCTGCGGTGTCAACCAACTTCATCTTACCGGTGTAAAACGGGTGAGAGGTGTTGGAAATTTCCATCTTATACACGGGATAGGTTTCGCCATCTATTTCGATGGTCTCCTTTGTCTGGATGGCGGACCTGCACAAAAACACATGATCATTCGACATATCCTTGAATGCCACTAAACGATAGTTCTCAGGATGAATCCCCTTTTTCATGGTTGTTTGTTTTACAATTAATATGCTGTTGCGGTCGCAAAGTTAGCAAACCTTTCCGCTTTTACAAAGCGAAACCGCCGGAAAATCGACCGCAACCCCTATTTTTATTACTTATAACTGATAACCAGAACTTTGGAGTATTCCCAAAATTTCCGCTTATCCTTGATAATCAACGATTCATAAACACCCTTCTCATCCTGTACGAACTCATACGATCCGGCCGGATGCGAGCTTACGAGCGTCACTTTCTTCTGCCCAATCACTACGCTGTCGAAATGACGGATATCGACTTTCGTAAAGCTGTCGAGGCTCCGGCTCTCGTTGATCTTCAGCGTCCGGCCGATAAAACCGCTTTTGTAGACAATCTCCTTGGCGAGCAATTCTTTCTCCGAACCGACGATGTAGTAAGCGGTGTTGAGAATATCGGTCTGCCCCTTGACCTCGCCTTCGAGCGAGGCCTTCGCCTCGGAAAGGCCGGTCACCTGTGTATTGAGCCCCGAAACCTGTTCGTGCAGTTCAGCGACCTGCACATGCATCTGTTCGAGGTTGTTTTTCAGCATGACGATCTCCTGATCCTTGGTCTCCACCTGCTGCCGGAGCTGTGCGATCAACTTCTCCATGTTCGCGATATTGATATTCGCTTTCTTGAGTTGATTGGCCGACTGCTGCAACCGGGCGATCGTCTCGCGGTTCTGCAACAGCAGTTGGTTGATCGCTTCGACATCCTCGTTGATCTGCGTAGGAGTCTGGTTACGGATCTCTCCGTTGTCAATATTCTTGTTGATGATCTTCTCACGCACCTTGATCGCATTGAGGTTTTCGGCCACGGCATTCATCGACGCGAAGACTTCGTTGATCATCGAATCCTTCGCGGCCACCACGCGTGTGAGCGAGTCCTTGATACTCTCGACCTGGTCGGCGCCCTGCCGGTTCACGCAGGAAACCAGCGGAAGCAAAAACAACAACAGAAAAGCAAACTTTTTCATCATGCTATACGGTTAGGGAAACTTTTAAAAAGCCACTTTGATACCCAAGCCGAAATCAGCGGCATGGAATCCTGTATGCCCTGCAAAATTCAGGCAAGGTTTGTAATCGACGGAAAAAGCGAGCGGAATCGACGCGATTTTGTATTCCAATCCTACGATGCCGTTGATACCGGCCGTGAATTTCGTGTCGCCGTGTTTCTCCCAGCCGCCGAGGTTCACACCGCCGCCGTAATAGAAATGGAAACCGCTCGTAATCACCGGTATATTACGTTCATAAAGGGCATACACATTCACCCCTTGCACGAAATCGACAAGGGCCTCGATCGAATTGGCCGGATCGAAATTATATTTCACGCTCAGGCCCGTGGCCGTTACGCCGCCACGGACACCGATCGCCCAGTTATAATCCTGTGCATGGGCGCGGATCGACGAAACACCTACCAGTACAAAAAGGATAATCAGGAATTTCTTCATAAAACAATTTTCTAAAAATTCGACAGCAACCGTAATGTATCGATTTTCTCCGGAAATATCCGAAAATTCCGGGCAAAATTAATAATTATCTCTGCATTTATCATTCCACAGGTAAAATATTGTTTCCGGGGTGTCCTCGGCTACGACAAATGCCCTACCGCGTCGCCGTTCGCTCCTCGGGGAGTACCGCCTCCGATGACTGTTTCCGTTGCTTTCGCCGGGATGACTTGCCTTTCCGGTCCGGCACGACCGTTTCCCGTGACCCGCCATCCAGCGGTTCTCCGGCAGCAGGCATTAAAAGTGAGTCGGCTTTCTGAACCGTTGTATCGGGCAATATCCCCTGCTGGCGCAACAAAAGCGTATCGGCAGCGGTCAGTTCCTCGCTCTTGAGGGTCGCCTCCGAAGGCACATGTACCGCCGATGCGACACTCAGTTCGCTGAGGGTAGCCGCCTCGACGCCCCGATGGAAAATATCGGTTATGCGCCGCCGCAGATTCAATCGGGTGGAATCGATCAGTTCGACATAGGTCGGCACGTCGACGCTCTTGTAACGTGCCCGGCAGATGCGGAATTTAAATTTATCCGGATTGCCGTAAATATCGATCCCGAGCCGGAACGGGATCGGTGATTTGAGCACCGAAATATGGTAGTCGAAACTCATATCGAGCTTCTGCACGCCGCTGACGGCCGCGCGGTAACGATCCATCTCGATCACGAACGGGAAAATTTCAATCTGGTTGTCACGCACGAGCATCTCGACCGAAATCTTGTCGATCATATTCCGTTTCTTGTTCTTGAAATGGAGCATCTTCGAGATCTCGGTGAACGTCTCGCCGTCCAGCAGCACCATGTTCTCACCGTGAATGCGGCACGCCGCATTGACCGTCGGCATCAGGAAGTTCATCGACGAGTCGAGCGCAGCGGCGGCAGCCAGCTGGCAATCGACCACTCCTTCGAACGAACGCAGCATCGGCAACATCGTATCGACCGAAGGTAACAGTTTAATCAGCCGGTCGACCTGTATTTTTTTCATCTCAAGGTCAAAGCCGGTGGTGATATCGGTACGGCTCCGGGTCGCATAGAGGGCCGTAAGCGTCAGTTCGCCCGCATCCGTCACTGCCGTCAGGTCGTTCAGCTGCAAGCAACGGTCGCGCACGACCAGACAGCCCGAAAGCCTGTTAAGAATCAGGTCCGCATACACTCCGTAACGGACATCCAAGTCGACATCCATCTCGACGTTGGCGGGGATGACGATCAGCGGACTCTGCGATGCGGTATCGACCTCGGTTTTCTGCTCGATCATCTGCTGCAGATGTTCCTGGGAAGTGGCTTGCCGCAGGGAATCTTTGTACCCTTCGCTCGAAGAGGCATAAGCCGCCCCGGCATTGGCCGCCTTGACCAGTTCGTTGACATCCAGCGTATCGGACTCGATGTTCATATCCACGACAAGCTTGCCGCGTCCCAGCAATGCCCGGCGCAAATTGGACACCTTGCCGGTCAGGTTCAGTTCCGACACCCCGCTGTGGATGGTGGTTCCGCGCAAATCGATTCGGTCGGTCGTAAAGCTGACATCCACATTCCCCAGTGTATTGGTCAACGGGAAATACGGGGTAATCACCCTGCCTCCGGCAGCGGTAATGCTTCCCTTCGCATTCCAGCGGCGCAGCAGTTCACCGATCGACCGGTCAACCCGCATATCGATATCTTCGCCTGCAAAATCGTCCTGGACACGGCGGGATGCACCACGCGCCTGCCTGCGCAGCGCACGATTGTGGGCCATCAGCGAATCGCGCGGTACCGCAGGATAAACCCGCTGCAACGAATCGAGCATACGGTCGCGCTGCTGCGCCATCCGGCGACGCGTATTGAACAATATTGCCTCGAGATTCACATCTGCGCCGCGCAGTACGTAGATATTCTCCAGACTGCGGGCAGCAAGGCCTCTGGATTCGATCCGCGTGCGGATCATCGGCACCTGGGGATCGGACGCCGAAGGCAGGATGCTGAACGCAATGGATGCATTGCCAGCCTTCACCCAGGTCGAATCAAGGCCATTAACCTCCACATAACGCGTGCGTACCGAACCCGTAAACGGATGCACAACGGTCGTATCGCCGCTGAATACCGAAGCTGCGTTGCGCATTTTAAGTTCAGCCCCGGAGACAGCGACGGCCATCTGGTCTTTCAGGTTGACGTGCATCGTGTCGGCCTGTACCTCAAGATAGACCACCTGCGTACCGGCTGCGATCAGTGTATCCTGTTCCGGAAGGTTCGGATTCGCCCCAAGACTGATCCGGGTTCCGTTTGCAACGAGCCGAAGCGTATCCTGCGGCATATCGACCAGCATATCATTGAGCGTAACCACCGCATGGACACGGGTCTGCCCGATCCTGCGCGGCGTGAGTTCACTGAGACGGCACGCCAGATCGGCGTCGATGCCGACGATACCGTGCGCCACAATCCCTTTCTGCTTGGAAGGAAACAGTTCGGTAAGCGTACCGAGATTGATCGAGCCGTGCATGTTGCCCTTGACCCGGGCGTCCCGCAGCACATCCCACGCCGTACCGCCCGCCCGGAATTTCATTCCGATTCCATCGACCGAGAGCTTGCGCAGGATCACACCTGTGGAATCGGAACGGGACGGATGGTAAAACAGCGACGCATCGAGCAACAGATTATCGATCCGCGCCCGACTCCCCCGATAACCGAGGTAACCGCCGTCCACTTTGCAATCGAGCCGGACACTCGGCAGTACACTGCCGTTGAAACGGTACGTTCCCGTTATCTTCGTCTCCAGGTCAGCCGTCAGGTCGGTTTCGACACGCTGTACGGCAGGCATCAACTCGACCGGAATCAGACCGAACGCCTGTTTGAATCGCAACGGATTGACCCGGCAGGTCATATCCGACACGATACTGTCGGCCGCCACCGTCACGTTGCCGTCGAACACTGCCGGGATATCGTCCACCTTGAAAGCCAGCTGATCAAGCGCAATTCCGCCCGGATTTTTCGTATCGAATGCAAAGCCCCCGGAAAGCGACAGCGGCAGGGAGCGGGCGTAACGAACGGCCTCCTGCTGCATCGAAGCTTTGCCTCCGAAATCGATTTCATAACGTTGGCTGCGGTGCCCCCGTAGCCGCAAATGCAGTGAATCGAGCGCCGCCTCCACCCGGTCGGGACGGCTTTCGTACCGTATGCGCCCGCCTTCGAGCAGCAATTCGCGCACCCGGATACCGAAAATCGTAGAAAGATCGGTCGCCGTCGTATCGGCGGTCGTATCGGCAGACGTATAAATATTCCAGTTGGCATTGCCCGCCGGAGACACAAAAGCGTAAATATCGGGATCGACCAGCTTCAACTGGCGGACGGCGATCTGCGCGGCGAGCAGGCGCGGCAAGTTCAGCGTCACCGCAAACTCTTTGAACCGCAACAGGCTGTCGGCCCGCTGCGGCACGTATCCGCGCAACGAGTCGGGAATCCCGGCAAAAACGCCGGAGATCACCTCGCCGTTTTTCAACTCCAGGCTGACGTGCGGAAAATTCTCGAACAGCGACAGCCGGACAGTATCGAAATGCACCTCTGCATTGAGGTATTTGGTCGCGACACGGTTCACCAAAGGCGTCAGGCGCGGCGGCGTCAAAACCAGCCAGACCACCCCACCCAGCAGGACGAACAGTCCGGCCAGCGAGACGGCGACAATCAGCAGCACCTTGATCAGGCGCCTCCACCAGGGCTTTCGGGATTTTCCTTTTTCCTGATCCGGATAAGCCCCCCCACTCAGGCTCTCCGGCCTGTTCCCGCCGCTGGCGGGACCCGAAACGGTCATTTCAGGTATCGATGAAGTATCCATAGATTCCATGCGCTCTAAGTTAGGCAAAGATATCTATTTTCGCAATAAAAATGCCGCTTCCATCCGGGAAGCGGCATCCGACTACAGGAGATCATCTCCCGTTAAATTTATTTAAAAGTTATTTATAAGACTCCTCGAAAATCCGGATAATATCGGCATCGGTGAGCGGTGCGGGATCGAGCCCGAACAGGCCTCCCATCGCATTGCGCGCCAATTGAACCAGACGCGGAAAATCTTCGCGGCGAATGCCGTAATCCGACATCTTGAGGTTATCCACCCCGCACGCATGCTGCAACTCCCTGAGCGATTCGACGAACACATAAGGTTTGTCCTCTTCGCGCATACAGCTCAGGTCGGCGCCGATATTGCGCGCCATTTCGATAAAACGGGCCGGAGCCAGCGGTGCGAAATGGCGGTAGTAAGCCAACGAGATCATAATCAACCCGGCTCCGTGCGGCAGGTCAGGATAGAGGCCGCTCATCGCGTGTTCGAGCGAATGCTCGGAGATACAGCACGAGGTCGACTCGACCATTCCCGAAAGCGTATTGGCCAATGCCACGTTCGTACGCGCCTCCAGGTCGGAACCGTCGGCAACGGCACGCGGCAGGTAAATGGAGAGCAGACGCATGCTCTGGAGCGCAAGGGCGTCGCTCACCGGTGTGGCCACGCTGGCGAGATATCCTTCCGAAGCATGGAAGAAGGCATCGAATCCCTGGAATGCCGTCAGTTGCGGCGGTACCGACAGCATCAGCTCGGGATCGACGACCGACAGCACAGGAAAGAGTTCGTCGCAGCCGAAACCCACTTTATGGCGGGTTTCGTCATGGGTAATGACCGTCCACGGGTCAGCTTCGGTTCCGGTACCCGCCGTCGTCGTAATCGCGATGACAGGCAGCGCCCCCGCCGGTTTTTTGCCTCCTTCGACATAATCCCAGTAATCACCTTCGTTGGCCGCAGCCAATGCGATGGCTTTAGCCGAATCGATCGGGCTGCCGCCGCCCAAGCCGACCACGAAGTCGCACCCCTCGGCGCGGCACAGCGCAGCCGCCTCGCGCACATGGCTCAACAGCGGATTGGGCAGCACCTTGTCAAACACGACGCTCTGCGTACCGTGATTTTTTTTCAACAGCTCCACCACCCGGTCCAGGTAGCCGTATTTTTTGACGGACTTCCCCGCTGTCGTGACGATCAAAGCTTTCTGGCCAGGCAGTTTCGCCGCAGCCAGTTCATCCAGTTTGCCGGGGCCGAAAAGCACCCGTGTCGGAATGTAAAAATCGAATTTTTCCATCTTTTTTGATTATCTGTTTACACTCGTGTCCTTTCGTGTCATCATGCCGGCAAAAGCCGTGCAAATACCTGCCGGCAGTCCCGATTCCGGATTCCATGCCGGACATCCGACCCCATACGGGTGACACCTGTCCGCATCCTGCGGAAAATAAAACAGAGGTGCACATCGTGATGAGTACACCTCCATTATCTTCAGAACCTCCCCTCCGGCAATGCCGCGGATCAACCGCAACAATCCGGGACCGGGGTATGGGCGACTGCCTGTCACCCAAACGACTGCCTCCTTATAACGCTTTTTTATACAGCGCTTCGATCTCCCCGAGAGTCACCTTGCGCGGATTGCCCGGGGTGCAGACATCGTTAAAGGCCGACTGAGCCAACTTGCCCAAATCGCTCTCTTTCACTCCCAGTTCACTGAGTTTCTGCGGAATGTTGATGCGGACCGAGAGAGCTTTCACGGCATCCACAGCAGCCTGCGCAGCCTGATCTTCACTCATCTTCGAAGTATCGACACCCATCGCCCCGGCGATCTTGCGGTACTTGGCCTTTGCGGCAGGCATGTTGAATTCCATCACATAGGGCAGCAACAGCGCATTGGCCACGCCGTGCGGAATATCGTAAAACGCACCCAGCGGGTGGGCCATGCCGTGCACGAGGCCGAGACCCACGTTCGAGAAGGCCATGCCAGCGATATACTGCGCCGTAGCCATCGCATCGCGCGCCTCGATATCCGACGGGGTCTCAACGGCCTTGGGCAGCCACTTCGCAATCATTTCGATCGCCTTGAGTTCGAACATATCGCTCATCTCCCAGGCACCGAGGGTAATCAGTCCTTCGATGGCATGCGTCAGTGCGTCCATACCGGTAGCGGCGGTCAGCCCGCGGGGCATGCTGAGCATCAGCTCGGGATCGATTACGGCCAGCGTCGGGATGTCGTTCGGATCGACGCAAACCATCTTCTTCACATTCTCCTCGTCGGTAATCACGTAATTGATCGTTACCTCGGCAGCCGTACCGGCCGTGGTTGGCAGGGCAATCACGGGAACCGATTTTTTCTTGGTCGGAGCCACGCCCTCGAGCGAAACCACATCCGAAAACTCCGGATTGTTGACGATAATACCCACCGCTTTCGACGTATCGATAGACGAACCGCCGCCGATCGCAACGATAAAGTCCGCCCCGGCAGCCTTGAACGCGTCGATACCGGCCTTCACATTTCTCACGGTCGGGTTCTGTTTCACGTTATCGAACACCTCGTAAGGAATGCCGGCAGCCTTCAGCACATCGGTCACCTGTGCGGCAACGCCGAATTTTACCAGATCCTTATCGGTAATCACCAGAGCCTTTTTGTAGCCGCGCTTGGCCACCTCCTCGGCGATCACTTTACGCGATCCCGGGCCGAAATAGGATGTTTCGTTAAGAATAATTCTGTTTACCATGATTTTATGTGTTTATATGTCTTTAAAAACTTAAGCCGAACCAATAACCCGATTCCGACCGATTCTGCGAACGCCCCCGGTTTTCCCTCCCGGTTCCGGCCGGTTACTCCACTTTCACCTTGACCACCGCCTTTTTCACGCGGCCGTCGCCCACCAACGGCGCATGCGCATCCTGCGGGAAAAAGATCCCGATTTCGCCCTCGCCGAGGGTAAAATAGGTCGAAGGCTCGTCATCGTAAAACATAACGTCCTTTTCGGTGTTCATCGCCCCGCGCGGAGCCGCGCAACGCGAACGGTCCTTCCAACCGAAACCCTCACGGCCCGAAAGCACGATCTGTATATCGATATAGCGGTCGTGTACCTCCAGCGCCGCATCCGCCGGTTTTTTGAGATCCCGTTCACTGATCATCAGGTAAGCGTTGTCACCGTCGATCGGATACCGGCCTTCAGGCAGACCGGAAAGATGCGCCTCCTTCAAATAGGCGCATACCTTCGCAAAATGGCTGTTCAGCGCATTGTAGGAAGGCAGGTTGGTTAAGGTGTCGAGTACCATTGTCTTTTGTCTTTGACTGTTTATAGATCCTGTACGTTATTACGTTATACTGAACGATCAATCCCTTTTGAGCCGCACGTCCACGATCACCGGGTTGTGGTCGCTCCATTCGGGCTGTTCGCTGCGGTAGCTCACCGTTTCGAAATCGTCCGAATGGAACAGGTAGTCGATCCGCAGCACGCCCATCAGCCGCCGGTAGGTAAAGACCATACCGTGTCCCTTGCGCTTGAACGCATCGACGAAATCCCCCCGCATACGGCGGTAGGTGTAAGACATCGGCGTATCGTTGAAATCGCCGCACACGATCACCCGCGGGGTTCCGTCGTGGATGCGCAACGCCACCGAATCCGCCTGCTCCGCCCGTTTCATAAAATTGCGTTTGAGCTTGCGGGCGATCCCTTTCGCCTTGTCGTTGCGCAGCGTATCGGACAGCGGCTCCGTGCGCAGGAACTTCCGGTCGTTCTCGTCGATTTGGGTCGTTTGCAAATGGTTGTTGAATACGCGGATCGTATCCTTACGCACTGCGATATCCACCCACATCGCGGAATTCTGCGATTCGGGAAAAACCATGTGATCCTTACCCACGATCGGATACTTACTGTAAACGGCTATCCCCCATCCCCCGTTGTCCCGGATCGTCTGGGCAAAATAGACCGCCTTGTACTTCAGCGGTTCGAGCAGGCTGTCCAGCACGGCCCGCCGGTTGATGTAGTTGACCTCATACTCCTGCATGCAAACGACGTCGGGATCCTCGGCCCGGATATATTCGGCGATCGCACGCATCTTGCTCTCGGGCTTGCCGACCGTGTTGCCCCAGAAACCGCCCACATTGTAGCTCAGGATACGGATCGTCCCCTCTTCACGCGGCTGCTCGTAGGTTTTGCCCCACTGCGGCCGGAAATATTTGCCCACATTGCCGAGTCCCAGCACGAATACCGCCAGCGAAAGCCATGCGATCGAGCGCCACCGTACCGTCCAATAGAGCATCAACAGTGCATTGGCGATGTAAATGAAAGGGGCGGCCAAGCCGAAAAACGCGAACCAATAGACTGTATTCGGATTGACATAAGGGGCACAATAAGCCAGTATCAAAGCCACGGCCACTGCAAACGTCAGTACATAGAACAGCAGGTCGAAAGCCGTTGCCAGCCCTGACATCCATCCGTAGCGTTGTTTATGCTCCCTTGCAGCCATGGACGATCAATCGACAATCAATAATAAATCTTACCCTTCTTCTTCCAGTAGTAAAGCAGGAAAAAGCCGAAGATCATACCGCCCACATGCGCGAAATGCGCCACTCCGCTTTGCGCTCCCGTAAAACCGAGCGACAACTCGAGCAGACCGTATCCGATTACGAAATACTTGGCTTTGATCGGAATGGGCGGGATCAGCAGCATAATCATCGCATTGGGATACATCATGCCGAAAGCGAGCAGCACGCCGAATACGGCACCCGATGCACCGATGGTCACCACGTTGGCCCGGACTGCGATCATACTCTGCATATCGGGGGTCATCGCACCCATCTCATGTGCCGCAGCCTGCAGCCGGCTGATCTCGATCCAGCTCACGCCCATCTGCAACAAACCCGCACCGATACCGGTAATCATATAATAGATCAGGAAACGCTTGCTGCCCATGTCGTATTCGAGCGTGCGCCCGAACATCCACAACGCGAACATATTCATGAACAGGTGCGCGATGCCGCCGTGCAGGAACATGTGCGTAATGAGCTGGTAGAGCCGGAAATTCGGGCTTTGCCACGGATAGAGGCCCAGTTTGTCGATTAGCAGGTCCCCGAGCCCGTTGGGCAGGATCACCTCAGCCAGAAAGAACAGCGCGTTTATGATAATCAGGTTCTTGACCACCGGAGGGGTCGTGAAGGCCCCGTTGTTAAATCTCATAAAATTCGTTTTAACGTTTAAAATCGTTTGGCCAGCTCTTCCCGCGTAATACGGATCAGTACCGCCCGGCCCGAAGGCGTGAAAGCAGGTTCATTGCAGGAAGCCAATTCGTCGAGCAGCGGCGCCACCGCCGCTTCGTCAATTTTCGCCGCGCCGGAAGCGCCGCGCCGCGCCAATATGGCCGCCAGATCGCGTACCTTCTCACTTTCCGGCACACCGCCCAATTCGCGCACACGGGCAAGCGCTTCATGCAAAGCGTCCTGCACCATACCTGCCGGCAATTCGGGCGGGATGCCCGTTATCTCATATGTAACGCCCTCCCCTGCCCCTTTGTTATCCGCCGGACCATTTTCAGCCGTAACACCCGCAGGCCCGTTTGCCGAAAATTCAAAACCGAGCGAGGAAAGCTCCTCGCGGATCTCCGCCATCAACCTTCCGTCGGCAGGCGACAGTTCGATCCGTTCCGGAAAAAGCAATTGCTGGCTCACTGTGGCATTATTGCCCAGCAGGCGCAAATACCGTTCGAACAACACCCGCTCCCGAGCCCGCCCGACATCCACGACGGCCAATGCATCGCCCAGAGTCGTTGCATACAGGCGGTCGCTCAACTTCAACTGCCCGCAAAACCCGGCCGTCCCGCCCAGTTCGAGACTCTGCTGCACCGGTTCGGGCTCCCCTTCCAGAAATGCCTGCAACGCACTGTCCATCTCATCGAACCGATCGGCCAAACCTGCATCCCCCGCACGGGAATCGATCTCATAAAGGTTCTGCCACCCGTCGAGCGGGGCAGTACGGGGCGATACACCTCCTCCGACCGGCATTTTATGCACTTTTTCCTTAACCGTATCGGTCCGGAACGGGTTAAAATCGGGATTGACGCCGATTTCCGGCTCCCGATAAACGGTTCCTTCCCGGTATACGGGGATATCAATCGAACTGTCGATCTCGAAATCCATCAGCGGCACCACGCCCAGTTTACCGAGCGATTCGCGCACCGCTGCATTGAATATCTGCCAGATCGCCTGTTCGTCCTCGAACTTTACTTCCGTCTTCTGCGGATGCACGTTCACATCGATCCGCTCCGGTGCGACGGTCAGGTAGAGGAAATAGGGCGGCTGCGTCTCAGGGGCAATCAGTTTCTCATAGGCCTGAAGCACCGCTTTATGAAAATAAGGCGAGCGGAAGTAACGGCCGTTTACGAACAGGTATTGTTCCCTGTTCGTCTTTTTAGCCACCGACGGATGGCCCACGTATCCTTCGATCTTCACGATCGAGGTCTTTACGGCCACATCGAGCAGGTTATTGGCCAGTCCTTTGCCGCAAATGCCGGCGATCCGCTGCCGCAAGTTCCCCGGGGGCAGGCTGTAAACCAACGTATCGTTGTTGTAAAGCGTAAATTCGATTTCGGGATGGCACAACGCCACCCGCTGGAATTCGGACGTCAGGTGACGCGCCTCGACGGTCGGTTCCTTGAGAAAACGACGCCGGGCCGGAACATTGAAGAAAAGATTTTTAACCAGGAATTGCGTCCCGACGGGAGTTTGTACGGGTTCCTGAGCGACGAATGCGCCGCCGTTGATGGTCACCCGTGTGCCCACTTCCGCCGAAGCGGTACGCGTACGCAACTCCACCTCGGCCACCGAAGCGATCGACGGAAGCGCCTCGCCGCGAAAACCGAACGAATGCAGGCGTGAGAGATCCTCGACCGAAGCGATTTTCGAGGTCGCATGGCGTTCGAACGCCATGCGGGCATCCGGTTCGTTCATGCCGCAACCGTTATCGACAACCTGGATCAGTGCACGGCCCCCCTCCTTGAAATTGACCGTCACCGAAGTACTTCCAGCATCGACGGCATTTTCCAGCAACTCCTTCACGACCGAAGCAGGCCGTCCTACGACTTCTCCCGCGGCAATCTGATTCGCCACGCCATCCGGCAATACTCTGATCTTTTCGATATCCATCGGCGATTCTCTTCCTATCGGTTCACCAATACCAGAAACAACACCCACAGCACGGCCGCCAGCAACAGAAGCATCCGCAGCGCCATACCGCGCCGGTTCCGGCGCCCTTGGCGGCGCGACGCAACGATCCCGCGGCGAAGGTGCAATCTCCACTGCTGTCCGGAATCCTCTTCCACACCGGCCGTTTCGGGCCTCTTTCCGTTCTGCGGTTCTGTTAGCATAGCGGGTATCTCCCCGGGGTATTATTCACTTTAAAACGCAAAGATAAAAACAGTTTGCGAACTATTTTACGTTCTACCGAAAAACAGTCCGCAAACCTTTTTTGTTTCGTCAAGCGGCCGATTCTCGTGAAAGAACCGCCTCGGGCAATCATCCCCTACCGGAAAAAACTCTTCATCCGGTCGAACAGGTTGCCGCCGGCAGTCGGAGCCGCCTCCTTGAAATTGTCCCCCTGCGATAACTGCTCGAGCAGGCGTTTCTCCTCCGCATTCACCTTGGCCGGGATCGGAATGTTGACCACAACCAACAGGTCACCCCGACCGTAACCGTTCACGTCGGGCACCCCTTTGCCGCGCAAGCGCAGCACCTTGCCGGCTTGCGTACCCGGCTCGATCTTGATCTTGGCCCGGGCATCGACGGTGGGAATCTCGGTCGAAACGCCCAGCACAGCTTGGGGAATCGTCAGATTAAGATTATAGATCAGGTCATTACCGTCACGCACGAGCTCTTTGTCCGGCTCCTCCTCGATCAATACGAGCAAGTCGCCCGGAACGCCGCCATGTCGCGCCGCATTGCCTTTGCCGCTGACAGAAAGCTGCATGCCCTCGCCGACCCCCGCCGGGATTTTGAGTTCGATCACCTCCTCGCCGCGCACGGTACCTTCACCGTGGCATTTCGGACAGGGATTCGTAATGATCTTGCCCTCGCCGTGGCAGGTGGGACAGGGCTGGGTCGTCTGCGTCCGGCCGAAGAAAGTATTGACCACTTGTGAAACATAGCCCGACCCGTTACAGGTCTGGCAGGTCGAATAGGAATCCTTGTCTTTCGCCCCGGTTCCGCCGCACTGGTCGCAAGTAATTTGCTTGTTGATTTTCAGTTTTTTGGTCGCACCGTTAACGATCTCCTTGAGCGTCAGTTTAACCTTGATGCGCAAGTCCGAACCACGGCTGACCCGGTGGCCGCCGCCACCCCCTCCGCCGAAACCACCGAAACCGCCGCCGCCACCGAAATGGCCGCCGAAGATATCGCCGAACTGGCTGAAAATATCTTCCATCGTGAAGCCGCCGCCGAAGCCGCCGCCGAAACCGCCGGCCCCGGCACCCATGCCTTCATGGCCAAACTGGTCGTAACGTGCTTTCTTGTCGGGGTTGCTCAGCACATCGTATGCTTCGGCAGCCTCTTTGAACTTTTCTTCGGCATCCTTATCGCCGGGATTTTTATCGGGATGGAATTTAAGCGCCGCCTTGCGGTATGCCTTCTTGATCTCGTCGGCACTCGCCCCGCGGTCGACGCCAAGCACCTCATAGTAGTCTCTTTTCGCCATAACCGTTATTCTCCAACCACTACTTTCGCAAACCGGGTAACCTTATCCTTGAGCTTGTAGCCCTTCTGCACTACGTCGATGATCTTGCCTTTCTTGGCCTTTTCTTCTACAGGCACTTTCGCCACGGCTTCATGCAGGTCGGTATCGAGCTCCCGGCCCAGCGCCTCGATCTCCTCGACACCGCGCGAACGGAGCGTATCCATCAGCTTCTGGTGAATCAGCAATACCCCCTGACGCACCGAAGCGACATCCTTGGCCGTCTCCATCGCCGCCAATGCCCGGTCGATATCATCCATTACAGTCAGCATCGCCTTGATTACATCCTCGCAACCGGTAGCCACCAACTCCATCTTCTCCTTGAGGGTACGTTTCCGGTAATTGTCGAATTCAGCGCTCAGGCGCAGGTATTTATCCTGCCACTCCTTCGCGGCCTCTGCCATTTGTGCCGAATTGTCACCGGCTGCCTCCGGGGTATCTGTCACACTGTCAGGTGTAGGATCGTCGGATGAGGGCTCATCGAAATTCATCTGATCCCCCACGGCCCCGCCAATAGGCTCGTCGTCAAGAACTTTAGTGTCTACGTCTTCTTTTATCATGATTCAGGATATTATACTTTATATAATGGGTCTCGCAAATAATATACCAACAGCAAAAGCAAAAACCGAATGCAAAGGTAACGCAAAACGGAACAAAACCGGCCATATCTCCCTGTCCTTTTCAGAAAATTGTCCCACGGGGCAAAAAAATACTAGTCCCCCGATTGTCAAACAATCATCCACAAAATTCGACGATAGAAACACTTTTAGATTTGATTTTCAAGAAAATATTCCAACACACATAAAAAAACAAGAATACTAATCGATAAAAAATATTATTATTTTCATGCTACTATGTATTGCATAGTATTAAAATTATTTCATATATTTGCATTACCAAACAAACACTACAAAAAATAATACGACATGAAAAAACTATTCGCCGCTTTTATCCTCTGCGCATTCACGAGCCTGGGCTTATCCGCGCGAACGCAGAACGACCGTCCCGTCACACTGAAAGGACACGCCGTGACCGAAGAGAAAGCCCCGGTAGATTATGCCACCGTCATGCTGACGGCGAAAGCCGATTCGACGAAAGTTTACGGCTCCATTACCGACGAAAAGGGCGGCTTTACCGTGGAAATGCCCAAAGGCAGCTACCGGCTGAAAATATCCTTCATGGGATACGACAGCTTCGAACGCGAAGTAAACCTCGCGGCAGACACCGATTTGGGCGAACTGACGATGAAACCCTCGTCGGTGATGCTGGACGAAGTGGTCGTCACTGCGAACATGGTTACCCGCGAAGCCGACCGTTTCGTGGTCAATGTCGCGGCGACTCCCCTTTCGGCGGGCAAAACCGGCAAGGAGATGCTCGCGCTCTCGCCGGGCGTCTGGATTACCGATAAAGGCGACCTGTCCGTGAACGGACGCGGCGGGACACAGGTAATCGTGAACGACCGGGTACTCAAAGAGACGGGCGAAGAGTTGGTCGCCTACCTGGAAAACCTCAAGGCCGAAGATATCCTGAAAATCGAAGTCATCCCTTACGCAGGAGCCGAGTACGATGCGAACGCCACGGGCGGCGTGATCAAAATCACACTCAAGAAACAACGCGAAGAAGGTCTCGAAGGAGCCGTCAGCATGCGTTATTACACCTCCATCGTAGACCAGAAAGCCTGGAACTATCAGCCCAGCCTGAACCTCAACTACAAATACAACGCGCTGAGCCTTTACTCTAAAGTGGGTTACCGCCGTAACAACTGGACCGGCGGCAACATGGAAAGCGACCGATTCCTGGACCGGGACCGGATCATGGATGCAAACACCGGTATGGCACATCGCCAATCCCACACCACTTTTCAACTGGGCAGCGTTTACGACATCAACGACAAGCAAAGCGTCGGCGCAGAGTTCAATATGACCGAAAATCCTTATCACAACAACACCGACGGTACCGCACTCGCAATTGAAAACGGAAACTCCCTCACGTCACAATCGCTTTCCCGTAGCACAACGGACTACTCGCTGATGAGCTTCACGGCAAACTACTCGCTCAAACTCGACACGCTCGGCTCGACTTTCAAGACTGTCGCAAACTACACCTACCGCAATAAGGAAGATTCGGTATATTACCACACGAACTACAGCGGCATGATGAACTACGACAGTACTTCGCGTTACATGCCCACCGCGCGGTACGACATGTTCGCGATACGCAGCGATTTCGACATCGCGCTCAGCAAAAGCTCCAAACTCGCTACCGGATTAAAATACCAACGCAACACGATGGATAACGTCAATCCTTACGACTACTTCAAAAACGATATTTGGATCCCGCTGCCCGAACGCAGCAGCATCAACAAGTACACCGAGAACATCGGGGCGCTGTATGCCAGTTTTTCGACCAAATTCCGCAACAACACTTCATTGCTCGTGGGCCTGCGGGGCGAATACACGTACGCCGTACCGGCCACCAACAGCCAATACGTTTCCGAGCGACAAAAGTATTTCGACCTTTTCCCGAACGCGAACCTGTCGATTCCGCTGAACAAAAAACAGAGCCAGATGATTATCCTCGGTTACGGACGCAAAATCGGACGACCGTCATTTTGGCAACTGAGCCCATTCCGCCAACAACTATCCGACTATATGTTCATGGAAGGCAACCCAAAATTAAAACCGTCCTATACAAACGATTACACGCTCACCTGGGTGCTCTTTCGCAAATATACGCTGACGCTCGGCGCACAGGAGGTAAAAGATGCGTTCAGTATAATCGTCGACACCGATCCTTCCGACTCGAACATCCAAATCGCCCGGCAAAGCAATATGCCCAAACGGATGAATTACAACGCGAGCCTCAGTATCCCGGCCCAGATTACCAAATGGTGGATGCTCAACGCGAACCTGAACGGCAGCCGCAACGAGAACACGCTGATGCAACGGGACGTACCTCAAAAGGAGATTATCTTTACTTTCCGCGGAAACATGAGCAACACCTTCACCTTCAAGAAAAACTACAATTTCATGATCGAGGCATTCTACATGAGCCCGTCACTGGAAGGAAACGTCCGGGTGGGGGCCTTCCACATGGTCAATGCAGGCCTGAAAGGCAACTTCTTTGACAAAAAGCTGACAGCGACTTTTTATGTATACAATATCTTCGACATGCGCGGGTCGACGATCACCTTCCAACAGGACAACACCTACACACGTTTCAATCAATGGGGCAACTACCGCTCGCTCGGCCTTTCGCTGCGCTACAGCTTCCAGGCCGGCAAAAAAATCAGGGTCAAAACCGTCGACGGCAGCGAACAGGATAACGGCGGCGGAGGTGGAGGAGGATTTTAACTTTCCAACAAAGATTACCGCAAACCGGCACTCCTATTCTTAAACTCGACTATAAAAAACATACGCACGATGCCTAAAATCAGAAATCCGGGAGTCTAATAGAATAAAAAAACTATTTTTATCCCTTAAACCATTAACCTACGAACACCTACCGCCATGAGATCACTGTTCACCATCCTGCTGGCCGCCGCACTGGCGATTCCGGCGCCACGGGCACAGGCCCAGAATGCATCCGACCTGACATTGAAAGGCCGCACCGTCAATGACAAAGGGGCGGTAGTCGACTATGCCACCGTATCGGTAAGTTCGGTACAGGATTCCACAAAAACGTACGGCACGGTCGGAGACGACAAGGGGGCTTTCGAAGTCAGACTGCCCCGGGGAGACTACCGGCTGAAAATATCTTTCATGGGATACGAAAATCTCGAACGACAGATCGAACTGAACTCCGATACCGACCTGGGCGATCTGACGATGCACCCGTCCGCCGTCACGCTCGATGAAGTTGTGGTGACCGGGAACATCATCACCCGTGAAGCAGACCGTTTCATAGTCAATCTGGCCAACACTCCGCTGGCTATCGGACGCGACGGCAAAGAGATCATGTCGCTGGCGCCGGGTGTCTGGATCAGTGAAAAGGGGGAGATCTCGGTCAACGGACGCAAAGGCACCCGCGTGATGGTAAACGACCGTCTGCTGCGGGAAACGGGCGAAGACCTGCTTGCCTATTTGCAAAACCTGAAAGCGGAGGATATCCTGAAAATCGAGGTCATCCCTTATGCCGGAGCGGAATACGACGCCGACATGACCTCGGGCATCATCAAGATCACGCTCAAAAAACAGCGCAACGACGGCATGGAGGGCTCGGCCACCATGCGTTACGGACACTCGCTGGTCAACGACATGACCTGGTACCTGCAGCCCGCCGTGAATCTCAAATACCGCAACAACAAACTGAGCCTTTACACCGACTTTTCACTGAACCGCAACAAGTCCGGCAACACGGTCTCAGGAATAAATCAATTCCATACCGGCGACCAAGTCACACAAACCTCCGGCGGGAAACTGTACAACCTGGGCTCCTACAAAACACTCCGGGTAGGCGGGGTGTACGACATCGACGATCGCCAAAGCGTCGGATTGGAGGTCAATTACACGCATTCGCCTTCCACAGGCAATAACCGGAACGACCTGACGATGCAAAGCGGCGACGAGGTGACCGACGTCCAGAGCCTCTACCTGAGCGACAACCTCAATTACCGGATCAGCGTTTCGGGCAACTACATCCTCAATCTCGACACGCTCGGCTCGACGTTCAAACTGCTGCTGGACTACAACCGCCGCAACGGGGACGACCATTCGGACTACCACAGCCTCTATTCGGGTTTCCGAAACCTCGACTCGACCTATCGCAGCGATATCATTACGCTCAACAATATCTACTCGGCCACAGCCGATTTCGACATCGCCCTGAGCAAAGTATCGAAACTCACCACCGGCATCAAATACACGAACAACGGGATGGATAACTCGACTTTGTACGAATACCTGAAAAACGAATCATGGCACGAAATCGGCGCGCTGACCAACCTGAACAAATACAATGAAAACATCAGCGCGCTCTACGCGAAGTTCTCGACCCGCTTCAAAAACAACTTTGCCCTGTCGCTGGGCCTGCGCGGCGAGTATACCTATGCCGTTCCGTCGACCAGCAGTACCGTGATTACCGACAAGCAAAACTATTTCGGCTTGTTCCCGAACGCGAACCTGTCGATGCCGCTGAACAAAAAGCAGAGCCAGATACTTATCCTCGGTTACAGCCGCAAAATCCAGCGGCCGTGGTTTTGGGCGCTGAATCCGTTCCGCAGGCCTCTTTCCGAATATTCGTATATCGAAGGCAATCCCAGGCTTACTCCCGCCTACACGAACGAAGTCAACCTCACCTGGGTCTTCGCCCACAAATACAGCCTGAGCTTCGGTACGCAGCTCACCAAAGACAACATCCAGCAGATTCTGGTAACCGACCCGACCAATCCCGACGCGATCGTTTACCGGTTCGAGAACATGCCGCACATGAACCTGTGGTTCGTAAACCTCAGCGTACCGGCCCAGATCACCAAATGGTGGCAGATGACGTTCAACGCGACGGGAATCAATTTCCGTTCGAAACTGTCGGGGCAGCCCATCACCATCCAAAACAGTATTATGGGCAATATGGACAATACATTCACCATTCATAAGGGGAAAAAATGGTACGTCGACCTGGGCGGCAACTACCAGTCACCGATAGCCGTCGGCAATATCCGCATGGGACATTACTATACGATTAACGGCGGGCTCAAGCATACTTTCGCCAAAGACCGCATGACCATGAGCATCTATGTAAACGACATATTCAACTCCGGAACCGTACGGGTAACCGGAACCGATCCGTCGGTCACGAACGTATCCGTCATGCAGGGCAGCTTCCGCAGGCTCGGCATCTCATTGCGCTACAACTTCAAGGCAGGTAAGAAAATCAAGGTCAAGAACGTTCAATCCGGAGCCGGAGACGAACAGTCGAGGCTTTCGGGCGGAGCCAGCGCGCCCGGCGGCGGCAATTGACCTCCACTCGGCCGCTTTGGACACCATAAACTTCTCAAAACAGACGCCCACTCCCTACCGGGAAAAACTGAAACTGAAACCAAAAAAGGAAACGAACACCTTATTTAAACGATAGATTTCCCAACATCTAAAACCGCACGATATGAAAAAAACACTGCAAGTGAACATAGGAGGCCGCCCCTTCATCATCGATGAAGACGCATACCTGACTCTCCGGCAATACCTCGACGAGGTAGGCATCCGGCTGGACGGATCGGAGAGCAGCGAGGTGATGGAGGATATCGAGACCCGGATCGCCGACCTGTTCCAAGAAACCCTCTCGTCACGCATTCAGGTCGTCAACCTCGATGCCGTACGCCACGCTATTGCCATCCTGGGCAGTGCCAAAGAGTTCGGCGAACCCATCCGTCAAACCACCCCGGACTCCGTCGGGGAGCAACAACCCCCATCCCCGACTGTCAAAAAACGGTTTTACCGCAGCCGTTACGACCGGATGCTGGGAGGCGTTTGCGGAGGCATTGCCCGTTATTACGACCTCGATCCATTGCTGGTCCGTATCATCACTCTCGTCCTGGGCGTTTTCACCGGTCTGGCGATCCTTCCCTATATCATCCTGTGGATCGTCGCCCCGATGGAACCCCGGCAAATTACCGAAGGCACAGATTTGAAAGACCAATAAAAACAAGACCGTTATGGCTGTTAATGTAGATAACATAAAAGCTCAGATGCGCAAGGGAATCCTCGAGTATTGCATTCTCTCGATTATTTCCCGCGGCGACTCGTACGCGTCGGCCATCATCAGCGAGCTGAAAGCCGCAGAGATGATCGTAGTGGAGGGAACGCTCTACCCGATCCTGACGCGCCAGAAAAACCAAGGTTTGCTCTCTTACCGCTGGGAAGAGTCTCCTCAGGGCCCCCCCCGCAAGTACTACACCATCACCGACCTGGGCCGGGAGTACCTCGCTGCACTCGACGTGGCATGGCAGGAATTCGTCACGCAAATCGGAATGATCCGCAACGGATCGGTAAACCGCTAAACAGACAAAGAGATGAAAGAGACCACCAACGTCAGCATTGCCGGAATCGCTTTCCGGCTCGATAACGAGGGATACCTGCAACTCAAGAACTACCTCACGCGGATCGAACTGGGTTACAAAAACAATCCCGACGGAGCGGAAATCCTCGCCGATATCGAGGCCCGCGTCTGCGAACTGATCCTCAACCAGCAATCGGCCGACCAACTCGTGCCGGCGGACCGCATCCGCGACATCATCGAGCAACTCGGGATGCCGGACGACTTCCCCGCGACGGACAATACGGAAACCGACGGAACGGGAACGTCCATCGACAGAAACGCCGTGCTTCCGAACGAAGAAAACGGGTCCGGGCATTCCCCGCTGCCCCGCCGTCTGTACCGCAACCCGGAAGGTGCAAAACTGGGAGGGGTATGCAGCGGGTTGGGCACCTATTTCAATGTCGAACCGGTTTTTATCCGGCTCGCTTTTCTCGCCCCGATTCCGCTGATCCCGCTATCGGCCATCATCACGCACGACGGGGCACCCTCCGCTTTCTTCGCGATTCTCTTCTCTGCTTTTTTCCTGCTCTATTTCCTGCTGTGGTTCTCCATCCCGATGGCACGAACCCCGCGCCAAAAGCTCGAAATGCGGGGTGAACGGATCACCGCATCTTCGATCCAGAAAGGCTTGCAAAACGATTTTCGCCAGATCCAGCCTTCACGCAAAAGCGAACGAAGCGCCTCGATCTGGGCAGACCTGGTTTATATTCTGGGACGGATCATGCTTTTCTTCGTCAAGTTCATCACAGTAGTAGTTGCGTGCGGTTTGCTGATCGGCGCCCTGGCAGCACTTTTCATGACAATCGTCATGATGAAAGGCGCGGCCGGTTCACCCGAAGTATTGCAAATCATGGGCATACATATTCATGCCTGCGATTTCTCAGGTACGGGCTTCCTGCTGGTCATGCTCTCCGCAATCCTGCCGATGCTGGGAATCAGCTACCTGCTGATGGGGCTTGTACTGCAACTGCCCAAACTGAAAAAAGTGCTTTCGGCCCTGTTCGGTATCTGGCTGATCATCGCGATCTTCGCGGTCGTGATCGTGGCCAGGGGGCAGTATATGCCCGGTGACAGCAATGATAGCCAACCGCAGATTCCCATTTCACAGCATGACACGATACGGGTGGAAACGATCCGCATCGGCGATTCGACCGTTACCGATACGGTCCGTATCGAATATTTTACCGAACCCTAAAACTTTTAAACCATGGAAATCATCAATAACAACTACAATCCGGCCGGTGGTCCGACTTCATCCAACGGTCGTCCGTCCGGGCCGGACAACCAGGCCCGCAACCTCTTTTTCGGAACCCTGTTGGTCGCTGCCGGTTTCCTCTGGCTGCTGCGAGATTTTCATGTGGTTCCCTACTGGCTGTTCAATACGATCTTTTCGTGGCAAATGTTACTGGCCGTCACCGGCGCCTACCTGCTCACCATCCGGCGCTGGATCGTGGGATGGATCATGCTGGCCGCAGGCCTCTGCCTGGTCATCCTCGACCTGACGGGGATCCATGTCTCATTTGCAAAAATCATTTTTCCGTTGGTCCTCATTTCCGCCGGAGCAGCTATCATATTAAGTATCAATAAGCAGCAATAACCCAACACCCGTTTTGACGGCATGCACAATCCTATATTAAAAAATATTAAAATTTAGGTACCAAATATGCAGTGTCGTTATTATTGCTAAATTTGCGCAGTAAAAACAAAACGGAATACTATGGCTGAGATCAAGTGTATCGGCATTCTGACATCCGGCGGCGATGCGCCGGGCATGAACGCGGCAATCCGTGCGGTCACGCGTACCGCCATTTATAACGGCTTTGAGGTCAAAGGGATCATGAGGGGTTACAAAGGATTGATCACCAATGAGATCATCCCGTTCAAAACCCAGAACGTAAGCAATATCATCCAGCAGGGGGGTACGATCCTCAAGACGGCCCGCTGCATGGAGTTCATGACACCCGAAGGCCGCAAACTCGCCTATGAGAACATGACCGCCCAGGGCATCGACGCACTGGTGGTGATCGGCGGCGACGGTTCGCTCAGCGGAGCGCGCATTTTCGCGTCGGAATACAATTTCCCGATCGTCGGAATGCCCGGAACCATCGATAACGACCTGTTCGGTACCGATACGACGATCGGATACGATACGGCGCTGAATACCATTATGGAAGCCGTGGATAAGATCCGCGACACGGCCTCTTCCCACGAACGGCTTTTCTTTATCGAAGTGATGGGACGTGAGGCGGGTTTCCTCGCCCTCAACGGTGCGATTGCCTCGGGGGCCGAAGCGGCTATCATCCCGGAAATCGCTACCGAGGTCGACCAACTGAGCGAACTGATCGGCAACGGTTTCCGCAAATCGAAAAACAGCAGTATCGTGCTGGTGGCGGAAAGCGAACTGACCGGCGGAGCGACCGGACTGGCCGAACGTGTCAAGAATGAGTTCCCGCAATACGACGTGCGTGTGACGATCCTCGGGCACATCCAGCGCGGCGGTTCGCCCTCCGCGAGCGACCGCATCCTAGCCAGCCGCATGGGCGAAGCTTCGATCAACGCCCTGCTCGAAGGACAGCGCAACGTAATGATCGGTATCCAAAACGACGAACTGGTCTACATCCCCTTCAGCAAGGCGATCAAAAACCAAAAGCCGATCAACCGGGACCTGCTCAATACGATTAAAATACTATCGATCTGACATCGGTTTTCACTCCTTAAAAAGCGGTTCTTGCGAGCCGCTTTTTTTATCGGCAGGATTGTATTTCCGGTCGGCAGAAAAGGTCGATTCATCGTGAAAACAGCCGTATCGGAAGCCGGTCCCTTGCTGATTCACAATCTTGTCCCTATATTTGTAACCTATTCATAGGCGACCGGATGCCTCGGCCAGCCCGTTTCGGAAATCTTTCCGAAAGGCCGAACAAACAGCCGGACAACATGGTGAGTAGTAGTGTTTGTAGGAAGAAGCACTGCCCCGAAGCGCAAGCCCGGGTGCAGTGCTTCGTTCGTTTATGGCACCTTTTTTGAAACACGTACGGTAGATTGGGTTCGGTAGCAACCTGAACCGAAGAAGAACCTATACAAGATTATTTTAATTAAATCGATTATTACCATGAAAAAAGGTTTACTTGCAATTTTTGCAATGCTGTGTGTAACGGCCACCGCCTCGGCCCAGGGTTGGGGATTCGGTCCTAAAGTAGGTGCCACTTTCGCGAACGTGAACGGTCTCGAGGGGACGAAAATGAAAGCTGGCGTCGTTGCCGGTATGTTTGCCGAGCGCGACATCAACAACTGGTTCAGCATACAAGCCGAACTGTTATGGAGCCAGCAGGGGTACCATCAAAAAATGGCGGGCGAAGCGTTCGATACTCGACTCAGCTATGTGTACCTGCCCGTCGTGACCAAATACTACCTGATCGGCGGCATGAACGTACAGCTGGGTGCACAGTTCGGTTATCTGGTGACCTCGAAAGCAACCGGAAGTCCGAGCCTGAAGCCGGTTATCAACAAATACAACGTAGACGCGCTGGTGGGCTTGGGTTACGACTTCAACTGCGGGCTGATGATCGAAGGCCGCTACAACATCGGGCTGACGAACCTTCAGCGCACAAATGATCCGCTGGACCTGCGCAACGCCACGATGGAAGTGATGGTCGGCTGGAAATTCTAACCACAGGATATGACTGGGCCCTGAGGCCCGGGTCGTCTATCCGGGAGGGGATCGCAAGTATCCCATTTTAAGAAAAGTGCAATATACTGACGATTCAGTTATTGCACTTTTTTATTGGGGTCGGGACAAAGTGATTCGACAATCCGGCAACCCCGTTTACCCCTGCAGAACGTCACAAAAAACTGCAACAGCCGCTCTTATACTCTTCATTCAGCAGGGATGGGTTTTGTACGACGACGCGACTCTCCGGAATTCGGACGGTGTCAGGCGGTAATACTTCTGAAACAGACGGTAAAAAGTCCTCACAGAATTGAATCCGGAGCAGGCCGCGATCGCCTCGATTTTCGTCGTGTGGTCGCACAGCAGCGTCGCTTTCGCACACTCGAGCCGCAGATGGTTCGTATACTCGAGGAAGGTCATCGAACAATGCTCGGAAATCGCTCTCGAAAGGTAAAGTTTATTGGTGCCCAGTTCGGCGGCAACCTGTTCACGCGTCAGGTTCGGGTCCCTAAAGCGCTCCTGCTCCCGCATCAGCCGGTCTAGAGCGGCATACAACTGGTTATCACCATCCTCCGGCCGCTGTGGTTCCTGTTCCTGTAGTGCCCGGCGGATACGGTGCAACTCTTTCCGGACTTCACCCAACTGGGCAACCTGCTCGAACAGCTGTCGGTTTTTCCGCTTGACCCGGCGACCGTTCCACCACAGCAACCAGAGGATAATGCCGAGTGCCACAATTCCGATTAATAATATCCCTGCAACCGTCCGGATGCGGGAGATCGTAACCTGCTGCCGCAATATCTGCGCCTGCTGTTCGGTCGTTTCGTATACGGTCCGCAATTCGAGGGCGGTCTCGTAGTTTGCCCGTGCATAAAGGCTGTCGGCAAGCACTGCGGCCTGATGTTCCATATTCCATGCATGCGGGTAATCGCCCAGATGACGGTAAATATCGCTCAATTGCCGTTTGGCCGCAAGGTTGAACAGGTTGACCGTATCGCCGACACGCGCCTCGTCGAGGTATTGCCGCGCACGCCGGAGTGCCTCGGGGTAACGTCCCGCCGCCTTGAGGTAATCGAGAGCCAGTTCGTGCATTTGCGGACTCAGCACTTTGTCCGTATTCGCCAGCAACCGCTGCGCCTCGACATATGCGCCGGCGGCTTGGGCCGTTTCGCCGTTCAACGCGTAGAGCCGTGCGAGTGAAATATGGTTTTGGGCCTGCCGGAAATTCAAATTCCGGTCCTCTTCTACCTCTGTTCCGGCACGCTGCTGGCGGGTGAGGCGACCGTACCATGCGATCAGGTCCCGGGTGATGCGGATCGCCCCGGAATAATCTCCGGCCCGGAAACAGGCCTCGGCTTCCAATTCGCGGCTCCACAACAAATAATCGGTCACCTTCTTGTTCCCGGTCTGAGTCCGTAAAATTTCCTGTGCAGCACGAAGGTGCTGCAATCCTTTTTCATGTGCTCCGTCCCGACTGTACGTATCCCCCAGGTATAACAGAGCGACCGCTTCGCGTAACCGGTTTTTGTACTTGCGGGCCTTATCCAGGTAGAGCAACATGCTGCGAAGCATTTCGTCGTGCCGGTTCAGCACCTGGTACTCGTTGCACATCAATGCCGTAATGAAAAGATCGGTTTCCGGATCATTCCGAAGTTCGTCGGTGTCGGCGATCGAATGCAGGTAACGCAGTGCCCGGCGGGGATTCAGGTCACGCGACGCGACAAAAGCCCTCGCCGCCACGATTTTGTATCGCGGAATCGCGGCATGTCCCTTCGAAGGATGTTGTCTTTCCAGCGAATCGAGTATCTGCCGGGCCAACGCGCCGTTTTTCCCGGCGAGCGCATACGCCCCATCGAGCGTATAAAGCGTATCGGCTGCCGGCTGTGCCGCAGCCGGAATGCAAACACCCGCCGCAACGGCCGAAAAGGCGACCGCGAAGATACGGAAAAGGAGAGCGGAATATAGGCGGAACATAGATGTACACAGCGTTTCCCCAAAGATAGACAAACATCAGCAGCCATACAATGTTCCCGGCTGTAAATACAGGCCGAAATCCGCAACAGCCCAGATTTTGCCGCGATGACACTTGATTTTTCCGGGATGACACATATTCGTGCTCCGTCTCGCCGGAAGCCCGGTATTTATTCCGTTCCTTTGTACACCGATGTACATACACAGCGCAATTCTGCTGTCGGCCGTGCATCCCGGCCGGTCTACATTATATTCTCGAATTCTCCATGTCCGGCTCAAAATCTTAATTGCAATCTCCCAATTAATGACAAATTATTGTAATCGTAGAATCCGGGAAGTACTGTGTGGCGCTGCAGCAGTGCTGCTTTGCGCCGGTGCATTTTCGTGCAGCAAAGAAAACGACGAATCCCAGGGAGGCGACGCGCCGCACGAAGGGCGCGCCCGCACCGTGCTGGTCTACATGATCGGCGACGTGAACCTGTGGCAGGAGCAATGGACGAACCTGAACCGGCTCGAGGCCGGATGGAACGACGATATCGACGGCAACCTGCTCGTTTACCTCGACCCTTCGCCCCATACGACACAGTTCCCGAATCCTGTGCTGCTTGAAATCGTCCCGGATCAAACCGATGCGATCGTAAGCCGTGTGGTCAAAAGTTATCCGGAGCAGAACGCGACCGATAAAGCGGTGATGCGCGGCGTACTCGAAGACGCGATCCGGATGTATCCGGCCCCGTCGCAGGGGCTCGTGATCGCATCGCACGGTTCGGGTTGGTGGCCCGCTTTCGCCGACGAGTTGGTGCCCACGGATGACGAACATGATACCCCCCAAACACGCGCAATCGCCGGGGGCGACAGGTACGGAACCGATGTGGAAGTGAACGACCTGGCCGAATTGCTGCCGATCAAGTACGACTTTATCCTGATGCACGCCTGCCTGATGGGCAATGTCGAAACCGCCTATGCGCTGAAAGACAAATGCGGAATGTACGTGGCTTCATCGGCCACATTGCCCGGTGCCAGCCTGCCGTTCCAATACATCACGGAAGCTATGTTCGCACAGCCTGCCGCCGATTTTTATCACCTGATCCAGACCAGTTGCGCTTTTTACAACACGCTGCCTGAAGACGAGGCCGACCTGCTGACTCTGTCGGCGGTACGTACCGACCGGCTCGACGGATTGGCAACGGCGACGCGCGCGTTGATGGAAAAAGTAACAGCGGATCCTGAACTGTTTTATGACAAGCTGAAAGACCGGGCCTATACATATGAAGATTCGCCCTATCAGGATCTACGGCAGGTACTTGCGCTGGAAAGCGAAGAAGTCCCGGAACTGCAATCCAACTACGAGGCTTTCTGCAAGGCACTGGCCGATGCCGTAGTGCTAACAGGTGATGTGTACCCGACATTGCCCCCCGACATGCGGCTCCATCCGGATAATTTTTGCGGGCTGACCTGTTACACCCCGCAGCCGGATGTCAAAATGTCGGAATTGAACGCGTATTTCAAAAAGACCTACCGCTGGGCGGATGCCTCCGGATTCGGTCTGCTGGTCGGCTATCAGGCTGCTCCGGAGACAGCTCCTATGCCGTAACCGGGTCGGGTTATTAAAAGAATATTACCGATATAATACAAAAAGAAGTAATGAAAATGAAAGGTTTATGTATGCTGGCGGCACTATCGCTACTGGCTATCTCATGCGACAATGACGACAACGGGAATAAAGACAAAAATCCGGAACCGAGCAGTGTCACGTTGCTCGACAGTCAAGTAACGATGGCGGCAGACGGCACTTTTACAGTAAACTTTCGCGTAGAACCGACCAATTACGTAGTGACCAAAGATGCCGTAGGGCTGATCACCACGACCTGGGAGTCTCCCCTCGACATTCAGGACAACGGCATGCCGGTCGCAACGGTAACCGCGATCGAAGCGGGACAGTTAGCAGGAACAATCGATCCGGGTCGCTGGGTCGCCCATTGTAAAATGAACAGCACGACCGGCTTCGAATGGGCGGGGATGAAACTGACCGTCTACACCTACGACAAAAATCATAACCTTCAGGCTGCCACCGAAGCGCCCGGGACGGTATCCGTATTGGTCCCATAGCGATGGTTCGCAAAATGAATTTAATGATCAAAACTGAATATCATGCAAAAAAGTACGATTTATTGTGCAATTGCCGGGATGTTGTTGTTATGCGGCGGATGCAGCAAGATGAAAGACGATATCGACACGTTGAAGAAACCGATCCCCACCGCACTGGTAATCCTCAATCCCGAATATATCGTCCAGAACGGTAAAACGTTCGACATACCGTTCCGCGTCAATCCGTCGAACTTCGTCGTAACGAAAGAGAACCTTTCGCTCGACGTGCCGGCCTCCCAAATCACCCGTTCATCTTACGGAACCTCGATTCCGGAATACGAACTGACCGATGTACAGCCGCACAAGGACGCACAGGGAGGAACGATCGACGGCGAGTGGATCGCCACGGTTTCGATCAAATCCGGAGCCTATTACAGCTCCTCGCTGATCGCGTTGGTACTCAAATATGAGGATGCCAACGGCCAGCAGGTACAGATCACCTCGACTTATCTGGGCGACCTCACCACGACAGTCAAACTGACGCCGGACATGGTAGCAATGAAACTGTTCCCGGCCTGCTCGTACGCAAAACTCGACGGGTCGGCTTATCTTTATACGCCGGTGACGCTGCTGGCACGCCCGATCTCGTCCGGCAGCGAGACACTGTTCGACCTGAGCACCGTCCGGGTAGATTCCTGTAAAGTGGATGCTCCGAATGAGATACAAGGGATGTTCTGGCTCGAGACGACCGATCCCGACAAACGCGAATGGAAATTGCAACCCAGTTATGTGTTCCAGTTCCCGGACGCCGATGCGCGCTCCAGAGGGATCGACGTGAAGATGTGGCTGACCGACCTGGTTAGCGGAGAGCAGATCACGATCTCCAAACCGATCGCATTTTTCCGTACCGAATATACCACACCCACGGTCGAATTCAAACTTTCGGAATGGCCGGCAAACAATACGATACAAGTACCGTTCGGCAATGCGCTCGCACAAATCGGCGTGACGGCCGACCTGTTCAAACAACTTTCCGATACCGACCCGATTCCGGTGTCTAAGTCCATAGGGACAAAGGTTACCGACGACTGGGACGGAAAAGACGGGACTCCGGCGATAATCAGCCTCGAAAATCCGCATCAGAAAGAAGCTGGCAATAAAGCCGTCACTACCCCGGAAGAGGATTATCTGAAATTTGTCTTTTTTGCCGGTAAACCCGACGCAGGCGAAAAATACAAGCTCAAACTGATCGTTACCTATACCGTTCCGGGAGCCGACCAGCCGACAATCAACGCTACGATCTACGTTCCGTTCACTTTCGTTCCCTGACCGGATTAATTGTACACCCTGAATTTAACGCTTGATTATTATGAATAACCGAATAACATCCACAACACGGCGCACCGGACAGCTCGGCATGCTGCTGCTCGCAGCGGCCACCCTGATGACGAGCTGCAGCGAGAAAAACATCACTCCCATAGCGAGCGCACCCGACAACATGGGATCCATCACGCTCGGGAAAACCCGTATCGGCACCGGGCAAACGATCGGTGCAACCTGCGACATTCCCACCGGCGGCGCCGAGATCGACCGGGTCACCTATTCGTGGGTGCTCGACCAAGGGATTCCCGCAGAGGTAACCCCCAAGGACGGGAAAAGCGCCGTGACGTTCACCGCACCGACATCGGCAGGAGAACACTCGGTCACTTTTTCGGCCGCGTACCTGTTCCTGACGCCGGACAAAGACGGGCAGATATCCAAAACGTTGACCACGACGAAAACCTTCACCGTGGTACCGTGCGACGTGCGGACTTCGTTCTGGGGCGACGATGTCGCTGAAACCCTCGTGCAGGTACCGGCATTGCAAAAGGTACAGGACGACGACGGGTATAACGGCGAGATTTATGAAGCCGAACTGCCTGACCAACTGTCGTTGAACCATATCAACCCCGACAACATTCCGGTACGGTACATTTTTTCGTCCGGGAAACTGGTCAAAGTGATCGAGCGGAATGATAAAACATTCGACACGCCGCGGGCCTATTTCTCGAATTACGAAATTATCCGCAGCTGCATCGTCAAATCGGTGTACAAATACGGAGACCCCGTCAGTGAAAATGTGACCCGTATCCCGGAAGGCAGCACTCCCGTCACCGAGCCATTGAACTACTCGGCCCTGACGACCGAAGACAAAGTACAGCTCGGGAGCGGCCTTGCAGCAGGAACGGTACGGTTTGATAATGTCCTGTTCCGCAATGCATCGGCCGGCAGCGGCAAAACCGAAATCTCGGTGAGCGTATACCGCCTGGCGGATGACGGAACCGGAGCAGCAAAGGTCAATTACCTGCGGGCATATTATCCTGCCCAATAACTTGTCCCATACCGCCCTCTGCGGCATCGTAACCGTGCCGGACAAATTCCGGTGCCCGGCTCGGTTGCAACATTGTTTCACACTGTTTATGGTTTAATGAGTCTGTCGTTCCGGTTCCGCAGAGGGTACCGGAACGACTGTTTTCCGGGGGCTGCATCCGGGGCGCATATCCGGATCAAATGCCTTGCGAAGGGGAAAGGCACATGTTTTTCGGAACCTCGTCCGGTTCATTTCCCGAATCGACCCGTACACTTGTCTGCGGGAAAAACATTACATTTGCAGGAAACGTAACGTTTCTCCGAACCATGCCGACACGCCGCGAACTCTGGAATACGCTCCACGCCGCCGCAGCCTCCCTGTACGATGGACACGAGGCGCGTGCCGCCACGGCCCTGCTCTGTGACGAACTGTTCAAAATGCGGTTCACCGATGTCGTGGTCGAGCCGGATGCTGCGTGCCCGGAAAGCACGGAAATACGCATGCGAGAAATAATCAGGGACATAGAGGAAGGACGCCCCATACAGTACATCATCGGCCGTACCGAATTTTACGGCAGACCCTTCACCGTCCGTGAAGGAGTCCTGATTCCCCGCCCGGAAACGGAAGAGTTGGTCGCATGGATCATTGCTGAGCATACCGGTCCAAACCCGACAAAACGATATCCGGCCGGCCGAAACCTGACAAAACCGCACCGGACGGCCCATGTGCTACGCGAATCGTCTGGGCCCGCTCCGCTCCGCCTGCTCGACATCGGTACGGGAAGCGGATGTATCGCCGTATCACTGGCAGCAGAACTGCGGCATTCGGAAGTAACGGCTCTCGACGTCTCGGCCGAAGCGTTGGCAATCGCTGCGGAAAACGCCACGTTCAATCATACGGCGGTCGCTTTTCTACTGCATGACATTTTAGGACCGGATCTCCCGCCGGAATTTGCCCCCGGAACATTCGACGTGGTCGTCAGCAACCCTCCGTATGTCACCGACGGGGAACGGAACCTGATGCGACCCAACGTTCTGAATCACGAGCCGGCGCTCGCCCTGTTCGTTCCCGACAACGATCCGCTGAAATTTTACCGCGCGATCGCAAAACACGGACAGACACTGTTGCGTCCCGGCGGAGCGCTCTATTTCGAAATCAACGAACAATTCGGTTCCGAAATGCTGCAAATGTTGCACACAGAAGGTTACACCGGAGCCGAATTGCGCCGGGACATATTCGATAAGGAAAGGATGGTGCGTGCATGGCGAAATTGACGAAACGTATCTCCGGCAACGAAACCGCCTTTCCCCGGCGGGAGAAAGCCGCGAAAACCCCGGAACAGGCGCTCCGGCTGCTGATGAATTTGTGTGCGAAGAGTGAGAAATGCACCTCGGATGCCCGGAAGGCGCTTTACCGCTGGGGAGTCGACCCTTCTGCGCACGAAAGCATTATTCGGAAGCTGACCGAGCAGAAATTCATCGACGATACCCGCTACGCCGCCGCCTACGTGCGTGAAAAAGCGACGCTGAGCCGCTGGGGCAGCTATAAAATCCGCTCTGGACTGCGCACGAAACAGATCAGCGAGGAGACCATCGCCGAGGCCGTCGCACAACTCGACGCACACGACATGAGCGGTAAACTCGAAGAACAACTTCGCCGCAAAATGCGCACCGTCAAAGCTAAAAACAGTTACGACCTGCGCACCAAACTCCTGCGTTACGGAGCGGGCTTGGGCTTCGATTTCAGCGAGGTAAACGATTTGGTCGAACGACTGGTCCAGCATACGGACTCTGTCAGCGACGACTTTTAGCCGAAACGGATTCCGGCCACTGTTTCAAAAAATCACATGGGAATCATCACATTAACACCCGAAAACATCGACCGGGAACACATATGCTGCGCACTGGCCGACAAAAAGAACGCCGACGGCGTACAAGCCAAGAAAGCCTGGAAAACGTACATCCTGAATCCGGACACACCCGGGGAATCCTCATGCCGCGTCATCGTGCCGTTCCCCGGACGAAACCCCGTCTAAAACTCGGACGTAAAATGGAATTTGATGTCGGGAAATTTTTCCATTGCCAGGGACAGCGCATAGGAAGTATCGGCCAGGAATACCTCGCGTCCGCGCTTGTCTAACGCCATATTGTTGTACTTGCGCTTACGGAAATCCTCCAACTGTTCGCGGTTGTCGGACTCGATCCAGCACGCCTTGTGGATTTGGATCGGTTCGTAACGGCATTTCGCACCGTATTCGTGTTCCAAACGGTACTCGATCACCTCGAACTGTAACGCGCCCACCGTGCCGATGATCTTGCGGCCATTCATCTTGCTGGTAAACAACTGTGCGACACCCTCGTCCATCAACTGGTCGACGCCTTTGGCCAACTGTTTGAATTTCATCGGATCGGCGTTTTCGATATAGCGGAACAATTCGGGCGAGAAACTGGGAATACCGGTAAAACGGAGCTTTTCGCCTTCGGTGAACGTATCGCCGATCTTGAAGTTTCCCGTATCGTGCAAACCGACGATATCACCGGGAAAAGCTTCGTCGATCACAGATTTTTTCTCAGCCATGAACGCGGTCGGCGCGGCGAATTTCATTCCCTTGCCCGACGGAACATGCAGGTAGGACTTATTGCGTTCAAAAACGCCTGAACAGATTTTCAGGAATGCGATGCGGTCACGGTGGTTTGGATCCATGTTCGCATGAATCTTGAAGATGAAACCGGTCAGTTTCGGTTCGTCGGGGCGGATATCCCGCTGCTCGGTATGGCTCACCCCGGGCGACGGGGCAATGCGGATGAAACAGTCGAGCAATTCGCGCACGCCGAAATTGTTAAGCGCACTGCCGAAAAAGACCGGAGCCACTTCGCCGCGACGGTAGCTGTCCAGATCGAACTCCGGGTAAACCCCTTCGACCAGCTCCAGGTCGTCGCGCAGGTGCTTGGTAAAAGGTGCGATATATTGATCGATGGCCGGATCGTCCAGTTTAACGTCCAGCTCCACCCCTTCGGCACGCTGCTTGTCTTCGGTGAAAAACAGCGACAACCGGTCGGCATAGAGGTCGTAAACACCTTTAAACGTGGGACCGGTGCTGATCGGCCACGCCAGCGGACGTACTTTGATCTTCAGTTCGGCCTCGATCTCGTCGAGCAGGTCGAACGGATCCTTGCACGGACGGTCGAGTTTATTGATGAAAACCATCACCGGGGTCTTGCGCATACGGCAAACCTCCATCAGCTTACGCGTCTGGGTCTCGACACCTTTCGCACCGTCGACCACGATGATCACGCTATCGACCGCCGTCAGCGTGCGGTAGGTGTCTTCGGCAAAATCCTCGTGCCCCGGCGTATCGAGGATATTGATCTTGCAATCCTTATACTCGAAACCCATCACCGAGGTCGCGACCGAAATACCCCTCTGCCGCTCGATCTCCATAAAGTCAGAAGTGGCTCCCTTCTTGATCTTGTTCGACTTGACGGCTCCGGCCACGTGAATCGCGCCGCCGAAAAGCAGCAGTTTCTCGGTCAGGGTGGTTTTACCCGCATCCGGGTGGCTGATGATGGCGAATGTGCGCCGACGCGCGATTTCCTGTTGTAAGTCCATATCGTAAAATGCTGCGTCCGGGGCCGCTTGGACAATCCCGGACTCAGGTTAAATTATCCATTGTTGTCATTCGACCTCGCGGGCGGATAGTCGGTCGAATAGTGCAGTCCGATGCTCTGGTGCAAAGCCTCGGCATGCTTGATTATGAGATAGCCCACGGCGATCATGTTGCGCAGTTCGCAAAGGTCCTGGCTCAGCGTCAGCTTCGAATAGAGTTCTTCGGTCTCCTTGAAGATAATCTCCAGCCGGCGTTTGGCACGTTCGAGCCGCAGGTTCGAGCGGACAATACCCACATAATTGCTCATAATCTGCTGCATCTCCTTGTAATTCTGCGTAATGAGCGCCATCTCCTCAGGCATCGTCGTCCCCTCGTAATCCCACGCCGGGATATCGCGCTGCAGTTCTATGCCGTCGATCCTGCCGATCGAATGGCGTACCGCAGCGTCGGCATAAACGGCCGCTTCCATCAGCGAGTTGGATGCGAGGCGGTTACCGCCGTGCAATCCGGTGGAAGAGGTTTCGCCCAACGCGTACAGCCGCCGGATTGACGACTGCCCGTTCAGGTCGACTTTCACGCCGCCGCAGCAATAATGCGCTGCGGGCACTACCGGAATCATATCCTTGGTCAGGTCGATACCCACCGAAAGGCATTTCTTGTAGATATTCGGGAAATGGTCTGTCACCTCGCGGGGATCCTTGTGCGTAATATCGAGGTACACGAACTCCTCGCCCGAAATCTTCAGTTCGTGGTCGATGCCGCGGGCTACGACGTCGCGCGGCGCGAGCGAGCCCATCGGGTGGTATTTGTGCATGAACTCCTTGCCGTTCTGCAGCCGCAGGATGCCGCCGAAACCGCGCATCGCCTCGCTGATCAGGAATGACGGACGCTCCCCCGGATTATAGAGCGACGTCGGATGAAACTGGATGAACTCCATGTTTTCGACGATACCCTTCGCCCGGTGCACCATCGCGATGCCGTCGCCGGTAGCCACTGAAGGATTGGTCGTCGTGTGGTAGATGTTGCCTACCCCGCCGGTAGCCAGCACGGTGATTTTCGAAAGTACCGTGTAAATTTCGTGTTTTTTCAGGTTCAGGACATATGCGCCGAAACAGGTAATGTCGGGCGTACTCTTCCGGACCAATTTACCCAGATGGTGCTGCGTGAGGATATCGACGGCAAAATGGTGTTCGAGAATCTCTATGTTGTGGTGCCGTTTCACCTTGCGCATCAGCGCCCGCTCGATCTCATGGCCGGTGATATCCTTGTGGTGCAGGATACGGTGTTCGCTGTGGCCGCCTTCACGGGCCAGTTCATAGCGTCCGGTGCCTTCTTTGTCGAACTTGACTCCCCACGCGATCAGCTGCTTGATCACCTCCGGCGCACGGGTCACCACCTGCTCGACCGCCGCACGGTCGCAAATCCCCGCACCGCAAACCAATGTGTCCCGGATATGTTTCTCGAACGTATCGGGATCGTACATCACCGAGGCGATCCCTCCCTGGGCGTAATCCGTGTTGCACTCGTTCATTTCGCCTTTGGTGACGATCACCACCTTGCCTACTTCAGCCGCCTTGAGCGCGTAACTGAGACCGGCTATCCCACTGCCGATAACCAGAAAATCCGTTTCGATGTTCATTACAATATCAGCTTTTTAAACTCTTCGGCACTGCCTGAAAATACGTTGCGGTCAACCTTGCCCGGGATGCCCGGAATCCGGTGCGAATCGGTGTGCTGCCAGAGCTGCCACCGCAGGGTGGGACACTCCCGGTAATCTGCGATCCACAGTACGTATTCGTCTTCGGGAAAGGTGTCCGCCAGGTATTTTTCGTAAAAATTGGTCGAGCAATAGATGATCGGGTTGACACCGTAATAGTGCTTGATCTCGCGGCAGAAATTCTTCGCCTCGCGGGCCGAACGTTTCGGATCCTTCATAAAGCGGTGCCACTCGATGTCGAGCACCGGCAGGATGTTGCCCCTTTTGAGCCGGGCCGTTTTGATGAAATTACGCGCCTGCTCCTTGCCGGGCGTGCGATGCCCGAAAAAATGATAGGCCCCCCACAGGACACCGGCACTTTCCAGTTCGGCGCGGTGCTTCGCATAAGTCGGATCGACGATCAGGGTTCCTTCAGTGGCCTTGATAAAGACGAAATGCGGCTGTTCATGCTGCAACACCTTCTCCCAGTCGACATCTTTCTGGTGCCGCGAAACATCGAGCCCCCACACCTCGAAATCGTCGGCCGTGCGCGTACACGCGACTGCCAGTAACGATACGGTCAACAACAACAATATTTTAAGGGAAGTATCCGGAATGCGCATATCCGTTTTTTGAACAGCAAAGGTACAAAACTGTTCCGGTTTTTCCGTTTCAGACACAGGTTTTCCGCTTTTTTTCATTAAAAAAAGTTAGCTTTGCAAACCGAACCCCAGAACGAAGCGAGATGAAAAAGGCGTTGTTGTGTACCGTACTGTTCCTGTCAGGTGTAACCGGCCGTGGATTTTGTACTCCGGGAAATGAAGACGCGGTCCCGCGAAAAGACACGCTCTCGGTCGAAATGCAGGACGTCGTGGTCACAGCCACCCGTACTCCGCTGACACTCAAACAAACCCCCGTCATCACACGTATCATCACAGCGCGCGACCTCGAGAGCCGGGGCGTGGCGACGATCCAGGAGGCGCTCGAAAACGAACTGGCAGGCGTCGAGTTCCATCAGGCGGGTTACGGTTCGTCGCTCTCTTTCCAGGGGCTCGATGCGCGCTATGTCCTGTTTCTGGTGGACGGGGAACGCATGGCCGGAGAGACGTACGGCAATGTCGATTACGCCCGCCTTCCCATCGCGAACATCGAACGGATCGAAATCGTGCGCGGTGCCTCGTCGGTGCTTTACGGCTCGAACGCGATGGGAGCTATCGTGAACATCATTACCAAAATGCCCAAGCAACGCGTCGAAGTGAACGCATCGATGCGTTACGGCACGCCCTATCAGAAAAACGGGGACGAAACGCTCGGGGGCACGAATACCGACCGCGACATCCACACCTACCGCAATAAACTCGACCTACCCAACCTAAAAGGGGACCTCTCGGTCGGCTTCAACACCGGGAAACTCAAATCACTCACCACTTTTTCATACCGCAGCGTAGATGCCTACAAGCTCGTCGGCACCAAAGACGAGGTGCGCCATTACGCAGCCGGGGAACTCAAAAAAATGACCCCGAAGATGGTTCCGGTGATCGGCCCGGGCGGCAACGTGGTCGGCATGCGCCCCGAAATGGATCCTTCCACGGGCATGCCGGTCTTTGTGGTGGGGAGCACCAACCTGAACGACACGACCGTCATCGTGCCGCCCGACGACCGCGGACTCAGCGTCAGCGGCTGGCGGGACATCAACGTGGGGCAGCGGTTCGACTATGTGCTCTCCGAAAAGTTCCGTTTCGAACTTTCCGGCAACTATTTCAACAAGCACCGCTACGACTTCAACGGCAGCATCCTCGACGAGAACCCGTTGTCGAACAACAGCAAACCGTGGACCTTCGAATCCTACGAGGGGTACAACGTCAAGGCGCTGATGGAGCACTCGCCCAACGAGAACAACAAGGTTTACCTTTCTTTCATCCGCGACGAATATTTCCGCCGGCAGGACAGCCTCAGCGGCGTAACGCTACCCAAGCAGAACCACATCTACAACATGCCGCGACTGCTGTGGACGCTCAAAGCCGGGGAATACAACCGGCTCACCACAGGGCTCGAGTTGATCAACGAACAGTTGCATTTCGACCTGAATCCGCTCGGATACGACGACCTGAAAAGCATGAACACAGGTTCGCTGTACGTGCAGGACGAAATCCGCACGCAAAAAGCCCTGAGCTTCACGGTAGGAGTCCGCGCCGACTGGAACAACCGCTTCGGCTGGCACGTCACGCCCAAAGCGTCGATCAAATACAACATCGGCAAGTTCACAATCCGGGGCAATTACGCCAACGGCTACCGCAACCCGTCGCTCAAAGAGCTCTACATGGAATTCCAGGTGCCGATGCAAGGCCAGACCTACATCCGGGGCAACGCAAACCTCAAGCCGGAAACGAACCACTACCTGTCGCTGGCCGGAGAGTTCACCACCAGCGGGTTCAACATGTCGGCCACCCTGTACAACAGCTACTTCCGCAACAAGATCGATGTGCGCGGCCACATGGAAGAGACCAAAACGATCCTGCAATACGAGAATGTCCGCCGCAGCGAAATGGGAGGGCTCGAACTGCTCGCCCGTTGGCGCATTTGCAAAGGATTGTTCGTCCGGGCCGATTACAACTACCTGTTCCAGATCGACGACGCGTCTCAGGAATCGACACAGTATATCTACCCCAGTCCGCACACGGCGACATTCCAGGCCGATTACAGTTTCTCGGCCAGCCCCGGCTGCCGCATCAACCTCAACGCCACGCTGCGTTACGTAGGCGCGAAAACCTATGAGGACTTCATGCCGATCGTCGACCTGAGCGGCATGGGCAGCGGCTCGATGAAAGACCTCAAATTCTGGATGGGTTCCTATTCGGCCCGTCAGCAAGGATATGTAATCTGTAATGCCGCGGTCAATTTCGACTTCAAGGACATGTTCGGACTCTCCCTTGGCGTCGACAATATCGGCAACTACCGGCCCAAAGTGGTGAACTTCAACTCTGCCACCACGCCGCGCCGCAACATGTTCGTACGCATTAGCTACGCATTCGCCTCGAAGCGGTAAAACTGCTTTCCGGCTTCCAGCGGATCTGGATTCCCGAGCGGTTCCGGCATACCCCGCGAAGCAAGGCGACAAGGCTTTCCAGATGAAAAGCTACATGTTTCTGAACGCGTACAGGCACGTTTTTTGTTTAAATAGTTCAGATCAAATCCATTCCGAGCTATGAAGCAACAGAATACCCCGTCCGGCATTCCCGTCCAATCCGTATCGCCGCCTCCTTCCCCCGCATCACGGCATTCCGTGAAACACAGCCGTGTAATGCTCGGCATCCGCGACGGATTAAATATTCTGGTCTTGCTGGGCAGTGTGCTGGTCATCGCCGCCCTGTCGTTCGAAACCTTCCACGATGCGGCACAAAACTATTACCACGCCTACCTGCAAATTCAACTGTGGGTCTGCCTGATCTTCATGAGCGATTTCCTCTTCCGTTTCTACCTCAGCGAACGGAAATGGCACTACCTGTGGCACAACCTCATCTTCCTGCTCGTTTCGATCCCCTACCTGAACATCGCCGACCACAGCCAGACGCCGCTTACGCAAGAGGCCTACTATATTTTCAAGCTGATGCCGCTGGTTCGGGGAGGGTACGGACTGGCCGTGATGGTGGGTTGGATCACACGCAGCCGGGTTACCAACCTGCTGGTTTCGTATGTCGTGACCCTGCTCGCGCTGATCTACTTCTCCACCCTGATCTTCTACCAGCTGGAACACGGACCGAACCCCAATGTGACCAACTACGGCTCTGCGGTGTGGTGGGCTTTCATGAACGTCACCACAGTGGGAGCCAACATATTCGCCGTTACGCCGATGGGCAAAGTGCTCACGGTGGTACTGGCCGCATCGGGCATGATGATGTTTCCGATCTTCACGGTTTACATCACTACCAAGTTCCAATCCCACTTCAAAGCGCAGAACGCCCTGCACGAACGGGCTGGACACGAAGGATCGCCCGATCCGGATGAACCGAACGAAGAGAGCGCCGCATCTTAAAATCGGGAAAACGGGATAGATCGTTTCCCGTCGAACATCCCCGAAAAACGTTGGCTAGGAAATACGACCGGGAGCTAAACTCGAAATGCCGGTGGACAGGCGGGGAGATACAGACAAGAAACACTGGCAGGGAAAATCAAAAAATCTCCTGGCAAAGATTTTAGCAGAAATTACCGTCCCAAAAACTGGATCAGCAACAGGCCGGTCAACATGGCCCCGATCGTTGCGATCAACCCCGGCATCATGAACGAATGATTCAGCACGTATTTGCCGATCCGGGTGGTACCGGTGCGGTCGAAATTGATCGCGGCGACGACAGTCGGATAATTCGGAATGAAAAAATAACCGTTCACGGCAGGAAACAACGCCACCAGCATCCACGGTGAAATACCCAGCGCAATGCCCAGCGGCATCAAAGCCCGCACGGTGGCCGCCTGGCTGTAAAGCAGGATCGACATCACGAAAAGAGCTATTCCGAAAAGCCACGGCATAGAGGTGACCACGCCTTCGATCGAAGCGCGCAGTTCGGTCATATTGCCGTTGAGAAACGTATCGCCCATCCAGGCGATACCGAAAATCGCCACCACCGCCTGCATACCGGCAGAAAAGACCGATCCCTGCGCTGCCTTGATCCCGTTCGTACGGGTAATCAACAGGATCAACGCCGCCGCGGACAACATCAATATCTCGATCACCGACGGCATCTGCAACATCGTATCCCCGTTGCGGCGCAGCTCCTCGATGGAACCGAACAGCACGATCAGCACCGTGGCCAACACGAAAATACCCACCGACACGGCCGCTTTCCATGGAGATTTCAGCGCCTCGGCTCCTTTAACCGCCTCATCGAACTCTCCCGCTTCCAACCGGCGCAGGTATTCGGGGTCCACTTCGAGATCCTTGCCCACACGCAGCGAATAAAGTGCGCCGAGCAGCACCCCTACGATCGTCGAAGGTATACTGATCATCAAGATATCGAGCAAAGAGAGGTGGTAACCGGTCAGCATGCTCAACAGCGCAACCGTCGCCGCCGAAATCGGACTCGCGGTAATAGCCTGCTGCGAAGCGATGACGGCAATGGCCATCGGGCGTTCCGGACGAATCTTCGTTTCGCGTGCCACTTCGGCGATCACCGGCAGTACCGAATAGGCCACATGGCCGGTTCCGGCTACGAAAGTAAACAGGTAAGTCACCAGCGGACTGAGCAGCGTAATCCGGGAAGGATTGCGGCGCAACAGTTTCTCCGCCTGCCGTACCATCAGGTCGAGCCCCCCGGCCGCCTGCATACATCCTGCCGCCGCGATGACCGCTACGATCATCAGCATCACATCGATCGGCGGAGAAGTCGGTTGCAGCCCGAATATGAAAGTAAGGACACCCAATCCGATGCCTCCCATTACGCCGAGGCCGATACCGCCGAGGCGTGCACCGAGGATGATCGCGACCAAAACAAAAAAGAATTGCAGCAACATAGGAGAGGCGGTTAGCGGTAGGAAACGATTAAAATCCCACAAAAGTAATCATTTTCGGCAATAACCGGCATAAAACAGAGGGAGCACTACGCCTCTACCCTTTTTTGAAAACACGAAGGCATCTCACAAACAACCGAAAGCATTCCACGCAACGGAACGGATAAAACACAACGGCCCCGAACGCCACCTGTTTCCGGGATTTTCACCAAACAGGCCATCCGAAACGGAAACTCAGGCCGGATGATTCCGGAGATAGTCGGCGCAAAGGGTGTGGGTCAATCCGTCGATGATCCCGATTGTCGGTACGAAGATCGTTGCAGCTTCGACGTGCCGGGCGATCGTCAGAAAAATCTCAGCCGCAGGGACGATCACGTCCGCCCGGTCGGGATTGAGCCGGAATTGCTCCATGCGCTGCTCCGGATCGAGCGGTTTGAGCCGGTTGTACAGTTTTTGGAGCGTCGCTACCGGCAACTGTCCGTCGGATTTTTTCCCGGACAGGCTGTACAATTTATTGATATTGCCGCCCGAACCGATGATCTGCAGGCCGGGATACGCATCGCGGAGCGCGTCCATATCGCTGCGCAACGCCTCCCAGCTCTGTTCCCTGACCTTCCCGCTGAGCATACGCACCGTGCCGATATCGTAAGAACGGGAGCTATGCAACTCGCCGTCGTGAATCAGGCTCACTTCGGTGCTGCCGCCCCCCACATCGACATAAATGTAACACCCTTCGCTTTCGAGCAGGTCGCCGATATGGCTGTCGTAAACGATCCGCGCCTCTTCCACACCGTCGATAATTTCGATGCGGATGCCGGTTTTCGCGTAAATCCGGTCGGCAATGCGGCCGCCGTTCGAAGCATCGCGCATGGCCGAGGTCGCGCAGGCCCGGTAACTGACTACATCGAAAACTTTCATCAGCAACCGGAACGATTTGATCGTCCGCATCAGCCGCTTCTGTTTCTCCTGTGAGATCCGGCCGTTGCCGAACGCATCCTCGCCCAATCGCAGGGGGATGCGCAACAGCACGCACTTGGTCATTTCATCGACAGTTTCGCCGGGGCGTATCCCCTTGATCAGCAACCGTACGGCATTCGATCCGATATCGATCGCGGCAAAATTGAGTTTACTTTCCAGCATGCTCCCTCTGTGTTAACTGTTCATTCGCCTGTTCGGTATAAAAACGATACAGCTCGCTTTGCGAACGGAAAGGCGGCAGATCGTTTTCATAAAGTCTGTTCTCACCGGTACCGTCCACCACCCGGGCAGCCACATTGTCCCGCAGGCCATATTCGATTATGCGGCGCAATTCGGCCTGAATCGCACGATCGTGCACCGGGGCATAAACCTCGACCCGGTGGTCGAGATTGCGGGTCATCCAATCGGCCGAGCCAATGAAATAACGTTCGCGGCCGCGGCCTCCGTTACAGAAGATAAAGATACGCGAATGCTCCAAATAACGGTCGATAATGCCCCTGATCTCGATATTCTCACTCAGGCCCGGGATACCCGGAATGACCGAGCAGTTTCCGCGTACCAGCATGCGCAGTTGCACTCCGGCCGCAGAGGCTTCATACAGCCTGCGGATAATCTTGTCGTCGGTAATGTGGTTGACCTTGCACAGGATATAAGCTTTCCGGCCGGCCTGCGCATGGGCGATCTCCGTATCGATCATTTCATCCATCCCGGAACGCATGCCCTGCGGAGAGACGAGCAGTTGCCTGAAAGCGACCGGACGGTACGGGTGGCGGATAAAATCGAACACCGCATCGACCTCGCGCGTAATGCGGCGGTCGGCGGTAAACAGTGTCGTATCGGTATAGAGTTTCGCATTCCCTTCGTGGAAATTGCCCGTACTGATGCACGCGATGTCGCCCTTCGGCGAGGAGATGTGGGTAAGCTTGCTGTGCACCTTCAGTCCCTCGACGCCGAACAGGACATGGATGCCCGCATCCTGCATCTTCTTCGACCAGCTGATGTTCGAAGATTCGTCGAAACGGGCCATCAGTTCGACCACTACCGTCACCTCTTTACCGTGCCGGGCGGCACAGATCAGCGCCTTGACCACCTTCGAATCCTTGGCCAGCCGGTAAACGGTCGTTTTGATGCTCCGCACGTCACGGCTCAGCGCCGCTTCGCGCAGTAACCGGATATAGTTGGAAAAGCTATGATAGGGATAGTGCAGGAAGCGATCCTTCGTACGTACAGCTTCTAACGCGCTGCCATAGGTCTCGAACGGGGAGGTGAGCACCGGAGGCTGCGGGGGAAATTTCAGATCGGAGCGTCCGACGGAAGGAAATCCTATCAAGTCCTTCATGTTGTGATACCGCGACCCGGCATCGCTCGTGTCGAAACGGTCGATACGCAGTTTCGTGCGAATGTGGCGCAGCATATCCCGGGGCATCTGCTTGTCATAGACCAACCGCACCGGCTCGCCTTTCCTGCGGTTTTTCACGCCTCGCGCGATCTGCTCGACCAGCCCCACGCCGATCCCGCTGTCGAGCTCGATCTCGGCATCGCGCGTAAATTTGAACGTATAAGCCTCGAAAGAGTCGTAATGCAATCCGGCAAAGATGAACGGCAGACAAAACCGCACGACATCGTCCAGGAACATGATGCAGGTGCGCCCTCTTTCGGGCGGCAGCACGATGAAACGTCCGAACTCGCGCGTAGGCAGTTCAATCAGCGCGAAGTCACGAAGCGTCTTACCGCTGCGCGGTCCTGTCCGCAACAATTTCACAGCCAGGTAGATTCCTGAATCGGTCAGGTCGCCCAGGCGCGATCCCTGCGTGGTAATGAGCGGATAGGTCGAACTGTTCAGGTCGTTGCGGTACACCATCTTGATGTAACGGGCCTGCGAATCGGACAACTGCGTTTCGTCGATCAGGTAAATATGCTGATCTTTCAACCGGGTTTTAAGCCGTTCGAAAGTCTCCTCGAACTCCTGCAGATAAACTTTCGTCAACTTTTCGACCAACCGCAATTCGCGCAGCGCGGTGGCGCGCGTCTGTCCCCCGTGCGGTTCCTCCTCGTACTCGACCACCCGTTTGAGCGCCGAAACCCTCACCCGGTAGAATTCGTCGAGATTGTTCGAATAGATCCCCAGAAAAGTGAACCGTTCGAGCAACGGCACGTTATCGCGCTGGGCCTCTTGAAGGATGCGGCGGTTGAAGTACATCCAGCTCACGTCACGATCCAGCATTCTCACCGCACGTTTTTTCTTTGCCATATCCCCGTTATGCTATTATCATTCCATCCCACGGACGTTTCCTACCGCTCCGGCCCCATCCGGCGACACCCGCCCGGCGGAACGCCGACTCAACGAAGTATAATTGTCCTAAGACGTTTCCGGCAACAAAGATATGCCGGAATAAATCCCCGACCACCGAAACTCGCATGATCAAAATGTAAATTCACAATCTCCGGACCATTTACGGCCAATCCACAACATCCCTTTTCAGGACCGGCTCCACATCCGTGCCCTCCACAAAAAAGGCTATAAGTATAAAGACGTATTTTATTGGAGCATTGGCCTTTCTCAGGACATCAACAGCCCGAAACCCCGAAAATTATGCTAATTTTGTTCGTGCAAATTTTGTCCCAATCCACTTTTACTAAGATAATGAAAAATTTCAGCGCGACGAAGTACTCCCTGCAAAATGTAACCACCGGCCGAATCTTCGAAGACGAGGGCTGGCTCCTCGACGATCCCGAAGGCGGCTCACCGTCGCTGATCCGGGCCCGTTACACGACCCGGCAAATCGAGCCCGGCGGAGATGAAATGGGAATTTACCGCTTCGCGCAATGGCTGCCGGTCGGCAGAATGCTGAAAGGCTCGTGTGCCCCCGTTACTTACAAAAGTTCGAAACTGGCCGCTGCACTCGGACTGAAAAACCTCTATATCACCTTCAACGGCTATTATCCCAAGATCGGCGCCCACATGAGCACCTGCTCATTCAAGGAGACCGAGGCCTACTCGGTTTGCGGACGCCTCGGCGAAGACCATGCACACAAAGTGCTGGTAGTGGCATCGGCAGGGAATACGGCCCGCGCTTTCGCGCGCGTCTGCTCTGACAACCGCATTCCGCTGCTGCTGAGCGTACCGGAAGACAACCTCGATGCACTTTGGTTCGACGCCCCGCTCAACGACTGTGTCAAACTGATCGCGGCGCGTAAAGGCGGTGACTATTTCGATGCGATCCACCTGAGCAACCTGGTACTCAAATCCGATAAATTCCTCGCCGAAGGCGGTGCCAAGAACATCGCACGCCGCGACGGCATGGCAACGACCGTACTTTCGGCCACGACCTTCATCGGCCGCATTCCGGATTATTACTTCCAGGCGATCGGCAGCGGCACAGGGGCTATTGCGGCATGGGAAGCGAATCAACGCCTGATCGAGGACGGCCGCTTCGGCACGCACAAGATGAAACTGATGGTATCGCAAAACCTGCCTTTCGTCCCGATGTACAATGCCTGGCGGGCACGTTCGCGCGCCATGCTCCCTTACGACGACGATCAGGCCCGGATCGATGCCGAATCGATCGACGCGAAGGTTCTGTCGAACCGCAAGCCCCCCTACCCGATCGGCGGCGGGCTGTTCGATGCACTGATCGACACCGGCGGAGACATCCTCGTAGCCACGAACGAAGAGGCCCGTGCCGCAAAGAAACTGTTCGAGGAAACCGAAGGCGTGGACATCTACTCCGCTCCCGGCATCGCGCTCGCTACGCTGATCAAAGCAGTGAAATCCGGAGAGGTCGATCCCGAAAAAATCATCATGCTGAACATTACTGGCGGCGGTGAAAAACATTTCCAGCAAGGCAAAGAGCTGCACTACCTGAAACCCTCGTTGGTTTTCGACCTCGATCCCGATCCGGACGAAGTAGTGCGAAAAGTCTCAGCACTGTTTTAACAGCATCTTTCCCGAAATCAGAGTAAAATATGGAAACGGCCCGGAGGCATCTCCGGGCCGTTTCCATATCAATATCAAGTTTTGGTTCCTTACACTCCAAAAAGCAACTGTCGGCCTTTCAACTAAAAAAACACATTACGGACGGTATGCAACATTCTTTCTCAATCAATATCCCCCATAATTGTCCGCACAAGTATCATCAAAACGCCGCACCCAATTTAAGCCATTCGATTAAAACGAAAACCGCCGCTCCGGCCAGATATCCGGCCAATGCCATCAACGTAATCCGCTTCAGGTACCACGCGAAATTGATCTTTTCGAGTCCCATCACCACGACACCGGCAGCTGAGCCGATAATCAGCAGGCTGCCGCCTACGCCTGCACAGTAGGCCAGGAACAACCAGAACGGACCGTCCTGCACGAAATGCTGCATAAAGGCGGGATCGGCCATCGTACCCACCATCGCCGGATCCACGATCGGATACATCCCCATCGCCCCGGCCACCAGCGGCACGTTATCGACGATCGAGGACATCAGGCCGATAATCACGTTGATGATATAAATATTATGCAGTTCCCTGTTGAGGAACCCGGCCGCAGCATCCAGAATCCCCGTAGCCTGCAGGGCCGCCACGGCCAGCAGAATCCCGAGGAAAAAGAGGATTGTCGGAATATCGATATGGCGGATCACCTGAGTCACCCGATGTTTGTCCCGCTCGGCCACATCCACCTTCTTCCGGTAAAGCAATTCGGTATAGACCCACATGATACCGAGACCGACCATGATTCCCATAAACGGCGGCAAATGCGTCAGCGACTTGAATACCGGTACGAACAACAGGCAGGAGACACCCAGAATGAGCATTGTCAGACGCTCCCTGGGGGTCAGGACCTGTTCGACATTCGACATGGCTTTGTCCTCGGTGCCGTCCGAAGTAATCATCCCGTGCATCGACCGCGATGCGATCCACACCGGCACGATCGTCGAAACGAGACTGGGAAGCAGCAGCGATTCCACCAGCGGCACCGAGGTCACATTGCCTTTGACCCAGAGCATAATCGTCGTCACGTCCCCGATGGGCGACCACGCACCGCCGCTGTTGGCCGCGATGATGATGATACTCGCGAACAGCCAGCGCTCCTTTTGCTCGGGAATAATCCGGCGAATCAGCATGACCATCACGATGGCCGTAGTCATGTTATCCAACACGGCCGACATAAAGAAGGTCAGGATCGAAATCAGCCACAACAACGTAACTTTCTTGCGGGTCGTAATGCGGTTGGTAATGATCGAAAATCCCCCGTGGACATCGATCAGCTCCACGATCGTCATCGCTCCGATCAGGAAGAAAAGGGTTTCGGAAATCTCTCCCAGATGTTCGACGATCTGCACTCCCGAAATGAAACGCACGCACTGTTCGACCAGCGGCAGTGCCGCAATCGTCGGATTATCCGACAAAAATTCGCCGAACGCCTGCCCGTCGAGTTGCGGCACGCTCAACGGTGCCGTAACGATATAAAGCGCCCATAAAATTCCGCCGGTCAGCAGCGCCGACGCGGCTTTGTTCACCTGCAACTTGTGCTCCATCGCAATACAGAGGTATCCGACGAGGAACACAGCGACCATTATTCCCAACATAAAACTTCTATTAACTTATTTTTCGAGGGAACAAAAATAGCAATAAAACTCGGTTTTCTTCTGCCTCCCAAATTATTATATATCGGGAATATTTGTCCTAAACAGGCTATTTATTGGAATAATTACACTATATTTAAATACTCTCCTATTGAAATTCAATCTCTAGCATTATGAAAAAATCGTCGTGGCTGCTCCTCGCAGCCCTGTTGCTGGTGTGTTCCTGCGCCCAGCGAATCAAAATGCAGGTGAGCAATCCCGGTTACCAGACCGATTCCGTAACCGCTCCGGTACGTGTTCTTTCGCTAAACGACACGGTCCCTGCGGAAGCCGTCCTGATCGGAACACTCAAAATCGGAGACAACGGGTTTTCCAAAAGCGGAAACCTCGACACCACGCTGCGGTTGGCCAGGGAACAAGCCGCCAAAGCCGGCGGCAATCTCGTCAAAATCACCTGGCACAAAGCTCCGAGCACCTTCGGTAGCAGCTGCCACAGGATCAGGGCGAATATCTACCGGCTGGACTCCTCTGTTCCGGTCGAAACGTCCGTAATGTTCGACAGCGTGCATTACCGCAACGGCGAAAGTGTGCTGCACTTCTTCCGAAAAGCTCCTTTGGGCGCATGGGTAGGTTACAACGTAAAAGTCAACGATTCCGTCGTAACACGAGCCCGCAATAACTGGGCCGAAGAGATTGTGATCCCGGCCACGGGAGAAATAACACTTTCGGCAACGACTGAGAGTACTTCGAGCCTTATCCTGAACCTGCAACCCGGTTACCATTATTACATTCGGTGCGGTATGAAATACGGAGCCCTGGTAGGCAGGCCCAAGCTGGAGATCGTGGAACCATCGGTCGCCAAAGCCGAAATCGAAGCGATTCAACAGACTGCGCCAGACCCGGATACGGATACGGAACCTTAAAAAACTTCATCCCCTAAAACTACCCAAACGATGAAAAAACTACTATTACTTGTCTTTGCACTGAGTCTCTTGCCCAAAGGTTACGCCCAGGACCTGCTCGTGACCACGAAAGGCGATACCGTGAGATGCAAAATATTGGCGAAAACGGACCAACAGATTTTCATATCGGTCCTCCAGCCCGACGGGACCAAAATCAGTTCTTACGTCTCCAAAGACACGATCCGAACCATCACACCGGGCTATTTTGTTACCGAATCGTCACCGGAAAAGGTAACGCCATTGCTCACTGCTCCGCCAATGAACCAACGAGAGAAAACAAAACGCTCCCCGCACGGGGTCCGGTTCGCCCTGTCGGGAGGGTACAGCCACCGGTTGGGTAAATTGGCATCAGGCCTGAAAAGTAGTTACAAAACCGGATTTGTCATCGGCGGCGACCTCGCAGGCTTCTTCAACGAATACATCGGATTGGGTGGATTCGTCAATTACAGGCAATACAACGACGGAAGTGTCAGCAGTGTCGTCGCCGGGCCCAAAATACTCTCCCGGTTTTACAACCGAACGCAGAACAGCGCCTTTATTCTCGGTGTGGGTCTGGGTTACGTATCCTACCAGGAGAGCGTGTCATCCATAAAGGCCACGGGAAGCACGTTCGGCACCACAGTCGAAGCCGGATACGAGATCGGATTGAGTAAAGGCGTTGCACTGATGATCAATGCATGCCTTACGGCAGGTTCATTGGGTAAAATAACAGTCAACGGAAAAACATCCGATCTGGACAAGCGGGGAAGCATGAGTTCCCTCAATCTTGCCGTCGGACTCGTCTTTGGCCGTTGAGAAAGGCCCCTACCAGCCCCCACCGCAGCACAACCTTCTCAACAAAACGAATCCTCCGGAGACAAGATGTCTCCGGAGGATTATACTAATTTTATCCGTAACAGTTATCCGGCCGAAACCATACTTGCAACTTCAGATGCCAGTTCGCGCAACCGGGGATTTGCAGAAGAGGCGTAACGGCCTGTGAGACGCATAATCTCGGCCTGCAACCTGTCGGAAAGCATCGCACAGCGGCACAATGCATTGACCATTCCCCGCACAATCAACGGTTCGGGGTCGCGGCGCATCAGCATCGCATCGGCCTCCCCGAGCAAAAAAAGCGTCCGCTCTCCATCGCACAACGGGCCACCAGCCGTGCGCATCAGCATCATGACACCCGCATACCGCAGGAACACATCATCGGCCGACAGCCATTCCCCGATCAGGTCTACAGCTGCCGCCGAACGCGAAAAAAGGTACATCACCGTCAGTTCGACGATTTCGGAATGGGTGAAATCCCGGCTCCATTCACGTACCTGCTCCGAGGTAACGCACGCAGGATCCTCGACGAACAGCGCGGAGAGCTTCAGCTCGCGCACCTGTTGCCGGTACAAAAGAAGAGCAAGAGAGTGGCTCGGGCCATACTCTCTTGCTATCCCGCGAATGGTTGGAACCGAAACCCCGTAATTGAGCGGATAGACAATCCCCCGCTCCTGCATCGCTCCGGTCACCGCTCCGTTCATTTCAACCTTCAAGCGTTTGAGAAGCCGAATCATCAGAGCCGTATCATCCATACTATTCCTTTCTGGCCAGGCTGTTATTTCAACGAGTTGACAGGAACCTCGACCACCTCGCCGAACTGGTACACCGGCACGCGGCTTTGGGCTATTTCGCGTTTTCCGTCGGTCAACCGGCAGTCCACGACGTCGGCGATACGATAAAAGACCGTCCCGCGGGAATCCTTGCTCTTGCGGGTCAACGCGCTGTTTTGAGCCTTTTGCTCAGGCGTCATCTCGATCAGCACGGGCCGGCCCGACAAATCCGACGAAGGCAGCAGGCCTCCCAGATCGGAAAAGCGGCAAACGATAGCGGAATTTTTTCCCTGCTCGGGAATCACATCGTATTCACGGACGATTTTCTGTCTGAACTGTTTGCCCAGGAAAAGCGCCAGATACTCCTCTTCCAACCGGTTCAATTCGTCCAAAGCGGCTTTGAGCCCCTCTCCGAAGACATGCTCTCCGGCGTCGCCCGTCACCAACTCCATACGCTTCTTGCGCAGCATATAGATCATGTTCGCAGCATCGAGGGCTGCAGATTCGGGATTCTGTTCCACCGTACTACGACGATCCACCTGCACCTTGACGAAACTGGTATCGCTGCCGGTCAGCGATACGGCCTCGACATTACCGCGCAAAGCACGCCGGGCAGGAGCTGCGGGACGGAAGGCCGACGGAACCGGAGCCGCACCGTCCATCTGGGCAGCCATAAAACCTTCGCGGGTCGGTTCATATATCTTCACCGGACTTTTATCCGGATTTTCCATCGTATACACCTGTGCAGGATCGGCCTCTTCGGCAAAACCGATCTTACCGCCGGTAATCGTGTAAATGTCCTTATCGGCCAACGGAGCCATCACGCCGAGGAATTTCTGCGCATAACGGGCATAAGGCCCTTTGCGGATGCTCTCCTTCTCGACCTCGACGGTCACCTTCAGCGTAGTGCGGGGCAGGGAATAGGCAACGGCACTGTTACTGGTCACCACGAGGCCCTTACCGGCTTTCACCTGAGCCTGGACACCGGCCGAGGCAACGGCCATCAGGCACAACGGGATCAAAATTTTTTTCATATGATCAAACATTTAATTGGTCTTCGGAAAAACACGTAACAAAGCTAACTAAATTTTTAAAATACCCGGTCAAAATTTCAGGTAAAAATCACGCGTAAGGCCCCTGTAGGCTTCACTGTATTCCTGCGGGCGGCCCGTTTCCATGACCAGCGTCGCAAACCGCAGCGGCGCCTGACAGCGTGCAAATTCCATCAGCACCCGTTTCGTCGGCACGTCCGGTTTGGTCTGGACCTGCAACTTGCGTACGACATGCAAACCTCGCTCCAAAGCCATCTGTTCGAAAACGGCACCCTCATGGACAGGCAGAATTACGGCAAAAAGACCTCGCTCCGCCAGTAAAGCCAACACTCCTTCGATCAGCTCCCCGTAAGAAAGCGACACGGTGTGCCGACCGGCATTACGGCCCGGATCGGGCGACTGGAGCGAATCGACAAAATAAGGCGGGTTGGAGACAATCCGGTCGTAAAGGAGCGTACCCCGAACCAAAGCGACGTATTCCTGCAAGGTTGTGCGGTACAGCCGCAAACGGCCGCTCCACGGCGAGCCGGCAAAATTCTGTGCCGCATCCTGGCAGCTTCCCTCGTCCGGCTCGACAGCATCGACCTGCGCATGCTGCACCCTCTGTGCCGCCATCAAAGCGATGACTCCGGTACCGGTACCGACATCCAGTATGCGCCACGGGGTTTGTTCAGCCCCTTCCGCAACCATAATTTCAGTCGAAAAACCGAGATCGCACCAGGCCCCGAGCAATACCCCGTCCGTCCCCACCCGCATGGCCGAACGAGCCTGGGAAACGGTAAACTGCTTGAATGAAAAGTAAGAATTCCCCATATCGTGCAACATCAAACCAAAGGCGGGAAACCGATCCCGCCTTTGAGTCATGTCCTAACCATCCTGCAATCCGGCATGCGTAACGTCGCAGGTATATTCGTTATTTCCGGTAATCGGTTACCTCCACCAAACCGCGCGTGCCTTTGTACTTGCGGATATTACCGAACACTTTGATCTTCTGGCGGAATACCGTACCCTGATTGTCCGGAATATTCAACGCATCGCGCACTTTGCCTTCCGGCAGCATCACCGGGAAGCAGTCCTCGGGCTTGATCCCGCTGCCGTTGGTGTTGCCCAGCATCAGGTTGTCCTTGATGCCGGCCTCCGTGATATTGGTAAGCGTATCGATCCATTGTTTGTAATCGCTGCCGTCCACCACACCATTGACATAACCGGTTACCCAAACATCGTCGACCTCGTCGTCGAGCAGATGCTGCACGGCATAGGTCGTATAAGGGAAGAGCAGCGAACCGTCACCATACTGGGGCGCTACGGTAACCTCGAACACGAGCGGCGTGTAAGGCGGAATAATCGTTCCCCTATCGACGCTCCCGGTAGAGCTGTTCGCCGTAAAAGTGGGAAACTGTCCGGAAGAACCGTACCCGTAGGTCGAAGTAAAAACCATGGTGGCCGTTTCCCCGTACACCATCTTGGCTAATGCTGCATCCATACCGACTACCACGACATTCGTCGAGGTCGTCTCCTCTTCTTCGGAAGCTCCTACATCGACCGACAGCGGTTCGTATTTGTCCGAAGAGGCATACTGTGCCAAGTTGTATTTTTTAGCCGTGTCCTCGATATTCGTATCGAATACGAAACCGTCGAGGAAGCGCCCCACGTAATAGATAGATACGGTAGAGTCTTTTTTTATTGTCGCCGTGTCTTTACCGAAAGAGATCGGCTTGAGGTAAAGGTTCGTACGCACGGTGTCGGTCAGGTTCATATTTAACTGCCCCACCGCATAGTTTTGCACCAGCGACGCCTCGTATTTTTCAGGATCCTTGACCACCCGAACCAGCTCTAGGTCCATAACGACCGGAATATTGGCGCCCAGTGCGTTCTGTCCGCCGAACCCGGAGTATTCGTAACTGTATCCGCTCGACCCATAAGCCAGATCCGACGGAATATAGACACGCCACTGATCTCCCTCTTTCATATGCCCGAGCGCCAGATAATTGCCTACGATAAGGTTCAGATCCGAACCGTAATAAATGCTGTTATAGGGAGTGAACGGTACGTAGTCGGGTGTGTAATGCGTGTAGTAGTTAAACGTCCCCTGATATTTGGCAATTTCGGGATCGCGCGTCACGACCACATCCCCCGAAGCCATTGCCCTTCCCGTATAATTGATCATGACCCACGTATCCACATCGGCGGGCGTCAACGCTTCGGGTTGCTCGGACGATTTGAGTTTCTCCACATATATCCCGCCGTCCAGCTTTTCGGCATTGGGGGCATACAACTGAATCCACGCCTCGAAAGAGCGTTCACGCAGGGTTTCATTGGATTCATCCTCGTTTTTCGCACAGGAGGCCGCGAGCAACCCGATTACGGCGCATACGGCGCAAGCGAAAACTTTTTTTCTCATATTCGACTATTTAACCACTTGATTCACTACTATATCCCACACCAACGGCGTATTGGCAGGAACCAATCCCAACGGTTTATTGCCATAACCCAGCCGGGACACCAGAAACAACTGCACTGAATCTCCCTGGCGGCATCCGTCCAAACCGAGCCGTACGCCTTTCACCAGGCGTGAATCGCTGAGCGAAATCTCCTGGGGCTCGAACGGCCAGTAATGCTCCAGATCCGTTAACGACTCTTCGTCGATCAAATCCTTACGATTGGTATAATAAAGCTCGCCCTTACCGCTGCTGCCCGAAGAAAACGCATAAACCGCAAAATCGATTACGGCCGAACTTTCGCCATCGAGCACCGGTGCCGTACCGTAGCCTTCCCGATCGGTGTTGGTGATATAGCGGTAGACGCCCGATTGTTCCGTATAAGCGTACTGCTGACCTTTCAGGTAGTTCGTAAAGGATGTGCGCTGGGTCTCCTCCAGTGTATCGTCCTGTTTCGAACAACCTCCCGCCACCAAGGCCGCCAGGGCCGCAATCACGTAAAATCGCCTCATCGTACTGCCGTCAATAGCTCACAAAATTATATTTTTTTTACCCAAAAGCAAAATAGGGGGCGCCTTACCATATTAAACTCACGGAAAGCCGGTTTATTGCACCGGAGCTGTGTTTTTTACATGAAAAAAGAGGTCGGTATGAAACCCAACCTCTTTTTACTCTCTTTGAACCGCCTCCGGACAGCTGCAAGGTATAGCCCTGCAAAAGCCGGTCCTACTCCCCGGACATGAAATAACGCTGCGACTTGAGCAGGTTCCGGGTTTGCAGCACCATCGTCTTCGTTTCGTTGATAATGGTCAGGTAGAGGATACTGCTGCGTGTGGTGGTCGTTTTGGCCTTGACCCGCTTGATCTGGCTCTTGATCGCGGCAGCCAACGTATCGAACAGTTTATCGCGCATCTGGAGAATCGCATCGAGCTGCGAGAAATCGTTGTTCTCCAGCATCGTGTTGATTTTCTGATAAATGCTACTAACTTTCTCATTAACCTGCTGCAAATCGGCCACCTGTTCCTTGGTCATCCCCTCATGGTTGTTGTTGATGTGGTCGAAACTGGGCCGCGTGATGTGTACGAGCGCTTTGGTCACCTCGTTCATGTAATCGATGACCTGTACATAATAGTGCCCCGTCTCGATATAGTTTTCCTGCAGTTTGAAAAGCGTCGGCAGCATCTCATGCTTGCGTTCATGTGCAATCCGGTACAGCTCCTCGGATTCGCGCACCATCTGCTTGAGCAACTTACGGTCTTCGTCGAACAGCCCTACGAGCGTCTGCTGATAGATTTCAGTCACTTTGAGCATCGTTTCCGATACTTCGTGCACGCAACGCTCGATCACCGTCTGCTCCGGTCCGTCAGCCTCTTCCTCTGCCATCTTCTCTGCCTGTTTCTTCACTTTGCGGCTGTGCAGAATAGAACTTTGAACGAGCAGGTACGCGCACAGGCAAGCAAACAGCACCACTGCGATCATACCGCCCCACATCAGGCCCAGAGCTACCAGGAAGGCGATGGTAAAGGCGATCAGCGCCGTAAGGAACCAGCCTGCTATTACGGTCAGTACTCCGGTGATCCGGTACACTGCGCTCTCGCGTCCCCAGGCACGGTCGGCCAACGACGAACCCATCGCTACCATAAAGGTAACGTAAGTCGTCGAAAGAGGCAACTGCAACGACGTAGCCATCGAGATCAGGATCGAGGCGACCGTCAGATTCACCGTGGCACGTATCAAATCAAAAGACGCTTTGTCCTTGGTCTCTGGTGAGTAGACCGGAACAAAGCGGCTTTCGATAAAACGCTGCAAACGTTTGGGGGTATATTTTTCATAAGTTTTGTTGCAGTTCAGGGCGCTTCGAACAAGCGCGCGCGACACCGAGGTGGAACCGAACCGCTCCGCACCGGCATCCTGCCGGGCCAGGTTGATTTCCGTATCGGAAACCGTCTGCGCCTTTTTCGAAAACCACAGTGTTACGACCATAATCGCTCCAGACAGGAACAGGATTATCGGACGCGTCGTCACCGCACCGTTCAGGCTGCCCATCAGCGTATTGACATCCCCGGAACCATGCACGATCACGTTCTCATAGGAATCGAACCCGGCCACGAACACACCGATAAAGTTCACCAGGTCATTACCCGCGAATGCCAATGCCAGCGACAAAGTACCGGCCAGGACGGTAATCTTCAGGATATTCACCTTCAGCATGCTGAGGATCGACATGATGATGCTCCATCCCACCAGCAGAATGCCCAGCAAGGCCAGAATATGGGTATCCATCCAAGCCATCAGCGCGGGATTCATCAGCGAAGAGTCTTTCAGGCCCTTGAAGATCGCGAAATAGGAAATCGCGGTGATGGCGATACCGCACCACACAGCTCCTACCGTCTTGATCTTTCGCTGGTAACGGTATGAAAAAATCAGGCGTGTAATGTACATCACCGTAGTACCGCAGACAAAAGCGATCGCCACCGAAAGGAGGATCCCCGAAATGATCGCCATAGCCTTACCCGTATTGATATACGTGGCCAGGTCCGCCATCGTGTGCAGGTCGCTGTGCGTGATCTTGTAAACCGATACGCTCACGGCCGCACCCAGCAATCCGAACACCAGCGAAACGGTCGTCGAAGTGGGCATGCCCAGCGTATTGAAGACGTCGAGCAGAATCACATTCATGAACATGACGGCCAGGAACAGCATCATCACCTCGGAGAAAGAGAACATTTCGGGATGGAACACCCCGCTGCGGGCTACTTCCATCATACCGCTGGAGGTGATCGCCCCGACGATGATACCTACCGAGGCAACCGTCATGATGACATAGCGCGGAGCGACCTTCGAACCCAAAGCCGAGTTAAGGAAGTTCACTGCATCGTTGGCCACTCCGACCACCAGCCCGGTAATGGCCAGGGTCATCATGATCCCCACGATGATCATGTACATACTATCCATAAAGTCTCAAATATTTGCTGTTTCGCCGGCAAAAATATAACAATTTGCCGGAAGATCAAGCCTTCAGCGGCAAAGATTAACGTTTTGTTCATCCGAAAGTTCCCTCAGCACCACGGTCGTCGGACACTATCCGAATGCTTTTTAAAGGCGTTTAAGCGCCATGCGGATCAGCTCTTCGACCTGCGCCTGGGGCTGTTCTTTGACCAGTGCGCGCAGCACCTTTTCGGAGGCCGGTTTGGCAAATCCGAGCATCATCAGCGCCGAAAGCGCTTCGGCAAACGATTCTCCTCCCGCCGCCTGCATCGGCAACTGTGCATCGCCTCCCGGCAATACCCCCAATTTATCACGCAATTCGACGATAATTTTCTGCGCGGTCTTGATACCGAGCCCTTTCACGCTCTTGAGCACATCGGCCTGCCCGGTGGAGATAATCGTGCGCACCTCGTCCGACGAAAAAGTCGACAAAATCATACGTGCCGTATTTCCGCCCACGCCCGACACGCCGATCAGCGCCCGGAATACTTCGCGCTCCGCAAGCGAATAAAACCCGTACAGGATTTGCGCGTCCTCGCGGACGATAAAATGAGTGTAGAGCTTGACTGTTTCGGAGGAACCGATGCTGGCGTAAGTTTGCAGCGAGATATTGAGGCTGTACCCCACCCCGCCGGCTTCGATCACCGCTTCGGCGGGCGTCAGCCGGTCGACAACGCCCCTGATATAATCGTACATAACGGCCTGTGTAATTTGGAAACAAAAATAGCGAAACAAAAATAAATATTATATATTTGCGCTATAATTAACTTTTAAACCTCTATTTCAGACGTATGAAAAATCTTCTGTTGGCCGCGTCGGCGGTCGCCCTGCTCGCCGCCACAGGCTGCTCGGACAAAAAGGGAGGCTCTGTCGCAATGTCGGGAGCCGATACCGTTACCACTGCCGCCAGCGCCAGCGTCGCTTATTTCAATATCGACTCGCTGATCAGCAAATACGATATGTACACCGACCTGCGTTCGGCTTACGAAGAGAAGGCCAAGAAAGCCGATGCGGAACTGACTTCGAAAGGACGTGCCCTCGAACGCGGGGTCCGCGACTACCAGGAGAAGGTGCAGAACGGATTGGTAACCCGTGCGCAGGCACAAGGTATCGAAGAGAACCTGAACCGCCAGCAGCAGGCTTTCGTACAGCACCGCGACCAGGTAATGGGCGAGATGGCCGAAGAGGAGCAGGTACTGCTCAACCAGATTCACTTCAGCATCACCGAATACCTCAAGGAGTTCAACAAGGACTACCGTTACAGCGTTATCCTCAGCACATCGACCGGCGGCCCGATCTACAATGCCGATCCCAAACTCGACATCACCACGGTTCTGCTCGAAGGACTGAACAAAAAATATGCGGCCGACAAGGGCAAAAACAAAAACGCGCTGCCCGCCGCTCCCAAAACGGAAGAGACCAAACCCGCAAAATAAGCTTCGCGGGTTCATAGCGAACCCGATACGGGAATTTCTCCACACCGATAACAGAATTTATACTATGAAAAAGCGCCCGGGATTTCCGGGCGCTTTTTCATATCTGTGAAATTTTCATTTACTTTGCTCTACCAAGATCGCTTCGTCATGCATAAAATACTGCTGTACGCCAAAGTGACCGCACGCCGGTTCAGCAATCCCGTCTTTTTCGGGCTGTTGGGACTTTCGTTTTTGCTGTGGTACATCACCAAACTGAGCTACACGTACACCACCGACATCACGATCCCGGTCCGCATCGACAGCACGCAATACACGGTGCGCTGCAACGTCGAGGGGATCGGTTACCAAATCCTGATGCACAAATGGACGCCGCGCAAAAATACGGTGATCCTTTCGGCCGACAACATCGCGGTCAATCCTTCTGCGGTCGTCCCCGGCTCCTACGACATTTCCACTTTCGCGCTGCAAAACATCATCTCGGCTAAAATTTCCGACCTGAAAATCAAATCGGTCGAAGCCCCCGTCGAAGTGGAACAGCCCAAACGTCCCAGATGAAAAAGATCGGCATAACAGGAGGAATCGGCAGCGGCAAAAGCACCGTGTGCCGCGTATTCGCCATGCTCGGAGCCGCCGTGTACGATTCGGACCGCGAAGCCCGGAGGCTGATGAACCGGGATCCGCAACTGATTATGCGGATAAGTTCGTTGTTCGGCCCCGAAGCATATCGGGACGGAGAGTTGAACCGTTCGTACGTCGCCGCAGCCGTTTTCAACGATCCCGCCCTGCTCGCGCAACTCAACGGAATCGTCCATCCGGCCGTAGCCGCCGATTTCCAGCAATGGAGCCTGCAACAACACGCGCCTTATGTCATCGAAGAGAGTGCGATCCTCTTTGAAGCCGGGGCCGACCGCCAGATGGACGCCACGGTCGCCGTGGTAGCGCCCGAAGAGGTACGCATCCGGCGCACCTGCCTGCGCGACGGCACGGACGAAACGGCCGTCCGTGCACGGATCGCACGCCAGATGGGCGACGAAGAACGCGTCTCGCGCGCAGACCACGTTCTGATAGCCGACGAGAGCAGGCTGCTGATTCCGCAAATTATCGAACTGCACAACCTTTTCATCCGATGACCACACTAACCGTCGGCTCCCCCCGGATCGACTTGTCTATCCCCGCCGTGATGACCATCGTCAATGTCACGCCGGATTCGTTTTACGCAGGCAGCCGCACCGCATCGGCCGAAACAATCGCCGCACGGGTCCGCGAAGCCGCCGCGGCCGGGACCTCGATGCTCGATGTGGGCGGGTACTCGTCACGCCCCGGAGCGGAAGACGTTTCCCCCGGCGAGGAGACCCGACGCCTCGCTGCGGCCCTGGAGGTGATCCGCCGCGAAGTACCGGAATTACCCGTTTCGCTCGACACGTTCCGGGCCGAAGTAGCCGAAAGGATCATCCGCGACTACGGCCCCTGCCTGATCAACGACATTACCGCCGGAGAGGCCGATCCGTCCATGTTCGGCACCGCCGCCCGCCTCGGGGTGCCCTACATCGCGATGCATATGCGGGGAATGCCCGACAACATGCAGCAACTGACCGATTACCGCGATATCACGGCCGAAGTCAGTTCCTATTTCGAAGAGAAAATGCAACGGCTGCAAGAGGCCGGAGTGCAGCAGGTAATTCTTGACCCGGGATTCGGTTTCGCCAAGACCGTCGAACAGAATTATGAACTGCTCGCCCGGATGCACCGCCTAACCGGACTCGGCTGCCCGCTGCTCGCCGGGATATCGCGCAAAAGTATGATCTACAAAGTGCTCGACACCGACCCGGCCGATGCGCTAACCGGCACCACGGCACTGCATTGGGAGTGCCTGCGGCAAGGCGCCGCGATCCTGCGGGTACACGACACCCGCGAAGCGGTACAGGTCGTGCGGCTGTGGCGGAAATTCCGCGAAAATTCGTAACTTCACCGGCCGGAACACGGCCGAACGGTTTTGTTTAGCCGTTACGCTTACTGGATCTACCCCGGCTCAACTCACCCTAATGCAATTCCCCATGATCGAGACCAAAGACGTACACAAAAGTTTCGGGACGCTCGAAGTCCTCAAGGGCATCGACTTACGTATAGACAAAGGCGAGGTGGTTTCCATCGTAGGACCGAGCGGTGCGGGGAAAACGACGCTGCTACAAATCCTGGGTACGCTGAGCCGCCCCACTTCGGGCGAAGTGATGATCGACGGCACGCCGGTACAGATGCTTTCGGACAAACAAATTTCGAAATTCCGCAACACGAAGATCGGCTTCGTATTCCAGTTCCACCACCTGCTGCCCGAATTTACCGCGATGGAGAACGTCTGCATCCCGGGCTATATCGCACGACGCGACCGGACGGACGTCGAACGGCAGGCCCGCGAACTGCTCGAAATGCTTGGCATGGAGCACCGCACCGAACACAAACCCGCAGAACTCTCGGGCGGGGAACAGCAACGCGTCGCCATCGCGCGTGCACTGATCAATTCACCTGCCGTACTGCTGGCCGACGAACCCTCGGGCAATCTCGACACGAAAAACAAAGAGGAGATACACAAACTCTTCTTCACACTGCGCGACACGCTGGGACAGACGGTCGTAATCGTCACACACGACGAACAACTGGCCCGGATGTCCGACCGGGAGATCATGATGGTCGACGGGTGGATCCGCCCCTGAACCGCCCCCCCGCTTTCCGCCGCCACCCCGGTTTACCCCGGAGCTCCGGCGAACCTGCAATTCGAATCTTATTCACTTAATCCATAAAACCACATGAAAAAAACAGGAATCTTCTCTCTGCTTCTTTTACTGGTAACCACCGCATGGGCGCAACCCTCTCCCACCGTACCCGCTGCGCTCAAAGAGACCAAAGTATCGAACGCCGAACTGCTCAAATGGACGTTCAACGGCATCGGCAAAGTATACGACGAATCGGGCCGGCAGATCAGCCTGCAGGAAGGCGAAAACTCGCTGGGTGTAGGATTGTATTCGCCCTTGAGCTACAAAGGCGACGTAGTGATGCGCTATAAGGTCATGCCGCTGAATGCCGCGACCGTACTGGTCAACCTGCTGTGCATGTCCGACGAGGGCGAGTCGCTGGAGCTCACATTCCCCGACGGATACGACGGCAGCATGGGCCCGATCCTAAACAAAGAGGACTATTTCATCGCTTTCCGCAACTCCCCGCACGCCACCGCACCGTTCATCAGCAAAAATCCGAAAGCGGGGCAACTGGCCATCGCCGACAAGGACGAGATGATCCCCGGAGTCTATTACGACGTGGAAGTGGGCCGCGTCGGCAAACTCGTATGGCTCAAAGTGGACGGCAAGACCGTGGTACAGTGTACCGATCCGAATATTCTCCCGGGCGGTCATCTCGGCATCCGGCTGCGCGGGCTGGCAGGTCATCCGGCCGCCTGCGTCATTCGCGACTTGTCGATCCTCAGTGCGCAATAAGCCGCCGGTGCGGCACGTTCCCTACACGACTCCCGGCGCACGACGCTCCGGGAGTTTCTATTTACCGTAAACCGCCGCTTTCGTCATTAAATACGGTTTCAATATGACACGCCCTGCAGCCAAAACCAACGCATTTTCCACCGAAACGAAGGCTACTTCCGACCGGCCGCAATGTTCCCGGACATCCCCCGCCACAACCGAAATGCAAAAGGAATCCGCAGCCACATGCCGTCCGGATAACGCAGAGCTGCACGAGCTGCTCGAATTCCTGCACGACCGCTACAACTGTACGGCATTCGTCGCCGACGACCCCGTAGCGATCCCGCACGATTATACCTCGCGCGAGGATATCGAGATCAGCGGCTTTCTCGCAGCCACGATCGCCTGGGGTAAACGCCCGATGATCGTCACCAACGGCCGGCGGCTGATGGAACGGATGGACCGGGCTCCGTATGATTTTGTCCTCAACGCATCGGAACGCGAGTTGGGCGCGCTGGCGGGATTCGTCCACCGCACTTTCAACGACGGCGACTGCATCGATTTCATCCGGGCACTCCGGCCGTTCTACGCTCATTCCGGTTCGGCGCATCATCCTGCAGGCATTTCACGACCTGCACTCTCTCCCATCGGATTGCCCGCCGAACCCGTGATGGACGCTGCGGGCGCCACACCACAATCGCAACGAACGGAACCCCGTTCGGGACTCGGCGGCTTTTTCGAACGGGAATACGCTGCCTGCGGCGATATGCGGATCGTTTTATCGCGCTTTCGTACGGCGTTTTGGCAGAACGAACACCGCCCCCGTGCCGAAAAACACCTGGCTTCGATCGACCGCGGTGCGAGCTGTAAACGGCTCAACATGTTCCTGCGCTGGATGGTGCGCCGTGACGACCGGGGCGTAGATTTCGGACTTTGGCCCGGGATTCCCGCCTCGGCGCTCTACCTGCCGCTCGACGTACATACTTCCAATGTAGCGCGCGCATTGGGACTGCTCGCACGAAAACAGAACGACTGGCGCGCCGTCGAAGAGGTCACCGCCTCGTTACGCCGCTTCGATCCCGCCGACCCGGTCAAATACGACTACGCTCTCTTCGGCGCCGGAATGGACGGAAAATTAAAACCGGTGAAAAACTGAGAGTTACACAAACAATCGGAAAATCATTTCTCAGAAACGATTTTCCGTTGATAATTGACCTTACCGGCGCGCAAAGAGAGGAGCAGATAAATGAATCCCATCATGAGTACAATCATTATATGGTCTCCATCAATCACGAGCAGGATCAACACAACAACAGCCAACGCCAGCAATACACCGAATACAATATCCCAAAACCAGAGTTCTAATTTATTTTTGCCTTTCAGACAGGGTTTTGGTTGAAACATAGGTGCAGGTAACGAACTACGCATCAAAGACAACAGCACGAATACATTTAGCGGCAACAAGAATAACAGGACCGTATGACTTTGAATAGCAATCGGAATTCCAATGGAATCGGCGCTAGGCAGATAATCACCTCGCATGGCCCTGAATAAATAGTACCATCCCGTAGCTGGAATCATCAAAAGCGCCATTCCATTGGCAAGCATCCATAAAACTGTTTTATTTTTAGTCTTGACAGATTTCAAATCCTGTAATGTTTTTACGTTCAAAAAGAAAAGAAAACAAAGACACCCAAAAGAAAATGAGATAATTCCGCTCCCTATATCCATACAGCGAGTCCATAATCCGATACTTGTCGATTCATTTGAAATAATTTCCTGCTGAAACAGCACACAAGCCGTGACTAACAGCAAAATACCGATGAAAAATGCGACAAATAGATATACCCTTATATTATTAAAATTTCTCATATCTAAATTATTCAGTCCTGCCAATGGAACGCACGTATATACACAAAGAAATTTTTTAATCATCAAAAAAGTAAATAATTTCTTATGCTATTACGTAAAAATATTTTGATTTGAGCAGAATCGTCCGTTAATTTACGGGCTTCTGAAACAGGGGGGAATAGTGGTAGAATATCTACATAACATACCAAGCATGGTATTGCAACAGTTCAAGAACTGGATGCTGCCTATCGCGATGATCACCGGCGGGCTGTTCTACCCGTTTTTCTCGCAACTGGCCCCCGTTATTCCCTACCTGATCTTCTGCATGCTGCTGGTCCCTTACTGCAAAATATCGCTCACGCGCATACGGATCAAGCCGTTGCACCTGTTTCTGATCCTGATCCAAATTATCGGCGGTCTCGGAATTTATACCGCGCTGAGCTTCTACGACCCATTGGTGGCGCAAGGAATCTTCATCTGCGTACTGGCCCCTACGGCCACTTCGGCCGCGGTCATCACCGGCATGCTGGGCGGGAACGTCGCCTCGCTGGCCACCTTCAGTCTGCTGAGCAATCTCTGCGTCGCTGTACTATCCCCCTTGATATTCTCGTTTATCGGCGAACACGTTTCGATGCCGTTCGGACACTCCTTCGGGATCATCTGCCGTCAGATGATCCCCTTACTGATCCTGCCGTTCGTTTTGGCCATGCTGTTGAGAAGGTTTCTTCCCCGTGTGCACCACGAAATCAAAAAACGGCAGGAACTTTCGTTCTACATGTGGTCCGTCGCACTGGCCACCGTAACCGGCAACACGGTCTCGTTCCTGATGCGGCAGGATGCATCGAATTACCGGATCGAAACGATAATGGCGCTGCTTGCGCTGGTCGTATGCGGTTTGCAGTTCATCACCGGACGCAGGATCGGGCGCCGTTTCCGCGACAAAGTCGCCGGAGCGCAGGGTCTCGGACAGAAAAACACGATCCTTGCGATCTGGATGGCACAGACCTACCTCAATCCCGTTTCATCGGTCGCCCCCGCTTTTTATGTGGTGTGGCAGAACATCGTGAATTCCTACCAGTTGTGGCTCCGGCGGCGCGACAAAGGCTGAAAACAGCTATTGCCGTTTCCTGCTCCAGGCGTGTGTGATTCCGTAAATAATCAGGACCCCTAAGCATCCCAGCACTCCGAATCTTCCGTTCCAGAAAATATCACCGCCACCTATCGTATAGAAAGCCAACGACGAAAAAATCAATCCCTGCAACAAGGCCGGGACAAAAAGCGTGCGGGTGCGGTGCAGCGCCGAAGCATAATAAAAAGAACAGATCACACACATCAGCAACACACATCCCATATACGCAATTCTTTCGCCCATCGACTGCCCGGCCGCAACGAATGCCACGACAGGAAGATTCCACACGCCCCATACCAAGCCGATAAAACAGTATTTTCCGAAACGCGTGACGGTCACATTGTGCTCCAAGAATCCCCGCCACGCAATCTCACCCGGCAATGCGCCTAACCATCCCACGGTAATTGCCCACACAAAGGCAATGAGGAGAGTCGTCCAATTTTGGGGAACGATCTTGCCCGCCCCTGACACACCCAACACGTTAGCAAAAAACAGCACGAGAACGACGATCAGAACTGGGAACGCAATAGCCGTAAACACCGAATAGAAAACCGCTTTTTTCACATCGATCCCGCACAAAGTCAGGCGATATTGCCGAATGATCTGCTTCAGTCGCCATTTCTCCGTAATCAAAACTGCCAGTAAAGGCGTCAATACAAACAACAGGTATACAAGTTGATGCAACAACAAGTATCCCTTGAATCCCCCGTCACCGGGAGCTACGGCCACGGGAATCCGCCACCATATCCAGGCAACCGCTCCGGTTAGTAAAACCAACCAGATAAGAAAATGTAAAGTATTTTTATTCATAGCCTAAATTGTAATGTGTTGGTCTGGTTGAATCAATCACGAAATAATATGAATAAGAACCTCCGTCTCCGCTCGAAACCTGAATGGAAACCTGATATGGGACTCCGCTCACAGGAGGCGCCACATTACATTCGCCTCCCCATCCGAACAGTTGGAATGCAGTATTACTGGCATAACCGTACCCATTCGACATAGTAACTTGTCCCCACCCGATTACGGAATGGGTATAAACATTGAATTGGATGTTTGTGGCATCAACCGGAACATTCATTGTAAAATATAAGCGTTCAAAAACTGATTCGTTTCACGCACATCTTTCTGCATTTTGTCGTAAAACTCGTTTGAGATACCCAAACCCAAAGCTTGTTCACGCTTTAAATTGAGTACATACCGATTCACTTCAAAAGTGAGGTAATTGAAAGCGACTCGATTTGCCTCGTCAAGAGACAGCATCTGGCTGGTTTTCGTTTGAAAAGAAAGTTACTGATCTGCAACCTCTTGGGGAGCAATCATTTCGGAGTTCTCGCATGCGGCTATCGCACATGCACACAAGACAAAGAAGAATAGTTTTCCCATGGTGCAATAATTTTAGTGAGACAATATGGTTGATAAAACCTATCAAATCCTATCCATATATCTACTCAACACTACCAATGGCTGCATTGACAACCTATAGCACCTGATCAAACAATAAGATTAGTTATAAATATTATTGATATTATATATATTTTTATAATGTTAATAACAATAATTAACAAATCAAAAATAAAAACAATGTTTTTTTTAATTTTAATACTTACCCCCTCCAACAGCGGTAATAAACCCCCAGAGGAAGAGCCTTGCCGAAAGAGTCGTTGAAATAGAGTTCACCGAATTGTTCCCCGGTAAAATCACCGACCAATTGGCGGACAGCCGTGCGGGCCAGCAACGCCGACAACCCCATCGAATAGAGGTTCAATACCAGAAAACCGTGCTCCGGATCGAGCAATTCTCCGCACAGGCGCAACAATTCGTTGAGATTCTCCTCCAGAATCCACTTCTCGCCGTCCGGTCCGCGTCCGTAGGCGGGCGGATCGAGGATGATCCCGCTGTATTTGCGGCCCCGCTTCACCTCCCGCCGGGCAAATTTCAACGCATCGTCGACAATCCAACGCACTCCGTCGAGTCCCGACGCCTCCATATTTTCGCGGGCCCACGACACGACCGGTTTCACCGAATCGACATGCGTCACCGATGCTCCGGCACTGCCGGCAGCTAGCGTCGCGCCGCCCGTATATGCAAACAGGTTCAGCACCTGCACGGCGCCGGAAACGTTTTCACCCGGCCGTCCCGCGACAGCGACCGCCAACCCCGGGTTTCCATTTCCGGCAGATGTTTCCGCAACCCTGTGCACTTGTCCCGCAATGAATTCCCAATTTGCAGCCTGCTCGGGAAAGATACCCACATGTTTGAAGGCAGTGAGGCCGAGCCGCAATTTCAAATCCATCGCGTCACTGCGATAGCCGATCCACCACTGCTGCGGCATCCCGTCGCGGAGCGTCCATTCGCCGCGTTCACCGCCCCGATCTCCACCGCGCGGATCCCGCCGGAAATAGGCGTCCGCCCGGCGGAGCCACTCTTTATCACCGAGCGATTTGTCCCATACGGCCTGCGGTTCGGGACGCGCAACCAAATAGCGGCCGAAACGCTCCAGTTTTTCGAAACCGCCGCAGTCTACCAGTTCGTAATCGTTCCATCCCTCCGGAATCAACAGTCCGACATCCATAATTTTATCTTTTTTTATCTTTTTTTCTTTCCCGTTCGTCTCATCCGCCGCGTTCCCGGGACTTGAACAGCGGACGGTGCAACCGGTACGATCCGGACACCAGCCCCACCGTGACCGGCAACCGGAGTCGCAGCCTCCTCCGCAACCGGGTCCGATCCCAGAGAGATTCCCCGGTAAACGACAGTCATCATGCAGCGGGCACAATCGAACTGCAATTCATAAAGGTGCTGTTCATGCCGCAGATACAGTTTTCCTTTATAGGCCGGATGCTCTTTCAGGCATGTTCCCATTTCCCGGCGCAGGCAATAGCGCATCCGCATCACGGAAAGATCCCGAAAATCGCGGCGCAGATCGTATCCCGGTTCGATGCGGGTCACCCCATGCTCGCGGTAGAAACGCTCGGCAAGCGAATTGACCACATTCTCCTCCCCGGTCAACACCTCTGCCGGAAACAGCACTTCCCGATGTTCGGAACGCCGTTCACGCCGCGGGAAGGTTTGCAGTCGCATCCCGTCGAGCCGGGCCACCGCCTCACGGCGCAGTTCATTGAGCAGTGAAATCGGAACAAAACGGACAGTATCCTGATCCACCTCTACCGAAACCACATCATAAATCGTATCGCCGGTTTTGGCGAGTTGCGTCCGGAGCGCCTGCAATGCCTGGTCGGGTTGCCGGGCCGGAGCGAATTCCCCGTGTCTGGCTACGGTGACCTGCATCCGTCCGTCGGAAAGCGCCAGTTCCGCCTCCGAAGGGCCTACCCTGACCGAAGCCGTCACCGGAATGGTGCGACGCAGGCGGCTGCGGCCCACTGCCGAAACGAACAAATGGTCGTAATTGCGATAGAGTTCCATACCGGGTACAATGCCGTCCATCCGGTTGGGCCACACCCACTCCCCGTCCGTACGGTTGATGTTCGTCCCGCCCGGGGCACCCGAAACCGTCACAAAGCAAATCCCGTCACCGGCGGACAAAGCCGTCCGGGACGGTAACCGGAAACTGTCCCGTCGCACGTCAATGACCTTCCCGAGCGGCTCCCCGAACGCCTTCGGCGTATCGAACGAAGCTACTCCGCCGTGTACTCCCCCGAGGAAATAAGCGGTCGCCCCCCGGGAAAAGCTCTTCGCCGGGTTCGGCTCGAATTCCAAGGTGGAGATACCCTCCGACGCCCGGCGCAGGTCATCGCGCCGGGCCAGTATCCCGTCCAGCTTACGACGGTACCAGCCGACCACATTACGGACATAATTCTCATCCTTGAGACGCCCCTCGATCTTGAACGACGTAACGCCGGCCCCGATCAACTCTTCAATTTGTCCGGTCGCGTTCATATCCTGCAGCGAAAGCAGGTGACGGTTACGTTCCAGCGGCCGCATCCGTTCGTCGAGCAAATCGTAAGGCAGCCGGCACGACTGCGAACAATCGCCGCGGTTCCCGCTGCGCGGCCCCATCGTACGGCTCATGTAACAACGCCCGCTGTACGAAACGCAAATCGCTCCATGCACGAACGTCTCGATCTCGACATCGGCGGCCCGGGAAAGCCGGCCGATCTCCCCGAGCGACAGTGCGCGCTCCAGAATCACACGCGTAAAACCCGCTTCGGAGAGGAAACGAACGCGCTGCGGATCGGTATTGCACACCTGCGTCGAAGCATGCAATTCGACCGGAGGCAACTTCATCCGAAGGAAGGCCATATCCTGCACGATCAACGCATCGGCTCCCGCATTCCACATCCGGCATGCGATACGCTCCGCATCGGCCAATTCCTGTTCATAAAGCAGCGTGTTCATCGCCACATAGACCTTCGCGCCGAAACGATGGGCGAGGTCACACAACCGGACGATCTCCTCCTCGGGAACACCCGCCGCCGAACGCGCGCCGAAACGCGGTGCGCCCACGTACAGCGCATCGGCACCGCACAAAATAGCCGCACGTCCCTGTTCATAATTCTTGGCAGGGGCTAACAACTCGATGGTTCGCAACTTGCGGGACGACATTTCGGACATCGTTCGGAAGGAATATCAGGGAAAAATACCTAATTTTGCATATTTACAGCGCACAAAGGTAGCGAAATTTGCACAGACCGCCGCCACAGCGCGCGACATCTAAACCGTACGGACATCATTATGGGCAGCAGGGGATCATTCGGAAGCAGGTTCGGCGTCATCGCCGCAGTGAGCGGATCGGTTATCGGTCTGGGCAACATCTGGAGATTCCCTTACGTGGCCGGCGAGAACGGCGGCGCAGCGTTCATCCTGATCTATATCGCGTGCAGCTTCCTGATTTCGATCCCGCTGATGCTCTCGGAATTCAGCCTCGGCCGCAGTTCGAAGCGCAACACCAAACGTGCGTTCCAGAAGCTCGCCCCGGGCACCCGTTGGAACTATGTGGGCTATATGGGGATCTTCTGCGCCTTTATCCTGCTGTCGTTCTATTGCGTCATTGCCGGCTGGGCGCTCGAATTCATCAAAGAATCGGTCCTCAACGAGTTCGCAGGTAAAAGCGCGGCGCAAATCAGTGAAAATTTCAACGGTTTTATCGCCAGCGGATGGCGACCGGTGGTGTGGATGGGCGTTTTCATGCTGTCAACGGCCTTCATCGTCTGGTCCGGAATCGAAAAAGGAATCGAACGCTATACCAAGATTTTCATGCCGGTCTTTATCGTCCTGCTCGCCGCGCTGGCCATCAACTCCCTGACGCTGCCCGGCGCGCGCGAAGGGATAGGCTTCCTGCTGCGTCCCGATTTCAGCAAGATTACCGGCGCGACGATCCTCAAGGCGATGGGCCAGTCGTTTTTCTCGATGAGCCTCGGGTTGGGCTGCATGATCACCTACGGCTCCTACATTCGCAAAGGCGAAAACCTGCCGAAAGTGGCATCGATGGTGGCCCTGTCGGATATGTCGGTCGCAATCCTGTCGGGTATCGCCATTTTCCCGGCGGTTTTTTCGTTCGGCATCAGCCCCACCTCGGGTCCGGAACTAGTTTTCCTGACGCTGCCGAATATTTTCGCGCAGATGCCCGGCGGCTACTGGATCGCGATCGTATTCTTCGTACTGCTGTTCCTCGCCGCAATCACCTCGTCGATCTCGATGTTCGAAGTCATTGCCGCCTACCTGACCGAAGAGTTGCGGATGAGCCGGCCGAAAGCCGTAGTCGGCGTACTGGTCACGATCCTGGTAACGGGTTCCCTCTGCGCGCTGTCGCAGCGTCCCGGCTCCTCGCTACACATCGGCAGCATGAACCTGTTCGACCTGTGCGACTACCTCAGTTCGAACGTCCTCATGCCGCTGGGCGGCCTGCTGATCGTGATTTTTACGGGTTGGGTATTTTCGCCCGAAAAACTGCGCAACGAGCTGACCAACAACCTGACCGTAAACCAGTGGAGCTATCCGGCCATCCGCCTGCTGATCCGGTTCGTCGTTCCGGTGGTCATCACACTGCTGTTCCTCACGCAGATCGGAATCCTGTAAACCCGCAATGAAAATCCGGGCAGGAAAACCGCCTGCCGCCGGAACCGGCTTCGAATCCGGATTACAATATAGTCCCGACAGCTGTTATAAAAACCCGTAACCACGTCCGGAACACGTGTGTTCCGAAACCTAACCGACCCGAATCAAGATGATCACCTTTCTAATCTGCTTCGCCGTACTCGTGGGAGCCTACTTTATTTACGGCCGCTACCTCGAACGGACAATCGGCGCCGATCCCGACCGCGAACCGCCCTGCAGGAGCCGTTATGACGGCGTAGATTACCTGCCGCTCCCGAAATGGAAAACCTTTCTGATCCAGTTGCTGAACATCGCCGGACTGGGCCCCATTTTCGGCGCGCTGCTCGGTGCGATGTACGGACCGGTAGCCTTCCTGTGGATTACGTTGGGAGGCATCCTGGTCGGCGGCCTGCACGACTACGTATCGGGTATGATCTCGATGAAAATGGGCGGCCTGAGCCTGCCTGAAATCGTCGGCCGCTACCTCGGTCCTGTGATGAAACAGTCGATGCGCGCAGTCACCCTGCTGTTGATGATACTGGTCGGTGCCGTCTTTCTGGTCGGACCGGCGGGGATCTTGCAAGGCATGACCGGAATGAACCAAAGCACCTGGATCTGGATCATCCTGCTCTATTATATCCTGGCCACATTGCTCCCGATCGACAAGATCATCGGACGCATTTATCCCCTTTTCGGGGCCGCGCTCTTTTTCATGGCTCTCGGAATCCTCTACGTTCTGCTTTTCGACGCTTATACAATCCCGGAACTATCGGCCGGGAACTGGCATAATTTCAAAACCGACGCCGCGCGTTTCCCGATTTTTCCCACGCTGTTCATTACCATCGCATGCGGAGCCGTATCGGGTTTTCACGCCACCCAGTCGCCGCTTATGGCGCGTTGCCTGCAAAATGAGCAACAAGGCAAACCGGTCTTTTTCGGCGCTATGATCTCCGAATCGCTGATCGCACTGGTCTGGGCCGCAGCAGGTATGGCCTTCTGGGGCGGACCGGAAGAGTTGAACACGACGCTCGCGGAACACGGCGACAATGCGGCATGGGCCGTCAATGAAATCACCCGCACGACGCTCGGCAAATTCGGCGCCGTACTGGCTCTGCTGGGCGTGGTCGTCGCACCGATCACCAGCGGGGATTCGGCCTTCCGAAGCGCCCGGCTGATCGCCGCAGATTTCCTGCACCTCGAGCAACGTGCGATCCGGCGGCGGCTTTACATCAGCATTCCGCTGTTCGTCGTGGGGTTCGCGATTACGCTGATGAATTTCGGCGTCATCTGGCAATACTTCGCCTGGGTCAACCAGACCCTCGCGGCCGTGACGCTATGGACGATCACGGTTTATCTGGCCGTCCGGCATAAGAATTTTTGGATCGCCCTGCTGCCGTCGATCTTTATGACGCAAGTGGTAACGCTCTATATCCTGATCGCCCCCGAAGGGCTGCTGCTGCCTTATTGGACCGGATTCGGAATTGCCAGCGCAATCAATGCGTTCATCACGATCCTGTTCTTCCGCTACCGGATTCGGCGGTGCAACGACATCTTCCCGGAAAACGAAGGGGATGAAGGGGATGAAGAGGATAAAGAGCATGAAGATTCCCCTGTCGACAACAGGAACGGATCGGAGCTCCCCATTCGGTAATCCGTCCCGGATCAAACCGATAGTGCCAAACCGATCCTACAGCATGAACACACCGCACGATCCCGGGATTTTCCGTGCAACAGCATGGAACTTTGCCTGGAGACCGGGACCTTCCGTTCAACAGAACAGAAGCAACCACCGCTCCCTAACGGTAACTCACGCTGTTCGCACCACATGTAAACTCAGCGGTAATAAACCGGTTGAAAATCGAGGTCGTGCCGCCTGCCGATGGGAATGTTCATGCCCAGGTTGAAGCTGGCTGTCGCCCGGCCCGTCGGGATCCACTGCGGGGTCACGCGGGTGACCATGTAGTCGGAGCCGAAAAAGAGCGTCACGCCTTTGGGTGTAAAGTTCAGGAGCCAGCCCCACCCGAGCCCGTAATTGGTCGCCGAACCGGTCACCGTCGCATTGAACCAGCGGCAGGGACGGAAATTGGCCGACAACATTCCTTCGGTCCAGACCCGGGGCATATAAAAACGTGTCGTCGAAAGCAGGCCGAATGAGATTTTCCGGTCGAGGACGGCGTATTCGAGCCCGACATTCACCGTAGGGTGCAGCATGCGCGTAAGATGCTCCGGCGCCGGAGTGTCATAAAAACGGAACAGATCGCGCAGGTCGTCCTTAAGCCTGTTCCACTGCTCTTTGAACGAGCCCGGATTGTTGGGATCGTCCACAACGATATTACTGAAACCGTCGAATATAAACGGTTCGTTCTGCATTGTCCCGCGCAGGTTCTTGAACCACGACAGGAAACCCAGGTCGTTTACCCCGGCCGACAGCGTGAGGTGATCCTCCACCAATTCGTAACTCATCCCCAGATCGATGGCCAGTCCCCAGCCCCCTACTCCGGGATTGCGGTAATCGAGTTTATTGATTTCGCCGTCGGACTTCGTCTCGAACGATGCGCCGGCGGCCGACAAGTCGAAATACCCCTGTGCGTCAACCTCCCATTTGTTCTGGTTCATGACCACATTCATCCGGTCGATGTGCGTCCGCGCGCTGCCGGCCCCGAGCAGTACTTTCAGCTTTCCTCCCAATGTCAGGCGGTCGTTTACCGGATGGGCATGCCCCAATCCGATCTCGACATAATTATCGGTCTGCAACATCAGGTCGCGCATCTGATAGGAGCTTCCTTCGGGGGCGTCCATTCCCAGTTTCATAAAACGGAACAGGCTGCCGGGCAAGTCGATATCCGAGCTCGACCGCACGGCGATATCGATCGTATTGAAACCGCTCCACGCATAAAAAGCCGAGGAGAGCAGCGACACGTCGGCATCGACTTGTACCGCGTTGCGGTTCTTGATCCGGCCGAGGAACGTTTCGGCCGAAACGATCGGGTTCATAAAAGTAGTCAGCCGTCCGTCGGGCAGCGGATACAGGAAGGCGGTCAGCCCTACGTTCGACTGGGTAGCCGCATTGATATTGCCGATCGCAGGTATGCTGATATAGCCTCGGTCGCTCACCAGTGCGGGGTTCAGCCGGTGCCGCATCGGCATGCTTTCGAGGAAATAGGAGGTACGGAGCGTCTGGGCCGGAGCCAGAAACGGCACGACGGCGCATCCCATCAGGCAGGCCCCGCACAAAAACGTACGGAGTATTCTATTGTTCATTCGTCTTTTCATTCGGCAACTCCATTAAAGATCATCCAAATCCATGATCAGTCCACCCGGTACCCGCAGTTTCATCCGCACCTGTACATACTGCCGCGGCGTCGCCGGAATACCTGCCGAGGCCTCGTTGTTCCCGGCGGTAATTTCCAAAATCAACCCGTCGAGCCGGGCCAGCGCTCCTGCCTGCGTTTCACGGATCACCACATCGAACGACGATGACACAGGCGTATCGCCGCCGTCTCCCGGGGCTATCGTCCCGGGAGCGGACACCTCGACGCCCTGCAACGGCTGCTTCTGGCCGTCCACGGCAATCGCGGCAGCCTGCAAGGTGAGCGGCACCGTATTGTCCACGGTAGCCAATATCTTAACTTCCTGAACCTTGTCCACGAAATCCCGGATATCCTTGGCCAGATTATCCACCGTGTCGCGGTACAGGATCGACAACTGCGGCCCGAAGGTCATCGGCACGCAAAGTTCATAATCGATCCGGATCTGGTAGGCAGGCACCGTCAGGTCGACCCGCTGCAGAGTCCCGGGGACAAGAGCGGGCTGCACATCCAGCAGGATCGAATCGGGTACCGTCCGGATCAAGGCAGGCAGGTTCGGCGCCTCGACGAACATGTATCCGTCGGGCATGACCGAAGCATCTTTGGCTATACGGAATACCGATAAAACAGCCCCTCCGGGCGTCCCGGCCTCCCGGACGCGCATCGCCACATTACTGCTTCCGGCCGGATTTTCCTGGTTACCGACCACCGGCATCAGCCCCAGGAAGACATCGACCTGCATCCCCAGCGGGTTGGCGACCCCCAGGTTGATATAAGGATTCACGTCGAGCACGGTTCCCGCCTCGCGCAGGAAAGCGGGAATATCCTGCAATCCGAGCCACTGCTGCACATGCGGCAACTCCGGTTCCACATGCCCTTCGACGAGTTTGACTTGCATATCGCCGATCGTCAGCGCGGGCTGGAGCACGACACCGGTCAGATCACCGCCGCCGGGCGCTATGTCCGTAATGCGCAAACTGCCCGACAACTCGACGGGATCGTCCAGCTGTACAGTACCGTCGGTTACCAGCAGCGGATCGAAAACCATTGCTGTAATCCCAACGCTGCAAACATATCCACCTGCCGCCGCAAACTCATCGTTGATCACCAATTCATGTCCTCCGCCAGCCAGAACGATATACGGAGGAAAAGTGACCCGCAAGTTTTCGAAACGCATCCGGTTTACCACGCCCGACACCCCCGAAACATCGAACACGACCCGCGCTTCGACCGGGGCGGAAAACGTCACCCTGCCGACAGATTTCACCTCATCCGGAATATCGGCGCTGATCTTCACATCGCCCCGGCTCGCAATCGGTGCGGCGGGCAATTCGCCGGTTCCGGGCGTTCCCGCACCGGACGGCGGCAACACGCCCGTTCCGAAATCCGGCCGGATTTCAGACAATTCGAAAGGGCGGGTCCTGAAAGTCACCGGAGCGATCCCCGCTACATCCATCTGCACGTCGTCACGTTTGAGCAACGCATAGGTGCCGTCCGGCATAACCGTAAGGTCATCTTTATCGGAACCTATCAACTTTTCGAGCGTAATCTTCTCGGTCTCCCCGACCGGAATCGTCAGCTCTTTGCCTCCGACACCGACACTCAGGTCCAGATCACCTTTCAGGTCATAGCGATGGTCCACACATCCGGTCGCCGTGACGAGACAAACCGCAACACCGCAGCACAGCAACGCCAAAGCCTCCCGGCGCAAATATCCGTATCGGTAAATCATATTCGGGTTTATTGGGAATTCAGGGGATATACAAATTGGTACATTCGTCGCATTTATTATCCCAAATGCGCTCAAAAATAGTCAAAAAATCAGGTTAATTCCGATCTTGTTGTAATTTATTTTCGTCCAACCCGCGCCCTCCCCCGTTCCTTCCGAACGTTTACGCGGGTCGTCCGGCCCCGATTTCCAAAATAAACACTATCTTTGTCGCCCGGAACACCAACCAAATTTTCAGCGAAATGGCTCTACAATGCGGCATCGTAGGACTGCCCAACGTCGGCAAGTCAACACTCTTCAACTCGCTTTCGAATGCAAAGGCACAGGCGGCGAACTTCCCTTTCTGTACGATCGAACCCAATGTGGGGGTTATCACCGTTCCCGACGAACGGTTGGTCAACCTCGCCAAGATCGATAATCCGAAGAAGGTGATCCCGACTACCATCGAGATCGTGGACATCGCCGGACTGGTCAAGGGCGCTTCGAAAGGCGAGGGTCTCGGCAACAAGTTCCTTGCGAATATCCGCGAAACCGACGCGATCATCCATGTGCTGCGCTGTTTCGAAAACGATAACATCACACATGTGGACGGCACCATCGACCCGGTGCGCGACAAAGAGATCATCGACACCGAACTGCAGCTCAAGGACCTCGAAACGATCGAGAGCCGCATTGCGAAAGTGCAGAAACAGGCCGTCACGGGAGAAAAATCCGCCAAACGCCTTTTCGAAATTTTCCAACAATACAAAAACGTCCTCGAACAGGGCAGGAGCGCACGCACGGTCGTACTCGACAAGGAAGACCGCAAACTGGTACGGGATCTGCACCTGCTGACCGACAAACCGGTGCTTTACGTCTGCAACGTCGACGAGAAGAGCGCCGTAAACGGGAATGCCCATGTAGACGCGGTACGGGAGGCGATCAAGGAAGAAAATGCGGAACTGATGATCGTGGCAGCGGCGACCGAAGCCGATATTGCAGAGTTGGAAACCTACGAAGAACGGCAAATGTTCCTCGAAGAGGCGGGACTCACCGAATCGGGCGTCAGCCGCCTGATCCGCTCGGCCTATACGCTGCTGAACCTCGAAACCTATTTTACCACGGGTCCCGACGAGACCCGGGCATGGACCTACACGAAAGGGATGAAAGCCCCGCAGGCGGCAGGCATTATCCACACCGACTTTGAAAAGGGATTTATCCGCGCCGAGGTGATCAAATACGCCGACTACACCGCACTGGGCTCGGAAAAAGCCTGCCGGGAAGCGGGCAAAATCTCCGTGGAGGGCAAAGAGTACGTCGTGCAGGACGGCGACATCATGCACTTCCTGTTCAACGTCTGAGCAGTCTTACAGGTTTTTCAGCGCATAATTCGAAGCGAACCAGTAATCTTTCGGGTTGCGGATGCCGAAGGCGTCGCGCAGTCCGCCGTAGCTATCCTGCAAGATAGAGACGCCGGGGCCGTTGTTGGCTTCGATCACGACAGGGCCGTCCGGCGTATAGGCGATATCCCAACCGATGTATTTAATCTTGTTGAGCTTTTGGGCCGAAAGCGTCACAAAACGGGATAACTCCTCCCAGTACGGGAACGTATAATCCCCGAAAACGAAACCGGTATCGGGATGCTTCTCATGGACCCGACCGTCGAAAGCGTAAGCCCGGGCAGCGAATTTGCCCGTCACGGCGTCGACCTGCATATAAAGGCCGCCGGAGCTGGCATTATCCACCTGCATGGCGCCCTGGCCCACCCTCAACAGGGAGAACAGGATCGACACGCTGTTTTTCTCGTTCCTGGTAACGATCCGAAACGTACAGATCGCATGCGGATAAATGGCAGCCATCTCGGGATGAGGGACCAAGCCCTCTTCGACGATCCACTCGTCTCCTTTCAACTCTTCCACATACGCCGCATCCAAAAGGCGCCCGTCCGGCGTGCGCAAATACCTCCCTTCACGCAGATCGAACACTTCGATTCCCTTACCGCCCACACCGAAAGTCGGTTTGACGAACAGCCGGCCCACACCGGAAGCCTGAATCCGGGCCAACACCCGTTCAACCGTGCAGGGATTTTCCCCTCCGTCGAACAATACCCCATCGCTGACGGATAACAACACCCGGGGATGGTTGATCCCATACCCCCGGCACAGCGACGCAAAAAGCCGCTTGTCTTCGCACAGCACGTTCCGTTCGTTGAATGACTGCGGATAGAAAAGGAAATAGGCAAAATAATCGGGGATATAGGCCTTCATCTGCTCCATCGAAAGCGGACAGTCCTTGCGGTAGAGACGGTAACGGATATACTGGAACGGATAGGTTTTCCAATAGCGCTGCAAACAGCGCATCTCCCTGCGGATCCGCGCCGGACTTTTCTTGTCCGCACATCGTTCGAATTCCGCATATTCCGCCCGGTAGTAATCCCGGTAATACGCCCGGTGCTGACGCTCCGAACTCTTTTTAATAAAAAAATAGAGGTATTTTTTCAACATGGCTGGTCGAAATATGTTTCTCCGGCAAAACAAATGTAGAAAAATGTTTCTGAAACGCAACATCCCCGCGATCATAGCGATTGGCGCTTTTTTTACTATTTTTGCAACGGCTTCGCCCGTGTCCGTTTTTTGACGGCGCTCCCGGGCAGGCCGACCGGCCGAACGACATTCCAAAGGGCGTTTTCGCCGGAATTAACCGAACACAACACTGAAAAACCGATATGGAACGCAAAGTAAGAGTCCGCTTCGCCCCGAGTCCCACCGGCCCGCTGCATATGGGCGGCGTACGCACGGCGCTGTACAACTACCTTTTCGCCCGCCAGCGAGGCGGTGATTTCATCCTGCGCATCGAAGACACCGACTCGCACCGTTTCGTGCCGGGCGCAGAAGCTTACATCATGGAAGCGCTCAAATGGTGCGGTATCACCATTGACGAAGGAATCAGCGAAGGAGGCCCCCACGCCCCCTACCGCCAAAGTGAACGGAAAGAAATATACCTGAAATATGCCCTGCAACTGGTCGAATCGGGAAACGCCTATTATGCTTTCGACACGCCCGAAGAGCTCAATGCTATCCGCGCCGAAGCCGAAGCGGCGGGTAACACTTTCGCCTACAACTACGAAGTACGCGGAAAACTGGCCACCTCGCTGGCCCTCCCGCCCGACGAGGTACAGCGCCGCATCGAGCGTGGCGACCAATGGGTGATCCGTTTCCGAATGCCCGAAAACGAAGAGGTGGAGATGCACGACCTGATCCGCGGCGACGTGGTGGTGAACACCTCGACGCTCGACGACAAAGTACTCTATAAATCAGCTGACAGCCTGCCCACTTACCACCTCGCCAACATCGTGGACGACCACCTGATGGAAATTACCCATGTCATCCGCGGCGAAGAGTGGCTGCCGTCGCTGCCGTTGCACTACCTGCTCTACCGGGCCTTCGGTTGGAGCGAAACGCAACCCGATTTCGCACACCTGCCACTACTGCTGAAACCCACCGGAGGCGGCAAGCTCAGCAAACGCGACGGCGACAAGATGGGATTCCCGGTCTTTCCGCTGCGCTGGGTCTCTCCGCAGGGAGAGGTGTCGCACGGCTACCGGGAGGACGGCTATTTCCCGGAAGCGTTCATCAACATGCTCGCGCTGCTGGGCTGGAATCCTGGCACGGAACAGGAGCTGTTCACGATGGACGAGTTGATCGCGGCCTTCTCGCTGGAACGCGTAAGCAAGAGCGGTGCACGGTTCAACCCTGAAAAAGCCCGCTGGTTCAATGCCCAATACCTCAAACAGAAATCAGACGCGGAACTGGCCGCCCTGTTCCGCCCGGTACTGACCGAAAAGGGTATCGAGGCTTCCGACGGGAAAGTCGAACAGGTGATGGGCCTGATGAAAGAACGCGCCACGTTCGTCAGCGAACTGTGGGAGCTGACCTCATTTCTATTCGTCGCCCCGGACGATTACGATCCCAAGGCTGCCGCCAAGTTCTGGAAAGGCGACAACCCGGCCCGCATCCAGGGGCTGCGCGACCTGCTCGCAACCGTTACGGACTTCGGAAAGGAAAACACCGAAAAGAGCGTAATGGAATGGATCGCGGCAAACGAATATCCGACCGGACAGGTGATGAATGCGTTCCGACTCGCAATCATCGGCAAAAGTACAGGACCCAGCATGTTCGAAGTGTGTGAGATTCTCGGCCGTGACGAAACGCTCCGCAGGCTCGACGCCATCCTCACCAAACTGGGCACAGGGGAAAATGCCTAAACAGCAAGTACAATGCTGCCGGAATATGTAACGCTTTAAAAGGCCATCGCAATGCGGATGGCCTTTTTCACACACACCATGTCGGGTATTTTAGCGAAAGGCCTCGTAATTCGGGATAAATTCGTTAATTTTATCCCAGCAAAATTTTCCCGAACCCAATCGAAACATCCGACTTATGAGAAAAATATCCGCACGACTGCTCTCGTTGTGCGCGCTCTGGCTCGCCGCCCAGCAGCCCGCCGCCGCCCAGCATACCCAACGGTTCAACGGCTGGCCCACCGCCGCCACTGCACAGGAATTGCCCGCAGGTTTCGTCGCGCCCCCGGCCGGGTACGGCAACGTACCCTTTTTCTGGCTCAACGGCGACACGCTCCGGCGCGACCGCATGAGCGACATCCTCGATACGCTCGCCACATCGGCCACATCGGGCTTTTCGGTAAGCTATATCCACAAAAACGCCAACATCGACTCCGTCGAACACAAAAGCGGCTACGGGATGTTCGGACACACCGAGCCGGGCGAACCGAAAGTCTTCTCGCCGGCCTGGTGGGAGTTCTGGAACTGGTTTTCAGGCGCCTGTGCCGATCGGGGCATGGGCCTGGGCTTGGACGACTATACGGTAGGCTGGTACGGGAACGGCTACTATCCCGATGAGGTATACAACCAGCCAAAGTACAAAAATTACCAGGGCAAACTCGACATCACGGCCCATCCGGTGGCCGCCGGAGCGACTCTCACCCTCACACTTCCCGAACATACGGTCAGCGTCGTCGCCCTGCCGGAACACAACCAGAAAGAGAAACCGATCGATCTCACCGCCACCACGGGTGCCGGAAAACTGACCTGGACGGCTCCCTCCTCGGCCAAGTCCTATACCGTCTATGTCACGGCTACGCAGCCCGACTACCTGCTGCACCCCGACAACGGGAAAGAGCTGGTCGAGGTCTATTTCGACCGTTTCGAACAGAACATGAACCAAAAGGGGCGCGACGGCATGAACTACTTCTTCCAAGACGAGCTCCTCTACCCGCTCACGATCCTTTCGTGGGCCGAAGATATGCCTGCCCAGTTCCGGGAACGGAAAGGCTACGACATCCTTCCCTACCTGGCAGCCCTGAAGTACGACATCGGCGACATCACGGCCAAGATCCGTCTCGATTACTGCGACGTGGTGATGACACTGGCCGAAGAGCGCTATTTCAAGCCCATCTTCGACTGGAACGACTCGCGCGGACTGATCTACGGCTGCGACAATATGGGGCGAGGTAAACAGCCGCTCCACTACCTCGACTATTTCCGGGCGACCAGTTGGTTTACCGCACCGGGCAACGATGCCCCGGCACGCGGTTCCAGTTTCATCCAGACCAAGGTTTCGAGTTCGATCGCCCACCTCTACGAGCGGCCCCGCACATGGCTCGAAGCGTTCCACAGCATGGGCTGGGGCAGTAAAACGGAATGGCTCACCGAACAGATCGACCACCATTTCCTCGCAGGCGGCAACCTCGTCTGCATGCATGGGCTCTACTACTCGACCCACGGCGGCTGGTGGGAGTGGGCCCCCCCGTGCTTCCATTACCACATGCCTTACTGGCCGCACATGAAAAAATGGCTCGAATACACCGAGCGGGTCAGCTACCTGATGAGCCAGGGCCACCACGTCTGCGACATCGCGATCCTCTACCCCACCGAGACATTGCAGGCGTTCTCACCGGACAAGCCCTACGACGATCAATACAATTTCTCGTACATCATGGAGCTGAGCAACGCCGGATTGGATTACGACCTGATCGACAATCGCTCGTTGGTGAAGGCCGATATCAAAGACAAAGCGCTGCACGTCAGCGGTGAGAGCTACAAGATACTCCTGATCAAAGACATTCGCGCTTTGCGCTACGAAGCGCTGCTCAAGCTGCGGGACTTTTACCGCGGCGGCGGGATCGTGCTGGCCATCGGCGATCTGCCCGAAGCGAGCGACCGGGCCGGATCGAACGACCCGGAAGTCAACAAAATCGTCAAAGAAATATTCGGGATGACCGCCGCACAAACCGAAACGATCGCGGTCAAAGCCCAGAAAAACCCGACCGGAGGCGTAGGTTTTTACCTCAATACCACCGAGGACATGGTGCCGCTGATCCACCGCACGATCACGCCGGATTTCCGTGCAGGGACGAAAGGCGGCAAAGTCCTGCACCGCCGGACGGACGACCGCGACGTTTACATGGTGATGAATGTCGAACCGGGTACCGACTGCTTTTTCCGGGCCAAAGGGAACGCCCAGCTGTGGAACGCTTTCGACGGGACGATGCAGCCGCTTCCGGTAAAACGCGTCACCGGCGAAGGAACCGTCATCCGGTTGGACACGCCCTACAACCGCTCGTCGCTCGTAGTCTTCTCGCCCGGTGAACCGGTGTCCGATACCGTTTCACAGACTGAGAAACCGCCTCAGGAGATTATCCCGGTAGAGGGCGAATGGGAAGTGGAGATGCTACCGACGCTGGACAATAAGTGGGGCGATTTCCGCCTGCCTGCGACCGATGAAAAGATCGGTCCCGAGGCTCGCCGCTTCCGCTTCATACCGCTGCGCGCATTGGGCAAAACCAAGACGTGGATGCAACCCGCCTACAACGACTCTACGTGGTCGGTGGGCACTTACGGATTCGGAGCCCCGATGGAAGTGCTCGTCGACGGCTCGTCGCAAAAGGCCGACGGACTGGCTGCGGCGGTATTCAACGGTACGCTCGCCGACTGGAAGCCTTACAACTTTTCGTGGCAATACGGGGTCGAGAACAACCCCGGTTCGCAGGGCTATCACGGACTGAAAGGACGCGTAGACAACAACTTCCTGATCCTCGACAAGGGACGGAACATGCTTTTCCGTACGCAGTTCTATGCGCCCGAAACGGATTTTTACGCCCTCATCACCGGCAACGTCACTCCCGAGGGTATTTATATCGACGGGGAAAACATCCGTTCGGAAGATATCGTTTCGCGCGAAGGCCCGAACGGCCAGCGCGAGACACGTTACACGGTCAACCTGCGCAAAGGCTGGCACTCGCTGCTGCTCGTCTTTACGAACACGACCGACCAGCCGCTGCACCAAGAACCGTATGACCTGCTCGACCGGCGCACGCGCAGTACGGCGGTGATCCTGCCGCTCGCTGACACGGCTGTAAAGGAAAACACGCCTTACGACGACATCGTTGCGATGAAATGGTACCGATCGAACCGGCTCACGTTCGATCCCAACGCCGGGCGGCCGCAAAAAACCATCTACCGCTTCGAAACCGTGCCCGGCCTCTCGTCCCTGCGGCTCGACCTGGCAGGACACCTTGAAAAAGCCTGGGTGGACGGTATGGCGATCAATGCCAAGACCAATATCCGGACGAAAGGCGACGGACGGTATGAAATCGTGTTGCCGGTAACCTTCCCGCGCACCAGCGAAATGACGCTGCAAATCACTCCCGATCCGGGTGCGGGCGGTACCGCCGTATTCCGTGAACCGGTCAGGTTCATCTGCGGCAAGGGCGTGATGAATGCGGGCGACTGGAGCAAGAACGGTGCACTGCTCTACTACTCGGGTGGCATGTACTACCGAAAAACCGTCGAATTGAACGAGCAGCAGATCGCGCGCGGTGTGACGCTCGACCTGGGCAAAGTGTCGGCGAGCTGCGAAATCAAGGTAAACGGCAAAGACGCTGGTATCCACATCTATTCGCCCTTCAGCGCCGACATCACCCCATATCTGCACCCCGGCGAAAACCGGATCGAAGTATTGGTCTACAGTACGCTGGCCAACCACTACCAGACCAGCCCCACCCCCTATAAAGGCGATCCGGAAGCAGGCCTGATAGGGCCGGTACGGCTGATCGTCGGCGGAAAATAAATACGGCAGGTCGGTGGATCTCCGCGAATCCTGTTGAAAACAGAAAACGGTCAACAGGCACAGGGGTAAAAACGCTGAGGCGGATCAAAATCGAAGGGAGGCATGAATGCCTCCCTTCGATTTATGTATTTTTCATGAATTACAAACAGTACCCTATCGATGCACCGTAAACGATCGCCAATGTCCCTTCGATCGTTCGGCCTGCGCCCTGTCAGGCCGTTTCCCTTTTCGCACGGCGCATACTGAAGGCGACGATCAGGCTCGCGAAGCCGACGAACAGGAAAATCGCGGCCAGCAGGTAAGCGACGGGCAGCAGGCCGAAACGTTCGTCGATAATCATCAAAAAGCCGAAAACCATCAACAGTACGCCGATTACGGCATAGCCGCTCCAGTCACGCGAACGGTTGCGCCGCCACGAAAGCGCGTCGATCAGGTACATCAGTCCCCGGATAAAGACCCATATCCCGATAATGACCGGAATCAGCGCAGCAGAAATCATCGGATGGATCAACATGACCAAACCGAACAGTACGTCGACAATTCCTTCGAAAAGCCGCCAGCCCCAGCCGCCGGCCGACATATTAGAGAAAGCGAAGGCCAGAGACATAATACCTGTCGCCAACGCGATCAGGCCGATGTAAAGCGCCACGGAAAGCAAAGCGGTCATCGGGTATGCCAGAGAGACGAAGCCCAACACCAAAAACAGCAGACCGCCCACGAGCAATAACCACCAATGTTTGAGAATATCTTCCATAAGAACCGTTTTTAGTTTTTGATACTGAGTGCTCTCGTACAAGAACATTGCCAAAAACAGGTATTTTTCCGGACCGGATTTTTAAATATGAAGAATTAATCGTATTTTTGCGGACTGTTTAACTTTTTTAAAACATTTAGTAGAATGCCTAAGATGAAAACGAATTCGGGCGCTAAGAAGCGTTTCGATTTCACGGGAAGCGGCAAAATCAAGCGCAAACACGCTTACAAAAGCCACATCCTGACCAAGAAAACCACCAAACAAAAACGCAACCTGACCTATTCGGGTCTCGTCGCACCGGCCAACGAAGCTGCCGTCAAACTGCTTCTGGTAAAGTAGTCCGCTACTCTGCCGACACGTTAAACCAAGAGTGCCCGTGCCCCAAAGAGTGTGGGAGAACCACGCCGCCGACCACTCGTAAAACTTTCACATTATGCCAAGGTCAGTCAATGCTGTAGCATCAAGAGCCAGAAGAAAAAAAGTTTTAAAACTTGCCAAAGGTAACTTTGGTTCAAGGGGAAATGTCTGGACGGTCGCCAAAAATACCGTCGAGAAAGGTCTTACCTACGCCTATCGCGACCGTAAGAACAAAAAACGTCAGTTCCGCAGCCTGTGGATTCAGCGTATCAACGCCGGTGTCCGCGCTTACGGAATGACTTACTCGGAATTTATGGGCAAAGTCAACGCCAAAGGGATCGCACTCAACCGCAAGGTACTTGCCGACTTGGCGATGAACAACCCCAAAGCATTCGAAAAAGTTGTAAAAACAGTTAAATAGTTACAAAGCCGCTTCTTTTTAGAGCGGCTTTTTTGTCTGTACTTTTGTATGAAAATCCCCGGCTCTTTCAGAGAACCGGGGATTTCTTTTTTTCACTCGCATCTATTCCAATCCCGGAGCCACGAGATTATTTTCATTGTTTTGCAATACACAAAGGCAAAAAACGGATAATCGCGGAACCTCAGTCCGGCAGGATCAAGCAACGTGCCACCGCGAAACAAAGGACCCACCGCCGCCCCAGACTATCCGAGATAAAGGATCGCGAGCAGAGAACCGACCGACACTACCGCCCAAAGCAACACCCCCAGCAGGAGGGGTTTGAAACCGACCGCCCGGATCTTCTCAACCGAAAGGCTCGATCCGATCAGGAAAAGCGTTACCACCAACGCGGCCTTAGACACCGTAACGAGCTGCGTATTGAACATCCCTACGAACGGCAGGTAACTGTTCAGTAGCATCGCCACGATAAAGAACCCAATGAACCACGGAATCGAAACTTTTTTACCCGAACTCCGGAACAACAACGCCGAAAGCAGCGACACGGGAATGATCCACAGCGCACGGGCCAGTTTCACGGTCGTCGCGACATTCAGTGCTTCGGAACCATAAGCCGACGACGCTCCAACTACCGAGCTGGTATCGTGAATCGCAATAGCGCTCCACAGGCCGAACTGGTGCTGTGTCAGGCCCAGCCAATGTCCCAGCAACGGGAACAACAGCAGCGCGACGGAATTGAGCAGGAACACGACGCCGAGCGACACCGAAGTCTCCTTCTCATTGGCCTTGACGGCAGGAGCCACCGCAGCAATCGCACTTCCCCCGCAGATTGCGGTCCCCGATGCGACCAGATGCGACATTTTGCGGCGCATATGAAACCACCGTCCGATAACATAGCCGAGAACCAGCACCGTACTGATCGAAGCGATCGTAAGCCAAAGTCCCTCCCGCCCGACCTGCAGGGCGCTATGGATATTCATACCGAAACCAAGTCCGACGACCGATGCCTTCAGCAGCATGCCGGTCGCTTTACCGCTCAGTTTCGGGAAAGGATGCCCCAGCAGAAATGTAAAAAGGAATCCCCCCAGCAACGCGACCGGTGCCGACAAATAAGGCGTTGCGCACAATACGATACAGAAAAAGAACAGGGCCTTGCGCGCGGCGGGCGGCAGAATTTTCTGCTTGGCGGCCTGTTGAGCGGAACGTTTGGTTGATTTGGCCCGGAGGGCGGCGACATTGGAAGTCAGTACGGCAGAATTTGCTGACATTGGGATCATGTTTGATTTCACGGCGCAAAAATAGGCCGTGAAGGCTCCCGATGCCAATCACTAAAAGTTGTAGGCTATAACTTCCGGTTATAATGATTCAGGCAGAATTGTTTGAAAAGATCGGTCAGTCGGCTGCGCTGGCCGTGGGCCGTGACAAAACTGAACCGGCGGACCAGTTCCATATCGCCCACCTCGACCACCCGCAGCCGGTTGGCCGCCAACTCGTCCAGCACAGCCTGCACCGAAACGAACGCGAACGTATCGGAATAAAACAGGTAATGCTTGATACTCTCGGTACTGCCCAACTGCATCTCGATGTGCAACTGCCGCAACGACAAGCCGTGCCGGGAGAGCTCCCGGGAGAGCACGTCGAGCGTTCCGGAACCGTTTTCACGGATAACCAACGGCAAGGCGGGCAAGTCCGCGGCTGTAATCTCCTCACGGGTAAAAGAGGTGTTCGAGGCCGAAGTCACCAGCACCAATTCGTCATCCATGAAGAGTTCGTAATGCAGCGCGGGATTCGATGCGGTCCCTTCGATCATGCCGAAATCCAGCTTACCGTCGGCGATCTGCCGTTCGATCTGTTCGGTATTCCCGTTAAAAAGCGTAACGCGAACATCGGGATAGAGCTTGCGGAATTTCGCCAGCAAGCCGGGCAACACGTATTGCGACAGCGTTGTACTCGCCCCGAGGCGGATTTCACCCGAAAAGGCCCCCTGCTCCTCGACAAAAGCATCACGCAGCTCTCCGTACAACGCCAGAATGCGGTTCGCATATTCGAGCAGCCGGACGCCGTCGTCGGTCAGGGAGATCCGGTTGCCGTGACGCAGGAAGAGCGGTTTACCCAACAACCGTTCCAACTCGTTGATCTGCTTGGTGACGGCCGGCTGCGAAATGAGCAGTTCGGCCGCAGCTTTCGTAAAACTGAGTCGGTCGGCGACGGTCTTAAAGACTTTCAGGCGGAAATCGGTCAACATAGCTTCCCAAGGTTAAAAAATCGAATCGGTTGTTGCCTCCGGACCGGACTACTCCACCCGCTGGCCGTGCAACGTCGCCGACGAACAATCGGTCACCCGCACCCGGACGTAATCGCCCACCCGGGCATCGCCCCGGTCGAAAACCACCACTTTGTTCTGTGACGTGCGGCCGAAAAGCTGGCGGTCGCTGCGCTTCGACACCCCCTCGACGAGGACTTCGAACTCCCGGCCCACATCAAGACGGTTGCTGCGCAGCGAAAGTTCGTTTTGCAGCGCAATGATCTCGTTCAGCCGCGCGGTCTTCACCCCGTCGGGCACATCGTCGGCCATGTGGCGGGCGGCTTTCGTATTGGGCCGCTCAGAATATTTGAACATAAAGGCGGATGCATAGCCCACCTCTTCCATCAGCGAAAGCGTCTGGCGATGGTCGTCGTCGGTCTCGGTACAGAACCCGGCGATTAAGTCGGTCGAAATCGAACACCCGGGCAGGATGCGGCGGATCGCTTCGATGCGCCCCAGATACCACTCGCGCGTATATTTCCGGTTCATCAGTTCAAGCATCCGCGTACTGCCGGACTGGGCGGGCAGATGGATCGCCCGGCAGAGGTTCGGATAACGCGCCATGGTGCGCAGCACTTCATCGCTGAGGTCTTTCGGATGAGAAGTCGAAAAACGGACCCGCAATTTCGGGTCGACCGACGCCACGGCGCCGAGCAGGTCGGCAAATCCGGCAACCGTTTCCCCGTTCTCCCAACGGTACGAATTGACATTCTGCCCCAAGAGGGTAACTTCGCGGTAACCGCCGTCGAACAGTTCGCGCGCCTCGCGCAGGATCGTCTGCGGATCGCGGCTGCGCTCCGCTCCGCGCGTGTAAGGGACCACACAGTACGAACACATGTTGTTACAACCGCGCATAATCGAAATGTAAGCACTCACGCCGTTCTTATCGAGCCGGACAGGCGAGATTTCGGCATAAGTCTCCTCGCCCGACAACAGCACATTGACAGCCTTCGCACCCCCTCCGGCCTCGCGCAGTAGGCGCGGCAGGTCCCGGTAAGCGTCCGGACCGGCCACGAGACTGACCAGCTCTTCCTGATCGATCAGCTTTTCGCGCAACCGTTCGGCCATACAGCCGATCACGCCGACCAACAAGCCCTTATTCTTTTTCTTGTACTGCCTCAACTCGCGGAGCCGTCCCCAGATGCGCTGCTCGGCATTGTCCCGGATCGAGCAGGTATTGATCAGGATCACGTCGGCCCCGGCGGGATCTTCCGTATACCGGAAGCCATCCCCCTGCAGGATCGAAAGCACAACTTCACTGTCGCCGGCGTTCATCTGGCAACCGTACGTTTCGATATAAAGCTTGCGCCCGTCACCCACAATCGGGCGCAGGCCACTGATATTTACATGGTTCAAATTCATCTGAAAAATGCTTTACGCTAATCGGGGAACGCCTTGAAGCCGTCGCCGTAAGTCTGGTGCGCATCGACGATCACGACGAACGACTGCGGGTCGATCTCTTTGATCATTCCCTTGATCGCCGACACCTCGCTGCGGCTCACCACCAGGAAGATCATCTCGCGTCCGGCGCCGGTATACATGCCGGAAGATTTGATAAACGTTCCCCCGCGCCCCATCTTTTCGAGAATGTATTCGCGGATATCATCGTTGCGGTCGGAAATGATAAAGAGCAACTTGTCGTAACTGGCGCCGTCGACGATAAAGTCGATCACCCGGGTGGTGACAAAGATAGTGACTAAAGAGTAAAGCGGCAAGCGCCAGTCTCCCAAAACGACCATACCGAAGATCACCACGAGCGAATCGACCAGCAGCACCCCGCGTGAGAATGAAAAACGCGCATATTTGACCAGCAGCATCGCCACGATATCCGTCCCTCCCGAGGTAGCTTCGGTCTTGATGATCATGCCCAGTCCGGCACCGATCAACACGCCGCCGAAGATGCAGACCAGGAACAGGTCGTTGCTCAAATCCATTTTGCCGCCGAACATCGTCGCCGGATTCTCGCCGATGAAATAGGTCATCGTATTCATCAGCACCGGGATCAGCAGCGCGGCGGTAACCGTTTTCGCACCGAACATCCGCCCGAACACTTTCAGTCCGATCAGCAGCAGCGGAATATCGAACATCAGGCCGAACGTACCCACCTGTATCGACGGGAACAGCGCATGGAGCACGATACCCAGACCGTAGACGCCGCCCGGTACCACCTGGTAGGGATTCATGAACAACACGAAACCGGCCGACATCAGGATCGAGCCGCAAACCAGCCACAATACCGACTTGATTCGCCGCCGCGATGCGTACCGCCTGTATTTTTCCGTAAGAGCAAACTCCATAACACCCGACATTGTTAAATTTCTCGACAAAAGTAGCCAATATTGTTAAAACACGACACACATCCATCGAAAAGCGTATCTTTGTGTACTTTTGTCTCAGGAATGCGCCGCATCCTGCATCGTTGCATTAATCAGACCAATCATGGCACTCAATATCTTACTGGTTATCGTCGCTTACCTGCTGGGATCAATCCCGAGCGCGGTATGGATCGGCAAACGTTTCTACGGCATCGACGTGCGCGAACACGGCAGTCACAACGCCGGGGCTACGAACACGCTGCGCACGCTCGGCCGGCGCGCGGCGCTCCCGGTCTTCGCGATCGACATCCTCAAAGGGTTCACAGCAGTGATGCTCTCCCACCTGTCGGGATACGCGCCGGGCAGCGATGCGATGTTCAATTTCAAAATCATGTTGGTAGCCGCCGCGGTAGTGGGCCATATCTTCCCTATCTTCGCCGGGTTCAAGGGTGGCAAGGGCGTCGCCACACTGGCCGGCGCCGTCGCCGGAGTCTACCCTCCCGCCGTCGGGCTATGCCTCATCGTTTTTATAATCGTACTGGCACTCTCGCATTACGTATCGCTCAGCTCGATGAGCGCCGGAATCGCCTTCCCGATCTTTATCGTCCTCGTTTTCGGTGAACGCTCCGCCTCGCTGATCATTTTCAGCTGCGTAATCGCCGTGCTACTGCTGCTGACCCACCGCAAGAACATCGGGCGGCTCATCCATCACACCGAATCGAAAATCTATCTCGGCAAGAGAAAAGACGCTTAAACGACTCTACAGCAAAGTCAATTCCTCACCCGGAGTAAGATTCGCCTCGAAAACTTCGCCCGGCGGACATACGACGCCTTTAGCTTCGATCGGACGGGAAAACGTATTGAGCACGCGCAGCGGACCGCCGACCGTCGAACACACTTTCACTTCCGACACTTTGCCGTCCCGCATCGCCGCCGAAACCAGAAATGCCCCTTCGGTCCGCAGCGTACGGAACGAAACATCCTTCCACGACGGCGGAATCGCCGGAAAAATGCGAACGGTTCCGGTATGGCTTTGCAACAGCATCTCCTGCAGCGACGAAGCGAACGCCATATTCCCCTCTAGCGTAAAAGGCCGGTACGTAAAATTCGATTTGCCGCTCCGGCTTTGGTCGCCGTTGGCATGGAAGCTGTTCTTCAGGCAAAAGCATTGTGCGAAATCGCGCAGCGCGGCCGCAGCCCGCTCCCCGTCGCCCATACGGGCCCACATACCTCCGACCCAACTGTACGAATACCCGCACCACCATTCGGGCCCAATCCGCTCGAGCGTCTCCATGCTGTTTTGCAAAATCCTCCGCACACTGTCGCCCTGCGACGGATCGAGCAGTCCGAGCGGATGGAACGCCATCAGGTGGGAGAAATGGCGGTGCGATTCCGTATAAGGCAGCCCCTCTGCGAAATTAAGGCCGCTCTCATCGTACACATAATCGCCCCACTCGCTGCCGACCTGCCGCCAATGGGCCGCTTCGTCACTTTTACCCAAAGCACCGGCCAACTCGGCCGCCTTGTCGAATGTGAACCGGGTCAACGCGAGATCGTAATTGGTCATCGTCGGGAACCACGCCTCCCGGCGGTTATCGTTGATCTCGGGCGAGGAACCGAGCGGCAGCCTACGGCGGCCCTGCGCATCCTTCACCGACAGCTGCTCAAGGAAAGTCGCCGTCCCGGCGATCCACGGATAGGCGCGCTCCTCGAGGTAAGTACGGTCGCCGCTATAACGCCAGTGCAGGTAAAAATGGTGTCCGAGCCACGCCGAAACGGTCGGCGACATCGAATACTGGCACCATCCGCCCATCGGTTCGCCGTCGAGCGTCGTCACCCCCGGCACATTCAGTCCTCCACGCCCGAAAAATCCTTCCGTATAACGTCGGAAAGCGTCGCGATGACTCCACAGCCAGTTCGTGAAACCGATCTCCTCGTCCAGGTGGTTGGCCCCGTATGCCGGCCAATAGCTCAATTGCGTATTCAGGTCGTGGTGAAAATCCCCTTTCCAGGGCGGCAACTTCCCGTTGTCGGCCGTCCAAACGGCCTGCAATGTAATCGGCGGCATATCGGCGCGTGCCGCCGAACCGAATTTGTACTGCTCCAGATACCACTGCTTTTCCAGCACGCTGTCGGGCAACGAAACGGCCGATTTGTCCCAGAATCGCTGCCACCAGTCGCGGTGCACCTTATAGGCATCCGCATACCCTTCGCCGAGCGTTTCACGTACATCTGAGGCAATATTCTTCACACTGTTCCCGCCATAAGTGGACTGTACGCTCCAGACTCCTTCGATACCGCCGCGCGTCTTTTTCCACGTCACGGCAATCGCATACTGGAACCCGTTCCATCCCGGTTGCACATAGGTGATCGTGCGGCCTTTCATGTGAACGACACCCTGCGGATAGCCGAGCGTATAGAGCTCCTGTCCCGAGTGGGCGTCGTCCTCGGCCGATGCTCCGACCTGCGCATAGGCGGGCGCGACGATCTCCGGGCGCAGGCTGTCGATACCCGTGAAGCGGAACCAGCCGCACGGGCCGTCGGCCTGCACGAAGGCCTCCAGCGTCCTGCCCGAAGGCCACCAAACCTTGCAGACGGCATCTTGGACATAGAGCCGCACGGAGTCGGCCGCCCCCCAATCGGCCGTATGGAATTCGAGCGCCCCGGCGGGAATCTTGCTCGGCGCCGGAAGCCGGCCGTACGGTTCGTCCAACAACTCCTGCACGATTCCGTAGGTATTGTTCTGCCACTGTTCGCAAATCCAATCGTAAACGGGCTTATCCCACGTCATCCCTTCGGTCGGGCGCAGGTCCCACAAATCGACCCGATCGAGCGAAAAGCGCAGCCGGTCGCCTTTCTGCCACACCAAAGCCCCGACCTGACCGTTGCCCAGCGGAACGGCTTCGTCCCATTTACCGGCCAACGAATCGAACACCAGATCATGCGGCGAAGGGGTATAACCCACCGGAGAACTTCCGCAACCCGAAAGTAACACCAGAAGGCTCAGCACCAACGTACTACCCGCCAATTGCCCCATCTTCCCGGAAGCGTTCTTGTACATATCCCCGTATTTGCTGCAAACGGCGATGAGGCCATGGATATAACCCGAAATTTTCATCTTTGCTATCTTATAAATTTGTATATCTTTCATTTTCCGGAACGATAACCGACGCTATAATCAGACCGGTGCAATTGTTGGCACAGGCAATTGCGAAACTACGGACTTTCGCCGGAACAGACGCATCCTTCCCGTTTACCTATTTACCTATTCGGGCGGCGTTCAAACGCATGTATGCGTTGTAAAACGTTTTTCCTCAGGTTATCTCGATAAAGGTCGAACTCCGCTACATGCAGATTTCCTTTAGGCAACAGCGCTTCGACACTGGGGATATAATATTTCTCCTCATCCACACCCTCCACAACGATCGCATGGACAACAGGATCGATAGCGGCGGTAAAACCCTGATAAGAGACGCCCGGAGTAGCATCCGTCTTCCAGTTCAGGGGATTTATGCACACGACATTCCCGTTGAACAATGGAGACACGGCTTCCCGTTTCGTTACGCTGTTAAATCCGATAACCACCCCTACATCCATCGAGTCTTTGGCGATCCGTAAATAAGGATAGTCATCGATCTCCTGCGGAGTGACCGTAAATCCGATGGCATAAACCGCAACCAGCCGCCGGTAGATCCCAGGCTCCATTTTACGTTTCAGCAATTCGATCACAGCCTTCGCCCCCTGACTATGTCCGGCCAGGATAAAAGGACGTCCTTCGTTACAATGCTTCAAATAATAACGGAAGGCATCCGCCACATCCCGGTAAGCCAACTGAAAACGCTTCCCGATAACCGCCGTATCCAAAGACAACCAGCTATCCATCGAGATCTGGCGATAATACGGGGAGAAAAAATTACAACTATCTGACAAGACACTCTCCGCCAACCGGACAGACGGATCTACCAACCCGCGTTGCCGGGGATCAAAAACATCCATATGGTGCTGTCTTCGCCCCGAACTATCCGTATAATCCCAAATACAGGTCGGCCCCACATAAAAAATGTCGACCTTCTTATCCCGTGGAGCCCGATTTCCCTCAAACCAACAGCTGCTATCGGAATAATCCAACCCTGCGCTCACAGGGTCCGAAGGACCCTTCCCGCAAGCGAAGACCAAAAAGAAGAAGCAAAGCGGATATATATACTTCGGGAGAACCTGAAACGGTTTCATACGTACACGCTGATTTAATGATTTTCCACATCCTGACTGTTCGCTGCGACAACCCGATACTCTTTCGGACGGCCCGGATACGACACATCCAACATAGCGGTTCCCCGGATAAAACAGGGAATCGTCCTTTTAAAATTAGCCGCCACGCTCCCGGTCACTTCAAAAATATCGTTTAAATATAGCGAAAATAGCGTAAATTTGTGAAAACCCTCAAAAGCGGAACGCTATGAAAATCGCATTGACCTGCATGTGTTCTTTATTGTTAACTTTTTGTGCCATGTCGCAAAATACCGAAATGAAACTGCCCGCTCCGCAGAAAACCGGCGGAATGCCGCTAATGGAAGCGCTTTCGAAACGGGCTACGAACCGTTCGCTCGATCCTGCCCGCTCGCTTTCCGACCAGCAACTGTCGAACCTACTGTGGGCCGCATGGGGAATCAACCGCCCCGACGGACGGCGGACGGCCGCCTCGGCGATGAACCGCCAGGAGATCGACCTCTACCTCGTCGGCCGCAAAGCCGCCTACCTGTACGATGCCAAAGAACATTCGCTCAAATTGGTCGCCGAGGGTGACCACCGCAGCGAGGTAAGTTCGCAGGACTTCGCCAAGAACGGCGACTGGATCGTCATCTTCGCCGCCGATTACGACAAGATGGGCGGCGGGAACGAAGCCATTGCCGGCATCGACGCGGGCCTGATCGCACAGAACATATACCTCTATGGAGCATCGGAAGGATTGGGCATCGTCGTACATGCCTCGGTCGACCGCGATACGATCTCAAAAGTGCTGAAACTGCGTCCCGCCCAGCACATCATGATCGCCCAAACCGTGGGTATTCCAACCAGATAGCATTCGCCCAAACAACCGGACTATGCCACATCCGCCATTTACGGGCGACTACGCCGCAATCCTGAAAAAATACTGGGGACACGACACGTTCCGACCGTTGCAGCTCGAGACAATCGAATCGGTCGCCGCGGGGCGTGACACGCTCGTGCTGATGCCCACCGGCGGCGGCAAGTCGGTCATCTACCAGGTACCGGCGCTTGCGTCCGAAGGAGTATGCGTCGTTATCACGCCGCTCATTTCGCTGATGAAAGACCAGGTCGACCGGTTGCGCAGCCGCAGGATCCTGGCCGAGGCGATCCATGGAGGACGCGGGAGGCAGGAGATCGACCGCGTCCTCGACAACTGCATTTACGGCGACGTGAAGTTTCTCTATATCTCCCCCGAACGGGTCGACAGCGAACTGTTTCGGATGCGCTTCGCGAAGATGAAAGTTTCGCTGATTGCCGTGGACGAGGCGCACTGCATTTCGCAGTGGGGGTACGACTTCCGGCCCGCCTACCTGCAAATCGCGCGGCTGCGCGACCTGCAGCCCGAAGCGGCGATCCTCGCGCTGACTGCTTCGGCGACGCCTAAAGTGGCGGCCGACATCATGCAACACCTGCGCTTTCGCGAGCCGAACCTCAAACAGATGAGCTTTGCGCGGGCGAACCTCTCCTACGTGGTACGCCGCACCGAAGACAAGCGCGAACACCTGCTGCGTATCGTGAACAACGTACCGGGTAGCGGGATCGTTTATGTCCGCACGCGGGAAAAGACCGAGACCGTCGCCAAATTCCTGCAGGAAAACGGGATCGAAGCCGACAGCTACCACGGTGGCATGGGTTACCTGACCCGCAGCCTCAAACAGGAGAACTGGACCGGCGGCAAGACGCGGGTGATTGTTGCGACCAATGCATTCGGCATGGGCATCGACAAAGCGGACGTACGCTTCGTGATTCATTACGACATCTGCGACTCGCTCGAAGCCTATTACCAGGAGGCCGGGCGCGCCGGACGCGATGGACGCCCGGCCTATGCCGTTATGCTGCTGTCGGGCGACGATCCGTCACGCGTGGCCAACCGGCTGAGGCTCGAATTCCCACCCGTCGACACGATCCGCACCATTTACGAAGGGCTGTTCAACTATCTGCAGGTGGCCATCGGCGAAGGCAAACACCGCGCTTTCGCATTCAACATCCACGAATTCGCGGCACGGATGAAACTCTTCCCCCCCACCGTAGTCAACGCACTGAAAATCCTGCAGCAAAACGGTTACCTGATCCTTACCGACGAGACCGACAACCCGCCGCGCATCCGGTTTATCGTGCAGCGCGACGACCTTTACCGCATGCGGGTCACGCGGCGCGAACTCGACCATATCCTCACCGTGCTGCTGCGCCAGTACACCGGTCTGTTCAGCGACTTCGTCCCGATCGACGAGCAGGAGCTGGCACAGCTCTCCGGCTACACGGTAAACCACATACACGAACTGCTCAGGCAATTGTGGCAACTGCACGTAATCCGCTACATCCCCGGCAACCGCAGCCCGATGCTGATCCTTTCCGAAGAGCGGCTGCCCGGAGCCGACGTGCGCATCTCGCCCGAAAGCTACAAACGCCGCCAGGAAGTGGCGCAGGAACGGATCGACGCCGTATTCCGCTATGCAGAAAATGAGACCGAGTGCCGCAGCCTGATGATACAAAACTACTTCGGGGAACAGACCGACCTCCCCTGCGGACGCTGCGACATTTGCCGCGAACGGCGCAAACACACGGAACCGCAAAACAGTGCGGCACGTCGCGACGAAATCCGCAGGCAAATCGCCGAACGGCTCGCGGCCGGCCCGCTCGACCTGAAAACGCTCGCCGGAGGCATCCGCTACGAAATAGACGCGTTGCTCGGCGAAGTGGAAGCCATGACCGCCGAAGGGAAAATAATCGAAGAGAAAAGCGGAAAACTGCGGATAAATCGGTAACTTTGGGGCGCAATGCCAAAATTCCAGGAGAGCATAACCAACGAGGAGGTCAACGGACTGCCGGTCGGCGCGTTCAGCGGCGAGATCGTCGTCGTCGACACCCCGGCGGCGTTCGAAGAGGCCTGCGCCTACCTGGCGACCCAGCCGCTGATCGGGTTCGACACCGAAACACGGCCCTCTTTTTCGAAAGGCGTTACCAACAAAGTCTCCCTGCTGCAGCTCTCCTCGGGCGAACGCGCATTCCTGTTCCGCCTCAACAAAATCGCCCTTGAAAAACCGCTGCTCCGGCTCATGGAATCACCGTCCGTGACCAAGATCGGCGCGGCGATCCGCGACGACCTGAAGGGTCTCCAAAAACTCCGCCATTTCACGCCGAAGGGCTTTATCGACCTGCAAAGCATCGTAGGACAATACGGCATCACCGACCTGAGCCTAAGAAAAATGGCAGCCATCACCCTGCAAATCAAAGTATCGAAAGCTCAGCGCCTGAGCAACTGGGAAGCGGCGAACCTCACTCCTGCCCAACAGCTTTACGCTGCCACGGACGCCTGGGTCAGCCGCGAGATCTATGTCCGGCTAATCCGGTAACCCGGTACACCCTTACCATCCATAATCCTTCACCCGTGACCGATTCCGTTTCAACACTCCCGACACCCCAGACACCCTCAACGCCCACAGCACGGCTGATCCTCAAACGCGGCAAAGAAGAGTCGCTGATGCGTTTCCACCCATGGGTTTTCTCCGGTGCCATCTACCGGATGGAAGGTTCGCCCGCCGAGGGCGACCTCGTAGACGTGTACACGTCCGAAAGACAATTCATCGCACGGGGCCATTACCAGATCGGCTCAATCACGGTACGGGTACTTTCGTTCGCCGAAGAGGCGATCGACCAACGGTGGTGGAATGCCCGGATCAGAGCGGCATACCGCATGCGTGAGGCGCTGGGCCTGGCCGAAAACCCGCAAACAACCTGTTACCGGCTCGTACACGGCGAAGGAGATTCGCTACCGGGGCTGGTCGTGGACATTTACGGCCGTACGGCGGTCATCCAATGCCACAGCGTAGGGATGTACCGCAGCCGCAAGGCGATCGGCGAAGCGCTCCGGGAAGTGTTCGGCGACCGGCTGACCGCACTTTTCGACAAGAGCGGCGGCACACTACCCTACAACGCGGGGCTCGGTGCACAAGACGGCTACCTGTGGGGGGAGCCGGCCAAGACAGAGAACCCGGTATTGGAGAATGGCTGCCTGTTCCGGGTAAACTGGGAGCAGGGACAAAAAACAGGCTTTTTCATCGACCAGCGCGAGAACCGCGAACTGGTCCGCCGCTATGCAAAAGGCCGGACAGTACTCAACACGTTCTGTTACACCGGGGGATTTTCGGTCTATGCCCTCTCCGGAGGAGCCGTGCAGGTCGATTCGGTAGACAGCTCGGAAAGGGCGGTACAACTGGCGGCAGAGAATATCGCACTCAACTTCGGAGAACAGGCGCCGCACCGCGCGATCGCGCAAGACGCGTTCGAGTACCTGCGCGGCATGGACGGCCGTTACGACCTGATTATTCTCGACCCGCCCGCGTTCGCAAAACACCACAAGGTCCTCGGCAACGCCCTGCAAGGCTACAAGCGACTCAATACGCAAGCTTTCCGGCAGATTAAACCCGGCGGAATCCTCTTTACATTCAGCTGTTCGCAGGCCGTAAACCGCGAACAGTTCCGCATGGCGGTCTTCTCAGCCGCAGCCATCGCCGGTCGCCGTGTCCGGATCCTGCACCAGCTCACGCAGCCGGCTGACCACCCGGTCAACATCTACCATCCCGAGGGCGAATACCTCAAAGGGCTCGTGCTGTATGTGGAATAGCAGACGGGAAAGCTGATCCGGACAAGCTGCGTTTCGATACGAGAGAGAGTACGTCTGATCTCTTATACGACAATTTGCTTTGCACCCATTCCGTTCGCGGCATCGAGGATTCCGCAATAAAAGGATAAGGACGAAAGGAAACCTGGGTTTCCTTTCGTCCTTATCCTTTTCTGCTTCTGAGATTATGTATCAAGTGGCCCGGTTATCCCGGTAACTAATACCGACACGGTATCGATACAATATACCGCCAATAACCCCGGCACCAAGAAGATCCCGAAAGAATTACAACAACCCCTTCGCTTTTTTCTCCTTGATTTTTTCCAGCATATCGGCCGACATCGAAGCGAGATCCCATTTCGGAGCCCAGCCCCACTCCTCGCGCGCGCAGGTATCGTCCAGCGAGTTGGGCCAGCTGCGGGCAATGCTCTCTTTGACCGGATCCACGTTATAATCCATTGTAAAGCCCGGAACGAGCTTTTTGACCTCGGCGCAGATGATCTCCGGGGTAAAGCTCATCGAAGCGATATTGAAGCTGTTGCGGTGCACCAGTTTCGACGGGTCGGCTTCCATCAGTTCGACACAGGCGCGCAGCGCATCGGGCATATACATCATATCCATGTAGACATCCGACGGTACCGGACAGGTAAATTTACCGCTCTTGACCGCCTCGTAGAAAATCTCGACGGCATAATCCGTAGTGCCGCCACCGGGCAGCGTCAGGCTCGAAATCAGCCCCGGGAAACGCACGCTGCGCGTGTCCACCCCGAAACGGGTGTGGTAATAGTCACCCAGCAATTCGCCGGTTACCTTGCAGACGCCATAGATCGTCGTCGGGCGCATCAGCGTGTCCTGGGGAGTCTTGTCTTTCGGCGTCGACGGGCCGAACGCACCGATCGAACTGGGCGTAAACAGCGCGCAATTGTTCTCCCGGGCAATCTCGAGCGAGTTCATCAGCGCACCGATATTGATCTCCCACGCCTTCTGCGGGATCTTTTCGCCCGTGGCGCTGAGCAGTGCGACCAGGTTAAAAATCGAATCGATCTTGTACTTGCTGACAATCCCGGCATACGCTTTCGCATCGAGGGCGTCGAGCAATTCGAAAGGTCCCGCCTCGCCCAATGCTTTACTTTCACGCATATCGGACGCCACGACGTTGGCATCCCCGTAAATGCTCCTCAGATAAGTGGTCAGCTCCGATCCGATCTGGCCGCCGGCCCCAACGATCAATATCTTTTTCATAACTTTCGGTTATAATTTTGTTGTTTTTGCTCTTTCGGACTGCGATTTTTTCCTTCGCCGACGCAAAAATACCTTTTTTCGTCGAAAAACGGCTCTGTAAAGTGTTTTTTATTATCAAAAACACCATTGCCCGGAAAGCACATACATTGCCGGGCAGGGAACAACCAACACTGTCAGCATGAACAGTCTGAAACCGGACAACACAAAAATCAATAGAAGACTCTTTTTCACCAGTATTTTTCAACGATGTAAATAAAGATCGGAATAACAGGAAAGAGCAGGATTATCCACGATTAGAAATTGTTTCGAAACGAGCACGAAAAGGCCTTTGCCATGCAGAGCGTCCGCCCTGATCAAGATATACCATTCATATACAACTCAATATAACGAAATTCTATCTATCACATACCACCGCCTCCTTCGTTGCGGGCCGCTAAAACCACATGAAACTATGTAAGAAAACTGACATACATAGAAAATCAACACAATAATCTATCTATAAATATATTACACTATTAAAAACAGAACACAGCCTGCATATACGAATAAATAATTTCACTGAAATCGCCGTTAGTTTTGCAGAATTCAAAAATGATGTTTACTTTTGTCCCCGCTGAAAGGGTATTAGGCCTGCCGATGTAGCTCAGTTGGCCAGAGCAGCTGATTTGTAATCAGCTGGTCGGGG